>Ga0180437_10004329_pt1 | contig 20293 bp, 13 predicted proteins | sample SS_ome_4_FD_132410 | JGI IMG/M metagenome (GOLD analysis project Ga0180437, IMG submission 132410) | Hypersaline lake sediment archaeal communities from the Salton Sea, California, USA - SS_3_D_1 metaG | ecosystem: Environmental > Aquatic > Non-marine Saline and Alkaline > Hypersaline >... | reverse complement strand
GTTCTGGTCGAGCCGGTGGCTACGGCGGAACTGGCTTCAACCGCATCTGACGCGGCGTTGACCGGCACACCAGCGAGGGGCGCATCTACACCGACCCCAGCGCCGGTCGGAAGTACCCGGCCCTCCTCCCTGTCAATTGTGCCCAGTAGCGGGCTGGAGGTATTCGCCATCCCGCTCCTCATCGCCGGCCTGGTCCTGCTCATCGGTGCGGCCATCGTCTCCGTCGTCGTGCGCAGATGGCCCGAGAGCGATATCCAAGCACAGGACTCCGATGGAAGCGGACGCAGGTGGGCGCGGGTACGGTACGTGCTGGTCGCACTCGCCCTCTGGATGGCCCTGAGCGTCTTCCTGATCCTGGACCTGGGACTGGGCCTGGCGGTCTCCCTCTACCCGGCGTTCGTGGCTGCGTACGCCGCCTTCTGGGCGCTGGTGGGCGCGCTGCTGCTCCAGGGGAGACCCCTGCGCGAGAAGATCCTGATCCTGCTGCTCTTCGTGGCCGTCGTTTTCGCCGTGCGCTTCGTCGACTGGAACAGCCGCAAGCCGTTTCTCCGGGACTTGCACAGCGTCAAGGAGGGGATGACGCCGGCGCAGGTCGAGCAGATTATGGGGGCCTATACGAATGGGAGCGGACAGTCGCTCGACAGCCCCGTGACTGAGGTCGACGAACGAGGGGAGATTGTGACGGGCACGGTGACCTACCGGCACACGGATGAAGGCTGGGGTGATTCGGACTGGGGCGTGGTCACGTTTGAGGGCGGCCGTGTGGTGGAGGTTGAATTCCTCCCCGATTGACGATTTGGCAGCGAAGACCTGACAGGTTTCCGCGATCGACGTTGGCCTGGGGGTAGGTCGCGTGTGGGCGCAGCCTGGCTGCTTGAAGGGGGCCTACGAAAACCTGTCAGGTCTGAGATGTCCCCCTTTCAGATGCAGTATTCTTCGACTATGCCCGTTACTACAGATGAGATTGGTTAACCAGCTTCCGAGCGAACGGTTACAGACCGCATGCAACCAGGAGCAGTTATGACATTGGAGCAAGAACGTGAGTACATCCGGCAAGCCCGGACAGATCCCCGGGCTTTCGTGCACCTCTACGATCACTACTTCCCGCGCATACACGCGTATGTGTGCTACAGAGTGCACAGCCGACAGGATGCCGAGGACGTCATCGCCGAGGTCTTCTTCAAAGCCATTCGCGGGCTGCGGCGCTTCAAGTGGCGCAACAGAAACTCGTTCGCCGCGTGGCTCTTTCGCATCGCCCATAACCTGATTGTGGATTACTACCGGCGTTACGAGCGAGTTGAGCTCTCGCTTGAATCGGATGAGCGTCCGGCGGAGATGACAAACCACGCAGCGTTGCCCGAGAGAGTCCTGGTACAACAGGAGACCTTTCGGCGCATGCGTGCCCTGATTGGGACTCTCTCGCCGCGGCGGCAGGAGGTCATCACGCTCAAATTCTTCGGTGGGTTGCGCAACAAAGAGATCGCCGGCATCCTGGGGCTGGACGAGCGCACGGTAGCCGCTCATCTCAGCCGGGGCTTGCAGGATCTACGAGACAGATACACAGCCCAGACCCAGTCGGAGGTCTTGGAGGAGGTGGCAGTTTGAACAGGCAGCAGGAGCGAGACGTGCAGATCGGCGCCCTGGACAGGATCGAAGGCGCCGTCGCTGAGAAGCTACAGTCTGGACACGCCGATGAGGCGCGCTTCGGGTTTGCCGCCCGGATGGCGAACGCGACGCCGCCGGTGGACGAGGGTTTCCGGCAGGCGCTGAGAGCGCGCATCCTGGCAGACCTGACAGAAACTGCGGAAAGCGCACACAAGGAAACCAAGGAAACAGAGGAAGAATGGACGAGGACAGCCAAGGCGCGGGTGCGAACCATCAAGCTGTGGCGGGTTTCCCCAGGTGTCGCCTGGGCGGCCATTCTCGTCCTGGCCGCGCTAACCCTGACCCTTGTCGTATCTTGGTACGCAGGTATGTGGAAGCCCGACATGGAGGCTCGTACGCCTCCGGAGACGGAGACACACACTCCACCGGTTGGGCCCATCCCGCAGCTTGAATCCGCAGACGTCGACGCTCTGGCCAACCGGCTCAATGGAGCGCCGGCCCCCCGCACCGTGGTGGTCTTCCCCGGTGACTACGCGCCGGCGCTGGCAGGACGGGTCCAGCACGAGGTGGTGCCGCTCACCCTGCGCGGCACCCTGGCGCCAGCAGCCATCCAGGCGGCCCTGGGAGCGGCGCTGCCCCCCAGCGGTCTGGTGGACGTGATCCTGATCGGTCAGGACGCGACCGGCGCGGCACGCCAGGTGCGGGCGACGTTGGAGCGGCGGTTGTATCGCCTGTATCGCCCGGGGGAAACAGGTACAGAGGCTTTCGGCGCGCTGGAGCGCAATCAATACGTCGTTGGGCCTGAAGCGGCGACGGTGGAGCCGATCGGGGTGGTTTTTGAGAACGGTGTCGAACTGGTGGCGGCCGGCGTCCTCGATGACCCTGAGCCTGGAAAGCCCCTGCGCCTGGCGTTTGACTGGCGCGTTTCAGAACAAGTGAACGACTCGGTGGTTGTGTTCGCCCACCTTATCTGTGATGGGGGGCAGCTCGTCGCGCAGCGGGACGCGGTTCCCGGCAACGGGATGTTCCCGGTCGAGAGTTGGGAGCCGGGCGAGGTGGTGCGGGATCAATTCGCGCTCCTCCTGCCGCCGGAACTTCCGCCGGGCGAGTACGAGGTCCGGGTGGGGATCTACAATTCCACCAGCGGCCAACGCTACAGATCCGCTGGGGAAGGGGGGGAGCCTCACGTTGTTGTGCGGCAGTATACGGTGGAGGACTAGGCCCCATAAGGGCGAGCCAGACTTCGGAAGTCTCAAACGACACGCTGTCCAGCGGGTTCTGGGGCGTAGCAGGTTGGTTCTGCTTTCGAGAGGTTGGCCGCAGATTTCCGGAGTCTTGTCTGGGAGGTACGATGGAACGCAAGGTGAAATGGTGGGTTGTTGGCGTCGGAGTCGTATTGGTGGTTGTCAGTGTGCTTGTCATACGAGCAGGATTGCGGCCGTGCGGCTGGCTGGATATGGCCCTGAAACGCAGCGGCTGCCTATGCACGCTGGAAAAACATACAAGCCCGGTGGACAGTGTCGCTTTCTCGCCGGATGGCGCTCTTCTGGCCTCGGGGGCAAGGGACAATACGGTCCGATTGTGGCGTGTGGCGGATCGAGCGCTTCTGCACGTATTTCGGATACCGGTGTCTTCATCGGGGGCAGGGGGATACTCCCAGGATGTTGCCTTCTCGCCCGGGAGAGAGATGCTGGCCTTTGGCTCGACGGACGGTACGGTGCGGCTGTGGCGGTTGAGCGGGGATAAACAGGATCCCGAGGGCACGCTGGTGCACACGTTGCGAGGCCAGGCGGGCAAAGTATGCAGCCTGGATTTCTCGCCGGACGGACGAACTCTGGCCGCCGGTACGTGGAACGGGCCGGTGCGCCTGTGGCAAGTCGCGGACGGAACGCTATTGCGGACGCTGAACGGACACACGTCCGGCGTGGTCAGCGTGGCCTTCTCTCCTGATGGTACGACGTTGGCCTCCGCCTCCCTGGACGGCACCACGAAGTTGTGGGACGTCTCGAGCGCCACACTGATCCACGAACTGGGAGTGGGAGACCCATCCGCCCCGACGGGTGTGGCTTTCTCTCCGGATGGGTCTATGCTGGCCATCGGGACGAGCGTCGGCGATCGACAGCTCTGGAGCGTGGATGACTGGCACTCCATCCGGGATATGGAATCCACAGGGGGCGGGATGGGCAACGTGGTTTTCTCACCGGATGGGACGATGTTGGCAGCCGGCAATGCGTGGTACGAGGTGGTTTGGTGGCGGGTGGCGGACGGTGCGTTGCTGCGTGTTGTGAAAGGGCATACGGACAGCGTGAACAGCGTGGCCTTTTCGCCGGATGGGAACACGATGGCCTCGGGATCGCTGGACGGGACGGTGCGATTGTGGCGGGTGCCGGAGAGATGACAGCATTGCCCGGATGCAGCGAAGAAAGGATTTTTGGGAGATCGGGAACCTTTTGGGCCACAAAGACGTTCTTATATCGCAAGCCCAAAAGGGCGATATCCAATCACGAGGAGGGTAAGGAAATGTCGAAAAGAATCAAAATGCTACTCGTAGTCGCACTGTTGGCCGCGTCGTTGGCAGCCTGCACGGCTGTCGGGGCTGCGCCTGGATCCGAGTCCCCGGCGGGGCCGCGGGCCATCACCGTCGTTGGAGAGGGCACGGTCCGCCTGGAGCCCGACCTGGCCACGATCAACGTCGGCGCCGAGGCCAGGGCGGACACGGTGTCCGAGGCCAAGGATGAGGTAGACGCCCAGATGGCGGCCATCTCGGCCGCGCTGGAAGAGGCGGGCGTCGACGAAAAGGACGTTCAGACGTTCCACTACAGCATCTACTACGAGGAAGAGCCCATGGCGGTGGCGCCTGGGGAATCTGCCCCGGCGAGCCGGGGTGGGTACCGGGTCTCCAACATGGTCCGGGTTACCGTCCGCGACGTCGACAAAGCGGGAGAGGTGCTGGACGCGGTCGTCCAGGCCGGGGCCAACCAGGTGTCCGGCGTGACCTTCACCGTCTCCGACGAAAGCACGTGGCAGAGCGAGGCCCGGGCCGCGGCCATGGCAGACGCCAGAAGCCGCGCCCAGGAGCTGGCCGAACTGGCCGAGGTCGAGCTGGGCCAGGTGCTTTCGGTCAGCGAGGTCATCGGTTCTTCCCCGTTCCCGAAGGTGGCGGTCGAGTACGGCCTGGGCGGCGGCGGCATCGCCCCGGGTGAGCTGGAACTCGGCACGCAGATCCAGGTGACGTTCGCCATTCAGTAGGCGTCGAATCACGCCAGCCGGGGGCGGCGTGCCCTGCCCCCGGCTTCGTTCGAAGGAGGGCGAAATGGGGCGATACTCGAACGTCGGTATGCTGACGGCGATGGTCCTGCTGTTTGTCTACACCTTGGTCCTGGCGTGCGGCACGCTTGAGGTCGGGATCGAACGCACGCCCACGCCACAGGCCAGCCCCACGCCTGGCCCGACCGAGACCGTGCCTGCACCCAGCCCGGCGGCGACGGTGACTGCGCTCCCCACCGCCACGTCTGCTCCGGCGAGCACGCCGACGCCTGGGCCGCCAAGTCCCACGCCCGAGCCGGAGCCGCGGCGGATTCGGTTCACCGCGGGCACCACGTCGGCGGCGGTGGCCGGCACTCTCTCGCCGGGGGGAGCCGACCGGTACGTCCTGCGGGCGCTGGTCGGCCAGACGCTCATCGTGGACGTCGCCGCGCCCCAGCCCGTCCTCCTGAGCGTGTGGGGAGCCGATGGCACGGTTTTGAAGCGGGAGATGGGCGGGACGTCCCATTGGGAGGGTGAGCTGCCGTCTACGCAGGACTACCTGCTTGAGCTGGCTTCGGCCGGATCCGAGATCGAGTATCGGATGGTCACGACCATCCCAGGACCGGTGGAACCGACCCCGGCGCTGAACACCTATCGAAACGAACAGTACGGGTTTGAGATTCAATACCCCTCGGACTTCGCGGTGGAGGCGACCTGCTTCCCCGAGGCCACCATAGGCAACCCGGTGGTCAGCCTCCGGTTGGTGGGTGAACCGTACCACGCCGGTACCAACCTGCTCGATGCCTGTGTGATCGTTGGCGTGGACCGAAGCGCGGAGGCCAGGGAGATCTGCATGGAGCCTCGCCCCGTCGAGGAGTACCTGGGCGCGGAGGAGATCAATGCCACCATCTTCTCCAGGGGGGCGCGGGTGGGCGCGGGCGCCGGCCACGTCTACGACGTCACCAGCTATCGCACCCTGCACGGCGACGCCTGCTACGAGATCGCGTTGTTCCTTCACTCCCACAACGTAGGCGTCTATGCCCCCGGCACCGTCTCCGACTTCGACAGAGGGGCGGTGATGGACCGGCTTGTGCGAGTCCTGGAAACCTTCCGGTTCACTGGAGGATGAGCGGCAATTGCGCGATGACCCCGGAGATCGGCGACGTTTCAGAACTGTAACAGGCTGTTGCGAGCCGGTGACGCGCCTGCCATACGCTCGTAACGTCAATCTGGTACATTGGAGACAGAAAAGCAAGATAGCCATGTGGAGATGCATAACCGATGAGGGCGGGGATGCGTACGACAAAGGGGGCGGCTGGCCGCCCCTGAGCAACCAGGAGGGTATATCATGCTCAGAAAATTCAGCTTCCCGATCGTCCTCTGGATGTTGTTTATCCACGTCCTTCTTCTGGCAGGCACGGCCCATGCCCAGACGCCCGAACCGCCCCAGGCGAAGCACACCGATCCGTTCTGGCAGGTCGCGTATTGGAACAACGTGGCGCTCTCCGGCGAGCCGGTGATCACAGGCACCGAACAGAACCTGGATCACGGCTGGGGCAGCGGCGCGCCCCGCGCCGGCGTCAACGCCGATCGTTTCTCGGCGCGGTGGAACCGCTACGTCGACGTGACGGAGGCGGGCACCTACCGCTTCACCGCCACCAGCGACGATGGCATCCGCGTCACCGTGGACGGCGTCCCCGTCATTGATGAGTGGCACGACCACCCGGCGCGCACGTTCGTGGGCGACGTTCACCTGGCGGTGGGGCATCATCAGGTGGCGGTGGAGTACTACGAGAATATGGGGGAGGCCGTGGCCCGGCTGGCGTGGTCGGGACCCATCTCCCCCGCGGCAAGCTGGCGCGGCGAATATTTCCCCAACCGCTGGCTGAGCGGTCCGCCGGCCCTGAACCGCGACGACCAGAACCTCGGGTTCAACTGGGGCTATGGCTCGCCGGCCAGTGGCATTCCCAACGACGATTTCTCCGTCCGCTGGACGCGCACCTTTCCCTTCGAGCCGGGTTCGTACCGGTTCACGACGACGACCGACGACGGTGTGCGCCTGTGGGTGAACGGCCATCTGCTGATCGACCAATGGCACGATCAAGCACTCAGCCCGCACAACGGCACGCTCTACCTGTCGGGCGACGTGCCGATCAAGATGGAGTACTACGAGCACGCCGGTGTGGCCACGGCGTGGCTGACCTGGCACAACGTCGATGACGTGCCTACTCCGCCCCCACCCGACGTCATCGTCGTGGACGACACCGATCGCGGTTTCGTCACGGGCGGCTCTGCCACCGGCTGGCGCACCGCGGCCGAGGGATATGGCGATCATCTGACCTGGACGTGGAACAACGACCGGGCGCGGTCCAATTACAACTGGGCGCGGTGGTATCCCGACCTCGCCCCGGGTCGCTACGAGGTCTTCGTCTACGTCCCCGAGCGCTACACCACGACGTCGAGCGCGCGCTATTGGGTGGTCCATCGCGACGGCTACACGTTGCGCCGCGTAAGTCAGTCGGCCAACGGCGGTCGCTGGGTCTCGCTCGGTACCTACTGGTTCCGTGGCTCTGGCGGTGAATACGTTTCGCTGGCCGACGTGACGTACGAGCCGTACGTGTCGCGGCTGGTGGCCTTCGATGCGGTGAAGTGGGAGCCGCGATAGCAGGATGCAAGAGGCAGGGGGCGGGAGGCAGGGGGCAGGGAGCGGGCAAGTGGGTACACCAGATGCTGGATTCAATCTGGGTTCTGGTTCTGAGAGGAGGGTGTGATGATCCAAACGAGGTATCGCAATCGATTGGCTTGGCTGGTCTCGCTCGCTGTGTTGGCCATGCTCCTCTCCACGGCCTGTGGCACGCTAGAGATAGGCATTGAGTCTACGCCCACGCCGGGCGACTTGGCCGCCGCCACAGCGACCGCTCTTGCCGCCGAAAACGGGGAGCCGGCGACCGAAGTAGCAACGTCGGTGACCGAGTCCACCGAGGTCCCCCGAACCCCCGGGCCCACTCCTATGCCCATCCCGCCGGCGACCGAGCTGCGCGTTGCTTTCGTCAACGTCACGGAACACGGCAACAACGCCTGGCTGTGGACGGAGGGTGCGGGTGATGCCGTGGCGCTGACGAAGGATGGCGGCGTCGGTGACGTCAAGATCTCCGACGACGGCGAGATCGTGGCGTTCACGCGCGGGGATGGTCTGTGGATGGTCCGCAGCGACGGTGCGGACGGCGGGCGTCCGGCCGAGGAGCGTCCATTGGTGAGCGCGGAGGATTTCGCCGCCATGGAAGGACGGGATCCCGAGTTGGAGGTCGTGCTCAACCGCTTCGAATGGGTCCCGGGCACGCACGTCCTGGCGTTCAACACGCGGCTGCGCACCGAGATCGGCCTGGTGCTCAACGACGACCTGCACCTGGTGGACGCCAACACGCTGGAGCGAACCGCGCTGCTGCCACCCGGCGAGGGCGGCGAGTTCATCTACGCGCCCGACGGTCGCCAGATCGCCATCGTGACACCGGGGAGCATCCACCTGGTCGACGCCAACGGCGGGAACCGGCGGGACGTTTTCACCTACACGCCGGTCGCCACGCAGAGCGAGGCTCCATTCTATGCCCAGCCGGTCTGGGCGGCCGATTCCAGCGCGTTGCGGGTCGCCATCCCGCCGGTGGATGCCAGCACGTTTCCGTTCCCGCCCGCCACGGTCTGGCACATCCGCACCGATGGCACGCCCGCCAGCCTGATCGCGAGCGTGGTGGCTGGACAGCGAAAACTGCCCGCCCTATCGCCTGACCTGAGATACGTCGCCCATTTAGATGATGGACAGTCGGCTCCCCCGGCCGATCCAATCAGCAGCCTGCTCATCACAGACCTGGACAGCGGCGAAACCACCACGTACTATCCTCAGCCAGACGCGGGCACCCAGTCCGCCCCAGGGACCGCGGGCATCCTTGCCCGCCCCGCCGCCACACTTTTCTACGGCTGGGCGCCGGACTCGCAGCACTTCGCGTTCCTGGCCCAGTCCGACTCCGACCCCCAGGCCCAGATCGGCCAGCTTGGCGGGGACTTCTTTCCCGTGTACAGCGATGCGGATACGATCATCGACCTGCGCTGGGTAGACGCGGACCGGTATTTGTTCCTGGCGAGCAGTCCCAAGGGCTGGGACGTCATGCTGGGGAAGATCGGTGGCCCTGTCAGGGCCGTGGCAGGCGTGGTCGGCTCCCCGCCGGCCTATGACTTCGCCGCCCCCACGCGATCACCCGCTGCCGGTGACGAGGAGGACCGTCCCCTCCTGTCTGGACTGGTCTACCAGAGCGCCGATGGGCTGTGGTACGTGAACGCCAATGGAGAGCCGGTGTGGATCTTCGATCGCCCGGGCGCCGTCATCTCCCCGGACCTGGATCAGGTTCTGTATATAGACGGGGACGATACCTGGTTGGCCAACGTGTCCACCGGCGAGCGGCGCAACCTGACCCAGACGCCGGATCGTTTCGAGTGCTGCGCCCAGTGGTGGCCGGGCCGGTCGGATGCCGCGCCATCAGAATGGCCCTCTAGAAGGGATGGGGTCCTATTCAATTCCCGGACTCCGGAGCAAGAGGGGCCGAACTATGGGTTCCTGACCACGGTGCGACTCGATGGGACTGGATACCAGGTTCTGGACGATGGTCAGGTCTCCTTTGCCCTGTTTGCGCCCTCGCCGGACGGCCAGACAGTGGCCTACGACCGGGCTGCCCAGCCGTGGCTCTACCGGACGGACACCGGCCCAGAGCCATTCGACCTGACGCCCTACGGCCTGTCGAGCGACCCGGCGCAACCGCCGGATGGCCTGCGCGTCGTCAGCCCCGCCTGGTCGCCCGAGGGAAAGCGGCTGGCCTGGGTGGTCGGCGACTGCCGCCAGGGGGAGTGTGTGTACAGTATTGGCGTGTTTGACCTGGAGGCAGACACGGCTTGGTTTCTGCATCCCTACACGCCGGTGGGCGTGGGTGGCCAACCACCCGCTGCGGCGTGGAGCCCGGATGGGCGCTGGTTGGCCTTCAACGCCTGGTCTGCGAATGCCGACGAGGCGGGCCTGTGGGTGGCGCGGGCTGACGGAGGAACAGAAGAAGAATACCCTCTGGATCCCGGTGTCAGCCGGGCGAACCCTCACCCGGTCTGGAGCCCGGACGGACGGTGGCTTGCGTTCAGCTCCACGCCCCAGGGTGTGGGGTCAGGGACTTGGCTGGCCGAGGTCGGGACGTGGGATCTGCGGCCGCTCGACCTACCGCCGGACGCCCTGGTCGTGGATTGGGTCGGCTTGCCGTAGGGCGGCGGGCATGGAACCCGCCCTGTAGGAGTTGCAATGATCAGAAGAAGAATCCGCGATGTGTCTGTGTTGCTCATCTTGCTTCTGGCACTCATCCTACTTGTCTCCAGTGCCTGCGGCACGCTCGACGTGGGCGTCCTAGACACACCCGCGCCCGGCCAGACGGTCGCCGCGACAACGCCGGCCATCGCTGCGACGGACCCGGCGACCAGCTCGCCCTCAGCCGCAGTCGCCACGCCGGCGCCTCCGGCCACGTTGGAGACCGTGCCGCCTACACCGAGTGAATCAGTCACTCCCGTCCCAGATTCAGCGCCGGGTGGTCTCGCGTTGCCACGGTCCCTGTACTTCCTGTCCACAAATCGTGGCCCTGATGAGGACTCTCGATCTGTCTGGCGTCTTGCCCCTGGCGACACCGAGGTCGAGCGCGTCACGCCCCCGGATCTGTGGATCAGGTCCTTTGACGTCTGGCTGGACGACGGGCGAATGGCCTACGGCACGCGGGACGGACAACTGTACGTCGCCATACCCGGGCAGGAGCCCCGCCTGCTCTACGACGCAGGGCTCCAGGCCGACGACGCCGTGGAGATCGATAGCGTGGCCTGGTCGCCCGAGGGGACACGCCTGGCCTACACGGTGCAGGTTCTTTCCTACGACCCAGGCTCTCCCGGGGAATACGATGGTCTATGGCTCTTTGCCCTGGACAGTGACACACCGGTCAAGCTGTTGAACAACCGGCATCTGGAGGCTGACTACGGCAACATCAACGACGCTCGAAACGTCTCGGACCCCGTCTGGTCACCGGATGGCACGGCGTTGATCCTGACCGGCCATTATTGGGAATGGATCGACGTTCTTTGGCTGGATCCGGTGGCACCCGATCCGAACGAGACAAACCTGCACCGGACGCACGACCAACGTCCGCAGTGTCCCCAATGTCCGGATTTCCTCGACCAGTTCTGGACGGGTGGTTCGTGGGCCAATGACGGCGTCCAATCGCGAGCAAGCGGCTTAATCCTGCTCTCCGGTACGAATTACGGTGACTTCAGCGACCTCGTCCGGGTCCGGCGCGACTTCAGTGCCTGGGAACGACTGATAGACGGGGAAGCCGAGGATATGTTCGTCTACAACGCCCAGGAATTGCCGGACGGTATCGCTTTCCTGGCACGCCTGTCCAGCGATCCGCAGGAGACACGGCTGTACCTCGGTCGCCAGGCCGAGGACGGATTTCGGTACGCGCCGGCCGGCCCGGATCACGCGTTGTGCAGCCCCGGCGGCGCAAGGGGCATCGCGTGGGATCCGGCGGGGCGCCTGGCCGCGCTCTCGTGCGAGCGAGGGGCTGAACTTATCTCGCTGGACGGGACGGACGTCGCGGGTTGGGCTGACCTGACGCCGTTCCTTGGGCCGTTGGCCGGTGAAGGTCATCTCCAGGTGACCTGGGGGCCGAGTCGAAAAGTTGACCTTCCGACTTACGAGGGGTACACGCCCGACACGCGCACCGGTGTCCACATCGTTGATGCGATCATTGAAGCCGTCCTGGCCGACGACCTTGACGCCGAGCGGGCGCTCGTCCACTACACGACGACGGCCTGCACGACCGAGAGTGGGCTTGGTGGGCCGCCGAAGTGCAGGGCCGACGAGACGGAGGGCACACTGGTGGAGGCCTTCCCGGTTCTCGGCGTCGAAGGCAGGCACGTCCGGCGAGAGGAAATTGACGGCGTGTTCTTGTCGGGCAGCAAGGCGCTGTACGCGGTCTTTCGTGTGCCCGCCGAGGCTTTCGATGCGGACTACTGGCCAGCCGGTGAGTACGGCGTCGTCTTCGTCCACGACGATCCCCATCGTCCCTATCTCGCGGCCACGACGTTCCTCGCCGACGCTGGCGGGATCGTGCGTGTCGTTTACAGCCAGTCGCCCACGAGCTCGCTGAGAATGGATTATGGCCTGGAGGTGGAGGAGTTCATACTGCCGCCGTTCTATGAGTGAGGTCTCATGATCGAAAAGCTGTTCTCTGCGGTGTTCGTGCTTCTTCTGTTGACTGCGCCTGGCGGCTGCCAACCTGGCGGCGGGGCGGGCAGGGATGCCCGCGGTCCGTGGGGCGGGCAGGATGCCCGCGGTCCGTGGGGGGCGGGCAGGGATGCCCGCGGTCCGTGGGGTGCGGGCAAGGATGCCCGCGGTCCGTGGGGGGCGGGCAGGGATGCCCGCGGTCCGTGGGGGGCGGGCAGGGATGCCCGCGGTCCGTGGGGTGCGGGCAAGGATGCCCGCGGTCCGGTGGATCCCCCGGCCACCGGGTCCGCCCGGTCTATGAAGGGGTTCGAGTTGTACAGTTGGCAAGCGGGGGAGGCCGCCTGTGAAGGGGGATGGTGCTTCGCGCTGGTCGCCGGCACCAATCGGATCAAGACGTACGAGGAGATCACGTCTTCTGAGGTGCGTGTCGGGGGCCTCGATGCGCTCAAGCGCGAACTGGGCCAACTGGCGAGCGGCGAGCAGGTGTTCTGGTTGGAAGGGCGGGTGCCGAACACGGCCCTGCCGCCGGATGACGTGATTGAGGAGGTCCGGGGCTATTGCGAGCAACGGGGCATACGTCTTCATGTGCTGACCAGCGACGTGCGCTGGGATCCAAGCCCGAGTGCCCTGATCGTCCGCTATTACTCGCCCCATACCACCGCCGGCCTGGCTGGGGCCTACGATCGCAGGTACTACGTCCCCGAAGTACAGATGTTGGGCGATGGCCGCATCATCTGGGTCCGGCGCGAGGGCACGGGACGGCGCGTGCTGGAAGGCCGTCTCACGCCCGACCAGATGAAAGCGTTCGTGCAGCGAATTGTAGACGCAGGGTTTTTCGGCTGGGAGGACGAATACTACACGCTGGGGGGCAATTCGTATCCGCCGATGGTCCTATCGGTGAGCCTCATCGGTCGATCCAGGGAGGTGTCCGAGCACGGTGGCGCGCCGGATGCCTACTACGAACTCGTCGAGTATCTCACCGGCGGCACGGGCGCTGCAGGCTATGACTACGTACCGACGCAGGGGTATCTCACCGCCGCGCCGGGCCCGGAGGCAGCCGATGCGCCTACATGGCCGGATGCCACCGCGGGCATCACGCTCGACCAGGTCGGAGGTGGGCGCTACGTCGAGGGTCAGGCCCTGGCCTTCGCCTGGCGGCTGGTCAACCAGAACCCGACATCACCCGTCTACGCGCGGTCGAAGGGACAGGTCTACTCAATCATGGTGCAGATACCGGGCGTGTCTTTTTTCGAACCGCCCCCGCCGGCCCAGGCCGGCCCGACCGTGCAGGTCACCGAGACCGTCCATACCGGTCCCACACCGGCGGCGTCCCCCGGCGCGAACTGGGTCCACTACCCGTCCCTCAACGACGTGCGCGGTCTGGCCTTCGCGCCCGATGGTGCTTTGTGGGCAGCGACCGGCGGCGGCGTCGTGCGTTGGGATCTGGCCGCCGACACCTGCGTTCGCTACGGCACTGCCGATGGCCTGGCCTCGGAGGACATCACGGACCTGGCCCTGGCGCCTGATAGCTCCACTCTGCGAAAAGGGAAGCGCAGCGGCGCGCTCTGGGTTGCCACGCGCGGCGGCGGCGTCAGCCGCTTTGACGGCGAAGACTGGCTCACGTATACGGAGGCGCATGGTTTGGTCGACAACATCGTCTACGGCATAGCCACAGCCCCCGACGGTTCGGTGTGGGTCGGTACCCAGGGGGGCGCCGGCCATTTCGACGGCACTGCCTGGTCCAGCTACACCGCCGCCGACGGCCTGGGCGGCGATGTGGTCTGGTACCTCGCGCTCACGCCTGACGGAGATGTCTGGTTCAGCACCCATGCGGGTGGGGTCAGTCGCTACAGCCCCGGTTCGAAAACCTGGAGGACCTACGGGTCCAAAGATGGCCTGCCTTTGCCCAACGCACGTTTCCTGACGGTGGCGCCGGACGGCGCGCTCTGGCTGCACATTGGCTACGACCACGTCTATCGTTTCGACGGCACGACCTGGCGGCTGGCCTACGAGGTCGGGGGCGGCCGGTGGGTGTGCGATATGGCCTTTGCCACCGACGGATCGCCGTGGATTGCCACCTGCGGTGCCCTGCACGCCCACAGCGCCGGGTTGGCTCACCTGGACGGGGCGACCTGGACGTACGTCACCGCGGCGGATGGCCTGGTCGATAACGACCTCACTGCCGTGGCTGTAGGGCCAGACGGTGCGATCGCTGCCGGCACCGTTCACGGTCTCAGCGTGTACCAGGCCGGGCGGTGGCGCACTCTGCGGACCGGCCCCAACCTGAGCCGGGCCACGTCCGTCGCCGTCACGCCCGACGGCGCGCCATCGGAATGGCGCCTTCTGAGGAAGAGCGGTGCAGCCTGGTTCGGGTTCGGCGACAGCTCTGTCTCTAACCCGGGCGGGGGCCTGAGTCGGTTTGCCGATCAAGCGTGGCAGTATTTCCTGGACGGCGCGGAAGTGAGTGCCCTGGCCGTGGCTCTGGACGGCGCGCTGTGGGTCGGCGCGGGGTGTGCCGTCCACCGGTTCGATGGTACAGTCTGGGTGACAATGACGGAATGTGGCCAGGATCTCTCGCCCGGCAACGTGCTCGACATCGGGTTCACCCCTGACGGTGCTGCCTGGGTGGCGACCGGTTTCACCCTGGCCCGCTTCGACGGCCAATCGTGGACACGCTACGACAAGCTGGTGAATTCCCTGGCGGTGGCCCCGGACGGCGCGATATGGGTGAACGGCTGGGAGGGACGACAGGGCTCCCAGTACGTCGCCCGCTTCGATGGCGAACGGTGGACGACGTACAAGAGCACCGATTCCTATCCGGGCGGTTTCATGGTCGGCGCGGTGACCGCCGACGGGTTGGTGTGGGGCGTGGATTCAGAGCGCAGGCTGGCCTGTTTCGACGGCGGGTCCTGGACCGATGGCCAATCCTGGACGTTCTACGGCACGGCCGACGGCCTGCCATCCGACCGGATCGTGGACCTGGTCATAGCGCCCAAAGGCGTGCTGTGGGCGATCACCGACGCGGGTATTGCCTATGTCGATGGCGGTGGCTGGAAAAGCATCCCCCTGGGCGATCTGCCGGGCACGATCAACGATATGGCCGTCGCACCGGATGGCTCGGTCTGGCTCGCCACGTCCAGGGGAGCGGTCCATCTCGAACCCTAGGTATACGTAGGGCGGATTTCCATATCTGCTGTTGCCGAGGGCGTGTTTCAGGTTGCGGGGCGGATTTCCATATCCGCCGCCGGGAGGCAGTTGTGATGAAAACCTCATCCCGTGGATGGAGATTCGCCGTTCTCTCCCTATCGCTCGTTCCCCTGCTTGCACTGGCCTGCGGCACGCTGGAGGTGGGGATCGTGCCGGGTAATCCGACGGCCGGGCCTCCCCCGACCCAGTACCCGGTTCCGACGCCCTCGGTGACGCCCCTGTTGCCGCTATCGACGCCGAGCCCGGACGTCGATGGTACGATCTCGGCGCTGGCGACGATGAACGCCTACCTGGCGACCCGGGTGGCCGCTCAAGGTGCACCGGGGCAAAACCTCGAGCCGACGGTCTCAGCGCTGGCGACGATGAGCTCCTACCTGGCGACCCGAGGACCGGCGCGGATCACCCCGGCGCCCGATGCGACCTTCACCCCTGCACCGGGCAGGACGCCTGTGGCCACATCGGCAGCGGCTCCTACACCTGCAGAGGGAAGCGGAGCGGCTCCTACACCTGCAGAGGGAAGCGCAGCGGCTCCTACACCTGCAGAGGGAAGCGCAGCAGCTCCTACACCCTACTGCAGACCCGGCGAGGCATGGGTGGACGTATCCGCCTCGGCCACACGGCTGGAAGTGGGCCAGGCTGTTTCGGTGAGCGTGACGCTGACTAATGGGGATGCCAGCGACGTGAAGCTGGGCCTGATTCAATACGCGCTGGACGTGCACCCCTCCGGCGTCTTGACCTCGGACGACCTGGAACCGGTGGAGCATCCCCTGACGCTGGAACCGGGCCAATCGGACGGCGCCGAGTTTGTCCTGCGCGCATCGACCCCCGGCCGGGCAACGCTCACAGGCTCGGCCAGTTTTGAGATGCATGCGCTGGATTATGCGTGGGGGAGCTGGTCCGGATGTCGCTCCTGGCCGTTGGAGATCATCGTAGCGTCCGTGCAATAGGTCCTGTCAATCCTATCCTGCTGCGCTTCCCTCCAGGATCTCCACGAACCGGCGAGGTGTGACCACCTCGATCCACCTGTACTCACCCAGCACCAGCAGATCCTGGTCGCCGCTGACGATATAGTCGGCCACGCTCTCGACAGCGCAGGCAACGACGGCATCGTCCTTGGGATCGCGGGTCACGCCCGGCAATTCGAGCTCACCCGGCGCCATCTCTGCCTGGGCGAGAAGGGCTGCGAGAATAGCGTCCACCTCAGTCTCCTTCAGGTGTATGCGCTCGGCGATCCTTGGATAGTCGAGGACGTGGATCAACTCCCCCACCAGGTAGGGCGAGGTCACCAGCGTGAAGTGTTCATCCAGCCAGGCGTCGATGATCTGGCGCGGATGACCTTTGGAGGACAGCAGCCCACTGACGAAGATGTTGGTGTCCAGGACGACCCTGGGCTTGTGCTGATCAGGCATTGCCCGCCGTCTGGTGCCGCAGTTCGTAGTACTCGGCCCGTGCCTCCTTGACTAGGGTGTCCAATTCAACTGGATCCAGTCCGCCACCTCGCTCTCGAATGCCCGCGATGGTCTCCCGCAGCGAGGTCTTGGCCTCTTGTTGCCTGATCTCCTGGAGCAGACGTAGATCCTCGATGCTGACGATGGCTGCGGTGGGTTCGCCGTACCGCTCGACGACGTACTGGCTTTGACCGTAACCGACCTCGTTCAGGATCCGTTTGATCTGCTCGCGCAGTTCCGAAGATGAGATGGTCTTCAACATCGTACTCTCCGTGAGTTGGTGATTATGAACAATTTGTACAAATTATCACTTTTGCCTAATTATACTCCAACTGTTCACCGAGGGCAAACGGGCGCCTACCCGAACCTGTGAGCTCCATGCGCACTGGTCGTTCATCTGGCGCACGCGCAGGTAGAGGGTGCCGACTCCTACGGTTTTTCCGTCACTAACTGGGCTGCTGCTCCAGGGCCCGGTCGCGCATCGTCTGGCGCAGTGCCTCGACGTCGGCGGGGACGAAGTAGGCCACGGCCCCGAACAGGGCCGCGCAGGCCAGCCACGTGGTGACGCAGATGGCGACGATGGCGACGTGGAGCGAGGTGGAGACGGCGATGACGCCAGCCAGGTACGGCGCCAGGGCCGCGCCGCCGTCCTCGACCAACTTGCGCACCGCCTGGGCCGAGCTGCGGGTCTCGGGCAGCGTGATGTCGGGCACGGTCGCCATCGCGTTGGGCGCAGTGATCGACATGGTGACGCCGGTGACCCCCAGGAGGACGGTGAACAACGCCCGGTTCTCGACCGGGACGCTCATCGTCAGCAGGAGAAAGACGGCCGCGGCCAGCGTGGCCAGCCCGCCGACGATGGCGCGCCCGCGCGGGGTGCGCTTGAAGAGCGCGTCGCCCAGGTTGCCGCCCAGGAGGTACCCGACCGAGAGCGCGGCGATGGCCACCAGCATGGTCGTCATCGCCTGCCCGGAGGTATACGCCCGCTCCGTCTCCAGGTAGCGGAAGAACCAGAAGATCAGCACGTTCCAGGCGAAGACGCCGAAGAAGCCCTGCCCCATCAACAGCAGCAGGCTGCGGTTGCGCAGCAGCCCGCGCATCGCTTCCTTGTCGATACGGTAGGTCCCGACCTGGTCGACTCCCTCCATCTCCGGCTCGGCGCTGCCGCGGGGTATCTCGCGCACGGTGAAGAAGATCACCGCCGCGACGAGGATGCCGGCGCTGCCGGTAATGAAGAAGACGCGCCGCCACCCCAGCGTACCGCCCAGCATGGTCGCCAGCACGGTGCCCAGCATGTACCCCAAAGGACCTGACATCTGCATCGCGCCGTAGACCTTGCCGCGCGTGCGGGGGCCGAAGTAGTCGGAGAGCAGGCTGTAGAGGCCGGGGTAGCTGGAGTCGTCGATCCCGGTGCTGGATCGGGTCAGCATGAAGGCCGAATACGTGGGGGCCAGCGCGTTCAGCCACGTCGTCGAGCCCCAGATGAAGGAGGCCAGCGCCAGCAGCTTCGACCGGGCGTACCGGTCGTAGAGGTAGCCCCAGACGGGGTAGAGGAGGGAGGCGACGACGATGGCCAGGCTGGACACGGCCCCCATCTGGGCCTCGTTGATGCCGAAATCGTCGATGATGGACGTCGTGAGCGGGCCGATGAGCAGCTTGTCGGCCTGGTGGAGGAGCAGGAACATAAACAGCACGAACGCAACGAACCAACGGTAGCGGGATTTCATGGTGGCTCAGTATAGCACATCCTGACGGGTGGGGCAAAAACGCGGAGGTGTCCGAAAAGTGCTAGAAGCGGTCTCAAAAGTGCTAGATTTGTGCCGGGCGAAGTGGTAGGATGGGGATTGGTGGTCTTGAGCGTAGATTTCCGAAGTCTTGTCCAACTTAGGAGAGATGTCTATGTTCACCTTTGGTGTTGACTATTACCCGGAACACTGGCCCGAGGAGCGCTGGGCGGAGGACGCACGGCTGATGGCCGAGGCGGGCTTCAACCTGGTGCGGTTGGCGGAGTTCGCCTGGTCGCGATTGGAGCCCCGGGAGGGCGTGTTCGACTTTGAGTGGCTGGACCGCGCCATCGCGATCCTGGCGGGCCACGACATCCAGGTTGTGCTGGGCACGCCCACCGCTTCGCCGCCGCCGTGGTTAATGGATAGGAGCGCGGAGCTTTTTCTCGTGCGGGAGGATGGGCGGCGCGCGACCTTTGGCAACCGGCGCGAGTACTGCCCCAACAACCCCGTCTACCACGACTACACGCGCCGCATCGTGACGCAGATGGCCGAGCATTACGCCGGATGTCCCTCCGTCGTCGGTTGGCAGATCGACAACGAATTCGGCGCTCGATGTTTCTGTCCGATCTGTCGCACGGCCTTCCAGGAATGGCTGCGGCGGCGGTATGGTTCGTTGGATGAGCTCAACACGCGATGGGGCGCTGTGTTCTGGAGCCACGAATACACTGGCTGGGAGCAGATCCCGGTGCCGGTAGAGACGGGCGGTTCGCCCAATCCTGGCTTGGCGCTTGACTTCTACCGCTTCGCGTCCGACTCCTACGTGGACTATCAGCGCATGCAGGTGGACATCCTGCGCGAGAAGTGTCCCGATCATTTTGTCGCTCACAACTTCATGGGCTTTGGCTACGACCGTATCGATTACTTCGACCTGGCCCGCGATCTCGACTTGGTGGCCTGGGACATCTACCCGCGTGGGTTCTGGGACGTGCGGGCGGAGGTTGAACCGAGCGGGGCCGCGCTCTCCGCCGACACGATGCGCGGCCTGAAACATCAGAACTTCTGGGCGATGGAGCAACAGGCCGGCCCAAGCGGCTGGGAGACCGTTGGAGGGACGCCGCGCCCCGGCGAGCTGCGATTGTGGGCCTACCAATCCATCGCGCATGGAGCGGACGCGGTCGTCTTCTTCCGCTGGCGCACGTGCCGTTTTGGCACGGAGGCGTACTGGCACGGCCTGCTTGACCATCACGGCATCCCTGGGCGGCGCTACGAAGAGATCAGGCGGATGGGGGCTGAGATCAAGCGGATCGGCGAGCAGATTCACGGTGCAGCCATCAAGCCTGAAGTCGCGATGGCGCTCTCCTATGAGTCCCGTTTTGCGTTCCAGATCCAGCCGGGGCATCCTCAGTTCAGTTACGCGGAGCATTTCCGGCACATCTATCGCGCGCTGCATGGGCGAAACGTCCCCGTGGACGTCGTGGCTCCGACCGATGACCTCTCGTCCTACAGGATCGTCGTTGCCCCGGCGCTGCACGTCGTATCGGATGTTGTCGCCGAGAACCTGAAGCGGTTCGTCGAGGCGGGGGGCGTGCTCCTCGTCACGTCGCGCACGGGAGTGAAGGACGAACACAACGCGGTCGTGAACCAACGCCTGCCGGGCCTGCTGGCCGAGTTGTGCGGCGTGGTGGTGGAGGAGTACGATGCTCTGCCCGAAGGTGAGCGCAACGAACTTGAGTTTGTCTGGCCCGGGTTCGCCGGGTGCGATGCGT
>Ga0180437_10004328_pt1 | contig 20299 bp, 17 predicted proteins | sample SS_ome_4_FD_132410 | JGI IMG/M metagenome (GOLD analysis project Ga0180437, IMG submission 132410) | Hypersaline lake sediment archaeal communities from the Salton Sea, California, USA - SS_3_D_1 metaG | ecosystem: Environmental > Aquatic > Non-marine Saline and Alkaline > Hypersaline >... | reverse complement strand
CAACCCGTTATTCTTCCCGCTGGCAGGTCTGACCGCTCTGGCCATCGCGTTGGCCACGGTTTCCTATCACTCCCTCAAAACGGCACTCGCCGATCCCGCAGAATCGTTGAGGTACGAATAATAGTCATATGAGCTCGTCCCAAAAACGCAGTCCAGGGATCGTTTTGAAATGAAGGTCGTAGGTGAGCAGGATCGACCCTGTTTCAAGGGCATGGGCCCCGATCCAGACATCATTGACAGGGATCGGCTTTCCGATTTTTTTCAATGAGTTTTTGACCAATCCGAAAATCTCTGCCGTTTCTCTGGATGCATCGAGAACAGAAACCGTCGACTTCAGCAGGAAATTTTCCAGGATCCGCTTGTTTTCCTTTTCTTTTTCACCGGCCCTGAAACCCGCGTACAATTCCCCCAGAACAAACACCGACATGTAAACGCTTTCTGCCTGTCCCAAATAAGCAAGGACTTTTTCGTCTTCCCGCAAATAACCCACATAAGCATTCGTGTCCAGAAGGATTTTCCTCATTTCCAGTTCTCAGGATGTATCTGTTCCAGGTCTTTGATGCCTTCGAAGAAACGGTTCTCCTCATCCTCTGTCCAAATTCCGAAAAGGTCCAGGAATTCCTCTCGATGGTCATATTTTTCCTTATCGATTCCCAGGGCTTTTGCCAGCAATCCTTTCACGATCTTATTGACGCTTTTGCCTTCGGATTTGGCTCGCTTTTTGATCAAATTTTCCATTTCTTCGTCTACGCCATGTATGGTGATCGATTTCATCGGCCCTCCAATGAATCATAAAATGGTTCATCATAAACCATATTATGATTCATTTTTCCATTTTGTTCAACTTAAAAATTGCTTTGCATGTGAATAACGCCATGTTCATTTCGACAGGGGAGAGGGATGGGGCCGGAATTACGACATAGAGCCCAGCGGAACAGGTTCATCAGGGAAGTGAGATTAGAAGGGTTGATCAGCCCGCATGCAGCCCGTTCGCGATCAGAGAATCGATGCGGGAGGCGATGTCGATGCCCCGGCGGCATACGGCAGAGCAGGCTGAACATTCCCGGCAAACGCTCAATCCTTTATTCCCTGGCAGTTCGGCAACGGTCGCTCGTGCCTGGATGTAATTCCCATACCCTGCGGCATACATATAGGCTCTCATCAGGTTCGGAACCGCGACGCTGTTCGGGCATGTGGGGACACAGGAGCGGCAGCTCTGGCAGAACAGCGTGCCCCGCAGGGATGCGGCATATTCGAGGTCGCCCATTTCCTTTTCGGTCAGTGCCAGATCGTTCATCACTCCCATATTCATGTCCAGCTGCTCGAATGTGGTCATGCCCGGAACCGTCGTGGACACGTTTTCGTCGTTAAGCACCCACTTGAGGGCCGCCTGGTTGTTGATCTTTGCCTCGGAGTCCTGCTGGAGGCGCGCGCCTCCCTGGGTTTTCATCGCGACGATCCCGACACCTTTTCCGGCTGCGTAGGCAATAGCCTTTTTGATCTCTTCTTTTTCCTCCTGGACATAGTTATAGGCGGCCAGGACGACATCGTAGATTCCGGCATCGGTCGTGGCCCGGATGATATTCGCCACATCCGAGTGAACGGATGTTCCGAGGAATCGGGCCTTTCCCTGTTTTTTGACTTTGACCAGGGCATTCATGAGAGGTTCATAATTCACCATCTGGGGACTGACGCAGCTGTGAAGATAAAGGATGTCGACGTAGTCTGTGCGCAACCGTTCGAGGCTCGTTTCGAGCTGCTTGACCAGGTTTTCCTCGCTGGCTCCGGGGATTCCCTCGTTTCCTTTCTGCACAAAGACGCCTTTGTCCTCGTCGCGGTTAAACGCCATCTTGGTGGCCACAAAAACCTTATCCCGATTTCCGCTTCTCTCCAGGACTTCGCCGATGACACGTTCGCTGTTTCCCCGAAGGTAGACGTGGGCGGTATCCAGATGGTTGATCCCCATGTCCAGGGCTCTCTGGATGAGATCGGGACTGTCGGAGTTCATTACCCCAAAACTGACGATCGAGACGCGGAGCCCTGTCCGCCCCAAGGTCCTGTAAAGGATCTTCGGTGGCTGTTCCTGCCCGGCCACAGCTTTTTTGGCAAACGGTGCAGGCAGTCCAGCCGCCATCATTCCGATCGTCGCTTTCCCGATGAACTCTCTTCTTTTCATTTTGTGCGCCATGTTTTCCTCTCCTTTGGCACGTATTCTAGCATAGGAATACAGCTTGAGCCAAAGGACTTTGTGAAAAATCCTTAATACTGTAGATGTTCCAGACTTGTTGCTGTTCAATATTGGACATAACTGGCCGAGAACGGACATATAGGATCGAATATTCTGTCGAGGACTTCGAGAGGTCTTTTTTGGCATATTTTTTGCTTGAACAAAAAAGAAGGTTTAAAGCATCGAAATTGAAAATAGGGCAATAAAATCTTCATTCGTACGAGGTGAAAGATGAAACACCGAAGCTCCATAAAAATATTTTGCGGGTTCTTTTTAGTGTTTTCCTGTTTCCCCCTGCTGGGACAGGATACGGATGTCCTGACGCTTCCACGCGAGGTCAGGCTCAACGAGCGGCAGCCGCCGGATGTGGTTCTCAAAACCATCGGTATCGAACCGGGCATGATTATCGGCGAATTGGGGGCGGGGCGCGGGCGGTACACCGTTCATATCGCATCGCGCATCGGCCCTGACGGCATGATTTATGCGAATGATATCGTCGAAGCGTATCTTCAAGCTATAGAAAAACGATGTGCGGAGAACGGTCTGAGGAACGTCAAGACGATACTCGGCGGCTTGACAGACCCGAAATTCCCTAGCGCAGCACTGGACATGGTCATCATGGTCAACGTGGTTCACTGCCTGGCCGAACCCGTCGAAGTTTTCCGGAATATCAGGGAATCGCTGAAGCCGGACGGGATGATCGCCATTGTCGAGGGGAGCCTGGAGAAAAATCCATCCGCTGCCGGAGAATGGTGGCCGCGGAGCAAGCTCTTGAAGATCTATGAAGACGCCGGTTATAAACTGGTCCGGGAAGAAACTTTCTTACCGATGGATAACATTTACTTTCTGAAGTAAGTCTTTATACGGGACAAAGGCGGTAATCATGAATTGTTATCTAAACAGAAACATTATCAGATTTCTGATCGTTCTGACAGCCGCAGCTCTAGTGTTTGGCTGCGGATTCAGGGGCGAGATATCCAGCGGGGATATCGTCAGGGGAGAAACAGGGGCTCGACTCGATGGAACGCTGACTCCACTCATCGAGGAGACCATGCACGCCTATGACCTGCCGGGATTCGCCATCGGTGTCGTCGAGGGCAATGAGATCGTTTACGCACGGGGATTCGGCTTTAAAAATATCGACACCAAAGAACCGGTGACCACGGCCACTCTGTTCCACATGGCCTCGATCTCCAAGCCTTTCGTGGCGACTGCCGTGGTGCAGCTTGTCGAACAGGGAAAGATCGACCTTGAGGCGCCGATCACCACATATCTTCCATATTTCAAGCTCGATGACGAACGGTACAAAGAAATAACCATCCAACAGATGCTCAGCCATGTCTCCGGCATGCCGGATGTCGAGGATTACGAGTGGGATAATCCCCAATATGATGAAGGCGCCCTGGAGCGGTATGTCCGCAGCCTGACCGACAAGAAGATGCGGTTCGATCCGGGGAAAAGGTATGCCTACAGCAACATGGCGTTTGAATGTCTGGGCGATGTGATCGCCAAAGTCTCGGGCATGTCGTTCGCTGATTATGAAAAGAAGCACATCCTCGATCCTGCCGGGATGAAGGAGAGCACGTTCCTCAAGCCGGAGCATCTTCCCGAAAACTGGGCGTCGGGACATCTGAGGACCATCCGCACCCTTGCTTGGGAAGGATACCCATACAACAGGATGCACGGCCCGAGCTCTACCCTCCATTCCAACGCCATCGAGATGTGCCATTGGGCCATCATAAATATGAAACGCGGATCCCACGCCGGGCAGAAGATCCTCGAGCCTGAAAGCTATGCCCTGCTGTGGAAGCCATGGTTCAAGATTGGACGAGCGGATAGCGATAATGCCCTGGGGCTCAGCTGGTTTTTGGGAAGCCAGCGGGGAGAACGAACCATAAGCCACGGCGGAGGAGACACCGGGTTCAACTCGTTCCTCATCCTGATGCCAGAGAGGTCCTCGGCTGTGGTCGTGCTGTGCAACTATATCCCGGCCCCGGTCAGGTATCTTGGTGAATCGGCATTGGATATGCTTCTCGGCTTCGAACCCGGGGGATTCAAGCCTCCGGTAAGCGTCCCGGTCCTGGGGGCCTTATCGGAAAAAGGCCGGGAAGGGGCCGTAGCCGCATGGAATTCCCTCAATCAGGAACATGCAGAGGATTATGATTTCGGCCAGAGACAGTTCTACAACATGGCAGCCATGGCGATCATGCTGGACAGGGTCGAAGACGGGGAGGCGGTCATCCGTCTCCTTACCGAGATCCTGCCTGAGGAGGCTATGAGGCCGACCCGCGGAATCATCGAAAATTATCTTAAAAATAATCCCGATAACCGTACAGGTCTCCGCATGCTGGAGATCCTGGACGAGAATAAATAGAGAAAATAACCATAATCTTGCAAACGATGAAGTGACTCGACAGAACCGGTTATCAAATCGTGCCGGTCCCTTGGAAGTGGAAAATGCTTTAGGGGACTGATATGATGGGAATCGGGTTATTATGTTCAAGAATTACATAAAATACGCATTCCGTCGCTTGTTGAAAGACTGGCGCTTTTCCGCCGTCAACATATTTGGCCTGGCGATGGGAATAACCACTTGCTTTTTGATCTTTTTTTATGTCCATTTCGAAACGACTTATGACAAGTCAATTCCGGATGCAAAGGATAAATATCGAATTGCCCTGCGAATAAGCGGTGAAGAAATGACATGGGAATTTGCACAAATCTCCGCTCCGGTTGCTGTCGATCTCGAGAATCAGTTCCCTCAGGTCGAACAAACCGTGCGTTTCGTTTCCGTGTCCAATAAACAGGTCATATATCAGGATCGGGTACATCAGGAAGATCAGATCCTGTTCAGCGACCCAACATTCATCCCGTTTTTCGCTCTCGAATTGTTAGAGGGAAACTCGGAAACTGTGCTATCCCGGCCAGATACGATTTTAATCACGGAGACCATGGCTCGAAAATATTTCGGTGATGAGAATCCAATAGGCAAAACTCTGATGATCGACGATAGATATTATGAGGTGACCGGGATCGTCCCGGATGCGCCCACCAATTCTCACATCCCTTACCGCTTCATCGCTTCCTTCGACAGATTCAAGCAGGATCAAGAGGATAAAAAATCGAACTGGACAAAAAACGACTTCTACACGTATGTGAAGTTGATCCGAGGGAGCGATCCCCGGGTTTTTGAAGAACAGATTCAATCGCTGGCAAATAGGCTCGATTCCCCGGGATGGGATTACCGGTATTTTCTGCAGAAAATATCCGGCATCCATCTGCATTCGAGCTTAGGGGGCGAACTCAAGCCGCCTGGCGATCCCACGAATTTGCTGATCTTTTCCATTATCGGCAGTTTTGTTTTTTTCATCGCCTGTTTCAATTTCGTCAACCTGACTACGGCACGATCCATCAAGCGGGCCACAGAGGTAGGGATCCGCAAGGTTGTGGGCGCAACCAGGGCCCAACTTGTGCAGCAATTCACTTCAGAGTCGATTCTGGTCATCTTGTTTGCTTTGGTGGTGGCCATTGGTTTCACTATCCTGGTCTTTCCCATATACAGAAATTTTGTCGGCATCCCGTTTCAGAGCCGGGATATCCTGAAGCCGATATATTTTGTTTTTCTGGGAGGCCTTACTCTGATGGCCGGGCTGGGTGCTGGCTCATATCCTGCCATTTTTATGGCCCGACTCGATCCGGAAAAGATTATCAGGGGCATCATGCCATCGGGTGCAAAAGGTCTCGTTCTGCGCAAAGCGCTTATCACCCTTCAGTTTGTCACCGCGATCTTGCTGATGATCTGTGCTCTATTGATTAACAAACAAATTTCTTTTATGAAGGATCAGAGTAATTTCGGGTTCGAAACAGAAAAGCGCCTGGTGCTCCGTATTGGCGGCACGAAGTTCAACTCTCTTTCGGGAGAAAGGGCTCTGGCTTTGAAGGATGAATTTGCCAAACATTCCTCCATCGAACAGGTTTCAGCTTCCACGACGATCCCCGGTCGCGGTATGGTGCAGGAGGCCATGCGGAAGCAGGATGAAGACTGGAGCCACAAACGTCAAATCAATTTTCTGGGAATCGATTACGACTTTCTCTCCCAGTATCGCATCGAGCTGGCAGCCGGTAGAACTCTGGAGAGAGCAATGGCTTCCGATACAGGAGGTGCTTTTCTTATCAATGAAACAGCTGCCAAGGATCTTGGGTGGGCCTCACCCGCAGACGCCTTGAACAAGGAGATCGTTGTTGGCGATGAACAGAATGTTCACCGTATCGTCGGCGTGGTCAAGGATTTTCATTATATGGGATTACAAAGCCCCATCGAACCCCTTTTCATTCAACATTTTTTGGCCAATAACACACGCATCGGTTACTTCACTCTTACGATGAAGACCGGTGATATGAATGAAACCATCCAGTTCGTGAGAAACACTTGGGTCGATCTTTTCCCTGAATATCCCTTCGAATATTTTTTCCTGGACGAGGATTTCGAACGGCTCTACGCCAACGAGGAGCGTCTCAGTCAGATGATCGGCATCTTGACCTACTTGGGCATATTTATCACCTGTCTCGGCCTTTGGGGATTGTCTTCCTTGAGCACCGAACAGCGGGTCAAGGAAATCGGCATCCGCAAGATTCTGGGAGCCTCGGTTCCGGGGGTTATCGTGCTTCTTTCCAGGGAATTTGCGAAGTGGGTTATCGCGGCCAATATCATTGCCTGGCCTATCGGTTATTTTGTTGTGCGTAGCTGGCTGCAAAATTTTGCCTACCGAACCCCGATCACACCTTATATTTTCTTATTGTCGGCGGTCTTCGCTTTGGCCATTGCATTGATGACGGTAAGTCTGCAGACGATGAGGACGGCTCAGGCCAATCCCGCGGATTCGCTGCGGTATGAATGATACAGATTTCTTAGCCTAAATTCTCATTCTCGTTACTAAAACCCATGAAACTCCCAAAGGAAGCTGAAGAGAATGGGGAGTATTTCTGAGGGCCGCTGGTAGTGTCGACTAAAATTGTGGAAAATTTGATGCAGACTAAAAAAAATCCCATATTTGCTATTCTAGCACACGGATTTTCATGATTTTATCGCGATATTTTATTATGATAGGAACTTCTCAATAGGCCAAGGAGTGAAAATTGAGAAAAAATGATAGTGCCTCGAAAACAAATCAAAACGGAAAATCCGCTGAGGAACAAAACCCTAAATGGCCCCTCCTCGGAAAAAAAATTGATCATTTTCGCGTTATCGATTTCATCGGAAAAGGGGGGATGGGAGAAGTCTACGTCGGTTACGATGAGAAGCTTGAACGCAAAGTAGCGCTCAAAGCTATTCGCGGAGAGAAGCGTTTCCATAAGCAGGCCAAAGCTCAATTGATCAGAGAAGCTCAGATCCTTTCTAAGCTGGAACACCCGCATATCTGCCGCATTTATGACCTTATTGAAACCGAAGACGCCGATGTTCTGGTTCTCGAATTGATCAAAGGCACGGCTCTCCAAGAGATGGAGATCCATAAACTCAGCCAATCTGAGAAACTCAAGATCGCTATTCAGATAGGAGAAGTGCTGGCCGACGCTCATGCCTATGGTGTCGTTCACCGTGACCTGAAACCGGAAAACATCATTATCGATGATCGGGGTGAAGTTAAGGTCCTGGATTTTGGACTGGCCTTCTCAATCGTTGACCAGGCTACAACGCTGCAGTGGTCGGATATGAATCCAAACGATCTGGAGACAGGAATCTCCGAGCCGACAATATTGTCGAGCGGCGGCTTTCTAACAGAGAATGGCATCATCATAGGGACTCCGATGTACATGAGTCCGGAACAGGCCCGCGGTAAACCCCTGACAGCTTCCAGTGACATGTATTCGTTCGGTTTGCTTTTGCAGTGGTTGTTTACAGAAAAGCAACCCTATCCCGATAACCTTTCCCAACAGCAAATTTTCGTTAAAGCCTATAAGGGAGACACTCTACCTCCGGACGGTGTTGGGGAGGATTTACGGAAGCTCATCGAGCGTCTCAAATCAGTCGATCCGACCAGCCGTCCCCGCGCCCTGGATACAGGGGAACGACTGAAATGGATCCAGGAAATCCCCAGGCGCAGAACAAAAAAGCTCGTAATTGGGGGTGTCATCAGCGCTTTGACTCTCGGAATCATCATCTCGCTTTTCAGCTTGCTCAGCGCAAAAAGATCTGAACGCCTGGAGAAGATCGCCCGAAGCAGGCAGGAAAAAATGTCTGATTTTCTGGTCGAGATGTGGGTTTCTCCTTCGCCCATGGAGCGCGGTCGGGATGTCAAGGTCATAGATGTTCTATCTTATTGGGAAGAGAAGCTGGAAACGGAATTCTTCGATGATCCCGACACCAAAGCCAGACTTCTCAACCAGCTCGGTACAACCTACAGAAGACTCGGAGAGTACGAAAAAGCCGAGTCTGTCATGACGGAGTGCTTAGAATTCTGCAAGGAGGCTTTGGGATCCGATCATACCAGGACCATTACGGCGATGATCGACCTGGGTATACTTTTCAGTTATGACGAGCGTTTTCAGGAAGCGGAAACCCTGTTCCGTGATGCTTTGAATGCGGGACTGAGGAATTTTGAAGAAAACAACGAACTGGTGATCGGGGCCAAGGAACAGTTGGCTGAGATTTTGATTAGAAAAGCCGCATACTCTGAAGCAAAAACGCTGCTCCAAGAGGCCATATCCGTCATCCGGAGTGACGAAAAGCTTCAATACAAATTTGCTCCCCTAGTTCTTCTGAATTTGGGTAATGTTCTCATGTACGAGGAGGATTTTCCCGGAGCGGAAAAGATTTTCCTGGAACTCCTCAGGGATTATGAAAAAAAAGACAATACGAAAAATCCGAATTATATCGCTGCCAAGGGATCCTTGGCGTGGGCTTATATGGAGCAGAGAAAGTATGATGAGGGCCTGCGCTATATGAAGGAGGGACTGGAAAAGTCAACCGAAGTAAATGGTGAACGTCACCGGACCACACTCGCTCTGCTGATAAATCTTGGGTTGGCCTTATCCGAGTTCGGCAAGAACGAAGAAGCCCTAAACTATATGGAGCGCGGATATAAGCTTTTCGAAGAGATTTTTGGAGAGAAGGCTCCGGATACCGTTTTTGTCTCGGTAAACTATGCGAATCTGCTCCTTGAACTCGGGCGATTCGGTGAAGCTGAATCGATCCTTGATAAAGCTTTATCACTTAATAGAGAACTCTTAGGGGCGGAACATCCCAACACACTCCAATCGCAGCTTGCTCTTTCCGTTCTTTATTTTGAATCAGGCCGGAATTCCGAAGCTGAAGACCTTACGCGAAAAACCCTTGAAACGAGCACAAAAGTTTTGGGCGGAGATAAAGAGACCACTCTGGAATGCAAAGATTTTTTGGGCCGCATTCTCAATAAAAAGGGGGATCACGCACAAGCCGAACGCATGCATAGGGAAGTGCTCGAAACAAAAACCGGTTCATCGGGTGGGAAAAAAACCTTTGCAGGAGACACGCTGCAGTATCTGGCCGAGAGTCTGTATCTTCAGGGGAAAAACACAGAAGCGTGTGACTTTATAGAGCAGTCTGTCAGGTCCTGTTATGAGAATTGGGGCGGAGATCATCCGCGCACAAAGGAATCGGTTGACTTGCTGGTTCGAGTTTTTGCCGCGTCGGACAGAACGGAAGAGGCCGCTGCTATTCTCGAATCCATGGGATTGACAGCAGAAGGGAATGCCATCATTCCATAAACAATAATCAGATTTCGAACTCTCCATACATTCAATGTCTGTTTAAATTTTTCTTGGGAAAAAATGACGGGAGGTTCGGTTATCCTGTTCGCTAACCTCTTGAAAACCAAGCGATAGCCGGTCTGCCCAGCATACTACAAGATTGAGTCAAGGTTTTTGTAGGTATACCCGGGTATGGGGAAGGATACCCAAGGTGGTCACATTTCTTTCACAATTTGACACTGTCCAGTGTTCCTTGATATCTTTCCCCCTGCTTGGGAAAAGGGTAACCATGACAGTCAAAAGCTCTAAATGTCAAACCGAAAATATTGATACACATAGGTTTTAAGGAGGTATCCGATGTCTACCCGCAAAGTTTTTTGTGCGATTCTTTATTTATCCATATTTTTGGGCCTATCCCGTGTGGCACCGGCCGGCCGTCAGGCTATGAAAGAAGACGATCTGAAGGAATGGAATAATCAGATTCGCCGGGAAAAGTTTGACCTCATCCTGCCTGAAGTCATGAGGAAGAACAATGTCGATATGTGGATCCATGTGATGAGAGAAGCCATCCCGGATCCCTTTGGTGCAGAAGACCTGGGGAGTACCTCCGGTGTGTTCGTTTTCACGGACCGTGGCGGTGACCGGATCGAACGAGCGGTTCTCGGACGTCGTTGGGGAGCTTCCCATGCTGGAGAGACATGGAGGGTGCATTGGGACACTAAGCTGGTCGAAGAATGTGGTGCCTACGACATAATCCAAGACCCGGTTCTTGTGAAGCAGCCGCCGGGAGGCCCGATGACCGAATATGATTACAGATTCAAGGGCCTCAGAGAATTCGTTGAAGCACGTGACCCCAAACGCATTGCGCTGAATTACAAACACGATCTGGGACCCTATCCGACCACAACAAGAGCACAAGACGGTCTTTCGCATACTGACTACCTCCTTTTAACTGAAGAGCTCGGCGGTGAATATGCCAGCAGGATAGTTTCATCTGAATACCTGATAATGGATTATATTATCCGGAAAGTGCCGAGTGAAATTGACCTGCTCAAGAAAATGCGCAAGGACGAAGATGAACGGGTGAAGGAGGTTTTTGCTGAGATCGTGCCTGGCGTGACCAAGAATCGCGATGTGGGGGTGACGGTCTTTCGCCGGAGAGGCACAGGAGTATCACAGAGGGGACGGACTGCTGGCCATGAAAATGTCGTGATTCAGGGAGGCGACATCGTGGCTTCCCCAAGCCAGGGCAGGTACGCTTATGTGCTCCGTGAAGGAGAAGCTGAACCGCCTCCAGATATCAAAAAACTCTGGGCAGAATATAAGAAAATCGATAAGATTCTGGCAGAGACCATAAAGGTGGGACTCACCCCCCGGGAAATTGTCAAGAACTACGAGGCGAAATTCGAAAAGGAGGGGATTATCCTTAGGGATGTGCAGTTGCATCTGTTTACCCCAAGGAACGATTTCCCAGCTTATTCTGCAGGTTTTGACCCTGAAAAAACCCACCTCAATATCGACTGCCATGGCATGGGGAAAGGAGCGCAGAAGAGAAAATACGAGAATTATTTCGGCCCGAGGATAGGTTCTAACGGTCCGGAGTGGATGTGGGATATACCACTCCCACCCAATCACCACTTTGTTTTGGAATATTTCATCTATATGCCGGCGCCTTCCAGCGAATACGAAGACCAATATTTATTCTGGTGGAATCACGAGCAGGCGCTTGTGACCGAAAGCGGGGTCGAATATTTATCCCCACCGCAAGAGGAGCTTTACCTCATTAAATAAGATTAGCAAAACGTCAATCTCGGTAAGCAGGAAATGCTGATAACAGGAATCACAAAAACTTTAGTCATCACGAAAGATACTTCGACCTCTGCAAGGACGCTGACCCAGGCATAGCCGAGACTAAGGATGCAAGAGAGAAGCTGACTGTCGGATTTGGAATACACCGATCTCATGCATATATTCTGGATGTATCTCTTTTATATTCAGTAAAATACAATATTTTGATTTAAACAAATATGTCATTTGTGACCAAAGCGTGTCTGTTTTAGATTTTCAATCAACCGCGATAGGTTCAGGAACTCAACACTCAGATTGTCATATTTTCGATGGAATGGTCTTTTTACATCATTCGCTACTACATAATTTCTTCCATTTTTATACAGACGCCGGAATGCCTTCATGCCGGATGGATCGAAACGATCAGCAGACCATTTGCATTCTATAGCAATTAATTCATTCCTTTTTCTTTTCCACACGAAGTCAACTTCATGATGCCGCTTATCTCTCCAATAAAGGAGCTTACGATTCCGAAGTTTTCCCTGTATTTCATTCAAAACATAATGCTCCCAAAGCAATCCCAAATCTTCATCCCTCAGGGTATCCCATTCCTTGAAGTGGCAAGCGAAACCTGTATCAAAAGCATAAACTTTTGGTGCAGAGACAATTTCAGAAGCCCGTCGGCTACTGAAAGGACGAATAACGTGAACAACATATGTAAGATCCAGAACCGAAAGGTAATTGCTTATGGTTGTCCGGCTTACTTCACATGGCCTTGCAAATTTGGTGGCCTCGAATATTCCGCCACTTTGGGTAAACAGAAGCTCTACAAATCTTTGAAAGGAAAATCGGCGCTCCAACCTGAATAACTCTTGTATATCTTTTGCCCAGTACTCATCCATCCACTCTTGGAATTCTCGCTCAGGGTAGTCTTTTGATAGGAAAAATGGTGGGAGACCTCCTCGATAGAGACGGTGCTCAATATCTGATATTCCAAAGACCTGCATGTCATCAGATATCATAGGAGAGAGCCAAATTTCGAGCTTCCTGCCAGTAAGGTTGTCTTTAAATCTGGTTGAGGCGCCAAGCGTAGAGGGTCCAGTGGCAATGACTTTTATGCTTGGGTAGTGATCTGCAGCTATTTTTAGAAGCTCTGAAGGATTTGCCAACCGGTGAATCTCATCGAGTACGATTCTTTTAGATTTACATGATTCCAAAAAAGCTTCCGGGTCTTCCATTCCTCTTCGGGTCCGTGGTAGTTCACAGTCAAAATATTCAATATTCGGCAGAGACTGACATAAGCATGTTTTTCCAACACGTCGAACTCCGGATAGCCAAAGAACTGAACGTCTTGTCCAAGAGTCCTCTAAGTGTTGTAACCAGAAGTTTCTTTTTTTGAGGATCATGGATATAATTATATTGACAAAAATTACTAAATGCAAGTAAGGTTGCAAATAGTGACACTATATACAAAAGAAAAGACGTTTAGTCAATAGCCTCCTTGTAGAAAGTTTGTTGCTCAATAATGCTATGGATGAATCGTATCTGAATAGATAACTAGGGACTATAAAGTTGAAATCAGACCTCTCCCCGTTTGTCACCGATTTGCGTATGGTTGCTAAAAGCGAGAAGGTATAAATAGAAATTCCTCTCACTCTGGAAAGATGCTGATCCTGGGAATGCAGAGATAGAGGATACCAGAAAAGAGCTGGCTGGGTTGAGATGTTTTAATTAGTGCTCTAAAATGGAAAGAGGGATATAGAGGAATATTTATTGATTTGACTATAGAGGCCTCTCTGAGATATATTTTTTTTGGGGAGATTAATTATGTCAATTAAATTTACAGCAGTTATCACAAAAGAAGAGAATTGGTATGTTTCTCATTGTGTTGAGTTGGGCGTTGTCAGCCAAGGAAAAACGATTGAAGAAGCCCAAGTGAACCTTAAAGAGGCTGTGGAGCTATATATCGAGAGTTTTGGAACCGATGATCTTCCAGAATCCAAAGGAGAGGTTGTTTTCTACCCACTCGAGGTAGTCGTCAGTGGCTAAGCTCCCTGTTTTTTCTGGACGCGACCTTATCCAACTCCTTCAAAAAAGTGGCTTTCGTGTAATCAGGCAAAAAGGAAGTCACGTCAGCATGAAAAAGGGCGATCATAAAAGTGTTATTCCACTTCATGATGAGTTGGCTAAGGGAACGCTTCTCGGCATTTTGAAACAGTGTGGCCTTACGAAAGAAGATTTGGTTGATTTTATTAAAATGAAGTAATTTTTTTACTGAAAAGTCATTGAATATTATATGCTGAATAAGGTGCGCCCGTAGCTCAGCGGATAGAGCGGTGGACTTCGAATCCAAAGGTCGGGGGTTCAAATCCCTCCGGGCGTGCCACTTCTAATTCCATGAAATTAAATTGTTTATGGGATTTCGGGGGATTTCTTTTAAGCCTGTTCTTTTTACAGTCCCTTAAATTAAATATTATGCAAATTCATTCCAGTGAGGCCTCTTCAGCTAATATTTTTTCTCTCCCGTATTGCTGTTACCTCAGAAATAAAAAATATTGCATCCGCTTGGCTCCTGATGAAGCCATGTCCTAACCCTCCGTTGGCCACGAAATTTCGGTTTTCATTCAAGTATTGCTCTCGTGGATCCCGACTATGAAAGGGAAGGATAAAGCGCAAACCGGCTTTCGTGAACAAACTCTCAATCCTAAGCGGATGGCTTGGTACCTCTTCGTAAAAGGATTCGTTCCACATATTGCCATGTCTGCCGTGATCATAGAGCATCCAGATAGAATAGACCTTTCCTGGGAGACGGTTTACCATATAGCTTCCGATCGATGGATACATGGAGGCTGATCCTATCCATACCTCCCTATAATCTTTACTCAAGTGCATGTTATGTCCTATCAGGATTATCTTGTCGTCAGCTTCCAAGTCTTCGAGAAGTTCGTCCATCTGACGAAAAATGGCTTTTTCACGCTCGCGGAGGGCCTGTCCCCACTCTGGGGACGGAGCTTTTTTAAAAGCATCCAAAAAAATCAATCCATCTCTGAGACTCCGAAGGTCTCGCGTAAAGAGCGTATATTCCCGCTCCCCAATAACAGATGTGATGGCATTGCCTTCATTTTTCACATAGGTAATTAAATCGTCGATTCTTGTAGCTTCTTCGAGGACGGATTCTCCTTGAACAAGGTTCATTCTTTCAAGAATCTCCCGGATAATCTTATGGGAATTGTAACCCTTCAGCCTTTTGCGGATGTCTTGGTATCCGATTCCGGCAAGAATATCAACATCAAACCCAAACCAGTGAAGTCTCTCGTCCCCGTGCTTGAGTGTTTTATTCAATTCTCGCAGCCCCGCTAGAAACCATTGCATCTCTGACGACTGGCTTTTTCTGTATTCTGGATTTTTTTAGGCTGGAAATCCCTGCGGAGTATCATCCCTGTCTTTCCGCACAAATCTTTTATCACCAAACAGGCTATTCAGATCTAAATAGGCAGAATCTCCTGTCTCCAAAAAGGTGTCGATCAGCCTTCCCGTGAATATTCCCGTTTCATAGCCCACATATCGAAATCCCCGTTCAAAAAGAAACCGAACCAACATAAGCTGGAAGTCATATTTTTCACGGATGAAATGGTCAGGCTCTCCTAGGTAGACTACTCGCTTACCTTCAATTTCCTTATCTAACAAAGACAACGTCGACAAATCAATATTCTTCCCATCCAATATGTCTAGATGGATAGCTCGCTCTTTAACCCATTGGATGAATTCCTCTTCAGTAACCTGAAGCTTGTCTTCCCATGGAGAGCTTGCTAAGCATAAAGCACTGCTGAAAAAGCTCGATAAGAAACAGAGCACAATGATTACAGGAAATGGCCCATAAGGCTTTCTTCGCATTTTACTTCCTTTTTCTATAATATTCCCTCTCTTATTTAAACGGATAAATAAAAAAAAAGTTTTGCGCCGTACCCAGGTCAGGATTACTACGGGAGAAGCCTAGAAAGATGAGTTATGCTTTCATCAAACCCATATTTCGTTTCAGCCAAATTCGGAACATTCGTCATTTTTCTTGAGCATTGTTTTTTGGTATATTCAAATCCTATTATTGTGCACAGAAACAAAAAGTAGTCCTGTGCCCAAATAGATCGTTTCCGAGATCTTATCAGTGAGGTTAAGAGCGGATTAATCTAACAATACTAGCATCGATTCTTGGAGTTTTGCTCTCTCCATAGAAGAAGCAGCTAGAAAAGTTCCAATGTGGAACCTCCGGGCGTGCCACTACTAATTCCATGATATAAAATGGTACAGATTCGGTCCCTTTTGAATCTTCTTTGAGGATTTCTTGCAAAGTTGGTCTGCATGACGCGACCCCCTCATTGATGATTACGGCTTTCTCAGCTTCGGTTCCGAACTCATGGGAAAAATTGCGCCCTTCATAACAAATCAAACAAAAAAAACAGGCCCAGTCAACCGTGAATTCCTATCGGTTCATAATTTTAAACATAACAACCATGATACACGTATGCTTGCCTTTGATTCTGGAAAGGAGTCAAAGAATATGAAGCCCTTTTGTTGTTCAAATTATTCATACCTTAATGAGTCAACAGGATTTTTCCGCGCTGTTTTTAAAACATGGATACCCACGGCAACAACGGCTATCAATTGCGCGCTCAATGCGGCAGAAGCAACGCTCAGCAGGCTCAAGTGAGTCTTGTAGGCATAACTGTTCAGCCATTTATGGGTAGTAAACCAGGCGGTAGGAACGGCAATGATTGTCGCCAAAAGAATCCAAAAGGATACTTTGCCGAAAAACATTTTTAATATATTCGGGACAGTTGCGCCGAGGATTTTCCTGATTGATATTTCTTTGGTTTTTTGTTGGGCAATAAAAGATGTGAGGCCGAATAAGCCTATAGTGGCGATAACTATAGCGATCAGAGAACAGAAAGTCATGCTTTTTCCCAACTTTCTTTCCGATTCATACATGCTGTTGATCTGGTCCTCAATGAAATTGTAAGAAAACGGATAATTCACGGAAAATTTTTTCCAAGTATTTTCAATATGTTTCAATGTATCCGGAATATCGTTTGAGGCTATTTTTAGTGACAGAAAGCGGCTACTGCCTGATAACCTGGAAATACTGAGAGGCTTTATCTTGTTCCTGACAGAAGAAAAGTGAAAATCTTTGACAACTCCGATAACCACTCCCTGTTCAAACCTTTTGCCGATCGGATTTTCCCATCCGGTTGTTTTAACAGCTGTTTCATTCAGAATATACTGCCGGTTCTCAGGCCCGGTGTTCTCCCGTGTAAAAATGCCGCCGTCAACTATCGGAATGCCATAAAAATCGAAAAATTCGTTTTCCACCTGAAGACCAAAAAACAATGTCTCTTTCTCATCTTCCGTTTGACCTTCCCACTCAGGGAGATTGCCGCCCCATGTTTTAACCGGCGTACCGTTCGAGTATGTCCCTGTTATGATATTGGGATATGCTTTGAGCTCGTCAAGAAATGCCTGAGAGCTTAGATTCTGATCTCTTAAGCTTATGGTTAGAATAAAATCCTTTGAAAAACCGGGATCCAGTTCAGACACATACCTTAGCTGGTCATATATCCCGAACGTGCAGATTATAAGGACAATTGAAATGACATACTGGATGATAATCAACGTGTTCCGGGAGATAACGCCCGATCTCCGGTCATGTGAATACGAGCCTTTGATAACCTCCTGCGGTATGAATGAGGACAGATAGAACGCCGGGTAGGCCCCTGATATAAAACCAATAGTTATTGATAGAAAAAGAAGGGTGATAAAGATTTTAGCACTAAATATGGCAGCAAAGGCTAACTCCCTGTTAATAAACGCGTTAAAATAAGGAAGGGCCAATTTGACTGCCGCAATGGAAATGATTAAAGCGATCAAAGCAAGTATTATGGATTCACCCATAAATTGTTTTATGAGTTCAGACCGCTTTGCACCGACAACTTTGCGTATGCTTACCTCTTTTGACCTGACTGTCGATCTTGCGGTTGCAAGGTTCATATAGTTAAAACAGGCGATCAGAAGAATCAGAAAAGCGACAGCGGAATAAAGCAGAAGAGTCTGTACTCTGCGGTTATCGACAATGTCGATTTCCTCTCCCACAAGGTGGACATCGGAAAGTTTCTGGGGCATAAAATGGTCCCTCGGATTTCCGCCGTAACCATGCCTTTTGATAAAGCCAGGAAGTTTGTTCTCGAATTCTGTCAGGTCCGTGTCTGCTCGTAGTTCAACAAAAAGTTCATAGTTAATACTACCCCAGGTATTGAGATAGTCTTTTCCCTGTATGCTGTTCAGGGTTTCTATCGGCGCGAGGAATCCGATGTTAAAATAAGTTTTTACCGGCAGGTTCTTTAGGACACCTGTTATTGCGAATTCGTGTTCCCCATCCGCTAAAATGGTTTTTCCAATTGGATCCTGGTTACCGAAGAGTTTAATGGCTTCTTTTTCAGCGATTACCAGCGAAAATGGATCTGAAAGGACAGTCGCGGGATCACCTTTAATAAGCGGGAAATTGAAGATACTCAAGAACTCGGGATCAACGTATTTGAAATTATTTACCGTATAGATCTCATTATCGCATTTTATTATGTTAGGTCCATTCTTATACCGTGATGCTTTTAATACTTCCGGAAATTCATCCAGCATGGCTCCTTTCATTGCCGGGGGTGTAGAAGGGAATATCGTCCGCCCTTTTGCAAATTTAACCGGGTGTTCGAGTATCATTCTGTATATGTTTTCCTGGTTGTTGTGAAATATATCGTAGCTTAGCTCATGATCGATAAAGAGCAGGACAAGCAGCGAACCTGTGATGCCCATAGCAAGGCCGATGAAGTTGATCAAGGTGTAGAATTTGTATTTTTTCATGTTTCGAAATGCGATTTTAAGATAGTTTTTCAGCATAATCGTACTCCCGATCAAATTGTCTTTTATAATAACGATGGTTGTCATTAATATTTCTTTCCAGTACCAAAAAAGAGTTAAGAACTTTCCTCTATCTTTTAGGTTTATGGCAAAAAGATCCTCGAGTCCCTCGGTGATATATTTCTGTTCATTAATGGGTAGGATTTTTCTCAAGAATTTTTGTCCAGCGGCGGGAGGCCTGTTTCTTTTCATCAGCTTTCCAGGACTTCTTCGGCAAGGTTATCAAAGTTTTTCCACATCAGCGTGTGCAGTCTCCGGATCTCTTTAAGCTTCATGACACCGGAGCAGGTCAGCCTGTAGTATTTTTTTGCCCTTCCACCCTGCTTCGAAGCGGCTTTACCGATCTTGGTGATTATGTATCCTTCTCTCGTCAGTCTTTTTAACGAAAGGAAAAGAGTGCCGAGAGAGATATTTTTATTCAGATATTTCTCAAGTCGGGTTTTTATCGTCACGATATAGGCATTGTCCTTCAGGCTGAGGATTATCAAGAGGACATTTTCATCGAGTTTGGATATCTCGTTCATATAAGCGCCGTATTTTGAAGTTTCTTTCATATTATGAAAGATTCATATGTATAAGACTCAGAAATATGAAAAAAGGTTGACAAAATTTTCTAAGAAAACAAATATTGAAGACTTCACTCAGACGGGGGAGAAGTCCGTCTGGACCTCCTCCCTTGAAACTGGTCCACTAAAAAATATAGTTTTTCGATCCCGCGGATCTGCCCCCTAATTATTAAATTCCTTCACCGAAGAAATCACAACCCAAAATGATCTTCAACTGACTGAGTTTATCATTTGCCCCAGGCATGGCAAAAAAAGTTCCAATGTGGAACCTTTGGGCGTGCCACTTTTCTCCAGACTTTTGTATCAAAATCAACAATTTAGAATTGAGTTATGTATTTTCGGCCATTAAGTCAGGTTAAGTCATTTTTAGTGACATTTTACTGACCGAATTACTGACCGGGAATCAAGATGAGCAGGTCTATTTTGATTTTGGAAGACGCAAGGGACTTAAAATCACCAGGGAAGAGAATGCGAATTTACCTGTAACGCATTAATTGTCAATAAGTTATGGAAACATTTATTCCCAATTTGATAATGGCTGAAGTTAGCAACCTGAAAATCAGCCGAAATTCCTTGCTTCGTAAAAACCTAAGGTTTTCCCACTAGCATTGAATATAGAAGCATCTGATATATGAGGGGTCATTCATATCGAATGATATCCGCTGGATTGGCGCAGGCTGCTCTAAAAATCTGTGAGCTTACTGTCAGTGAAGCCACAGTCAGGATAATGACTGCTCCTGCAACAAAAGGAAGAATGCCCATTCTGGTTCTGTAAGCATAATCCCCAAGCCAGGAGGCCATCAGCCAGTATGTCACAGGCGTGGCGATGAGGAGAGAGGTGAGAACCAATCGGGAAAATTCCTTCAGAAAGAGTGTGAATATATCCCTAAAGGAAGCTCCGAGAACCTTGCGGATGCCGATTTCTTTGAACCGTTGTTGCGTGGAAAAAGAGGCCAGACCAAGAAGTCCCAGACAGGCGATGAAAATGGCCAGACCTGTAAAGATACCAAACAGCTTTCCCAGCCTTTCCTCT
>Ga0180437_10004327_pt1 | contig 20299 bp, 27 predicted proteins | sample SS_ome_4_FD_132410 | JGI IMG/M metagenome (GOLD analysis project Ga0180437, IMG submission 132410) | Hypersaline lake sediment archaeal communities from the Salton Sea, California, USA - SS_3_D_1 metaG | ecosystem: Environmental > Aquatic > Non-marine Saline and Alkaline > Hypersaline >... | reverse complement strand
CAAAAAAACTTCGTGCCCTTCGTGTCTTTGTGGTTTCAACGTTTTCATCTATTTCACTTCGCTTAGTAAAATCTCCAGGTGATCCAGCTCTCCCGTCACCATGGGAAATCTTTCTGTCTTTATCACCCGGTAGTCCTTGCCGCTCGCCGTGATCCTGTCGTTATCCGCCACGGCCAGCTCTTCCCGCGTCCAGAGCTTGGCGTCCGCTTTTATGACCTGGTCCTTCCCGAATCGAATCTCTCGATCGCAAGCCTCGATCCGCGCGCGGATTTCGACTGCGGCCGCAAAAGAGGGCTGCCCGTGTCCGTCCCAGCCTGTGCGCGCCAGCCACTGGGCAGATTGATTAAGCAAATGGTCGGTGGGACTCATTTACATATCCCCTGAAAAGCCCATCGGCATCCGCCACAGCTTCGGGATGAGCTCTTGCGGCAGTGGTTCGTTCCAGAACATGGGATTTCTTATCCAGGCGTTGGCGTTGCCAAGGGCGATGTTGCCCATATAAACCTCAGCGCCGGCAGGCAGTACCTGATCTCCCACGTTGGTGGCTCCACGGCTGTTCCGGAGAGTTCCATCCATCCAGAACTCGCCGGCGGCCGCCGACCACGAAATATACAGGTGATGCCACTGATACCGCGGGAAAACGGCAGGGCTTACGCCGATACTCGCGGCTTGAATGCCTCCGCCGTTGTCGATAAACAGCCCCAGCTGATTGACGTTCAGCTTGACTATGCCCACCTGGCTGGCGGGATTGGCGTTAATCGGCGCCAGGCCCATAATCGGATGAGTGACGCCGTCATTAGCCGGATAGTTAATCGACACCCAGCACGACATGGCCCCCTGATCCCCACGCAGAATCCCGGCCGCGTTCCGGGTTCTCTGAACGCCCGCGCCCAAATACTCGTTCGCCTCCCACCCATAGTCGGGAACCGCGATTCCGCCGTTAGCTTTTATGATTCTTGTGGTCACTTACTTTCCTTTGCCGCGATCAATAACGCGCGGTAGAAGCTGAGCCGGCGTCACCCGCCAGGCATCGCGGCGTCGTTGTGAAGGCTTCAAGCCTTCAGACCTGCTCTTCAAAAACGACATGTCCGTTTGTCGCCACCGCCTGAATGAACACGTACTCGCCCCACTCGGTGGTCACGAAAAACTCCTGCGAGCCGTCTCGAATCGGCGCTTGCGGCACTGCGAACTCGGCCACCAGGCCGGTCGCGCTCTGCTGAAAATACACGTCGTAATCCGCCCGCACCCGGTACTTTTTGTTCCGGGTCAAGCGCACGCGATTCGACGCGCCCGTTATCGCCCAGCACACTTGCGGCGTCGAGGCCGCGCCCGTGATCTGAGTCGTCTGTGTATTCTGATCATTCAACATTCTTCGTCTCCGCGAGGCCTGGGCCTCGTCTTTTTTCCAGCCTCATCCGCGCGTTATAGGTCGCGGCGTGGACTGGGCTGTGTCGCGGACTGTGACCGCGGCGTTGGGTGAAGCTCCGAGCTTCCGCCGCGACTACGAGGACGCGCGGCGCCCAAATTACAAAAGGCCGCCCGCCAGGCATCGCGGCGTTGTGCTGAAAGCTTCAAGCTTTCAAATCCTCGAAGCCTTCCGAACAAGAGCGGCAAGCTCTTGCTCAGCAGCCGCGCATAACGAGTTCACTTTCCCGTTGTACGATTCGCTCGTGTTTCCGGTCCTGATCTGGGTCACGCCTTCGGCCTGCAGCTTGGCTCGGGTCCCTCCTCCGATCATGGGATCTCCTCCCTCGACCTCGACGATTTGCACGAGGTGCAAAGCCTGGAGCATCTGCGCTCGTTTTACGCGCTCGTCCACAGCGTAAGTCCCGTCCGATCGATACGCCTCCAGATTAGCCTTGCCGCCCGTGTAATCGAACGAGAACCTGGGAAACTCGAGCGCCTGCGCGTCGTCGCCCGTAAGGGACGTTATTTTTCGGCCGACGTATCGATGCGCGCGGTCGATCTGCCGGCAGGCTTGTATCAGGTACTTCTCCTTGTTGGCGTCCACCAAGGCCGTCCAGGCCGTCACCGCGTCACTCGTTATCTGCTCGGCCACAAACGCGTCCATCTCCGCGATGGTCACGTAGCTGTTTGAATCCGTCCCGCAAGCTGTAACCGTTAAGCTCATCTCGCTCCTTGTTTTTTAAAGCCGCGTCCACGGTCCGCGATGCAGCCTGTCAGGGTGTCCCGACCATGGACGCGCGGCTCTCAATTACGTTATACCTCCCTCCACAGCCTCGCGGCTTATAAGGAGGTCCAGTTATAGCAGAGGGAGTGCCAGCCCTGAGTTATTCCCACCATCTCGAGGCCGTACTCGCCCACCAGCTCCTTTTTCATCCGGTCTCCGGTCCTGCCCATCTCCAGGAGATGGAAAGACCTCGACACGAACGATTTCGGCCGCACTAGCTGCGGGCAAAGCAGGAGCGACACGTTGCCGAGCACCGACAGGCGCTTGGCCATAATGACCACCACCCGGCCGTAATCGGTTTCGATCACGTCCACGATTTCGGTCATGCGTTTGTCGTCCAGGTTGGCGTTTGTCTGCATCAGGCCCTGGGCCGAGCGTTTCCACTTGCCGACACTGACCTTGAGCGCGGGCGGAATCAGGAGCAGCGACGCCTCGCGGGAGCCGTTGTTATAGACCGCCTGCTGCTGAAGATCGCGGAAATTGTCGTAGGTGAAATTCGCGGCCGCCACGTTCCGATAGCAGTTAGCCGGCGGAGTGGTCTGCACGCCGCCGATTATGACGCCGTATCGGAGGAGGTTGACGATTCCGCGCATGGACCTGCGAACTGTGGCCGAGCCCAGAGTCGGGGCCGCGCCCACCCAGTTCCATTCCGAGGCCAGCACAGCCGCCTCGAGGTCTCTGAGGGCCTCCCTGGTTCTCTTCTGGGTCTCGTAGGCCCACTCGTTGCCGATATCTCCCAGGTGGCTGGGGATCATAGCTTCCCTGGTGCCGGTCATCTCGATGGCATAGTTGAATATGTGCGAGATGTTATAGGGCCTCTCCATGGCCGTCTTCTGCGCGTCAGGAGCGTCATCGCCTTCGAGCGACAACTCGCCCATCAAGAGCACCTCGGCGCCGGACGCATGCGCCACCGCCACGGTCGCGCCGTAGCCGCGGGTCACGGTCAGGACGTTGGTGGTTCCGTTCACGTTGGTGACTCTCATTACCTCGTTATTAGGCAACGAGCCCACCGCGATCAGCTCTCCCACCTGAAACATATTGGCGTCGGGAACCGTAAACGTGGTTCCTCCCGCGCCCAGGGCCGCCGAGAGCACAGTGGTGTCCGGGATGAGCTCGTCTTCGAGCCACTCGTGTCGGATGTTGTTTATGGGCTTCGGATCCAGCCCCAGGAAACTCAGAAGTGGAGTTTCCGATTCCGACAAAATCTTTACTAGCGGCGACACGTCCTCGGCGTGCTCGCCACCCGGCTGGGTGGTGTCAAAAGCCGCCTTGCCGGGAAAGCCCGGCGTAAGGATAACGCCCAGGGCCATGAGCCCGAAGGCCAGCAGGCCCGAAAGGCCGCCCACGTCCAGATTCGAAAGAACCTGGTTGACGATTTCATTTATTGCAAAAATCAAAGTATCCATTGCTTTACTCCCTGCTGCGATTTCCGACGCGTGGCGCCCAAATTATGGACTGTCTCCCGCCAGGCATCGCGGCGTTGTTGTGGAAGTTTCGAACCTCCCCTTCAAAGGCCCGCGTCTCGAAATTCTCCAAGGCGCTTTGTCACTTCGAGGAGCGCTTGAGAATCTCCGGCTTTCGCCTTTTTCTGGAGTTCCTTCAGCTCCTCGACCTTTAACGATTTCGGGTTCGGGTCCGAGCCCGGAGGACTTCCTCCGGTATTGGGCGCCGGCTTTGTCCCCTGGGTCAGGTACGTCTTTTCCTCGAGGAGGGCTTTCACGGCCTCCTCGGCTCCTGTGACCGTCCCTTTTTCCAGGTCCACCGAGATTCCCTCCTGGTCGATCAGTCGCGCTACCACCTCGGGATCCACCGCCCCGGCTTTGGACGCCTCGGCCACCACCTGCGCTTTGATAAGGGCGCTCTCCGCCCGCGCTGTGGCCGCGGCCGCCTCGACTTTAGCGTTCTCCGCCATTGCCACAGGGTCGTCCTCATCCTTGCCGCCCAGAATAGAGAGCAGCTTTTCTTTCAGGTCCGCGCCTTCGGCGGCGCTCGCCTTGATATCCTCGATTTCCTTTTGCAGGGCCTGGCGTTTTTTCCGTTCCGAGATCGCCTCTTCACGCGCTTTCGCCACTCGAGGGTCGGTGTCTTTGTCCTTATCGCCGTCGGGATCCCCGTCGTCTTTGACGGGAGGATCCGCAGGCGGGTCCGGGGTTGTTTTTGTTTTGTCGTCGTCCGAGCCACCGGCGGGTTCTCCCGGCTCCGGGCTCCTAATAATCAATTCCCAAAATTTCATTTTTTTCTCCCTCTCGAGGATCTCCCTCGGGATTGAAAGCTTGAAGCTTTCAGCACAACGCCGCGATGCCCGACGGTCGTCAATCCGTCATTTGGGCTCCGCGCGTCCACATTTCGGCCTCCCGCTCCAGCGGGATTGGCCCTCTGAATGTTCATAAACGTGTTTAACGCGCTCGAAAGCGTTTCAGGCGCGTATCCACACCCTTTTTCCATCATGCGGCCTTCTCCGCGGCTCTCAGCGCGTCGGTCGATACCCTCTCACCGGCCGCGATCTCCTGGGTCGAGGCCAGCTTTTCGACGAACGGCGCGATCACGTCCGCACAGTTCGGATGCCAGGGCGGCAGGCCCACCACGGACAGCGGCGGAAACCTCGGATCCGAGCCGTCCAGGCTGAAAATGGCCCCCTGCCACGGCGCGCATAATGCGCACGCCCCGCCATGCTTGGGCACGGTCACCAGCTTCACGCCGAATTGATCCATCTTTCTGAGCGCCGCCGTCATCTGCGCCTCGCGCGTGCGGGTGCGAGCCAACAGCTCGGCGTAAGAGGTCATTGTTCCCCGGTATCCTCCGGGCGCGATCTGTCCCCGGAGGGCGCCGTTCAACAGGTCCCGCTGCATCCCTGGTATGGACCGGCCCGTGATCGTCCCGCGGGCGATGGTCCTGGTGGCCTCCCGCTCGGCCGCCAGCGCCAGCTGACTCCTCCGGATGGCCAGGTCCACCTTGTGCAGGACCTGCGCCTGGATGGCGTCCAGGTTTGTCACCAGGCTCTCAGCCAGGGCATACACCTGGCCGGTGTCCACCACAGAGAACCCCGCTTTCATGGCCGCGTCTCCGACCAGGCCCATCTTGCGGAGGCTCTTGGTAACGTACAGCGACCCTTGCGAGTACGAGCGCGGCAGCCACCGCTCGGCCCATTGCAGCACGGGCTCGTCCATCTTCTCGAGGATTTCCTCGACCTGCTTCAACAGCACGCGCTGGCGGCCGATCTCGTAGCCGGGCAGCGCCATGGCCTCGTAATTGGCCAACAGGAAAGTTATCTCCCGCTGGGCGTCCTCGAAGATTCTTTTCATCTCGGCAATAGCGAGTTCGTATGTTTCAAGTCCGCACACGTATTCACCTTATGGGGTGAACCCTTCACAACAACGCCGCGGTCTTTGTCCTCGATACAGCCACATCCCCGCCGCGACCTGTTGCTTTTGTGGTTAATCATCTTGCAAACCTACCTCGACTGCGTTGGCTGTCCTTTTTCTTCCATGCCGGCATTTATCTCGGGGACCTTCTCGGGTTCTCCCCCGGCGCCCTCGCCCGGCTCCGCGCCTTCGAGGTCCAGGTTCAAATCCCGCCGCTCCTTGCGGAGGCCCACCACGGCTCCCATGTCCTCGTTTTCCTCCGCCCGAATGGCCTCCACCGTGTCCTCGGCCCCCTCGACGCCGTCCATGGCCTGTACAGCCTGGAGCCTGGTCGCAGTGGGTTTGTGTCCCACCCTCATGTCCCAGATCCGCGCCGCCTTTTCCTCGTCCATGGGAAACCCATCTCCCCACCGGACCTTGATCTCGGCCTCGTCGGGATCCACCGCGCCGTCGACTTTCAGCTCCTGCTCCAGCGACATTGCGGACCTGACGGCTTTGATAATTCCCTCGTCGATAAGCATTATCCGGGTCTTGTTTCTCAGCAGCGTGTTCACACACGCCAGTCGCAGCGTGTCAAAGGCCTCCTCGGCCGCCCCGGCCTTATAGCCCAGCAGCCGCGGACTCATCCGCATCTGCCTGGGGATCTCTTCGTACAATTTGGCCATCCGCTCCATGGTTACGGTCAAGTGATTAGTCGGATAGTCGATATACTTGGGTTCGGGGTCGTCGCCTTCGCGCTCGATATACCTGCCGCTCACGCCCCGGTTGGTGGGGTTGTCGTTTTCCGGGTTTTCGGTCTCCTCGCCGCCCAAATACGGCCCGCTCATGCCCAACTTGCCGTGCTTGTCCAGCTCGTAAGAGAGCTGCGTCTCTCGCTGATTAAGCTCGTCCGCCAGCGAGAGCACTCCCCGGCCGTAATCCGAGTCGCCGTAAGGGTCGTTATCGTCCCCGATCTTGTTGGCCACATGCACCACCTGCATGCCCTGCGCCGGATACTCGGACAGGGCGTCCGGGCCAAAAACTTCGGCGAATATCTCCGGAGGCGCGTCGCCCTTGAACTCGTTACCACTGAGCTCCTTGACCTCGAGCTTGATGGCGTCTTCCAAATAGCGCTCGATTACGGCGTAGGACTTGTCGTCCTTGTCCATCTTGTAAGCGAACATATGCTCCGAAAACCGCGAGCGGTCCTGGGGATCGACCGTCGGGAACCAGGTATCCACGCGCCGGCCCCTTATTGTGACTTGTGGAGATTTTGCGGACTTGGAGTTTTTGCCGTCGTTGAAAATTCCGTGAATAGTCCAGACGATGTCTCCCTTGTAACTTCCCGTCACCGCCGAGGTGTGCAGCAGCCGTCGCAAATTGGAGTTGTCCGAGATGCGCTTCACCGCCTCGTAAGCGGTTTTGTTGTCCTCCACCGGCGTGATCGGCCCCAGGGCCTGGGAGATGAGGTCGGCGAACGTGTCCGAGCAAAGCTGGAAAAGGTTGGTGGCCACAAACAGCACGTCCTGGCCGCCCCGGCCGAAAACGTCCGCCAGCCTGGTGTCGTCATCCAGCATGCCGGAGCGGTAAAGGTACTGCGCGAATCGAAAGGCGTTGTAATGGTCGCCGTAATAAACGGCTCGGTTGAACTTGTAGAGCTGCAGCCTATACTGATCGTGTACGCTCATCCACTGGTCGGGGGCCTTGGCGTAAGGATTGGAATATTCCGACAGGTCGGGAGTATCCGCCAGCCACGCGTAAGCGTTGTCATACACCGAGCCCCGCGCGCGGTAACGCCCACTGAAGCGCCCACCCCAGTTGGTGAATGAGAACGTGTTCTTCAACCAATTCCATGCGCCCATCTTATTCAATCCTTTGAGGGCGAGCGGCCCTCACCGCAACGCCGCGCCAATGTCCGCGACACTTCCACGTCCCCGCCGCGACCTACAACGCGCGGCGCCCGTCCGGCTTTACCACCGGCCAGGCATCGCGGCTTTGTGATGAATGCTTCAAGCATTCAGAAGCCTTTTGGTTTGGAACGCGCCCGCGCGCGTCCGCGTTTTTTGATCAGGCCCGCCGCCATAGCCGCCAGGATCAGGGCGTCCAGGAGATCGTCGTGGGCGCCCTCGTCGAACGTGAGGATCTCCATTTCGAGATCGTCCGTGCCTTGATACGGAAAAAACACTTTGCCGTTTTCCATGTGCGGCTGAAACCACTGCGCCCTGGTGACCTTGTCGCGGGTCTGGTGAATCGAGCGGACCGGCACCATGGTGTTCATCCGGATCCGTTGCGCCAAAGCCTCCTGGTAGGCGTTCGACTCGATGGCCACGCACACAACGGGTCTGCTAGTCTTGTGGTGCTCCTCGTATTTCCGCTCGACTGCCGCGTGCTGCGCGTCGAACGTGATTCGATCGCGGTACGCGTCCAGCACGTAGATGTTCTTTTGTTTGTCCACGCCGATAGTCACGTGCGCGAAATAGTCGTTTGTTTTTTTCTCGCCGATGGCCAGGTCCACTCCCTGGGCCTTTTTGATTACTCCGTCCGGCAGGCGCTTATAGCGTTTGATCCAGTCGGGCTTGAAGATTTTGCCGAGCATGGCCGTGGCGTCGTTTTGGTACTGGGCGTTAAATATGATCGTGCCGAGCATTTTCCGGAGCTTCTCGAGAGCCTCGATCGGGAACCTCTCCGGCCAGAACGAGCTCCCGTCGTCCTGGATGGCTTTGGCGATTATTTTCTTGATGGACACGCGGAACTTTTTCAAGTCGATCAAACGGCCGTAAAGGTCGTCCCAATGGTAGCGGGTGCCCAGGATAATCAGCTGCCCTTCCGGCTCGAGCGTGGGCAAAAGTGAGAATCGCAGCCAGTCGAATATCTTATCTCTGAGGAGAGCCGATCGACACCACTCCTCATTGACCATGTCGTCACCCACGATCAGGTCGTAATGACCCGAGATGATGGACTCGCCCGCGCCCAGGGCCGTGATAGTGGCTTCCTTGTGCGCGCGCGTGCGGGTGGCCAGGTTGATCTCGTTGTCCGTCCATTTGTCGCCCTTGAGGTCGCCCCAGGTCTCGCGCACCGGCTCGGACATAAGCAGCGATCGAATCTCGCGCATGAGTCTCCGGGCCATGAACCCGGTGGCGGAGACGATCAGGATCCTGAGATCGGGATTTTTTATGGCCAGCCACGCCACCCGGTTGATGGTCAGGGTGGTGGACTTGGACGAGCCGCGGGGCGCGAGCAGCAGGGCGATCTGCTCGTTCCGAATCTCCCGCAGCCAGGTTTCGTGAAATGATCGCAAAGAATACGCCGTAAAGGTCTCGCAAAAATACGCAAAGTCCCGCTCGGCGCGAGCGCGCGCGTCGGCCTGGTCGAGTTTTTTTAACTGGGCCTTAAAGTCCCCGAGTATTTTTACGGCCGTATTCAAATCAAATCCCCTGCTTTAATGTCTCCAGCTGTTTTTCGGCAATGAGCTGCTCGAGTTCACTTCGCGCGACCTTGTTCCTGAGCAGAGGCCCGAACCTCGGATGATCCATCAGGGCCGCGAAAATCACCTCTGTCGGTGTGGCCTGCTTTTCCATCCTCTCGGCTTCGAGCTTCACCTTGAGGATCTGGGCCTCGGTGTAAAGCGCGCGGTTGAAAGCGTGCTGGAGCTGAGTTAGCTCCTGGGCCTTCATGCCCTTTTTGCGGAGTTTTTTCATATCTTCCTCAAGCGTTTCGCGTGACGCTCGAGCTCTCTGATATATCTTCTCGATGTCCGAGGCGTCGGGATCCAGCTCGATGTTTATGGCCGCGTCTCTCTCCCGCAGCTCCCGCATCCACTCTTCCTGATCGCGCCACCTGGTCAGGGTTTTCAGGTCCGGGACCTTTTTGTACTTGCGGCGTTTGAGCTCCTTTTGCACGCCGGCCAGGGTCCGAACATCCAGGAAAATGCCCTTGGCCTCCGCTCGAAACCGCGCCCCGTAATTTTCAACGCCGCGTGTCATTGTTTGTTGTCAGCTCCTCGTTTGGGCGCCGCGCGTTACAGGTCGCGGTTTTTTCATAGCCGCGGTCAATGTCCGCGATGCGTCCTTGTCCCCGCCGCGACCTAAAACGCGTGGCGCCCAAATTGTAAAAGGCCGCCCGCCAGGCATCGCGGCGCCGGGTGAAGCTCCGAGCTTCACTTGATGAGGCTCCCGATCGCCGCTGTGATCGCCCCGCTCAAGGCCCCGATCACGCCGCTTTTAACTTGCAGCCTGGCGATGTCCCGCCCTTGCGCCTCGACCTTTTGCCGCAGGTTCTCGTGGGCGGCTTCGCCGTCTCGCTGATCGTCGCCGATCACCTTGAGCCTGGTCTCGATCCGCGCAAGCGTGCCCACCACGTGGTCGCGGAACTCCTGATCGTTCATCTATCTAGCCCCTCGAGACGAGAGTCTTGATGGCCTCGGCCAGGATGGACCTGATAACGAGGCCCAAATTAAACGCCACCGTCCTTGTCACGGGATCGAGGTCGATGGTTTCCGCCTTTTCCCGGCCTTCCTCGCCTCGTATCACGGCAATGGCCACCACCCGCGCGACCTCGTCCGCTGTGGTCGAGTCCATCCACTTTTTGAATTCTTTCGTCATTTCTTCGATGTCTATGATTTTCATTCTTCTTCTCCTTTAAGGGCTAGCAGCCCTCGCCGCATAGCCGCGCTCTCTGTCCGCGATTCCGCCTCATCCCCGCCGCGACCTATAACGCGCGGCGTTGTGGTCGAGGCTTCAAGCCTCGTCGCCTTGGAGCCATCTCAGCAGCTTATAGCCCACAGCCAGGATCACGTCCTGCTTTTCCTGGGCCTCCAGCATGACGTTATATAGATAGTCGAGGTCGATCATATCGATCAGATCGGCCGTGTAATCGAGGCCGTGCTCGCGCAGGACCTCGACCGCCTGGTCTTTGTCCAGCGGCGCGTTAAAATTTTTCAGCCAGTTCTCGATGTTTTTTAGTTGTGACATTTTTTCTGCCCCTTCATGGGCGAGCGGCCCTCACCGCATAGCCGCGATGCCTGGGTCCCGGCTTGGCGGGATTTGGGCGCCGCGCGTTGACGTTCCCGGACTGATTACCAGAAGCGCCTTTTCTAAAAGGCCGTGATCACCCGAACTCTCGATCAGGTCCATAAGGGCCTCGATAATCTCTCGGAGTTTCTCTTCACACTCCCAGATGAAGTCGCTAGGATCCATTAAGGACCTCCTTAATCTTTGCTTCCGTTCTCGGGCCGCAAACGCCGTCCACCGTCAGGCCGTACAGCGCCTGGAACTTCATCACTGTCGAGCGCGTGGCCGGCCCGTAAATGCCGTCTACCCGAAGGCCCAGGTCCAATATTTTGTTAAGGGATTCCTGAATCCACTTATTTCGTTCCCGCTCCTCGTTTGGGCGCCGCGCGTCCTGGTTCTCGATATCGAAATTACTGCGCATTTTTCCCAGGTATCCTTTAGCCCTGAGCAGCGAGGCCCGCTCGAACACGTCGGCGGAGTAGTCCCGGCCGGTGGTGTACGCGTCCGGGTCTTTGCCCAGGTCGATTGCTCGACCCACGCGCACTGTGCCGGTGTTATATGCGGCCGTGGCCGCTCGTAAATTGGCGGCAAGACTTTCGCCGGAATATTTATCGATAAAGTGGATGAGATTTTCTTTGAGGATGTGGCAGCCATAGGAAATATTTGCGGAGGGTTGTTTCCACAGGTCGGGAATAGATATAAAGGCCTTATGGTATCGGTCGTCGATCTGCATGAGTCCGCGGCCGTGCCCGCGATCTCCTGTGAGCGGAGGACACGAGCCCTTGCCCAGGTGCCGGCCGCCACCCGACTCGCGCGACATAATGGCCGCGATCAGCGCGGGGTCGAACTCGTAAGAGTCGGCAATGGATATGATCAGATCGCGATACTTGTCGATAAAGGGAAGATCGTACTTGATGTGAGTGCGTGCTTCGCTCATCTGTCGCCCCTTCCACACATCTTGTGGTCGCGGCGGGGACTGGGTTAATTTGCGGGGATCCCGCCAGGGCGGGACTTCGTTTCACTCAGCTTCTACCGCGCGTTTTAGGTCGCGGCGGGGATTAAGCTGTGTTGGGGACTATAACCGCGGCGTCGCGGCGAAGGCTGCTAGCCTTCAAAAGGGGACTCAATCTGCGGGCGCCGCGGCCAGAGGCTTTTGCCGCGAGCGCCTTAAAAGGAAACGATGAAAAGGTTCCTTATTATTAGGATATATATTTCAGACGCTTTAGTCAAGTTATTTCAACGCCGCGATGCCTGGCGGGCGGCGTTTTGTCACGGGAGCCGCGCGTTAATTTTCGATTCGAGAGGATGAAGATCGCAAGCGCAAAACATCCGCCCGGGACCCATTACGCTTACGCAGTGGTTCTCTTTGCACTCCTGACAGATCGGCATTTTTACAGAGCCGGCAAAGGTGAACAAATACAGTTTCCGCGCTTCCCAGTCGTCGGGCACGGGACCGCCGCAACACAGGCACGTGGCCGTTGTTCCTTCGTTATTCGACATCATTCTTCTTCCTTTGTGTTTATTTCAACGCCGGGACCTATAACGCGCGGCGCCCAAGTTGTGAGCAGCCACCCGCCGGGCATCGCGGCTATGTGGTCAAGGCTTCAAGCCTTGGCGGCATTGAGAAATTCGTTTCTTCAAAGCCTCGATCAGTCTTGCCGCTTCCCACTTCTTCTGCGGATATTTTACTGAAATGATTCTGTAAGTAAAGGCCTCTCTCCACGCGGGCGCGCTTGCGTTGGGCTCGTAAGCCTCGAGGCGCTCCCACAGATCGATGATAAAGGCCTGCTGCTTCGCCGAGACGATGTCCGTCCCCTTCCCGGCCCTCGTGGTCGCGGCGCGGGTTCGGCTGTGTCGCGGATCCGGAGCGCGGCGTTGCGTCGAGGGCCGCTCGCCCTCAAGCTTCCGAAAAATAAAAGCGCCCTTACTTGACAGTTCTTTAATAATCGTCCATCGCTCGATCTTGTTCAGGTTTCCGATCGATCTGCGGCCTTTAACGGGGTCGTGGATGGAGCGCTCCAGGAGCGACTCCGCCAGATCGTACAAGAGGTCCTTGTCCAGGCCCAGGGCCCTGGCCCCCACCCAGATTTTTTTAAGATCCGCCGTTCTGGCATCGGTCTGTTTTCGTTTTCTGGTTGCGGTCATTTTTTCTCCTTGAAGGGTTGAACCCTTCACGACGTAGCCGCGGTTAATGTCCGCGACACCGCCTCATCCCCGCCGCGACCTACAACGCGCGGTTTTTTCAATGCCGCGATCTCCGCCTTCGACACAGCCTCATCCCCGCCGCGACCTATAACGCGCGGCGCCCAAATCCTGCATTGTCTCCCGCCGATCCTCGCGGCGACGTTGTGAAGGTTTCAAACCTTCAGCTCTTGGGAAAAAGCGTTAGCTGCACCGCTTCTTCTTTCACGTCGGTCTTGTTGATGGCCGCCAATCTTTGCAGGATCTTCACGCCTCGGGATCTCAGGTTTCGGCTTGCCAGGTCTTTATCCTCGCGATCCACGATCCAGAAGAACCCGCACGCCGGATGACTGCCGATCGGCTTTTTGTGTACGACCACCAGCTCCGCCACCAGGTCTCTAGCTGTGCGCTCGTCCACTTCGGCCTGGCGCGCGAGCACGCGCGCGGAGATGGCCTGCTTACGTCCCCGGCAGGACGTCTCGATAATTTCCAGGATCCGCTTTATTTCATGTTCGCTCATTCGCTCTCCTCCTCTTTTTTCTCATTGCGATCCCTTGGCAGCCCCGTATAAACCCAGCCGTTCGCCGTGTAATTGTCTTTTACGGCTTTTTCGAAATCGATTTTAAAAAACGGCTTTTTGAGTTCTTTGCTTTGGATATCTCTCCATTGCTTTTGTAAATATTCCGACACCAGAATCATGTCGTCATAGTCCTCGGCCGAATCCAAAAGGGCCTTTACCAGGGGCGCGATGCCATACAGGTTGGCCATGTCCGTCAGCGCCATGTCGACGTGCATGTCGGCGGCAACGAGAACGGTCTTTTCCTTGAACGCCTTAACCTTAACTTTGTATTGCATTACTCCTCCTGGGGGCTGGCAGCCCCCGCCGCAACACCGCGATGCTTGGCCTCCCGCGAGGCCTCGCGGAGTTGAAAGGAAAAAAAGTCGAGACACGATTTAAACGTTTCTCCCGGCTCACCTGGTGGCGCTTCTGTGCAGGCTATGCCACCCAGCGTCTTTGCCAGCGCCTCGGGCGGGACGCCCGCCTGGAGCGCCAGGGAGGCCACTCTGGCCAGGCCTTGGAGCAGGGAAGACTGACACGCGCCGCTTTTTCCAAGCCTCATAAAAATCTCTATCGGGTTTTTTCGAAGCCGCGACGCATGGTCTTTTAAAATCTGCCTGGTTGAGCGCCGCGCGTTATCGGTCGCGGGGCTCTGTTCGGCTGTATCGAGAGCCTTGTCCGCGGCATTGGAAAAATTGATGGTGAGATACACGTTCCCGCAACCCATACGAACTCGACGAGTCTCGCCCCGTAAAAGATTTGGTCTTTTTTTCATCCCGCTCCGATGTCGTACGAATATTGTTCAAACGCACTTTTGATCTTCTGATTGAGGTCCATAAACGCCTCTTCTCCATAGGCTGGACACTTATCCTCGATCTCCCTCGCTCTGTTCTCGGCGATCATTCCTTCCATTTCAATCCGGATCAACAGCAAGTTAGCGTTCAGAATTGCGAGCGCTTCATCCATTCTTGCCTCCCGCCTGGCCTCGCGGCTTCGAAGAAGTCCATTTCTCTGGGGCCGTCTCTGTTGCGTCACGGTCATCTCGCCTTGCCGATCTTCTCGAGTCCGCCAGGTAAAGATCGACGATCTCGATCACCATTTGCTGCAGCTCGCAGCTTCTTGCTTTCAGGTGCGGTTCGAGGGCCTTGAAGATTTTCGGCGGCAGAACCACGCGTCGGCTGGAGCCGTTTTTCCGGATTGTCGAGCGCCAATCCTGATAGCACAAATAACACATGCCGCTTCTGTAGATGGCCTTCTCCTCGTCGCATATCGGGCAGGTCCGAGGGCGTTGCCTCTTCTTCCAGCAGAGCCGGCACAGGCCGTGACGATAGATCACTCTCTGGCGACCGCAGCCCTTGCACTTCTTTGTTGTTTTCTCGCTCATTTCCTTCACCCCCCTGAGGGCGAGCGGCCCTCGGCGCATAGCCGCGATGCCTGGGCACCGACGGCTTATCGTTTGGGCGCCACGCGTCCATGGTCGCGGCGTGGGCCTTGCAGCGCTCGACCGATCTCTGATGAACTATAAAAATTCCTTTTCCCGTGAGGATCGCCGCCACGATCAAGACGAGAAAAACGCCTTTGATGTCAACCGTCATTTTTTCAACGCCGCGATTCATGGTTCATCTCCTTTCGTTATTTGGGCGCCGCGAGTCCTCGTGGTCGCGGCGCGGGCTCTGTTGTGTCGCGGATATGGCCCGCGGCTTTGGGCGGGGCTGCTAGCCCCAAAGGCGGAAACGTGGAGGGTACCACTTTTTGAGCGTCCCCTTTGCTCACGCCAGCGTCTCCACGCCTCCGCTTTTCCCACCAGGCCCCGCATGTCGCGGGGCCTGATGGCGCCACTTACACCTGCTCGACGTACACAGTCGATTCCACCTTCACTTTCACTCCGAGGACCTTGAGCTGATCCTCGCTCGCTTCCGCTTTGATCCTGGCCTTGTCCACTTCCTCTTTCACGCGCACAAACTGCTTGAGATCCATCTTCTTGGCTTTGTCTATCACCTTCGTAAGAGGCGACGGATACACGTACTTCTGCGTGTCCCTCTGCGTGAGCTTCACGTGCGTCAATGTGAGCTGCCCCTTGGTTTTTTCGTCCCGCTCCTCGTGGCTCCAGAACCAGTCCGCCAGGTTCTCCATGATGGTCTTGTCCGACGCCCGGAGCGCCGTCAGCTTGAGCTTGGCGTCCTCGCGAGCCTCGGCAATTCTCCGATCGCGCTCCGCCTCGATCTCGGCGATCTCCCGCTCTATGTCCAGGTGCGAGAGCCCTGCCTTTTCCGCGTCATCTTTCGTCTTTATTTTCATCACTATCCTTCCCGCGATTCCGTGGTCGCGGCGGGGACTTGGTTTTCCGAGGACTGGAGGTTTGAAACCTCCACAACATAGCCGCGCTTGCCGTCCGCGATACAGCCACATCCGCGCCGCGACCACAGGACGCGCGGTAAAAGCTGAGCCGGCGCCGCCCACCAGGCATCGCGGCGTTGGGTGAAGCTCCGAGCTTCCGCGGCGTTGCGCCGAAGGTCGCTCACCCTCACCTCCTCTCGACGAGCTGATAGATGAGGTCCGCGTCTACCTTTCGCTTGCCCAACTCCTGGGCGTAGTTAATGGCTCTCGTAACAAAGTTGTTGACCTTGAGCGGCGACGCGCCCGCGCGCAGGAAGTCCGCCACAGCCGCCAGGCCGTTGTCGGAGAATACTTTCGACACTCCCTCGTTCGCCCGGCTGAACTTAAACTTCACGTAAGTGGGGATCTCGGGCTTGCGCAACTTGGGCAGTTCGATCTTGCGGCACCGTTGCGTCACCTCGCGAATTCGAAGATCCTCGAACACGTCTCTGAGCTCGGGCTGACCGATCAGCACGATCGCCAGCGGGGCCGAGTACCCGAACTGAATCTCGTGCAGCACTTTCAGAGCTCGCAAGGTGGACATCGGCAGCCGGTGGGCTTCCTCGATCACCAGCAGCACCGCGATCCCGTCGTCGTCGTGTAATTTGAGCAGGTCCCGAATCTGCCGATCGCGCGCCTCGCGGCTATGCCGAACCCGCTCGCTGTAATCGTCCCGCGCGGCTTTCAGGTCCATGATGATGGCCTCTCTAAGCGAGCTCACCGTGAGCCTGTCCTTATCCATGGTGGTGGGTCTTATGACCCTGTATTTGGCGCCCAGGCCGCCCTCAAGCTCGGTCATGAGCAAGGTCTTGCCTGTGCCCACCTCGCCGATCAGGGCGACAAAGCCTCTGCGGTCGATGGCCGATTTAAGGGCCGCGGCCGCCCGGCGGCTCGCCGCCGACTTGTATAAGTCAGCCGCCGAGCGGACGGCGCCCCGTTCGAAGGGATCGTTAATTAAATTGAAAAAATCCAACGCCTCTGTCGTAATCATTTCAGCCTCCTCCCATTCATCGTCCTCGGGCTCCAGGCCCGCCACCGCGGCGGCCGGCGCCGACGTTTTTCGGAACGCGCTGAACAGCTCCGCGCCGCTCACGCCCCGATCCTTGAGGGCCGTTATTATCCTGGCTTTCAAGCCGGCCCGCTCGTCCTTTCCGGTCATCTCGCCGCCGTTAATAAACAGCGACAGGTTAGAGGGCGGCACCTTGACCGCCCGGCACAATTCCCGCTGACTGATCTGGTGTTTTCGAAGGATCTCCTTCAAAAACAACGGTCCGTCCTTTTCATCCTTTTCCTTTTTCATCTCCTCCTCCGCTTGGAGGGTTGAACCCTCCACGACAACGCCGCGATGCCTGGGTCGCGGCTCCTGTTCAGCTTCTACCGCGCGTCCGACCTCGCGGCTTCGAAATAACCTTTCCTTCGACGCCATGCTCCGCACCGCTGCATAGGTGCGCTTGAGCTTGTTCGCTATCACCATGTTCGGGATCCCCTGGGAAAGGGACCTCAACAAATACTCGATCTCCTCGTCCGACCACGGCGCGGCCGAGCGCTCCGCCGCCGCCACAGATTCGCTCTGGAGCTTGTCCCGGTGCTGTTTCTGATAGTTTCTGCGCGACTTTTTTCCAAGGGTTGAACCCTTGACGACAACGCCGCGGTCAGTGTCCGCGACCCCGCCTGATCCCCGCCGCGACTGATAACGCGCGGCGCCCAAGTCGTGAGCAGCCTCCCGCTCGGCCTCGCGGCTTTGTTGTGAAGGTTCTAAACCTTCAAGAGGCATTGTTGTCCTCCTCGCTTTGCGATCCGGAAATTTCTAGGGTTAGAAATTTCTCGGCCAGGTGTTCAATCATCTCCCTGGTAATGTCCGGTGTGTTCTCCACCACGAAAACCTCATGAGGCTCGAGCGGCCTCTGGAGCGCTTCCCGCAGGAGGCCCAGGGCGTATGTGGTCGAGACGGCTGTGGGCGTTATCCCGTCGCTTATTTCGATCTGTTCGCCAGGTGGCGATAAGTGGTAAAGCTCGCCGATTTTTTCAGCGTGGTTGCCAAAGACCCGGAGGTCCTGGTCGTCCTCGGCCCCCTCCGCGCTTCCGTGGTCGCGGCGGGGATTCGGCTGTGTCTCCAAAATTATCCCCGCGGCTTTGAGTCCTCGGCGGCTCGCCGAGTCGGGGTGTCGGTTCCACTCTTCGCCAATCACCGCGGTCCTCTCGCCAATCCTGAAGCCGCTGACCGGGTCTCTCATCACCTCGAGGGCCTCGAGTTGACACCGGTCGCCCCAGGCGTCGATCCAGGTGACGATCACGGCCCGGCGGCCCGCCTCGTCAGCGGTCCAGCGGTACGGGTTGATGGTGACCGAGACCTTCCTGCCCTCGAGGTTCGGGTCGGACACCCGGAACTCGGCGCCCTTGTAGTTGATGCAAAGGTTGCCTTTGACCAGGCGCTCCTCGGGCCGCGTGTGTAAGAGCTCTCTGCACACCTCGTCCGGTGGTAAAAGCCTGAGCTTGTCGCGGGGAATGCTCGACCACAACTGGCTGCGGGTCTGGCCCAGGTCCGAGCGGGTGAGGATCTTCGAGCCGTTGTAAAACGCGCAGAAGTCCAGCGCGGCCTTGTTAAGCTGATCCAGGTCCTGGGCGGCCTGCACGGACAGCCTGGACTCGAACTTGGTCTCCCAAATCCGCATGAAGCCCTCGACCATACCCTTGGCCCTGGGATTCCCGGCCTCGTGGGTCTTTTTGTCCACGCCCAGGGAATCAAGCAGGTTTGACACCATCTCCGAGTTGGCCGCGCTTCCCTTGTCAGCGTAGAAAATCTCGGGTAATCCGCGGAATGGATACCTGGCGAGGTCGCGGTTGCGACCTCCCCAGGCTTCTATTAAGAAGTGGGCCACGTCGATCGAGCGCTCGCCGGATGTGTAAAAATACTGGATGTAGAAGGCCCCGGAATAGTGGTCTATTAAGACGAACCGGAGCAGGTGCCGCTTGATTTTTGCGAAGTTCTCGGGCTTGCCCAAATAAAACTCGTTTTTCATATCGCGCCGCCCGAGCCCTTTATCGTCGAAAAAATACTGGGTGCAATTCGTGATGTCGAATTGGTGGCAGTGGTTAGAATAGAGAGATACCAGGTTGATGTGAGGGCCGCCGTCCATATCGCGGGTCATGTCGGTTTTGGAGAGCCGATCCTGGCGGAGGTATCGGTTGACCGTGGCCGTTGAGACAGAGTTCGCGACCAGGCCGGAATCGACCGCTATCCCGAGCGCTGTCTCAGTGTCCATGATCATGCTTTTCGATTTTCTCTTGGAGCCGGCAAGAAAACCGACCACCTTTTTTATTTCTTCGGTCTCGAGGTTGCGCTCGCCTTTGTCCCGCCTGGCCTGGCGGCCGGATTCCCAGCCGCCCTTAATGGCCAGACGATAGACAGTGCGTTCGCTACAACTCCACAAGGCCATGAGCCGCTCCACTACCGCTCGGCGTTCAGCGCTCGTCTTGCACAATCCCATGGCCTTCGCGGCCGCTTGTACCTTTGTTTGATTCATTTAGTTATGATGCCCGCCTGCTCCAGGATCTCGTCCAGGGCCTCGTCGCTCGGAACAGCCGAGTCGTCCAGCTTGCACCGGATAACCTCGGTGTAGTGACTCGTCAAGTGAAAGACCTGGGTCGCGGCCGCCCTGATAAGGGCCGCCACGCGGGGAGTGACGTTGTCCTTCTCCCAGGTGTTCGCTATCTCTATCAGGCAGCCTTCGATTATTTTCGTGTTCTCCTCCAGGCGCGCCTCCGCGTGCAGCTCGTCCACGGCCTGCCCCACGACCCGATGCTTGTTCTTGAGCTTGTCCACTTCCTCGCGTGCGGTCAGAAGCTGCTCGCGGCCTTTGTCAATCTCGGCCGCCTGCTTTTCGAGCTTCTTGTCCTGGGCCTGGATCCTGGCCTGGAGGTCCTTGATCTTGAGCGCGCGCGCGTCCTCGAGGGTGAGGCCGAACACCGTGCCGGCGTCCTCGTCCACGTCGTCCTCGGTGGCCGACGCCAGGGCCAGGAGCTTGCCTTTGGAGAGTTGCTTGAAGCCCTGGGCCTTGGTCAGCTTGGGGTTGTCGAGGAAAAACTTCGCCACCTGCATGGTTTTGGCGATGGTGCGATAAGAGAGGATCTCTTTGTCCGCATAGCGCCTTTGAATTTCATTCTTGAAGTCGCCGTGACCTTTCATCTCCTTGATGGCCAGAAATTTCAAGCCCATCTTGTAATAGTTGTCCTGGATTGAGACGATCGCGTAATCGATCTCATCCCAGAGGCGCCGCTCGTCATAGGTGGCGCCACCAAGATACACCTCCTCGATGTTGTGCATCTTCTGCTTCTTGTTCATCTTTTTCGTTAATGCCGCTTCTTCACTCATGGTTGACCTCCGGTTATTTTTCCGTTTATACCTTCGCCAATAGGTGCCGAATCGGCACTTATTGGCACAAGTTTATTTTATTCCGTTTTCCACTTTTGCCTCTTCAAAGGCCGCTTTTACGCGACGCGGGACCTCCACGACCAGCTTGGCGGATACTCTCCACAACTCGCCAGCCTGGGTGCGGCGCTCGGCCAGGCCCAGGTATTCAAGCGTCAGCAAATTGCGCCTGACAGTGTGATAGGGCAGTTCGGTTGATTTTGAGATTTCCTT
>Ga0180437_10004326_pt1 | contig 20305 bp, 18 predicted proteins | sample SS_ome_4_FD_132410 | JGI IMG/M metagenome (GOLD analysis project Ga0180437, IMG submission 132410) | Hypersaline lake sediment archaeal communities from the Salton Sea, California, USA - SS_3_D_1 metaG | ecosystem: Environmental > Aquatic > Non-marine Saline and Alkaline > Hypersaline >... | reverse complement strand
GCGGTAGCCGTCCATCAGATCGCGGAGCCACTTCCGATCGCCGGAGAGATAGGAGTCCTTGAAAATCACCTCGCGATAGCGATACCGCCGTTTGCCGGCCACGAGCTCGCGGAGCACCGTGTCGACGGCCTTGCGGCGGAAGTACCTGCCGCCGTAAAGCTTCTTCGAGCAGGTCTCTTCGCAGAAGGTGCAGCGGTACGGGCATCCGCGGCTGACCATCGCGGAATAGCTGTAGCGATGGGAAACGTATGGTGCGAACAGCTCCTTGTCGGGCAGCGGCAAGGCGTCGAGATCGACCAGCTCGGCGCGGCGGGTAAAGCGTGCGGAGCCGCCGTCGCGATACCAGAGATTGCCCACGGCGGACACCTCTTGGCCCGTGCCGATGGCCTCCAGCAGCGAGCGGATCACGCCCTCCACCTCGCCGGCGATCACGTAGTCGACGCACGGGTCGCGCATCACGCGCTCGGGAACGAGCGACGGGTGGAGTCCAAAAAAGACGGTCGGCACGCCGCGGCGAGCGTCTTTTCCCGCGACTTCCGGCCGCGACGGCCGATCCGCCGCCTTGACCGCCGTGGCGATCTGGCGGCACCAGGCATACGTCGAGGAAAGCACGCTGAAAAGCACGACGTCAGGACGGGCGTCGAGGATGCGGGCGACCGTCCTCCGGTCGTCGGCCAACAGGCGTGCCAGGGCCGGAAGCTGGAAGACGTTGTCGGTGACGCCGAAGGTGTCCGGCTCGTACACGAACGAGAGCGAATGCCCGGCCCCGCGCAGCACGTTGGCCAGAGGCTCCAGGTCCAGGGCCTCTCGAATCAGATAACGGCCACGGTAGACAAGCACGACGTTCATGGGTCAGAACGGCTGGCTCCACTTCGATATCTTCTTGTACCAGTCCAGCTTGCCCTTGTCCTCGCCGTAGCACTTGAAGGCGTGGTCTGCTTTCGACCGCCTTTCCTGCTTGAACATCATCTCCAGGAAAGCGAAGAACTTCCTCCTGAACTCGCTCCACGATCGGACCTTCAGGGTGTGCCTGAGCAGGAACCCGAGGCGGGCGTGGTACTTGACGTAGGCGCGGTACGCCAGCTCGTCGATCTCGTCGTTGGTGAGCTCGGTCCAAGGCCGCGGCAGCGCCGCCTCCTCGGCGTTGCCCAGAATGTATTCCCGCCAATAGTCGTATCCGCTCTCGGCGACCAGGTCGCGCCACATGGAAGTCAGGGGCTTGGCCGTGGTCTTGGAAAACTGCACGTAGTCCAGGTCGAGCGACTTGGCGAACTTGATCGTCTGTCGGATCGATTCGCGGGTTTCCTGGGGGCTGCCGATGAGGAAGAAGCCCAGCGCCCGAATCCCGTGCTTCTTGGTCAATTTGATCGTTTCGTGGACCTGCTCCAGCGTGATCCCCTTGTTCACGCGATCGAGCATCTCCTGGTCGCCGGCCTCGATGCCGAAGTAGATCCGCCCGCAGCCGGCGGCCGCCATCTCTCGCAGCAGCTCGTCGTCGACGGAGTCGATCCGCGCGCGGCACGCCCAGAGGATGTCGATCTTGCGTTTCTGGATCTCCTGGCAAATCCCCAGGGCCCTTTTGCGGTCGATCAGAAACTCGTAGTCGAAGACGTCGATCTCGCGGATGCCGAACCGGTCGTAGCACTCCTGGATCTCGTTGACCACGGTCGAGATGCTGCGGGGGTTGTAGGTCGTCCTGCCCGCCTCACAAAAGACGCACGCCCGCGGGCAGCCCTTGCTCGTGACCATCACCGTGAAGTTCTTGCGCTCCGTGGGGAACTCGGCATATAGCTCGTTAGGCAAGAGGTGCCTGGCGGGGTTCGGGTAGTCCTCGAACTTCGGCTCCGGCCCGTATTCGGTCATCACGGCGTCGCCGTTGCGCTTGAAGATCAGCCCGGGCACGTCATCGAACCGGCAGCCGCCCTCCAATTCCTCAAGCAGCCGGGGAACCGTGTGGTAAGCGGAGTTGAAGCAACCGAAATCGATCTCCTCCGGCACGACCGACTCCTTCGGATACACCCGCAAGTTGTACCCCCCGACCATCACCCTGGCCTTCGGCAGTCCGCCGCGAAGGTAGCGGATCCAGTCGAGGGTTTCGCGGAACATGTAGGTGGTCATCATGAAGCCGAGCACGTCGGGCTTCCACTCCTTCAGGTGTTTCAGGACCTGATCCGGAGTGAGTTGGAGCGTGCGGGCATCGATGATCTGGACGTCGTGGCCCGCCCGTTCGGCGATCGCGGCCACCCACGCCAATGAAAGTGGCGGGAACAGCCCGAAGTACCGCTGGACGATGCGGAGGTTCTCCTCGTGCAGCTTGTACGAGAACGGATTGAAGACGAGTGCGACCTTCATGATTCTGGCTCAGACGAAACCAAGAGACTCCACCTCGAAAACACCTTGAGGCGAATGCGCACGGACGGCGCGAAGACCCATAATGGGTCTCAGTGCCCCCGAGCGGCCCATCGCCGGTCGCGAGACCGCCGCCAAAGGGGTCGCCCCTCTCCCCCAGAGAAGGAACAGTCACCACTTGAGGCAAATTATCCTGCCGTCAAACACTTCAGCATAATCCCCCCGTGCTAATCCCGCCAGTCCGTGACAAGGTCTGGACCGAGATTTTCGGGGGCGCGCGAGCCGACCGGGCGCGAAGAAAAACCGCCTCGTTACCCAATGAAACGTCACATTCTGTCTGACCATCCGCGCCCCTGCTCGGCGCCCAACCCCGCGATCAATCGCCCAGCGCCCGGCACGTCAGGTCGAACACCTCTTCCACCGAGATTTCTTGCATGCAGCGATTGTCCCGGCAGCGGGAAAGTCGGTTATTCAGCGCGCTGACACAGGGGCTGCAAGCAAGCGCTTTCCAGAGGTTATGGGTCCGTGGGGTCTTGGCCCCGAAAAGTCTGGGGGTCTCAGGGCCAAACAGGGTCACCACCTGAATGGGGGTCAGGGCGGCGAAATGGGCCGGCCCGCTGTCGTTGGTCACCAGCACGTCGGCGAGGCAGTACAGCACCAAAAGCTGCCGCAGGGTGGTTTTTCCCGCCATCGAAAAACAGCGATCACTCCCCACGGCCGCGACCAGCGATTGGGCCGCCTGCGCCTCGGCCGGGCTGCCGGTGAAGGCGACGTGGAGATTTGGCCGGGCGGCGAGCAGCCGCCGAGCCAGTTCCACGTACCGCTTGGCCGGCCACCGACGCAGCGGAAGCAGATCGGACGCGTTGGCATTAAGTAGAACCAGCGGCCTGTAGCTACTCCGGTCGGCGTGCTTCTTGAGCGCGGAGTCCATCTCCGCCAACTCCTCGCCGGACGGCTGCAGCGAGGGGAATCCGTCCCAACCGACCTCCGGCAGCGACCGGGCCCCGTCCGGCAGTTCCCCCGGCAAGAGCGTCAGCGACCGGACCATGGCGGCAAACGCCTGGCTGGTGTGCTGATCCCGATCATACCTGAGCCGGTGAGTCATCAAGTCGCCGCGATACGGGGCCGCGTCGTCGAATCCGTGCAACCCCGCCCGCAGCCGCGCGCCGCTGAGATACGCCAGCACGGCCGACCCCCGCGCAAAGAACTCCAGGTCGACGGCGGCATCGGGCCGGATGCGACGGAGCCGACGCATGACGCGAACCAAACCCCTGCCGAACGCCCATAAGCCACTTGTGGGAATCGCCAGGACGTTCTCTTTGGGGATAAGGTCCATCACGTCCAGGATGAAGCGGTTCTCCTCGAACACCAGGAAATAAACGTTTTCGCGACCCACCATCTCTATGGCCATTCGGATTGCGGGATAGGCGAGCACGGTCGCGCCTTGTTCGGCAAGCTTGACGAAGAGGATGCTGCCGATGGTTGCCGGCCGCTCGCCTCGCAAGCGGCGGCGCCAGTCGCCGCATCGGCGGATCGCCGTCAGGCCGAAGCACGTCGGGATCCCTACCCACTGGTCGACACGCCGAAGAAGAGCCACGTTCATGGAAATTTGCCCATCCGATCCACGCCCTCAACTCTCAACCTTAGACTCGCAACTCTCAACCTTCAACTCTCTTCCGCTCGAATCCGCCCGATGAGCCCACTGGTGCGCAGTCGCCGACCACGAGGAACGAGGGCCACTTGCCGCTTGAAGAAAGCGCCGTCGGCTCGTCAACCATGCTCGTCGTTGAAAAGAGTCCCCGCAAAAGTCCGCCTCGCCGGTCTTCTTGAGAGGCGGGGCCCAATGTTGAAGTCCGAAGCTGAACGGCTTGCCGCAAAGCACTTGAGGGGCAAAGTGTGGGGGCACGATACAACGCTCGACGCGGTGGATTAAAGCGAGCTACTCCGCCGGTTCCCAGAGTCGTGGGAGCGAACCGCGGGAGCGGCGTTCGATCACGGGCGTGTCCGTGAGCTGGTGCGGCAGGCTGGAAACGTAGCCGGGGATGCCCAGCGCGATGTCTCCCACCTCGACAAAAAAGGCGTCGGGGATCTTTCCGGGCAACACGGCCTCGTAGTGATCTCCCGCGTTGCGCATCAGGAGATGGTACCACATCAGGTCTCGCCAGGCCGGATCGTCGCTGTAAACGTACCAGGTTCGGACGATTTGTATTTTGGCTTCACTCTCGACCCTGGCCCGGAACAGCGTGCGGCCCTGCTGCCGCTCGTGACTCACGTCGGCGATGCGACTGATCGGGCGCCCGTCAAACACGTGTGCCGCCCACATCAGGAAATCCATGTACTGGATCTCGCTGAAATTGGAGTGGCAGTAGTTGGGGATCATTTCGATGGTCATGGGCCGCTCAAGACGTTCTTGCATGATGTTAACGTTGAACATCTTGTAGCCGTCTTCGTTGGTCGCGCCGAGGTAGAAGACGGGCACGCGGACCTGGTCCTGAAAGAAGTCATGGTGGAACGAGAGGTGCCATGGGACCCGGTCGGTCGTATAGACGCCTTCATTGCCCATGATGATCACGGAGGCCACGCGGGGGTCGATGGCGGCGGCGACCGTGGCGCTGCGGCCTCGTTTGGAATGCCCGCCGACGACGGCCTTCAAGTTGTCGAGTGCCAGGAACTGCTGAAAGGCGTTCATTGCCTGGATGTAGACCACGGCCAATTGACAGTTCATGTTGTAGTAGTTCTTGCCGGTCTGTTCTCGCAGGGTTTGGAGGATTCCGATGTCGCGCTCGATGTCGGAACCGTCGGCGTACTTGCCGGGGTTCGACAAGACCATCGTAGGATAGCCGGTCCGGGCGGCGATCGGTTCACCGTACTTGTCGACGTGGATGGGGAAGTAGTCGCGCGGCGGCGACCCGATGATCACTACCTTGCCCCTTCGCTCGGGCGCGAGGTTCCGACGGTTATCTTCCGGCATGAAGATCACGCAGGGGTGACCCCACCGCTTTCCGGCCAGCTCCTGGCTGTAGAAATGGGCCGTCACCTTCCGCAGTCGCTGCGACGGATCGCTGTCGCTCGTCACCAACTGGTCGGAAAGCACCGTGAACTCGAGTGGCACCGTGTCTTTCTTGACCAGCGGCCAGATTTCGCGGGGCTTGGGTACGCCTCGCGATGCCTCTTGGAAGTTAAAAGCCGCGGCGGGGGGATTGTCTTGCGCCGCAGCCTCGTCAGGCCACCACAGGCAACCGGAGACGAGAGTCATGAAGAGGCACGCCAGAGCACGCGTATTCCGGCAAGCAACGGTTTGTCCTCGTTTGGCGGACTCGACCATGGTTCATTTCCTCCCCCCCAATCTGCAAGGGGCCGTCAGTCTTCGCCGAGCGGCGACCATTCGCCGAAGCGTTCCGTCTCGACCTTGCAGGGCCCCTTCGACCGCCAGGTGGCGTTGGAGTTGTAATCCCACTCGAGGTACTCGGACCCGCCGCCGCCGGTGGTCGTGATAAGATACCGGTTTTCACGGTAGCCGATCACGCCCACCTTCCTCGCCGGCGAATCGGACGCGCCGCGGACGGCCGAAGGGTCGACGGGTACCCAGCCGTAGTTGGGTAGATACACCTCGGGCCAGCGGTGGAAAACGCCGTCGTCGGTCGAGGCGTCGTCGCCGCGGATGACGATCGACCCCACGTACCGCGCGGGAAGCCCGGCGGCGCGGCAGAGGGAAATGTATACAAAGCTGTACTCCGAACACGAGCCGTTGCCCCGTTTCAGCACGGTGGGGGCCACGTTCCATCCGCCCGTCCGCTCGTAATGCATGCGCCTGGTGACGTGCTCGAAGAGCTTTCGCGCGATCCAGTAGCAGTTTGTTTCATCGCCGACCACGTCCTTGGCCGTCTTCTGGATGTAGGCGTCGTTGATCCAGTACTTCGAGCCGTCGCACAGATAGCGGTCCTGGATTTCCTTCGGAACATCGGAAAGCGAGCCGGCCTTTTCGGGAAAGAGGAAGAACCTCGTCTTGAAAAGCTCCACTTCCGCCTTCCAGGAAACCGTGACGAACCGGCCGGCGGGCACGTTTGCGTAGTGGTAATGCGCCATCTTCTGGCCCCACTCGTCCTTGACGAACCCGTGCGGCTCCGGCGTGAACTTGGGGGAAGCAAGAAGCTTCTGCGAGTACAGGTTGCGAGGAACGGCCAGGTAGATGTCCAGAGAGACCAGCTCTCCAGGGCCGTAGTTGCGGACTTGGTGGACCAGCTCGAGCGTCTCCTTCTTGCCGTCCGTGCGAACGCGGCTTGCCGCGCTCTGCCGCCTGATCTGATACAAAGTGTCCGTCTCGTAGTCGACGTTCCACAAAAACTCGCCGTCAAACGCCAGCCCCCGCGGGAACTTGGAGGGCGACGGGAACGCGAGCACCACGTCCCCACTGTCGGGGCGAACCATGTAGATCATGTCGTCCGTTCGCTCCGACACCCAGAGGTAATGGCCGTCGTAAGTCAAGCCGTGCGGCTCTTCCGACGGCGACGGAACGTCGGTGATCGTCGTGCCGTCCTCGGTCGAAATCTGGTAGAGGCGACGACTCTTGATGTCGGCTACCCAGAGATGCTCGCCGTCAAACGTCAGGCCTTGAGGACTGCTGCAATGAACGGGGATCTCCCTTTCGGCAATGCCCGTTTGGGGGTCCAGCTTCAGGACCTTGTTGTATTCCGTATCCAAGACCCAAAGATTCTTCTCTTCCGAAGCCAGGCCCTCGACCTGGAAGCCGGGGGCGGGAAACGAAGCAACGACGCGGCCGTTTTTGGGATCGATCCGATAGAGAAGATCCGTGTTCCTGTCCGCAAGCCAAAGAGACTCGCCGTCAAACGTCAGGCCCGTCGGGCAGCAGCCGGGAGTTGGAAACCGCTTGACGATTTTTCCCGGGACAGCGGCGGCAGACACGGGAGTCAGAAGCACAAGGGTCGGCAGAAGAAACAGAAAGAAGCAGCGCGTTCTCATGGTGGTCTCCTAAGGTATACGGCCGGGCTGCAAGGGCCGAGAAATCGGCATGCCTCCGCTGCCGGCACCGGACTGCCTGTCGTACTGACGGCGACCGCGAGCCGCTGGGCCTCTTCCGTGACAGTTCTATCATACATTCGCGCAAGCCGTAAAGACAGTACCGACGCTCGAGCGATGCGAAGACGTCAGCGCTAGTCCGATTCTGGAGGACCGCAGCGCAGCGTGTCGGCCGCGACTCGGCAGAGCTGACACGGAGAGATTCATGGTCTAATTGCTCAACGCCTTGTTCCGCGGAGACGCTCCAGCGGATGGGCCGTCCTCGCTGCTAGTCGTTCTCGGTCGCGAAGGCGGCGCCTGGGGCCGCGCGTTGGGCGTGGCCGGCGACTTCAACCTCAGGGTCCACGGCGGCCGCGTGACCGAAAGTGAGCTGTCGGGAGGCGCCCTTTCGTTCCATTTGCGGATGACCATCGAGGGCGACAGTCGCACGCCGGGCGGCTGGTCGGCCGCCGAGTTTGCTCCGGTTCGTGCCAATGAGCTCCCCCGCGGCCGTTTCTGGCCGAACTTGCCCCAGGTGCCTTTGAAAGGCAGCGCACCCTACCGTCTTAGCGCGTGGATCAGGCTCATCCCGTGGGCAGCCGACGAGAGGCTGGCGGCGGAGCAGGCAACGTGAGAGAAGATCGAGAAGCAGCGGGCCGAGGGCCGCACGCCCGACGAATTCGCCGGATGCGGTCCGCCCGAGGCGTACATCACGGCCGACACGTACGTCTCCAGTCCGCACGAGAACGTCTGGATTGAGAGGATGTGCAGCGACTCCGTGGCCCCCGGTCCCTGGCAAAAGGTGTCGCTCGAGTTCACTGCCGCCAGTTGGGCGCCGCTGTTGAACATCGCGTTCGTGGTTGAAGGGGGCAAGGCTTACCTGGACGACTTCGAGTTGGTCAAGGTTGATCTGCCGCAACGCCGCCAAGGCGCCGATGTCGTCAACCACGACGACGACCTCGGCGCTGTTGTTCGGGACCTCGCCGACGAATCGTTTCTGTCGATTCCTGGCAAGTCTTGCGGACCGACTTCGATCGGCAGTGCGGGAGTCGTACCATTACCTTGGGCAACATTTCAAGTAGGCTGCTGCGAGCTGCTCGACCGAGGCGATCAACCTGGAAAATAGCCCCGTGGGGCCCCGCGATCCGCCGAAGTCTCGCCCGGCCCCCCGGCCGGGCACGGAATGGGGCTCAAGATAGCTCTCTCCAACTACGCAGGAGTCTTGTCTGCTAAAATGGGGAAACTGGCCGGTGTCAATGCTGTGCGATGGCTTGGCAAGGATGGGAATTGCGGCTGGGGCACGGACCAAAGGCCATTCGTCCGAGCTGCCGGAAACTACCGGTTTTATATGTTCGGCCAGCTAAACTTTGACGCCGTGCACTTTCGGAACGTTTTCGACCAGCACGAGCAGAATGTGCTTTTAGCGTTCCGCAACCGGACGAGTCAGCCCTGAGCGTTGCGGTTTTGTGTCTGCCGCTGCTCCACATCAGGAATCCGCTCGCCGATTGGGTGAAGCGAAGAGGCGCGTCACTCCGGCGCAGGTGCGGCACTGCGAGCCCATGTCCTTTTGCCCTGGCATGTGAACGGCTCCGGAAATATCTCCTACCAGATTTTCCCCGGCGTGAGGATGACCACGGCCAACATCCCCTAGACCACAGGCGTTCGGAAGACTCGACGCAAACCCCTGGCACATCAAGATTAGCAGCTTGGAGGCGGATCCGTCGACTGAGCGATCGGCCCGACAATTGGCTTTGACAAGGCTACAGTGTTCTGCTATACCGCCGACGCTTTTCTTCGTGGGCTGCCCCACCGCAAGACGGCGTCCTTTTTCGTCTCTGCGCGAGTACGCCCAATTCACTTCGGCCTCGGCATTTGACGACCGATAGACACGCCAAGATGAAGACCGATAAGAAACTGGCCGTCGGTGCGGCCATGATCGCCGGAACGACGGCTTATATGGCCTACGTCGGTGCGTCGACGAGTTGGCACTACTACCTGACGGCCGACGATTGCAGGGCAAACGCAGAGAACCTGATCGGCAGCCGGCTTCGGGTCAGCGGACGCGTGGCCGCCGGGTCGCTGACGATCGCACGCGACCGCAGCCGAGCGTCGTTGGCCTTGGAAGCGGGCTCCGGCCGACTGCCGGTCGTTTGCGTCGGGCCGCTGCCGGACAATCTTACCGAGGACATCGACGTCCTGGTTGAGGGTCGTCTCGACCGGCAAGGCGTATTGCAGGGCACGAAACTCCTTACTCGCTGCGCAAGCAAATACGAAAAGGAGTCTTGGTCGGAAGCGGGTGGGCCATAGGGGGCGCCGTGACGGCACTGGGCCAAATTCTGCTCTTGCTGGCGTTCGTCGCATCTGGCTGGGCCGCTTTCGCCGGCATGGCAGCGCGGAGCGAGGAGGCGCGCCGTCTTTGGCGACACGGCGTCTTCGCCGCAATCACTGCCGCGGTGACGCTTACGATTGTCTGCGGAATCTTGAGCTGGGCCCTGGTCACTAGCGATTTCAGTTTTCGCTACGTCGCGGAGAATTCGAACAAGGCGTTGCCCTGGCACTATGCCCTTTCTGCATTCTGGGTCGGCCAGGCGGGTTCCCTGCTGATTTGGGCTTGGATGCTTGCCGTGCTCTCACTGGTCTGTCTGTCCCGGCCGGCGTGGCGGACGAGCCCTCTTTGCCGGCCGGCTTTCGGCGTCCTGATGGCCTGTTTGTGTTTCCTGGCAGCCGTCATGATTTTTGCCGCCGACCCGATGGAGCCCAGCCTCAGCGTACCGCAGGACGGCGACGGCCTCAGCCCGCTGTTGCAGCATCCGGCCATGTTGATCCATCCTCCGATCGTCTTCTTGGGATATGCCGGCTGGGCCGTCCCCTTCGCCCTGGCGATCGCCGCGCTGTTGACGGGGCGTCTCGACGGCGAGTGGATCATCCCATCCCGCCCTTGGGCGCTTTTCGCGTGGCTCGTGCTCGGATGCGGCATCCTGCTGGGGGCCGACTGGGCTTACGAGGAGTTGGGCTGGGGCGGCTACTGGAGCTGGGATCCGATCGAAAACGGCTCGCTCATTCCCTGGTTGACCGGAACGGCCCTGATCCATGTCTTCATGGTCTGGCAATTCCGCCAGTCCCTCAAGAAGACCGCCCTGGCTTTGGCGATCGTGACCTTCGGGCTGTGCAATTTCGCCACCTTTCTCACGCGGAGTGGAATCTTCAGCAGCCTGCACGCCTTCAGCCATTCGCCCGTAGGCTGGATCTTCCTCGGCGGGATGGTGCTGATCTCAGTCGCAGGCGTCGTCCTCATCGCGCGGCGCCGCGAGCAACTTTCGAACGCCCTGCAATGGAACAGCATCTGGACGCGAGAAGCCGTGATCGCGATTTCTACGGCGGCGCTGCTTCTACTTGCCGGCGCAGCCCTGCTGGGAACCTGCTGGGTGCCGTTGTCCGATCTCGTCCTGGGGCACAAGGTGATGCTCGGGCCGGCGTTCTACAACAAAGTTCTGGTTGCCACGGGCCTGCCGATTCTACTGGCCACGGCTTTGGCACCGCTGCTGCGTTGGGGAAAACCGCCGTCGCGCCAGCAGAAACTGGCCATCGCAGCGGCCGCTCTTGTGGCGATGGCTGCCGTCGTGATGTCGCTCTTGGCCGGTCTGCGACATGTGATCGCACTGGCAGTGGTTGCGACCTCCGCCTTGACTGTGACCGCCTTTTTCGCGGCCGTTCTGCTCGACGCCAACGCTCAGGGATGGCGAGGGAGGTTGCTCGCCGTGCCGGCGACCGTCCGCAAGCGGCGCCGGCAATATGCCGGTTTCGTGATCCACCTTGCCGTGGCTTGTCTGGCACTGGGCATAACCGGCACGTCGTTGGGAACGCAGAAACAAGAAATCACGCTTCAGGAAGGCGAGACCATAACTTGGGCAGGACGCTCGATCAGTCACGTTGGTCTGGAACATCGCAGGACGGCCGACAAACATATTGTCGAGGCCCAGCTGGAAATCACGCCCCAAGACGGCGCGAGCTACACGCTGCAGCCGGCCCGCCACCTGCACCATCCCCAAGACCAGTGGACCACGGAAGTGGCAATTCATAACACCTGGCGGGGAGACTTCTACACGATCTTGCACTATGGCGAAGACAGCGGCGCGGCACGACTCACGTTGATCGACAACCCCCTGGCGCGACTGTTATGGCTTTCCGGCTGGATTGCTACCGTGGGGGTCGTGATGCGGTTGTGGCCGGCGCGGGGGCGACGGCCGCTGCCCCGGCAGAAGCCGACGTCGATGCTTGAAAGGCACGTACCGGAACCACATTGCCGCCGCGCGCGAGCAGCCAGAGAGGGCGTTCGATGACCGGCGAAGTTCCCGCGATTGAAGCCCACCGCCTCGCGAAAGCCTTCGGCCGGCGAATCGTTCTCCGCGACCTCGGCCTGGCGATTGGCGAAGGCGAAACCGTCGCGCTGATGGGGTCCAACGGAGCCGGAAAGACTACGCTGCTCCGTTGCCTCGCCGCGATCCTGCGACCCACGGCCGGCCACGTGCGGTGGTTCGGTGAGCCGGCCGCCTCCGGCCCCGAGATGCGACGGCTGGTCGGGGTGCTCGGCCACGGCAACCTGTTGTATCCGCACCTCACGCTGCGGGAGAACCTGTTGTTTGCCGCGCGGATGTACGACCTGAGTCGGCCGGACGATACAGCCGACCGCTGGCTGCGGTCCGCCGGGCTGGAGTGGGCGGCGAAACGACCGGCTTCGGGGTTGTCGCGCGGAATGGCTCAGCGCGCGGGCCTGGCCAGGGCGCTGTTGCACGAGCCGAAGATCCTGCTTTTGGACGAGCCGTTTGCCGGGCTCGACGTCGAGGGCGCAAGCTGGCTTGCCGGCACGCTTCAGGATCTCTGCAACCGAGGGCGGACGATATGTTTTGCCACGCACGACCCGGCCAGAGCCCGGCAATTGGCTGACCGCTCGCTGTACCTTCGCGCGGGGCAGATCGACGAAAGAGCCGAAGTCCCGCCGGGAGGCAGGGCGGTGGCCGTCCTTCGTGCGGCCTAAAGAGGAGACGCGCCGGTGGCCGCGAAGCTGTGGTGGATCATCCAGAAGGATTTGGCTTCCGAGTGGCGTGCCCGGCACGCCTGGCCGGCGATGCTTGTCCTCGGCACGCTGGTTGTGCTGCTTTTAAGCCTGCAAATGGATCTGCTGCGGCAGCACAAATCGCTGCTGGCCGGAAGCCTTCTCTGGCTCGGCATCTTTTTTGCCGGGATCTTCGCCCTAGATCGCAGCTTTGCCGCAGAGCGAGAGGCCGGCTGCTGGGACGGCCTGAAGCTGTATCCGGTTTCGCCCTCAGTCGTGTACCTGGGCAAGTTGGCCGTCAATTTCATTGCGCTTTGCACGCTCGAATGTGTTCTCGTGCCGTTGTTCGTGGCGTTGGCCGACGTGCCGCTTCTGCACGATCCAGGGGCGCTGCTGCTGGTCTTGGGGCTGGGAAACCTGGGACTGGCGGCCGTCGGGACGCTGCTCAGCGCGCTGGCAGCCGGGATCGGTCGAAGCGGCAACCTCACCGTTCTGCTCGCTTTGCCGATGTGTCTGCCCGTCATGCTCGCCGCCGCCGAGTCGACGCGGCTGCTGGTGACCGGAGAGTTTGGTCCCGGGTGGTGGCGGTGGATCGGGTTCTTGGCCGGGTTTGCCGTGATATTCGCCACGGCGGGTACCGTGCTATTCGAGTTCGTCGTCGAGGAATGAAGTGATGATGCGCTCCAAAGCAGCATTTTCGGACTGTTTCAAACCGCGGGCCGTCGCCGTCGCTTGCCTGCTCGTATTTGCTCTCGTGGCGATACTCTTTCTCACCCCGACCGAGCGGACAATGGGCCCGGCGCAGCGGGTCCTCTACGTCCACGTCGCCATGGCCTGGCTCGCCCTGGTCGGCTTCCTGCTCGTCGCCGCCGCCGGAGCCGTTTACCTGGTCCGCCGCGACCTCGGCTGGGATCACTGGGCCGCAGCCGCCGCCGAACTCGGCTGGCTCTGTTGCGGGTTGACCCTGGCGAGCGGCTCGCTTTGGGCCCGCGAAGCCTGGGGCACATGGTGGACGTGGGACCCGAGGCTCACGACGAGTTTCATCCTGTGGGGGATCTACTCCGGCTACCTCGTGTTGCGAGCCAGCGTCGAGGAACCTCACCAGAGAGCCCGCGTTGCGGCCGTGCTGGCAGTGGTCGGCGTGGTTGACGTTCCGCTGGTCGCCATGGCCACGCGGTGGTTTCGCGGCATTCACCCCGTCGCCCCGCAGATGGAGCCGTCGATGCGCATCGTGCTGCTGGTGAGCGTGGTGGGCTTCACGGCACTGTTCGCAGACCTTCTGGCATTCCGGCGAGAGCAGATACGCCAGGAGGCCATTCTCCTCGCAATGGAGCAGCAGACCGAAGCGGACAACCCCGACGCAGGCGGCACCGATCGACTTTGTTTTCCGTCACTCCAGGAAAGGCCCTCATGAGTTCATTTGCCACCGCCTACCTTCTCGTTTGGGGCGCCGTTGTCGTTTACGTCGCCCGACTGGGCGCGCGCCAGCGACGTATCGCGGCGGCCTTGAAGGAGTTAGAGTCGCGTACCGGTCAGGCCAGCGGACCGCGCGCTCCGTCACGCGCCGCATAGAGCACGAAAGAATCTCTTGGGCATTGCCCCGGCGGCCGGCATCGGCCCAAGGTGTGTCGAGGGACAATCGACGATGGTTGCACAAATGCTGACGATGTCCTGCTGGCTGGCTCTCGCGGCGGCGGTTTCTGAAAACGGCGCCATTGAGGGCGTGGTGATCAATGCGGCCAGCCGGCAACCCGTTGCGGGGGCGGAGGTCGTCCTTCGCGTAGCGATTGACGGTGAGCCTCTGCCTGTCTCTGCAGAGAAAGCAGACCACCAGGGGCGTTTTCAGTTCACCGGCTTGCCCGTCACCGCCCAATACATCTACCTTCCCGGGGCTAATTGCGACGGCGTGCACTACCCGGGGCCGAAGCTCCGGCTCACGGGTGAGCGGCCGAGGGCCGAAGTGCAACTGGAAGTTTGTGACGCGGTCGCCGAGCCCTGCCCGCTGGTTGCCCGAAGTCACGAGGTCCTGTTGGAGCCCGGGCCCCGCTCGCTGACGGTCACCGAGACGATGCTGATCGAAAACCCAACGTGCACGTGCTACGTGGGGCGCACGGCCGGCGAAGGCGGCGAGCCGGCGACGCTCGAGCTGTCGATTCCCTCCAATTTCGACCGTGTTACGTTTTTCGAGGAGTTTTACGGCCGCCGCTTCAAGGTGCTCGACGGCAAACTGGTGACGAGCATCCCTTGGACGCCGGGTGAAAGGGAACTGAAATGGAAATACGTGCTGCCCCGCTTGTCGCGATCGCCCGCCTGGCACCGACTCTTGGATCTCCCCACCACCGTCCTGAAGGTCACTGTCAAAACCGACAAGCCGGATGAGGTGACCTCGAATCTCCCCCGCCGATCTTCCACCATCAGTGGTGAGGTCGTGTTTGAATCCCGCGGCGACGTATTGCCGGTTGGACACGCGCTCGACGTGCAACTGGCGAAAGGCCCCGTGCCGTGGCGCGCCTACGGTCCCTGGCTCGCCCTGGCGACGCTTGCGGGGCTCATCGCGGCGGGCATCGCCACGGTTATGCGGCGTCCCCACCGGAAATCTCCGAACGGCCGCGGCAAGGCCGGCGGTACTATCTCCAGCAGGCGACCGCCACCTCGGCGCGTCGACGGTCAGCCAAAGTCCCGCCGTCGAAAGGCGGCGTAGGCGAGATTGGGCCGCGAGGCAGCTCGCCGTCGGCTCCACGCAGTGCTTCGAAGCCGACCGTGTCCTATTGAGACTTGTTGTGGTCGGTAGACATCAGGCGGAGCAACACGATAAGTTAGGCGGGTTTGAAGCCACGCGTCGCGTCAGAGGGCACGGCAGGAGAGCAGAAAATCGGTCCCAAGTCAAAGGAAAGGACAGGTCATGCGCGATTCGTCGAGTACGCGTCGTCGTTTTCTGACACAGGCTGGTTTTGGAGCTGGTTTGCTTGGGATGGGCATGCCGAAGACACCGGATCGGTCGGAGGCCGCAGAAGCCCCGGTCGAGAATCGTTCTGTGAACCGGGCGAAAACAAGGCAGCTCCTGGCGACCGACGTCTTGATCGTCGGTGGCGGCCCGGCCGGTATCGGTGCGGCTTTAGGGGCCGCACGCACGGGCGTCACGACCGTTCTCATTGAGTCTCAGGGTTTTTTCGGCGGGGTGGCCGCCTGGTCGCTCGGAATGCCGATCAACCAGATGCGGCCGGACAGCAAGCCACGATCCTGCTTACACGAATTGCTCATCAAGAAGCTGCTCGCTTACGGTGACCAGGCCGTCTATACCGGCCAACATCAACTGTACTGCAATGTGGAATACCTGAAGGTCGCGGTGCTCGATGCGTTGGACGAGGTCGGATGCAAGTACCTCGTCCATCTGGCAGCCGTCGACGCGCTGGTCGAAGGGAATCGAGTGACCGGGGTAGTGGTAGCCACAAAGCAGGGGCTCGCCACGATCCGCGCCAAGGTGGTCGTCGACTGTAGCGGCGACGCGGATATTGCCCATTTCGCCGGGGCCGAAACGATGATGGAATTCGAGGAACCTCGGATGCCCAGCACGCTCTTGCTGAGCCTGGCGAACGTCACGGCCGAGCAGGTGCGTCGTGCGAACATGAGGCAAATGATCGACGACGCCCGAGAGAAGTATCCCTTGATTCCCAAGGGATGGCGACTCCGGCCCGTCTCCAATTGCCGCCACTACTGGGTCAATCACACGGGAACGCGCGACATCGGGCAGTTCGACATGACCGACCCGTTCGAAAGATCAGGGGCCGAGTGCGTAAGCCGTCGTCAAGCGGTCCAAATGACCCAGGCGATGCGTGAGTTCGGCGGCAAGGATCTCGAGGACGTCGAGCTCGTTGCGACCAGCCCGCGCATCGCCGTACGCGAGACGCGGCGCGTGAAGGGTGAATATGTCCTGACCGAAGAGGACGCCCTCACGGGGCGCACTTTCGACGACGCGGTTGCCTGGCGGAGCGGCTATCTCGATCTGATGGGCTACAAATTCACGGAAATGAAGATCCACGACGTGCCGTATCGCGCAATTCTCCCCGAGAAAGTGGACGCACTGCTGGCGGCCGGACGTTGCATCTCGGCTACCCACGTCGCCATGGCCGCGGGCAAGAGCATGGGTAATTGCTTGGCCACGGGGCACGCTGCCGGCCTGGCGGCTGCCCTCTCATCCAAGAAGGGAATTGTGCCGCGTGAGCTGAACGTCACCCTTCTCCAGGACGCATTACGCAAGGATGAAGTGGACTTGGCCATGGGCGGCAAGACACAACGGAATGTCTCGGGAGACCGAAACGTCTGAGTGATTGTCGTTGGCGATATTCCTCGGACAACCACCAGCTCGGGCGCGCGGTATTGCGACGGCCGGCTCGAAGAACGGCGGGTTTCGGAAGGGCACAGTCCCCGACCAACCTCCGGTCGGTGCCCGGCGGTGCGAAAATTGGGACAGTCCCCGAGTTGTTTCTCAGCCGCTCCTTAACCTCTTTAACCCCTTGCAGACGTGGAGCAAGCGCAGCCGAGAAACCTGCAGTCGTTCTTGACGGGCTCCAGGACCGGAATGCCCTGGACTCTATCGTAGTCCAGCTTCCCTTGCATGGCCTCGGCGAGAAGGTCGCACCACTGCTGGAACTCCTCCTCATTAAGAAGATGGCACAGAGAAAAGATCTGGCCCTCTACCTTGGAAAGCTCGCAGCCGACCTCGCAGGGCGAGAAGCAGCCCGATCCGATCTTGATCCGCGAGGTCCGGAGTTCTGCGACGGCGCTACGAGGCACCTCGATGCCCTTTCTGGCCATGTTCGACGCCATGGCGGTGAGGACCGCCCATTTTGCACCGAACCGCCTGACCATCTCAAACTCGAAATCGCTTCTGTCGCTTAGCTCGCTCACGGCACGCCCTCCTGTAGATTGTTCAGTTCACGCGCAATGCGATACGCTTGGGTACATGAGGTGACCGACGGGTGGGAACCAGGTCGGGCCCGCAACAACGGGGGGCAAAGCCTTCCTCCGGACCCGTCCCGCCAAACGCGTCGAGGCCCTTCTCAGACAAGGTCTGCATCGTTTCCACCTATACCGCCTTGGGACATATGCGACAGACAGCGGTCTTTCCCACGACACCCATCTTCTACGTGTTTTCACAAGATCCATCGTCGGGGAAAACCCCGTAATTCCTTGGCGAAACCTCCGTGATAAACACTTAATACGAGAGGGGGGCAACACCTGGGCAGGTTGACAGAAATGAACCCACCGGTATGCTTTAATCGCGACCGCCGAGAGCGCCGCCGGAAGGCGTCCGTCGCGGTTGCCCGCCGTTCACGCGGAATTCATTCCCCGTTGTCCTGCCTTACTCGGCTAAGCAATGGATGAGTCGGTGAAGGAGCAGATCCGCAAGATCATGGAGCAGATCCGCTGCCCCAAGGGATACACGTGCGTAAAGAACGATTTCAAGGATCTCTGCAAAGGTCGTGACATCGGTCTGGAGCAATATCTTGAGTGTCTGGACGAAGGATTCTCTGAATGCGGCTTCGCGCTCCGATTCGGCGAAGCCCACTATTGCACGTGCGAGCTGCGGATTTTCCTCGCAAAAAGGCTGAAACTCTGACGACCGCGTTCTCTTGCGAAGAGCGATTTCCCCGGAACGCTGATGAACGGGCTGACGAGACTGCCCGATTTCAAGGACGGAACTCGCGACAGAAGTGAGGCAGGAACGGATGATTTGGCCGGAAGCCGCCGCCCGAGGCGAGGCATCTTGCCTTTGCCGCTTCCCTAGTGGCCGGATCGTTCGGCGCGTGTCCGCGCGGCAGTTAACGGACTAATTCTCTCTGGCCCTGCGGCAGTGAGTTGCAGGGGATCCGTGGCTGTGTGCGGTTGTCGGATTCCCTTGACTCGCATAGAATTCCATCCAATTGGACGAGCCAGACTGCCGTCCCTCCAGCCTTTCCAAGAGCCATGACATCTGTTCGAAATACGCAAAAGCAGCGTACCAGTCTGAAGCGAGCGGCCGTTGTTCTATGCCGGATGGCGGCCTCGTTGAAGCTGGCGGTCGTGCTGATCGTCGTTCTGGCCGGCGTGCTGGCATGGGCCACCTTCCTGGAAGCGGCAAAAGGCAGGGAGTTTGCCCAGTGGTACGTCTACGGCGGTCAGTGGTTTATCGCGCTATTGGCTCTCTTGGGGATCAACATCCTGGCAGCTACGCTGATCCGTTTTCCTTGGCGAAGCAGTCAAGTCGGATTCGTAACCACGCACGCCGGGCTGCTGGTGCTGCTGCTGGGCTCGATTCAGACCTTCGTTTCCGGGATCGAGGGCCAACTGGCGTTTGTGGAAGGGGAGGCGGCCGAGAGGATCCTCATGGCCGGCCGAAGCCAACTCAAAGTGGCCACGCAAAGGCCCGGCGGTTGGCAAACGACCGAGTTCTCATTCTTCCCGGGACCGGTCGATTGGCCTGGCGGAAAGCTGCTCGACTTCGGCGACGTCGACGGCGTGCGAGTGCGAGTCCTGAAGTTCTATCGCCACGCCCGCCAGGAGCAAGCTTGGGTAGCGGACGAAACGAGACGTGGCCAGCCGGCGATCCAGTTGGCCATCTTCGATTCCGGGCGGCAGCCGGCGGGCGAGGTGTGGGTCGCGGCCAATCCGTTTGGCGGTCGTCCGGTATCCCAATCGCCGAACTTCGACCTGCAACAAGCCCCTCTGGCGTCGATGCTTGACGACTTCCTCAAGCCCGTCGACATAGTAGAAGGCAAGGGCCTCCTTTCCGTGCATCACAACAACCGCGTGTACCCGGTTTTTGTCGAAGAGAACTTGAACAAGAAGGTGCCGATTGGCGACAGCGGGATTTCGGTGGAGATCGGCGCATACTACGCGAATGCAGTTTCAGAAGGCGGCGGCCGGTTCACCTCGGCGGGGGCAGCGCCCAAGAACCCCATGCTGCAGCTTCAGATTCATTTGGGTGACGGAAAAGAGCCGATCTCGGAAATCGCTTTTGCGAAGAATCCTCTGGTCAGCTACGAGCTGATGCGAGGGCAGGCGTGCCCGGTCAAGTTCTGGTATCATCACCCCCACGTGCCCGTTCCCTCCGGCGCGGAGTTCCTGCAAACGCCCGACGGAAAGCTCTACTGTCGGGTAGGGATCGATGGTGAGCGCCGACTACACGGCGAGGTGAGAGAAGGAGATCGGATCCAGCTTGCCGAAGGTTCGGAAGCGTTGGTCGTCCGCCATCTTCCCCATGCTCGCCAGGAGGTGCGTTTCTACGCGATGGAGCCGGCTGCCGGAGAAAGCGAAGGCCCCGAGGCTGCGGCGCTGGTAGAGCTTGCGGCAAAGGAAAAGACCCAACAGGTCTGGCTCAAACGAGGCGACCAGCAGCATGGGCTCCGGAAGATTGAGACCCCGCCGGGGCCTCTGCTGGTCTCCTTCGGCTACGAGCAAATTCCGCTGGGCTTCTCTTTGAAACTCTTGGATTTCAAACGGGGCATGAATCCCGGAGAGATGGGCGTAGCCTCTTTTGCCAGCCACGTGCAGTTGGTGGACACGGCCCAGGGAATCAACCGGAATGAAGTGATTTCGATGAACAGCCCGTTGGTGCACGGCAAGTACACCTTCTATCAGTCAAGCTACCGGGATTTGCCCGACGGCCGTGAGGTCTCCGTGCTGAGCGTGGCCTACGACCCGGGACGCTTCTTGAAGTATCTGGGGAGCCTGATGATCTGCGTCGGTATCTTCTTGATGATTTGCATGAAGTCTTTGCGCCGCGAGAGAGGGCAGGCTTCCCCGCCGAGAAGCTGACGCTGCAATCGCAGTTTCAGGATGCTTGCGTACCGAAAGCCTTTGGAGTGTTTTATGCGTTTCTCATTAGCGTTGCTGATGTTCTGTCTG
>Ga0180437_10004325_pt1 | contig 20306 bp, 15 predicted proteins | sample SS_ome_4_FD_132410 | JGI IMG/M metagenome (GOLD analysis project Ga0180437, IMG submission 132410) | Hypersaline lake sediment archaeal communities from the Salton Sea, California, USA - SS_3_D_1 metaG | ecosystem: Environmental > Aquatic > Non-marine Saline and Alkaline > Hypersaline >... | reverse complement strand
GAATAATAATACGGTGATGAAGGCCTCGGGCAAGACTATTGAGTCAGAGACTGATGATGTTATCCTGGCCGCCGACAAGACGCTTGACGGCGATTTTGATCTGACGATTTTGGCCGGTGATGATGTCAAGCTGGGTGTTGACGATCAGTTTGACCCGATGAACGGTTCCGGCGGCGATGTGACCTCCGAGGATGACCTTATTATCACAGCCGGTGATGATATTTACGCTCACGGCACGTTGACCAGTAACAACGGTAACGTTGAGCTGAGTGCGTCCGACAGTACGATATATCTGTGGGATGACGTAACAGCCGGAGGTCCGGACGGTGATGGCGATGTCTTCCTGAATAACAATACGGTAGTCAAAGCGGCGGGTAAGACCATCAAGGCTGAAAACGATGATGTTATCCTTGCCGCTGACAAGACCTTGGTTAGTGAGTATGACCTGAGCATTGAGGCCGGTGATGACGTCAAGCTGGGTGTGGACGATCAGTTTGATCCGATGAACGGTTCCGGCGGCGATGTAACTACGGAAAATGATTTAACGATAGATGCCGGTGATGACGTTTATGCCCATGGCAATCTTGTTGCAAACAACGGAAGTATTGAAGTTTCTTCTTCTGATTCAACAACGTATCTATTTAGTAACGTTTATGCCGGTTACGATGTGACTTTAAATAATCTTACCGTCTTAAAGGGAATGGGTACCCAGGAAATCAAGGCGGCTCAGGCTGACTATGGTACGCTTACCGCAAGAGCCGGTTTGTATAAGGTAACTTACGGCCATATGAGACTGTATGGAAATAATCCGGGCACCGATGCAATAACCATTGACCCGATTTGCTTCTGTCTGCCTGCTGCAACCACATGCCTGGGCAATATTGAGATGTATGCTCCTAACGGAGATGTACAGCTTAGCGGCGATTTGACCACCTTTGGCTTGTGTTGCCTCCAGGGCCTTGCTGGAGAACTTTCAGTTCAGGAAGCCCTCGTATCTCCTGAACTCGCTCAAGAAGGCTATGGCTGGTACGACAGACCTACGGGCGGTGTCTCGGTCGTCGCAGACAACGGCAAGATTTATACCGATGGTGCCAGTCCAGAAAACGATGTGCTGAACATCGGTATCGTCGGCAACTCAGATGATGTATCATGGCAGGAATATCTGGGTGATTCATTATCGATTGACTTTCTGCCGATGCCAATAGGTCCTCTGGGTGTTGACCTGCCTTACGGCCCGGGTAAAGCTGCAATCGTTGTAATGAGCAGCGAAGACCTTAAGTTTGGTCCCGATACAATGCTGATAGCTCACGGCAGATATGATTCATCTTTTGTTGATGACCGGCCCGGCGTTGGTTTCCTGGCTGATCCAGGTGTAAATATCGGTGGCTTCATCAGAGACGAAGGTGAACCAATTGATGTTGCGATTTACGTCGCAAGTACTGAAAACGACGTTCATCTTGATGGAAGGGCTATCGATGTCGAAGAGGGTGGTACCATGGTTGTTGATGCTTATGACACCGTGACCTTTGGTGACTTTGATACTTTTGATCTTGATAGTTTTGATGGATGTAGCGATATTGTTTGCTTCCTGTTAAAGCTGGCCTTGCGGTTCCACGAGGATATTGACTTTGAAGATCTTTACTGTGCCCTGATGGAATTCGAAGAAGGTTATGAATGGGACGACCAAACCCTTAAGGAGTTCCTTGAGGACTTCCTGCGTGATTACTTTGATGAAGGATTCTTCTTCAACATCGACAGAATGGAAGTCGTCTCACGTATAACAGAGTGGCTTGATGATGCTGTTGGACGCTTACCTTATGCACTCGATCCGGCTGGTCAGGCTGCCTTCGAAGAATTTATTGGTGGTGACTTAATCTTCCGCGGTGCGGGTCTTGAAAATGCGGCAATTACTGACGGCAGGGCGTGGGTTCTTGAACAACGACCCGGTCAGGCAGCACCTCTACCGGTCGAAGAATTCCCGGTTGTTGAAGGCTGCCCGGTCCTGATGGAGGCCGCTGCGGGTGAGATTGGAATGACTGCTGAGAACCTGCAGATGAGAATCGGACAGGCACTTGCCTTGAATCCGAATATTCAGCCGTGCCAGGCATGTTCGAATCTTATGGACGCTGCGGTTGTCTTAAGAGATGAAGAAGGCGCACGGCTCGGAGCGTTGGCTCAGGTTCTCGTAAACGCGGGTATCTCAGGTCCGACTATCTCCGAGGAACAGGTAGCTTCTCTGCTTCAGACAATGGCTGATATGAGTGAGAATCCTGAAAATATTGCTTATGCAGACGCTGCAGTATTTGATGACGCTCTGGCAGCCTATGTTGGTAGCCTTATTGAGCTGGGTCTCGATACGGAGCAGACACTGAGTGCAGTTTCCAGATACACCGAAACCGATGACGAAGCAATAACGGCTTATATCGAGATGCGTTTAGCCCAGTTAACCAGCATATAAGAATTGTGTTTAATAAATGGTAGTTCAAAGCTGCCGTCGGAAAAAAACCGACGGCAGCTTTTTTCATGCAATTAGTTTGTGGCAGGCGCTGCTGCCGAGACCATAGAAACCTGTACGTTGCTGCGAATAGCCCGGGCACGTCTGTCAAGCTCTTCAGATTTTGCCAAGTCACCCGTTCGTTCGTAAAGCTGGGACATGGTCTCAAGAACATCCGCAACATTCGGATGATTTTTATCAAAGATACCCTCAAGGGTATTCAGTGACTGCTCACATAATTTCCTGGCTTTTGTATATTGACCCTGGTGGATATATATTTGTGCCAGGGTGTTTCGAGCCATGGCAGTATGATTACTATTGGTACCGAGGCTTTTCTCCAGCACATAGATTGACTTTTCACACATAGATTCGGCCTGAGAATATTTTCCATTCATAATATAAAGTTCGGCCAGTCTGTTCATTATCTTTCCTGTAAAAGGATGTTCTTCTCCCTGCTTTTTTGCCACAACTTCTAAGCTTTGTCTGGCAAGGCGTTCGGCTTTGACGTAGTCTTTATTGGTCTCTTCGATTTTTGAAAGCGTAAGCCATGCCGGAGCTAAAAGGTGGCTCTCGAAGCCTAATACTTTATGTTGAACCTCCAGTGTTTTTTGGATAAGCATCTCCGCTTCCGAATATCGATGCTGATTAATATATAATTCCGCAACCCGCCGTAGAACATTTGCTGTATACAGGTGGTCTTCTCCATAGCCGTCCTTAATCTTATAAAGGGCTCGATTATAGTAGAGTTCGGCCTCCGACAATTGACCCTGTGCTGCAAGGAGGTCGGCGATTTCCACTTCAAAGGGTGCTATCACGGGTTCACCCGTAGGATGTGCACCTTTCATGATATCCAAAGCCCTCTCAAGCTGCTCCATAGCCTTGCGATAACGGCCTTGCTCCTGGTAAATAGAACTTAATGTTCTTAAGGTGTAGGCTATATACGGATGATTTTCGAAATAGGTTTTTTCCTGCAGCCTCAATCCAAGCGTGCACATGTTTTCTGCCTGTTTTTGTTTGCCCGCCTTTTGATAAATCCATGCCAGATCTGTCAGACAGCTGCATAACTCTTCGTTCTCGGCGTTTTGTTTCTTTGCTATGGCCAGAGCTTTTTTGCTGAATTTCTCGGCTTTTGTATAATCACCGAGTGTTGCATACACCCTTGCCATCGACCGGAATGTTTTGCTGGTTACTGTTTTCTTTTTAGAACTTATTTTCCCCCCAAAGCTGTTCGAGGTGATAGTAAGAATGATAAGAATAGATATGAAAATAAAGAACAACCGTTTCCTGTTATATTTGACAACTTTTTTTGCGTGCTTCATACAAACCCCCCTTTGTGTTTTCTTCCCCTATTCAGCCGTGGTCAAAAATAATTGGCTGCTACGTTATTTACTAATGTCGCCAATTTGGAGCAATAAGTTTAGCTATATCTTCAGGCGCGATAAATATTCGCACCTTTTTTAGTCTCTTTATTAAAATATAACTAAGGGAAGATTGTCGAACAAATGCATGTCACTTTATTTATCTATGAGAATGGGCTGCAATTATTGAGTGTAACGGTTATACGAGTTGTAACAATCGGATATGTCTTCAAGCGTAATAAAAAGGTAATATCAGGTTTTGATGAATACCAATATAATTATTCATATCATAGCAAGCCGTATGAAAAGAAGGTCGATTTTATCCCAAGGACCTATAATCTTGTGAACGAAAAAACTTTTTTCATATCTGGGTTTTTCCTGAGTTTTACTTCGTATTTTCTGGGCTATAATTTAAGTAAGGGGTCAATATTGATAATCACATGGTAGAACAGTTGTTACTGGTTAATTAAGTGATGGCTTGAACAAACCGATGAGTATCTTGTGGTTTTCTGAGAGAAAAATGAAATATTGCGCTTAGCTTTGAAACAGTTAAATGGGAATGTCTAAAAATACTACCGGTGTGGCAGAAAAAAGTCGGGCACAAGGTACAGGGTTGTTTGGTGAACTGCTTGTCTCAAAAGAGCTCATTACAAAGAATGACCTTGCCGAAGCGCTCAACGAGCAAAGAAAAAACGGCGGACGCCTCGGTGAGGTTCTGGTGCGATTGAAAAAACTTTCAGAAGAAGATGTCACGCAGGCACTGGCTGATTACCTCTCTATGGAACACGTCTCTTTTGAAGATGTTTCCACGATTAATACAGATGTGGCGCGAGTTCTACCCGAAAGCATCTGCAAAAGATTCTGCCTGGTTGCAATTGCTGAAGAGCGGAATAAAGTCATCGTGGCGATGGCTGATCCGCTCAACGTCATCGCAATTGATACCATAACACTCAAGTTAAAGTCGCAGGTTAAGGTTGTTGTCAGTTCGCCGCAGCAGATACAACGGGCGATTGAAGTTATTTATCACGGCTCGGACGTCGAAGAACGCCAGCTTCGGGATCTGGTAGAGTTTGAAGTAGATTCCGACGAAACCCTGGAAACAACTGTCGCGGACGAGCTCGATGGCGAAGACGATGACAATGAAACGGCTGCTACGAAAGCTCCAGTGATTCGCTTTGTGGATTTACTGCTCAGCCAGGCCGTCAAAAGCAGAGCAAGTGATATCCATATCGAGCCCCAGGAAAAGTCAATGTCCATTCGTATGCGCGTTGATGGAGTGTTGCGTGATATGGTCCCGCCTGCACGAAGAATGCAGTCGGCTGTTCTGACAAGGATAAAAATCCTGGCAAAAATGGATATAGCTGAAAAACGTCTCCCTCAGGATGGCCGTTTTAAGATGAAGGCATCCGGCAGAAGTATTGATATCAGAGTGTCCGTTCTTCCGACTATTTATGGTGAAAAAATTGTGATGCGTATTCTTGACGCGGCGGCAGCAAATCACAACCTGGAAGAAATCGGCTTTGAGCCGAAACTTCTAAAGGAATTCAAGGCGATTGTAGAACAACCGCATGGCATCATTATTGTAACGGGACCTACCGGCAGCGGTAAAAGTACAACCTTGTATTCAGCATTGAACTATTTACGGGATCCGAAAATTAATATAACAACGGTGGAAGATCCGGTTGAGTATCGTCTTGCTGGAATCAATCAGGTTCAGGTAAAGCCTGAGATAAATTTGGATTTTGCGTCCTGTCTAAGGGCCATACTCAGACAGGACCCTGATATCGTCCTTATTGGTGAAATACGGGACAAGGAAACTGTTGAAATAGCAATTAAAGCTTCACTTACCGGGCATTTAGTGTTGAGTACCTTCCATACGAATGACGCCCCGAGCGCCATCAGCAGATTAATGTATATGGGAATCGAGCCATATCTTCTCGGTTCAACCTTGAACCTGGTCGTTGCACAGAGGCTGGTCCGGAGAATTTGCGACAAGTGCAAAGAAGAGACGACTCTGGCAGATGATGTTTTGAAGCGGCTCAAAATCGACCCGGAAAAGGCAAAGAACCCAAAATTTTATCACGGCAAGGGCTGTTCATCCTGTGGCGACACAGGATATCGAGGGCGGTTACCCATTTTTGAGTTTCTGGTTATCGATAGTGAAATGCGGCAGAAAATTACCGTCGAAGCCAGCGAACCGGAAATCAGAACGCTGGCGCGTCAGAAAGGGTACGGAGGCCTGCTTGAAAGCGGTGTTATAAAGATTCTACAGGGACTTACCACCGCTGAAGAAGTCCTGAGTACCACGTTTGCTGAAGATATTATAGTTGAACAATAAACCAACAGCTTTGAATGTTAAAATTAATCGCCTTCTAAGATTATCAATTAGATCTGACGCTCACCTTCTTAGATCCCATAAAAAGGCTGTTTTCATCTTAAAATTATTCGAATTCTCAAATTTGTAAATCTTATTTAGAACTTTTCGCTAAACCAACAGTTTCACATAACCGATTTTTATATAGCTTGAAAACTATGGGTTGACTTACAGTTATTTTGCATCATTGTTTTAGAAGCGAATTATCTATAAATATAGAGAATGAATACAACACCCGGAATCGTATTAAAGGTTTTAGAATATGAAGAATTTCAGTTATATTGCTCGGGATACTTCAGGTATAAGAATGGAAGGACTCAAGCAGGCCGGTTGCTCTGCCGACGTGTTAAGCTGGCTGCGTGAGCAGGGATTTACTCCGGTTTCGATCAAGGAAATAAGTGCTGCTACAAAGGTAGTAAAAACAAGAGCACGGAAAAAACGCATCAAATCTTCCGACTTATCGGCGCTCTGTTGGCAGTTGACAACGATGCTTGAAGGCGGTATCCCCATTACAACCGCTATAGAAACCGTTTCCGACGATATCGAAAATGCACAGCTTCGGGATGTCTTGATGAAAATCCTGGACAATGTCAAAAGAGGTGAGAACCTCTCCGACAGTATCGCTAAGTTTCCGAATGTTTTTAACAAGCTCAGCCGGGCGATGCTATATGCGGGTGAATCAAGCGGAAGGCTGCCGGAATCACTCCATAGGCTGGCTGATTATTATGAAAACAAGGATAAACTGGCCAAGAAAGTCAAAGGGGCTATGTCATACCCGATATTTGTCTTTGGCTTTATTGTATTGATTGTCGTTGCCATTATGACTTTTATTATTCCCCGTTTTCGCAAAATATTCGACCAGCTTGGGAATGAACTGCCCGGCTTTACCCAGGCATTTATGAGTTTTTACGATATTCTTCGCCTAAATCTTGTTTATATCATTGCGGCTATCATTATGATAGGAATCTTTTTGGTGCTTATATGTACCAGAACAAAACGGGGGCATTATATCTTTTCGAAGTTTGTATTGGCCGTGCCTATTTTTGGGAAGATCTATCGGCAGGCGTTCGTGGCTACGTTTTGCAGGACTATGTCAACATTACTCGCTGCCGGTGTATCCGTCCTGGAGGTCTTCAGTATCCTTTCAACAATGACGAGCAACGATGTTGTTGAAAATGCGGTCAATTCCAGCAAAGAACATATTGTCCAGGGACGCAATGTCTCGACGAGTGTTTCAACCTCCGGGTTTTTCCCGAACCTGGTAGTGAAAATGATACAGGTCGGCGAAGAAAGCGGTTCTTTGACGGGAGTATTGAACAGGACCGCCGATTATTATGAAAGAAAAGTGGATGCGACCATTACTTCCCTGATGAGTCTGCTCGAACCTATTATGATTGTAACCGTTGGAGCGATTGTATCGGTTGTTCTTCTTGCTCTCTACCTGCCGATTTTCACAATGTCCGATGTGGCAAAATAAAAATGAATAAAGTCACACATATTTACAAAAAAACCAGCCTTGCAATTTGGCTTAACGTCATATGTGTTGTATAGTTTAAGTGTAATGATTCATTAGAACCAATAGAGTGGGGGAAATCAGCAATTTTAACGTTCGGCAATTTTCAATCACTAAAAACACGTTAAGAATGTTTTTGAAAGTAAATTAGGAGGTGAAAGATGAAGGGAAGAAAAGGTTTTACATTGATTGAGCTTATGGTTGTCATTCTTATTGTGGGTATCCTTGCTGCGGTTGCAGTTCCGATTATGAGAGGCCGTATTGACTCGGCCAAATGGTCGGAAGGTAACTCCGCGGCAGGTGCCATTAAATCCGCAGTTCGTGCTTATATTGCGGAAAAAGGCCCCAACTATGATTACTCGGGTATCGAGACTGCCCTTGACGTGCAGGCAACGTATGAAGCTCTCGGTTTCAGCAGTAACGACCTGGATGGTGCCTATTTCAATCAGGGTGATTATACTGTCTCTAATGTTGATGCATCTCTGGGTCAGTGCCAGGTCGACGTTAGCTCTTCGGCGGATGATGGTCCCGCAGGCACGGGAACTCTTGCTGCCGACGGCACCTGGACTATTGCCACTGATTAAAAGCATTTCTTTTTGTTGGTTATACAATCCGATGGGAGCCTAAAATACTCCCATCGGATTATTAACCCTGGTGGAGGGAGACGAAAATGAGTCGTTCCTCGTTGAAGTATGTAAAACGTAATCATAAGGCACTTACACTCGTTGAAGTCATGGTGGCTATTGTCATTTTGTCAATAGCCGTTACGGGTTCTTTAGGGTACCAGTATTATGCTGCCAAACAGGCAAGGATAGCAAAAATTGAATTGGCAGCCACTCATATCGCCCATCTGCTTCTGGAAGACTGGAAGAGCACAGGCGGCTCCGGTGAATACGCGACGAACGGAGGCCCACTGCAGCTCGGTCTGGGGTTCACTGAGGTATCTGATGTTCCTGATGTTGAATCTGAAGGTATTCCCGGCAATACGGCACAATATGGTGTTATTGTGGATGGAATACCGATGCTTGTCATCCTCGCCTATGGCGATGTTGATTATGATGAATCGACACATATTACACTGAGGGAACTGGCTGTCGCAGTCCATGGGGATTTCTATGATTCAGAGGAATTAAATTTAGGGCAGGTTGTGTCGGCGCAGGTATCAGAAGTTCAGTCCGCGGGTTTTGGTACAATAAAACCCGTTACTTTAACTACTTACGTAAGGCTTGACGGCGGCGGCGGTTAAAAAGGGGGAACCAAAAATGCGGCGTTATTATAAAAAATATCGTATGGGTCATACCCTGACTGAGCTTATTGTAACCATGATTATGGGCTCGATGCTGACGTTGACGGTCGGCGTTATGCTCGTGAGCGGCCAAAGGGCCTGGAACAAAGCCTACAATTCAGCTAACCACCGCTTGAAACAAGATGCCCAGGCCATTTCAATTGCATTTGGTACTATGGGCAGAAGAGCAAACCGACTGAATTATGTACTTTATGATGTCGATAACGGCGTTTTTACTCCTGTCGAATCGACGACCGGCGATGAAGAAGTACTGTACGGTGACGCCGTTGAGTTTAGATACTGGGATGTCGAACTGGATTCGGAAGACAGTCACGGCCTGCTCAACGTGAATGTGATCGCAACCGCTTATGCGTTGTTCTATATGGATGATAATCTCTTAAAGGTGGATTACGGATCCTATCCGCCCGGCGGGGTGCCCGACGGCGGCGGTGCACGAAATACGAATGATGTGACAACGATTGTGTTATCTGAATTTGTCGATACGGAAACCGGCGGAAGGGTATTGACTGCAGAAGAATTAGAACAACAAAAGCAGCAGGACCAAGAGCCGGTCGGTGTCTTTAGTCATACGACAAGCGGTGGAACGGGACAGGGCTGTGTCAGAATAAGACTCAGACTCACGGATCCTGAAAGTGACATAAGTATCGACGTCAGGGAAGCAACGCTGTTACGGAATGTCTGGCCAAGATAAATAATGAACGATTTAGAAGTTGTTAAGGAGTTGATATTATGAAAGCCAAGCTCATAAAACGAAAGAAGCAATGCGGCTCGGTAATAGTGCTCCTTGTTGTTGCAATGGTGATTTTAGCTATTTCAGGTGCCGGGCTGTTAACCCTTTCTTACGGTGTCAGGCATCGGGCCATTCGGTATAAAAGTGAATTAAACGCCATGCTGGCTGCCGAAGCCGGGTATGAAAGAGCTATTTTTGAAATGTCACAGCAGCAGGACTTGCTTGCCGCGTTGGCGGGTGATAGTGATGATTTTGACCCTGCCGGCCAGTTATCCTTTTCAGATGCTTCGTGCAGTTATCAAATTTCCTTTGATACGTTTTTGGGGGCCAGACCAATTTACAATGTAGTCTCAGTCGGAAATGCCGGCATGTTTACACGGTCGGTGGCGGTGAAGGTCGTCCAGGCGGTGGGGGGCTGGGATATGGGAATGTGCCGTGTACCTGTCTCCAGTAATAGCACGTACCCTGTTTATTATGCAGCAGGGGAGATACTTGATATCCCCATACACATTAACACTCTTGATGACAATCCCGATGAGAGGGATATTTACATAAAAGAAGACCCGAGATTTCTGCAGCATGTCAGTATGGGTGAGGCAAGATACACCTCACAGGATTCAGATAAGTATAGTGGCGTCATGGATTGTTTCGAAGCAGGGATTTATTTCGGTCAGCCGGATAGTAAGATAACCGATGAAGAAGCAGTCGCCAAGAAAGTCGAAGGTTTTGAAGAAGCTACTAAGGAGCAATTTCGATTTGAACCGGTGGCAGAGGCACCTGTATCGAACCCTCAAAGCGCGGTTCATCTTGAATTCTTTGTCCAAAATGGTGTTGGAAAAGTCAGAATAACTGATGACTGTACCGTGCGGGGATTTAAACAAAGCAGTGATTCAAGAACGTACGATTATAGGGTAACACCGGGCAGTGACCCGCAAAGGTATGAAAGATATTACATTTATGCCTACCATCTCATACCGGATGACGCCGACGCCACCGGTCAGCGGTTTATTGTAGACGTTGAAGATACCTATGTATCACGTTCTTACGGCGGCGTCGAATCCGAACCGGGAGGTCAGATTTTTGTCGATGGAAATGTCATTATTGGCAGCGGAGAATCTGAGAGCGTGTTCCAGGATGTGGTTAAAGGAAAAATGACGGTTGTTGCAACAGGCAATATCTGGATTGCAGACTCTATCACGGTTGACGGTGAGCACGACGATGATGGAATACCCACAAAAACCAATCCCAATGTTTTCGGTCTTATTGCACGGGGAGTGATAAGAGTTGTTGATCCCGGTATGGCAGACTATAGTTATGTTGATGATGAACCCGTAGTGCCTGCGGGTTTTGAATATGTCCCTATTGGTTTGCATGACGGCGGAGATTTGCATAAAAGACATCTGCCTGCTTCGGTGGAAATTGAAGCTGCTATAACCTCCGGCGGGGGAGGCTTTGGAGCTGAGAACGTCAGACGAAGTTATTATGGAGGCAGGAAAGAATCGTCCGGAAACAGCCAGGATTATTTGTATGTAAGAGGAACACTGGCTGAAGTGGTTCGGGGCGTGGTCGGATTAATAGGCTCTGACGGTTTTCTGAAGCGTTATTATCTTGATGATAGAATGCTCCAGGGAATTCTGCCCGGGGATATCTGGTTAAAGGGTAAGTATATCCCTGCACCCGCCGGGTGGAGTGATTATCGAGTTGATTAAAAACGGATCAAAAGGCCGGCTTTAAAGCCGGCCTTTTTTATGCCCTCTTTTCTCATTTTATGTGAGAAAATCCCTATGCATCTATTACTTAAACGTCATAGACCATGAAAACGACCGATAATTTAAAAAAGCCGATTTAAAAATACATTACCGTATTCTTATAGCTGTCTATGTCCCGGTAATTTATCATTTCAGTTCTCACTTCTACGGTTTTTATGGTGGATTACATTATGGGACTTTAAGAGTAAAGTCCTTGCGTCACTTTTTCACATTTTTTGTCGTTTCTAAATTATATTGCTCCCCGTTCAAGTCGATAGAATTGCAAATAGAAACGTATTCCTGGAACAGAAATTAGAAAAGATTGATAATCATTCAGGGAGGTTGGTCGAGTGTTAAAAGCTCTCAAACCGCTTGATTGGAAAAAGGTTTTGAAGTTTGACAGCGGAGAAATCCTCGGACTGGACATAGGCTCTTTTGCAGTCAAGCTCATTCAAGTCAAAAAGAGTAAAGCCGGAAACAGTATAACCGCCGCTCACATCGCCGAGATTGAAGAAGCGCAATTGAAGGAGGAAGCGGCTGTTCAGATGAACACGGTCAAGGCAATTCATGAGTGTATCAACACTCTTAAGCTAAATACAAAAATGGCGGTTTGCGGTGTCAGCGGACCTGAAGTGGCAATCCGGAATTTTAGATTCCCTCAATTGAGCCCTGATGAAATAGACAGCGCTGTTCTGCTGGAAGCCGAACAGGTCTGTCCCTTGAATGTGGATTCGAGCTCTATCGATTATCAAATCATGCACGAGGATGAAGATAATCTTGAAGGAGTTCTGGTTGCAGCAACAAACAGGATTGTTAAAAACAAACAAATGATGGTTGGCAGTGCCTCACTGAATAATGTTTTGATGGATGTCGATGGATTAGCCCTTTTAAACTGTTTCAGTGAATGCCATAGCGATGACTCCTCTAAGGTCTGTGCCGTATTGAATGTTGGGAATAGTTATACAAATCTTGCAATCATTGATGATCATGGAATGCCTTTTATCCGGGATATCACGAATGCCGGCAGCAATATAATCAGCAGCATGGCGAAGCTTCTGGGTCAAACTCCCGAGCAGGTTAAAAAGCAGTTATTTGATTCTCCGGATAATGGAGGTGATTCTGAACGCTTCAGGACTGTTTTGGAGCAAGCCTGTCAGGAGTTAATTCGTGATGTTAACGGCACTTTGCGTTATTACAACACCCGTGAAAACTCTACAAAGATTGAAGAGGTGTACCTCTGCGGCGGTTTCTCTCTCGCACAAGATTTCGTCGAAATATTAAACAGCCACCTTTCCGTCGATGTCCTGTTATGGAATCCGTTTGAGCAGATACCTTTTCGGGTTAATCCTGATTGTGAACGCATTCTTAAAGAAAAAGGACCTGCCTTCGCGCTGGCGGCAGGTTTGGCGATGAGGTCGTTCTGATATGTTTAAAATAGATTTATTAAAAGGTGAAGGCCTTCCGGCCAAAAGCAGACCCGAATGCATCGCAATTAGTGCGGTGACAGTCGTTGTGCCTGTTATGCTTGCAGCCATCCTGTTGGGTTATTTTTTTCACGGCAAAGCGGTCATAGCCGTCTATCAGAGCAGAATAAATCAATGCGAAAAGAAAATCGAAGGTTTATCTGAAGCCGTTCAACTGCGAAAGTCCTTCGAATCGGAAAAAACTGAAATTAACACTTACCTATCAGAGGTCGCTGAAGCTCTTTCCATGGGAATCCATACGCAGTGGTCTCCGATATTGGTTGCAGTTGTTGAAAATATTCCGGCCTCGGTTGTATTAACCGACCTTAATACGACTGTCGGTTCGGTCAGACGAAAGGTACCGAAGAAAAACGACCCCAAAAAGACCGTCAGCATCAATATACCCGTAAGAACGCTGCAGATGAGTGTTACCGGTGCTACGGGCACTGACTGTGATAGGGATGTAAGAGAGTTTCGGGATAAACTGTATGCCTCTGATATTCTCGGACCAAAACTTGATACGATTACGGTCTCCCGAAAAATGGATATCTGGCATGATGAAGGAGATGGGGCAATTTCCTATCAAATAGATTGTGTGTTTAAGCCTGGATTATAAGGATTACCTATGAAACCGATGTTTAAAAAATATATCATCACGATGGCTATGGTGTGGATAAGCTCCTTTCTGGCCTTGTTTTTGTTCTATATTTTTGTGATGTCCCCGCAAAATAAAACAAAGAAGGATATGTACAAACAGCTTGAAGAGAAACAAAACCTTTATGAATCGGCTTTACAGGCTGCAAACAAGGAAACTCAGGAAAAAATGAGAGGTCAGATTGATGAGCTTCGTGCTAAATTAAACCGCTTTGTGTTGAATCCTGAAGAATTATCCAATCTGGTCTTCGACATCACGAGACTGGCCAAGGAAAGAAAAGTCAGTTCATTCAGTATAAAAAGCGGTGACAAAACGAGCAGCACGAAAATTCTAAGTTGTGAAAAGCTGGCCGGCAGTAAAATTGACTTGAGTTTCAACGGCGGTTTCAAACAGTTTGCAATGCTGCTGAACGCTCTCGAAAGGAATAAACCGGTTGTATTCGTTGATAAGTTTTCAATACAGCAATCGAATAACGAAGAAAATGAACATCAGGTAAATATGGATGTGTCTGTTTTTATTAAACAACAGCAGGATAGTTAAGGTTATCACGAGATGGATGTGAATGAAATGAGAATTTTTACTATTGCAAATCATAAGGGCGGATGTGCAAAGACAACCACAGCGGTCAATCTCGCGGCGGCCTTTGCTGAACGAGGCAGAAGAACCCTGCTGATTGATTTTGACCCCCAGGGACATTCCACCGTCGCATTCAGATTCGAACCCAAACGGCTTGAGAAAACAATTTACGATTGTCTTAATAAAAAGAATCTGCCGCTGCATGAAGTTATTTTAAAAACAGATATGGACGCGCTTGATTTGGTACCCAGTAATGTATTGCTTTCATCCGCCGACGTAGAATTAGCCGAATATGACACCAAGGCCTTTAAATTACAGGAAAAACTGCGAGAGGTGGAGAATAATTATGAGATGTGCGTGATTGACTGTCCGCCGTGGGGTGGCCTGCTGACACTGAATGCACTGATTGCCAGTACGGATGTGGTGGTTCCGGTTCAGCAGCATTACTATGCGCTTGAAGGCCTCAAGCAGTTTTTTGATACGGTTAACGTGATACGAAATAATTACCCGGAATCTGATGTGAACGTTCTCGGATTGCTGCTTACTTTCGTCGAAGAACGTACAATTTTTGGTAGGCAAATTCGACGTCAAATGAAGGAGTTTTTCGGCAGTCTGCTGTTCGATACGGTGATTCATCGGACTGTCCGGCTTGCCGAAGCTCCGAGTGCCGGTCAGTCCGTCCTGACCTATGCTTCAGACAGCAGGGCCGCGAAGGAGTACAGAGCACTGGCTTCGGAAATTTTGAATGAGCCTGTGATTGACGAAGATTCGGCTTCGGATGAGAACACGCTGGAGGAAATGTTGAATGGCTGAGAAAGAACCAGGCCTGCATAAGAATATTGCGTCCATCTTTCAGGGCTTTTCTGTAAATAAAAAGCAAAAGCAGAAAGAGTCTGAACATGCGGAATCGAAGCAGACGGATGACGTGATTTCGGAGCTGCTGACACCCAGCCATCTTGTATCAAAAACAAAAGAATCAGCAGCGCAGGAGGATATTCGGTCCGTCGAACCGAAGGACGAAATTGAAGGGCCAATTGTTTATGAACAGACTGAAGAGGTCCCTGAAATTGAGGCTTCTGATGAGTCGGTAGAAAAAATATCTGAATCAATGCAGAAACTATCTGATTCCGTAGAGCAGGCCACCGATTCATTAGAAGACGTTTCGGATACTGAGCACATAGAGAAAGCCGAGCAGTCGGAGGCTGAACAGCAAACAGCGCAATCCGAACCGGTTGAAGCTTCCGAATCGTTGCAGCAGCGGCTGGTTCAGGAACAGACTGGCACCGTTGAGAAAACGGTAACACCCGAGGCGATGCCGGCAAAAGTGACTCCTGCAAAACCTGCTGTAAAACGTTCCGGTATTCAAAAGGTTCTCATTACCCTGCAGGAGAAACTTTTGGCACCGAAGCCGGGAGTTGACCCAAAACGACAGAAAATTATGCTCATTCTGATACCGGTGCTTGTCATTGCGCTGATTATAGTGCTGCCTCAGGTTTTCAAAAAGCCGGCCAGGAATATTAATAAGACGAAAGAAAACGCTGATTCCGCTGTTGTGTTACAGTCCGGTGGTGAAATCGAATGGCAGATACCGCCATTGTATCCTGAGAATCTGCGCGACCCTATGCAGATTGGTTCCGTGGCAACGGTAAAAACCACTTATGATGACATTGTTGTCAAAGGGATTCTATACAGTCAGGACAATCCGTCCGCTTTGATTGCGGAACAGATTGTTCACGAGGGAGATGAGGTGTTCGGAGCTGTTATTATCAAAATAAATAGAGATAGTGTCGAATTTGAAAGAGACGGTCAAACCTGGACTCAAAAAGTCCAACGATAACATTGATAGATGAAAGGAAAGAACATGAAGAAAAACATAATCAATCCATTTGGTTACAGCGTTCTGTTGCTTTTGGCAGTAATGCTCTTAACATGCACGTTTGCAAATGGAGCCGAAGAGCAAGGTCAGGAGGTTCTAACCACACTGGAACAGCGTATGCAGAAACCGATAACGATCGATTTCAGGGAAACCCCTATTGATGATGTGCTTCGCATCATGGCTGAGCAGGCTAATGTAGATATCATCAAAGGCCCGCAGGTAACCGGAAACGTCACAGCTTCATTGACGGATGTGCCGTTGCAGGAAGCCTTGAGTAATATTCTGACGGCACATGGCTTCGGTTATGTGTTGAGCAAGAATATGATTCGGGTTGCTCCGTTGACAGAAATCGCAAACGAGAACACGGAGAGGCTGGTCAGCAAAATCTATCGTATTACCTACGCGGATATTAAAAGCGTCGAGGATGCGCTCAAGAAATTCATCTCGAAGCGCGGCTATATTTCCTCGAGTCCCGGTACCAGCAATATTATCGTCACTGACATCGAGAGTAAAATAAAGGCTATTGATAAATTTATTGTTGAGATCGACCGCATTACACCGCAGATACTGGTCGAAGCGCGAATCTACGATATAACAGCCAGAGACAACCTCGATTTGGGTATTCAGTGGAGTGCGGGCAGAAATACCACCTACCCGAGTGGTCTGACAAGCGTGGGTTCAAATCCTACTTCGACTACCAGGACAGACCCCTTTCTGACAGGCTCTTTTACGGGCCCGACTTCATTGACGGCGGATGCTACCGTCGGGGCGATACGACTTGGCTGGTTGAATGACAGTATTGATATCGACACCCTGTTAAGAGCGGAACAAGAAGATATTCAGGCCAAACTCCTGGCCAATCCGAGAGTGCTGGTGCTGGATAACGAAGAGGCTCAGTTTAAGATTGTTTCTGAGCTGCCGTACCAGGAAATCAGCGAGTCATCGTTTGGCGGGTCTCTCGGGCAGACCAAGTTCCGTGAAGTGGGTGTCGACCTTGTGGTTACCCCTCACCTGACCCGCGACGGGATGATAAAACTCCAGTTGGTTCCGAAGTTTAGTATCAGGGGACAGGATGAGACCGTGGGAACCTCAGAACTGACCTACACGGTTCCGGTCGTTGACAGACGAGAAGCGAAGAGCGTTCTGCTGGTCAAAAGCGGAAATACCGTTGTTCTGGGCGGTCTTAATAAGAAAGATGTCACTAAAACAATTAATAAGGTCCCTCTATTGGGTGACATGCCGCTCTTGGGCGAGCTCTTCAAGTTTAGGGGTGAAAGCACGGTGAACAGTGAAATCGTTGTGTTTGTGACTCCCAACCTGGTAGATATGCCGGTCATGACGGAGCAGGAGCAGAAAGCGTTCCGGCACACGAGTTTCAGCGGGCCTGACATTATGTACACCGATGCTGAAAAAGAGAACAATGATGTGGTAGAGTAGATGGGAAAATCTCGGCCATTTAATTGCATAGGGCTGTGCAGTTCTACGCTGCACAGCCTCCTTTTTTACATTTCCTTTTGACCTTTCTTACACATATACCGTTAAGCTGCTCGGTTATTAAATCTTGCTTTTTTTAGCAAAGATAGATAAGTTATCCTCCATGACAAAATACTGAAATTTCAATAGCTTTGCTGGGAGGTAAAAAAATGAAACATATTTATATTTTAATAATGTTATTATTAGTTTGGTTGATATCATCTGTTTCCGCCCTCGCTGAGGAAAACCTCATAGCTTATTGGAAATTTGACGAAGGCAAAGGCACGAAAGCCCTCGACTCTGTTTCAGGAATTGAGGATGATATTTCCAGGACGTTCTGGTACTATCCCGGCGTATCCGGCACCGGTCTCAAAGCCGATGGTTTCACCACTCATATCATCCGCGACGCTGCAAAAGCACCAAAGCTTGGAGACGCCTTTACAATCGAGGCATGGATAGCGCCGCAGGCTTATCCCTACAACTGGTGTGCCATTGTCAACCAGGAAAAGGACCACGAATCAGGCTATTTCTTCGGAATCGATAATTGGGCACGCGTCGGCCTTCATGTGGCCGTTGATGGCGAATGGGTCGAATGCAATACAGAAAGGGAAATGGTTCCCTTTATGACAGCCTGGACACATATCGCCGGCACTTTTGATAAGGACAAAGGGTTGGCCGTTTATGTCAATGGTGAGCTTGCTGCTTCAAAAGACATCAAAGGTAAATTTAGATACGCAGATAATATGCCTCTACAAATTGCCAGAAATCACAAAAAAACGCTCATGGACCCCGAAACCCTTGTTCGTCCGGAAGTCAACTTCCCGACTTCATATTCCTTCGATGGCATTATCGATGAACTGAAGATTTACAACACCGCACTCTCAGCCGGTCAGATTAAGGAAGCTTATGAACAAAGCAAACCCGATGACCCACCTGCGTTGAAATGGAGGAAACTGCCGGAAATACCGCCGTCTGATAAATTCGGGGCGTACTATACCAATCTCAAATTCTATCCTGAATGGGACCTGCTCTGGCGTGTTTCCGACCATCCCGACATCGTGGTAACCTTCGACGAGGGACAATACTCCATGGTTTTCTGGCGCGGCACCAACTATAACATGAATCTGGTTACCGAAAACGGAAAGTGGGTTGCTGACCAGAGCGCTGAAGGCGGTGGCGGAGAAGTTATCGGCTGCTGTGAACATATGTCGGACAAACAAGATCGCTACGCCCACGTTCGCCTTATCGAAAACAGCGATGCCCGCGTCGTTGTCCACTGGCGTTACGCCGTATGCGATGTTCTCTACCGAATAGCGAACCTGCATCGCAGCAGAATGGGTGCCTGGGCTGATGAGTACTACTATATCTATCCTGACGGCGTCGCTGTCCGTGCCTTCACCGTCTATAATATGAGGGGCCGTCACTCTACAACCGAGCCTGCCTCACTGAACAATCCCGGCGAAAGGGCTGAAGATAACCTCGAGATAGATGCGCTTATCGTTGCGAATATGCAGGGCCAAATCAGAAGACAGTATTGGGATCCCTGGCCCAGCAACGGTGAAATCGCAGCATCCTTTACCAACGATTTGCCGAACGCCAACATTAACATCGTTAACTTTAAATCAAAATCAAAACCGTTCTACATCTACGAACCCGGCACCCGCGTCATCCCCTACGGCGGCGGCCTCATCGAAGTCCGTCCCTACTCCAAGTTCCCGACGTGGAACCACTGGCCGGTGGGACAGGCCCCTTCGGACGGCCGATATGCCTTCTTTACCGATAGGGTCGCCTCCTCCGCGGTGACCTCCCCTGAACCCGACGTTGAGGTCGACGAGGACGGCACCTCGCACGGCCGCTTTATCATGGGTTTGACAGACCAGCCCATCGAAAAACTCGCACCTATCGCCCGTGCGTGGCTTCAGCCGCCCGATGTCAAGGTCAAAACAGGCTATAAATTTGAACAATATAGCCGCGACCAGCGCGCTTTCCTCTTTACCAACACAGATGATTCTGCCGACAAACTGGAATTTACAGTCCCGGCCTCTGAAGAAAACCCGCTCGTCAATCCTGCTTTTGTCATCACCAACTGGGGCGATAAAAGAGCAGAACTAATGCTTGATGGAAAAGAGGTTAGTGGTAAAAAGACTTTCAGACAGGGACATTATAAAAAACTCGATGGTACTAACCTCATTGCTTTCCTCAGGTCTGAAATCTTTGAACCTGTCACCATAACTATTGCGCCAGCCGATTAAGAATTTTTGAGTTCTTTACAAACAACAAATCATCTGTGTGGGCATATTTTTTCTGGCTAAAAGCAGGGGCCGAATGTAAATTATGATATAATCTTTTTCCTTAGGTTGTTTTTTTGTGGGATAAGATGACTATAAATTCTTTCATACCGATCAGTCCAATAAATAAAACCTATCCTTTTTTAGTTTTGTTGGTTTTATCTTTTATCACCTTCAGTTGCAGTTTATGTCACCTGCCAATCCAGCGAATAAAGCCGTGATGTTCCCGACCCACAAAAATATATTTTGATCAAGATTCTTTAAGGTTGGCTTTGCTTGGGTTTGTTTTTTCAAAACGCATCTTTGAAAGCAACCACTGTTTACACGGCTTACACAAAAAAGTTTCATAATGAAAACAGATGAAAGCTGGATGGCAGAAGATGGAAGATGAGGGGAAAACAATGCAAAAGATAAGATGAAAAGGGGAAAAGCGTGGAAAGACGTTGGAAGAT
>Ga0180437_10004324_pt1 | contig 20307 bp, 22 predicted proteins | sample SS_ome_4_FD_132410 | JGI IMG/M metagenome (GOLD analysis project Ga0180437, IMG submission 132410) | Hypersaline lake sediment archaeal communities from the Salton Sea, California, USA - SS_3_D_1 metaG | ecosystem: Environmental > Aquatic > Non-marine Saline and Alkaline > Hypersaline >... | reverse complement strand
TTGAAATCGGTTTTGTTTCTATGTTGGCTCGGGGACATGGACTCGAACCATGATTACCAGGGCCAGAACCTGGCGTCCTACCATTAGACGATCCCCGATCGAAAATAAATTCCAAATTCCAAATCTTAAAATCCAAAACTTTAAATTTTTACTCAACTACTTTGCCGCCAAACGTGTCCATGACATTCTTAACTGCTTCCGGTGATACTGCGCTTTCAGATTCAGCTGTTTCGTCAACCACCGCATTGATTAAAATCTTTTCTCCAAATATCTTTTCCAAAGCATTTTCAATAGCCTGCTTGCTTTTAGCCGACATGATCTGCTCCTGGTGAAATTTAAATTTAAGCGCCAAATTTAAAGTGTTGGCTTCAATACTGCGCGGTATGGCCATGCCAAGAATTAATGTCAGGGAATGATTACTCTCATTAAGTTCAGACACCACATCTTGCCATTTATTTATGATTTTGTCAATCGTGGTCTTTGTTGTGCCTCCTTTTTTTGGAGCCGGTTTAGGCTTTGATTCTGGTTCAGGGTTGGATTTCACAGTTGGTGCAGGCGGGCTAGGTGGATTCTTCTCTGGAGGAGCTGATGGAGTAGTTTCTCCTCGACCCGATGCGCTAATTGCTTCAACCACGAATAATTCTAACGGCAACTGGATAGGAAAAGTTTGCTTTAAATCTCTTTGTTTGGCCAGCATTAGTTCGATAATACGGGTGATATCCTGCGGTGTCCACGCGTCCAGAATGCTGGTAATAATTTTTTGGATCTCGGCGCTCCAGCCGACCATAATTTCAGCGCTTGATTTCATGATTTTTGCCAAAAGAAGCTCGCGCATGAATTCTAATGACTCAGTACTGAATTGTTTTAAATCAACCCCGTCATGAACCAGCTGATTTATAAGCTCAACTCCCTTTTTCTCATCTTTGGTGCTGATCGCGGCCAGAAGGGTGATAACCTGCTCAAAGTTAGTGCGGGGCAAAACAAGATCAGCCTGCTCAGCAGAAACTTTTTTGTCGCCCAAGGCCAGAATCTGACCAAGCAAACTTTCTGAGTCGCGCACACAGCCCTCGCTAAGCCGGGCAATGCGCTCAAGCACTTCTTTATCAACTTTTATTTTTTCCTGGCTGACAATATATTCAAGGCGTTTGGTAATTTCTGATGAATCAATTTTTTTAAAATCAAATCTTTGGCAGCGTGAGATAATGGTGGCTGGGATTTTGTGCACTTCAGTGGTGGCTAAGATAAAGACCACGTGCTCAGGCGGTTCTTCCAAAGTTTTAAGAAGCGCATTAAAAGCTGAAGTGGAAAGCATATGCGCCTCATCAATTATAAAAACTTTATTTTTCAAGCGAGTCGGTGAAAAGCGCACGTTTTCAATAATGTTTTCCCGCACGTTTTCAACCCCGGTGTGCGAAGCGGCGTCAATTTCAATAATGTCCATTGATTTTGCTTCATTAATTTCATTACAAGCCGGACAGCTGTTGCAGGGTTCTGAATCTTTTTCTTTTCGCTTTTCACAGTTAATTGCTTTCGAGAGAATGCGGGCGGTGGTTGTTTTGCCCACGCCCCGCGGCCCGGCAAAAATATAAGCATGCGCCACCTGACCCATTTTTATCTGGTTTTCCAGGGTAATCTTAATATGCTCCTGATTGGTGATATCAGCGAATTTCTGAGGCCGATATTTTCGATATAAAGTTAAAGCCATATATTTAGTCCCTCTATTTTAGCTTAAAATGAGATATTTTTCAAATCTAATAAAAATAGCCTCAAATGAGGCTAAGAAAGGTTGCAGTGCTCAGGGTTAATGCCGGCACGTTCCATGATTCTCTTGAGCTGGTTGGCTTTTTTCTTGGTAATCTGACGGGCCCTTTCGCGGCTGATCCCATGCTTTTTGCTGATCTGGGTCAGGATGGCTTCGTCACAAACTCGTTCAACAAATATTGAGATATCACGAATCGTGTTCATGTCATTTCTTTGCTGGCAAAGCTTAATTAACGATCCAAGCGCCTGTTCGATTATTTGCTTGAGCTCTTCGATTTCGATTGGCGTTTCCACGCCCGGGCTGTCTTCATCCGCAACATCAGCTTCTGCCATTGGCAGTCCGACATCATCCCGATCATTGGTCAGCGATACTGAAGTAACGCGCTGATTTGTGATCTTTTTAACCCTTTTTACGGTAAGGCCGGTTTCACGAGCAATCTCCTCGTCAGTCGGCCAGCGGCCGTATGAGAGATAAAATCTTTGCTTAAACCTTTTAATCCGGTACATTGCCTCCTGAAAATTGATTGGCAGGCGGATTGTATTTCCCTTGTTCTTGATTGCCGACTCAATGCTCTGCCTGATCCAAAAGACGGCGTAAGTGCTCAGCCGGGTTTTTCGGCGAAGGTCAAAGCGCTCAATCGCTTTTAACAGGCCAAGATTGCCTTCCTGGATAAGATCAACGTATTCCAGCCCCCGGCCGCGGTAGCCTTTGGCTACGTTTATCACCAATCGGAGATTGGATTCAACCAGGCAATCCCGCGCATCAATGTCGCCTTGCCGCGCCTTTTTGAGAAGTGCTTTTTCCTCTTCGGCATTCAGCAAAGGGTTGATCTCGGATGCTTTCTTCACACTGCAGGCATACATATGCAGAGGAGTCTCAATTCTTTTGTCACGACGTTCTCCCATTGACTCCCTCCTTTTTAAAAAAGTGCTCTTATCAACATAAAAGAAAATCTTTAAATTGTCAAGAAAAAAAAGCCCCGAATGGGGCTCAGTAGAACAGGTTCTCCGGGTCGATCAGACCGTGGACAAGAAGAATGCGGTTGACCACTTTCTTGGCTCGAACTTCGATCTGGCGGATGCGCTCGCGCGAGACGTTGTATTGATCACCGATTGCCTGAAGGGTCTTTCCCTTAAGCCGGCTGAAATATACGTCAAGATCGCGGCTGTTGTCTTTCTTAGAGTAAGGAAACTGGCTGCGGTAAAAGTCGTCGTACTCTGAACGAATTAGCGCTTTGACACCCTCGAACTCCTTAAGGCAGACTATATCGTATGGTGTGGGCGTCTTCTCATCAACAACGTCTTCAAGGGCAATGGTGTTTCGTCCGGCATCTTCTTCGTACCGCAGGGTCTGGAAATAGCATAACCTGATGTTGGTTTCAAGAAGCTCTTCGATCTGCTCCTCTTCAACATCAAAATATGCTGCCATCTCCTCTATCTCGGGCGTACGGCCGTACATCGCCTGAAAACGCGTCATTTCTCGCTGCAGGCTAAAGAACTGGCGCAGGGTTGATTGCGAACGGGTACGATAGGGGCCGTTGTACAGCATGTAGCGGGTCATATACGCCCTTATCCAATACCCGGCATACGTAACAAAGGCGACATTCCGCTCTAGCTCAAACTTATGATAAGCCTTGATCAAGCCCTGGTTGCCCTCCTGGATCAAATCCATTACCTCGATTCTTGACCGACGGGAATAGCCAAGGGCAATGCCGGCCACCAGCCGAAGATACGAGCCAATGAACTTCTCGTATGCGGCTTGATCGCCATCCCTGGCCTTTTTTATAAGCGCGCGCTCTTCTTCGCGGCTCAGGTCAGCCCTTGGTCCAATATCGTTAAAATACTGCTGAAGTACTGCTTTTTCTGATAACTGCATTTTCAACCTCCTATTTAAAAATATAAAGAACGTTACAATATTCTAACACAAATTATAAAAAAAATAAAGAGCAAATACTATAATTCGCCCTTTTTTAAATAAAATATTCTATTTTTTAATGATGTTTTCCACTGCCGCCCATTTGCTCGGCATCTCTTTGGGCACCAGGATAACAGCTTCGTCACCAGGTTCGCCCTTAAAATAAGTGACACTTGCTGGCAAGACGCGCCAGGTCTTTCCTTCGCCGGTTACATAATATTCATCCTTTTCCTTGTCATAGGTGAGCTCACCAACAATGCGCTGGCGTTCAATCGGCCCGATCTGCTTGTAAACAAAGTTACCTTCATTATTAATGGTCAACTTGAGAATGTCGCCTTCAATCAGTTTTGATTTTGAAGCATAGTTGGCCGGTACGGTGTATTCTTTGCCGTCCGAACCGACCATCAGCTCGCCATTGAACACGCCTTCAATAATCCGGCCTTCGGCCGCCGCACCAATACCGGCCTTAATATCCTCCTGCTGGGTATTAAGTTTGGCAATCTCATCCGGCGTAATATCGCTTCCCTGCTCCATTAAACTTACCAAAGACTCCAGATTATCCTGCATCTGTTTGAGAATTTTTAAAATAATTTCTTGCTTCTGATCCTGGGGTTCGTTTGTTTTTGTTTCCTCCTCCATATAAACCATCTACTAATTACAAATGATTACAAATATACAAATAATTAATAAGTATTTAAAATTCTTTTTGTGCGGACACCATTCTTAGTAAAGTGCGCTAGAATGCCTAACTTCAATCCGGTAGATTTTAGATAGGCCAGTATTTGTTGAATATCATGCTGTGAAAAATAATCTCTCCTCTTTAGCTCAAGAACGATCCTGTTATCAACAATAAAATCTAAATAATAAACACCAATTTTTTCTTCTTGATACTTTAACTCAACTTTTGCCTGCTCTTTAAATGTTATTCCTTCATTCTTAAGTGCTACAGCAACGGCATTTTCAATATACTTTTCTTTATGGCTCCATCCGATCTTATTCCAAACATCATACAATATTCCCACCAAACGATAACTAAGTTTTGGATAAATTACCTTATCAATATTTTCTTTGCTTTTCATCTGTGTATTTGTATATTTGTAAAAATTCGTAATTTGTATGCCTCAAGCTGAGGGCTCGCTCATTGACGGGCTGGCCGCCGCACTGCTCCCAAGTTGGGCGCGTTCCATAATCTCAGCCTCAACAACACGGCGGTCGCGGCCGTATTTTAGACGTGACAGCTCTTTTATTTTTTTAGCGAGTTCAATATTTGGTTTATCCGGCGGTGCCACTTTTAAATTAAACGGCTTGGCCGCGGTGTTATCGATCAAAAGCTTTAGATAACAAGTATATTTTTCAACATTTATAAGATCATGGGCACTGAAAACCGGAGCAAATTCTTTTTCCAGGATCTGGGCGTCTTCCGGACCAATACGGTAGGTGGCAATTGTGCCGGCATTGCCGAGTACTGCGTCGCGGATTTTTGAGTCACCCTTGTCTCCGACTAATTGTCCGAGGTATTGATGAGCAATATTTAAACTTAGGCGGTATTTTCTTGCCTCAGAAAGAATGGTGGCAATTGAGTCAGTAATAAAATTCTGGAACTCATCAATATAGAGATAAAAATCTTTTCGCTGTTCTTCGGGCAGTTCGGCGCGCTGCATGGCCGCCATCTGCAGCTTGGAAACAATGATCAGTCCGAGCAGGTTGGCGTTGACATCCCCGACTTTTCCTTTGGCCAGGTTAATGATCAGGATTTTGCCCTGGTCCATTACGTCGCGGAAATTAAAGCCGCTCTTGGGCTGGCCAATAATATTGCGCATCATTTCGTTTTCCACAAAGCGCCCGACCTTGGAGATTAAGTAGCCGAGCATTTCTGATTTATGGAAGTCTGATGTTTTGGCCATTTCTTTTTCCCAGAATGCTTTAACCACCGGATCTTTGAGCTTGGCAATCCATTCGTTGGCATATTCCTGATCAGTAAACATACGCGGAATCTCAACAATGGTGCCCGGCTTTTCCATGTCCGACATTAAAGTGAGCATGACGTTGCGCATGTTGTGCTCAAACATCGGCCCAATCATTTCGGCACTAAAAAGCTTGTAGAATATCGCAATCATTTCCTGCACTGCCATATCTTTTAATGATTCGCTTCTGGCTTCAAGCATGTTGAGGCCGATCGGCCGATCCATGTCCGAAGGGTCAAAATAAATCACGTCCTCAACCCTCTCCTTAGGTACAAAACCAAGCACGTACTCGGCAAAATCACCATGCGGATCAACAATGCAGACGCCTTCACCGTTTTGTACGTCCTGCACTGCCATGTGCTGAAGCACGGTTGTTTTACCAGAGCCGGACTTACCAATTACGTAAAAATGGCGCATGCGATCAGCTCTTTTTAATTTTACTTCCTGGCGCTCACCGCGATATTCAACATAACCCAGGGTAATGCCTTCTTTGGGCAGGTTAACCGGCGGCGGTGCTTTGCGCGCTTCCATCCAGCGAATGTTCGGCGTGTCAACCCAGGGGCCGGGCAGATGGAATAGGCTGGCCATCTCTTCAGTGTTCAAAACAATCTTGCGCTTATCATTAAACCCGCGGTAAATAAAGTCACGAATTAATCTTTTTCTGGTTGTCGGAATGTATTTTTTAAAGCTGTTGCCAAACTGATATATATTATACTGGCTGAATGAATTCAAAATATTGTTGAGATACATCTGCGCCTTGGGCACGTTGGCCGCCGAAACCATGACCCGGACGTTGACACTAAGACCGGCTTTGGAAGCTTTTTCCTCAAGCCCGCGTACCATTTCTTCTTCCATTGACGAAAGCCGATACTGTTCCACCGGTTGCGGCGCACCGGCCGGAGTTTTGGGTGAAGTTTTTACTGTTTCAGCCACGGTTTTGCCCAGTCCCTTGAGTGCTCCACCGCCAATCTCTGACATTTTTTTGCCCTGCTGCATTTGTGAAGCAATGGAAAGGCCTTTTTTGCGCCAACCCGGCCGGGCCGAGCGGACCAAGAACTGAATTGAGGCGCCGTCGCCTTCTTCAACGCGGGACAAGGCATTGGTGAGCGCGTTCAATGGCTCGGTTTCAAGTTTGCGGTAAGTCTTGATTGGGAAATAGTTGTCACGGCTAAATATAAGATAGCTACCCAGAATAACTCCGCGCGGGGTAAATATATTATAGTCTTCGGTTTCTTCAACCTGGGCATCAGGATACTGGGCATGGAGCTGCTGCTCCAAGTATTCGCGGAGATAACGGGGTACGGCCACGTAAAAATGGATTAACCCGTCCTGGGCCACAATTTCAAAAGATATTTCATCCTGCCGGCCCATTAACCAGGCTTTAAAGCCCTTTTGCGCCTTCATGCCGCCGATTGCTGAAAAAAATGTCTCAGCCACGCCGATATCTTCCTGAATGCTTTGCAGGGTTTCTTCAGGCGCGCCCTTTTCTTCGGGCGTGATCTTTGGCAGAGTGACCAGCAAGATTATTTTTTCAAACGCTCCGCCGCGCAGATGTGATTTACGTATCAAAATTGCCCTAATAACAAAAACGAGGATAATCAAAAATGCGACTATCCCGATTATCCAAAGCACGAGCATCACTAATGGGTTCTGTAATGTAAAATCAAATTGTATTGCTCCAAAATCCAGGGTCATAATACTTTTTTATTTTTGATTTTTGGTTTTAAACCAAGCCTTGTCGTTTTTGTTTTTCTTTTTCTGCCAAATCAATGATTTGGTCGGTTTTTATTTTTGCTTCCTGCTCAAGAAAATATTTATTGATTCCCGGAATTAATTTTAACCAATCACGAATCAGGTGTAAGACTTTGCGTGCCTGAACTTTGAGGCTGTCCACCATTACTCTTAATTTTGAGACCAGGACATCTCCCTCGGCTTTTACTTTTTCCCTTGATTGCGGATCAAGTTTAACGTAAAGATCGCCCAGGTCTTCCTCCAGGATTTTTTCAACCGCCACTGTGGTTGGATCTTTTTTAACTGCCGGGGCTGGCGGGGCTGGCGGTGCCGCCGGAGGGGCAACTTCAGCCGGAGTTGGCGTAACTTCTTTTTCAACCGGTGGCACAGCTTCAACCGCTGGTTTTGCCTCTAATTCTTCGGGCAATGGAGCTATTTCCGGGGTTGGCGGTTTAAATTCAGGTTTTTGCTCAGGAATCTGATTAGGCATATTGTGCTAACATATTACCATTTTTAAGCGGATAAAACAATGTTATTCAACACACTGTGAATTTATTTAATAATATTAATATTGATTTGTGATATAATTATTTTATATGCCAAATCATATCCATGAGATACAAAAAAACGATTTTACCTGGGTTAGTGTCAGCAAGCCGGTTAAATCGGCCCTTAATCAGATCGGCCGTCAGTTCAACCTCCGACCGGAAGATGTTGAAGCATGTCTGCCGCCTCTGCAGCGGCCAAAGCTCATACCCGGGCCGAATTATTTATTCATGATATTGCTTTTTCCGATTTTTAACCGTAAAACCAAGGAGATTGAGTCGACCGAAGTTGACTTTTTTATTGGCAAAAATTTTTTAATAACCGTGCACGATAATTCACTGGTGCCAATACGCGAAACATTTGAAGAGTTTGAAAAATCAAAAAATGCCAATGCCTTCAGCACCGGCAAAATCCTGACCGAAATTTTGGATAATTTATTCAAATACTGTTATCCCATTTTAATTCACATCAGCCAGGACATTGACAATGTTGAAAGACGGGTCTTTGAAATACACAATCAAAAAGTTACCTTTGAAATCATGCGCCTTAAGACCAACGTGGTTGAATTTAAAAGTAATACCGCGCTTCACAATTACGTGATTAATAAATTGATCACGCTCGGCCCGAATTATTTTAATGGCAAAAGAACATACGACCGGCTTAACGGTTTGATCGAGGACACCAAAGAAATCAGAGCCAGCCTGGATAACAATTCCGAAACAATTTACGCGATTTTTGACACGCACCAGTCACTGATTAATCTGCGGGCAAACCAAATTATGAAAAATCTGCAAATTTTTGCGGTCATCGTCTTTCCGCTGACTCTTTTGGCCGCCATCTTTGGCATGAACACGCTCGGCAGCATGCCTTTTCATAGTCACCCGTATGGTTTTTGGATAATTGCCGCGATTATGCTCTGCGGCACCTTTGCCATGCTGCTCTTTTTCAAGTGGCGCAAGTGGTACTAAAGAAATAAAATTAATATACAAAAAATCGCCCATCGCGGGCGGTTTTTTAGATCTTTAGTTTGGCAATCGGCCCTTGGGACGTATCTTCCACCACGTAGCCGAGTTCATCGATTTTTGAACGGATTTTATCAGCTTTGGGCCAGTCCTTGTCCTTTCTGGCCTGTTCCCTCTCCTCCATCAGCTTTTTAACTTTTAACGGAATTTTTGGCGGATGAGCAATAAGTTCGTTTAGGCCCAAGCCAAACACTTTATCCATTTCAAGCACGGTGGCTGATTTTGTTTCATTATTTCTTTCCTTAACAATCATCCAGAGCTGAGCCAAGGCTTTTGGCATATCCATGTCATCATTAATTGCTTCTTTAAATTTATCTAAAGCCGCTTTGTCAGCTTTTTTTGGTTTTGGCCAGTAGCGTACTTCGTTTTGCAAAGTATGCAGAGCATTTTCCGCAGCCTTGAGCGAATCCCAGGTAAAATTTAATTTTGAACGATAGTTTGCTGTAAGATTTAAATATCGATAAGCCAAAGGATCAGTTCCCTTCTTTTCCACGTCCGCAACAGTAATGAACGTACCGGCTGACTTAGCCATCTTGCCTTCTCCCACAGTTAAAAACTCACCATGAACCCAATAATTTGCCAAAGGTTCATCATAGGCCGCCTCGCTCTGGGCAATTTCATTAGTATGATGAACCGGCACATGGTCAATGCCGCCGCAGTGGATATCAAACGGCTGGCCCAGATATTTGCGGCTCATGGCTGAGCATTCAATGTGCCAGCCAGGAAAACCTTCTCCCCACGGACTGGGCCAGTGCATAATATGGTTTTTATGTTTGCCCACGGTTTTTTTCCAGAGCGCAAAATCCGTTGGGTTGCGCTTGGTTTTTGCAACTTTAACTCTGGCGCCGGGCTCAAGTTCTTCACGCGCCTGGCGGGTCAATTTGCCATAGTCTTTTAGTTTTGATGTGTCAAAATAAACTGCATCCTCTGTATCATAGGCAAAACCCTTGTCAACGAGGATCTGGACCAAATCAATTTGTTCTTTAATGTGCTCAGTGGCTTTGCACCACTGATCCGGCTCAATCATGTTCAGCTTTTTCATGTCCTGACGAAATACTTTAAAATATTGATCAGCTAATTTTTTCAGTGATTTAAGATTTGGCTCTAATCCTTCGCGCTTCAGGGCTTTCATCATTTTGTCTTCGCCCTCATCCGCGTCTGATACCAGATGGCCCACGTCAGTCACGTTCATGACATGCTTTACTTTGTAACCGTTATATTCTAAAACACGTTTGAGAATGTCCTCGAAAATATAGGTGCGCAGATTTCCTAAATGGGCAAAATCATAAACAGTGGGACCGCACGTGTACAGTCCCACTTTTTTATTTCTGATTGGTTTGAATTCCTGCTTATCGTGCGCAAGTGTGTTGTAGAGTTTTACCATAAGTTACTGTAAAGTAACAATCATTCTAATTACTCCGGTCTCGCCATTAAATGACTCTAAAGCTTTGCCAATGGTTGCACCAGTGCATTTTACTGCATCGCTACACCGCATGGCATGACCAGGCGTGTCAGAACTTGTAAGAAGATCACCAGCTTGGATAGCGCCGTTTTCTGTTGAAACCTTAACCGGCACAATTCCTGAGAGTGCTAAAGGCAAATTATTAGCATTCTCCTCACCTTCACTAATGCCTGGGAAAGTCACGGCCGGACTTGTTGAGATCACACCAATTACCTTGGTATTGTAGGCATTGCTTGATTTAAATGCCTGACCATTATCACCAATTTCAACCACATCGCCAGGTTCAACATCATGGTTTGAATCAATTCTTTCAGCAACGTCCTGGTCACAAGTACCGGAAGGACCAGAACAGGTTCCGGTAACATACAAATTGCCGGCAAAATATCCAGCCCAGTTCGGGCTGTTGGCGTAAATACCGTAGGAAGTTCCCCACGTTCGAATGCCATAACCGCTGTTAGCGACATAAGTATACGTGCCACCGTCATCAATTTCATTAAAGTAGCCACCGGCATAATTTCCTGCGGCATAGATACCATAGTCACTATAGCCGACATAAGCAAGGCCTGTGCTGTTCGCGTCACCAAACCGACCGCCCATAACATTGCCATATGCCCAGATGCCATAATCTCCGTAACCAACATAGCCATAACCGCTGCTGTTGCCATCTACAAAATACCCACCGGCAGTATCACCCTGTCCATAGACACCATATACCCCACCATTAAAACTGCCGCCGCGGTCTCCGCCGCTTCCGGAAACGCCCGAATTACTGCCAAGGGCGTCAATTCCATAACCAGACCACCCAATATAGGCGCGGTTAACGCCATCATTTGTTTGAAAATAACCGCCAGCCAATGCGCCTTGTGATTTAATGCCAATCGAACCGGCATCAGGCGCCAGGCCATTAACACCAATCGTGTTTAAGGCGGTAACATAGGTAAAGGTCGGATTATCTCTAACATTAACTGTAACATCACCGCTCAAACCGCCGCCGGTAATATTTGAACCGGCAATCACGCCGGTAATGTCGCCAGGGCCAAGATCGTCAACCTCACAAACAACTGTGCCATCAACATTAACGACCCTGATTGATTCACCGGCCGGACAAAAACCGCTAACCCGGTCCTGAATAACTCCATTATTTACAGAAAGCCGCGGAACCGGGCCGTCACCGTCAACCACGGTAATGCCATAGTCGCCAATTACGGCGGTCAGGTCGCCAGTACCGACGTCATCTATTTCACAAGTTACTGTGCCGGTCTGGCCTATTTCGCGGATTGAACTACCGGCCGCACAAGTGCCGCTAACACGCTGCTGGACTTCGGTTGGGTCAACAATGATGTTTGGTTGAGGACCGGTCGGAGATGTGACATCAATGCCAAAACCTTCGTTTATTCGGGTTATGGCCCCATCATCAACTTCACAGCCAACCGTGCCATTTTCATAAATTATTCGAATCGATGAACCAGCAGCGCAAGAAAAATCAACTCTTTTTTGAGTTTCGGTCCAATCAACACTAAGACCGACGTCGCCGCTTGTTCCGCCGCCAGACAAACCAGTACTTGCCAACACGGCGGTAATGTCACCATCGCCTGCCGGCTGACAAGCTATGGTACCATCCTGATTTATTACACGAATCGCCTGACCAACCGGACAAACGCTGGCAACACGACGCTGCCAATAATCTTCCTGAAGATCAATTAACGGTTGGGGACCGCCCGGCGTAGTAACGGTAACTCCGGCGCCGCCAAAAACATCAGTAATATCGCCCCCGCCGCCAATACCCACATCATCCACTTCACACGCCACAGTGCCATCCTGGTTAATAACTCTGATTGATTCACCTAGCGGACAAATGCCGGATACACGGCGCTGAAGATATGTGTCATCAGCGTTGAGCGTGACATCACCAGTCGCGCCGCCACCGGTCAAACCCGTGCCGGCATTTACGGCCGTGATGTCGCCATCAGCGCCGGCTTCACAAGTAACAGTTCCGTCTTCATTAATCACACTGATTGCTGAGCCCGGCCCGCATATGCCACTTACCCTTCTTTGTAAATATGTTGTATCCGCACCAACCGTAACGTCGCCGGTGTCTCCCCCGCCGGTTATTCCCGTGCCGGCATTTACGGCCGTGATGTCGCCGCCGGCTGGCCAGGCCGTAATACAGTCGCCGCTCAAGCAGTATTCCGGACTGGCGATTGAAGTAATTGCCTCAATCTCATCTGTTGAACCCAGTTTAAATCCGGTCGCGCCAGCGCCCCAGTTGCCAAACCAGATCGCGGTGTCGCCGGCTGCGTCAGCGCGGATGGCTTTGCTATTAACCATATAAAAATCATTGCCAATGCGCGCGTTGCCAGTAATATTATATTCCGCGGTCTGAGCCACGCCGGCAACACTATGGTTCCAGATCACGCCCGGCGTGTTATCTCCGGGCGGAGACGCGGTCGGCCCGGTCCAGGCAATAATCAGCTGATTTACAGCTAAAATCCCTCCAAGCACTATGACTAAAAATAGCCAAAAGTAGAACATTTTTTTATAAAAAATCCTCATAAATTTTTGGTAAAAATTACTATTAAATTTTGTTATATTATAGCATAATAAAATCCCACTTACCAAATAAAATAAAAACAGGTATAATGTAGACAAGAATCAATAACAAATAATTATATGATGGAACAAAAGATACATAATAGCACCCGCTGGACCTTAATAATTGTCTCATCCCTTATAATTCTGACGGCTGTGTTTATGGTTGGTCTGTTTTGGGGCCAAAAAAATACAGAAAACGCTTATCAACAGGGCTATGATGCCGGCTGGTCAGCCGCCGGGCTCGCAATTGAAGAAAGCGGGCTTTTTCCTGAAGAGATCGAAGAAGTTAAAGATGTGTCAGGTGAAATCATGGACATTAATACCAAGAATCAGTCATTTACCATGATGGCTGAATCAGTAAGTAATAATCCTTTGGCAGAGACCGGGCCCATGATCAGAACGATCCAAATCAATGAAGCCACAATCATAACAAAAAATACTGCCAAGGATTTTGAAGAATATTTTAAAGAACAGGAGGCATATGACCGGCAGATGGCAATACTTGACCCGGAAGAAACCCCGGCCGAACCGCCTTCGCCTTATGAAAAAGAAGAAATTGGCTTTGACGACATTATTGCCGGACTAAGAGTAACTGTTTACTCATCAGAAAATATTAAAACAGCTGATTCAATTACGGCAGAACGCATTGACATTTATATTGAAGAAGAACTGGAAGAAGTTGAGGAATAAAATAATTAAAAAACCGCTCCCAAACAGAGAGCGGTTTTTTGTTTGCATGATTATGGTTGCAGCATGAATATCTGCACATTACCAAATTCATCGGGCAGGGCGTCGGCCGTGACAATTACATCAGATGAAGAATTAATGCCAGAAGTACCGACGTGCATTATTCTGAAGCGCCTCATCTTGAGCGGCATAAACTGTTCCTGCTCATCGGTTTCAAAGCCGCGGACTTTTTCCTGAATTCTTTTGGTGTGCTCGGCAATAATCCGTTCAATCACCTGCTGTGAATACTCGGAAAGCTGGGGTTTGATCTGCCGAAGCATTTCAATGTGTTTTTGCTCCATGGCGCTGATGTGCTCGAGCATTTCCTGGCGCTTGTCCTTGAGTTTGATGCGCTTGGCCTCATCAAGCCCCTGGCCCATCTCACCGATTCCTTTTTCAAAAAGGTTTTTGCGAAAATCATTTTTGTTGACAAAATGTTCAGCCTCGGCCAGACGGCGGTCCTGCATTTTTAAATGCCACTCAGCTTTTTTCTCAGGTGAAAATTTTATCTTGCCTTCAAAATTTTCAATATTTTGTTTTAAAAAATTCAGAGGATGGCCCTCAACCACTTCGGGTGATTCATAGGCATAAGTACTTGTTCCCACTCCAACTGCAATTAAAACCACTACCGCAATAATTACCGCTGGTCTGGGCACAAGGCGCTTGGCGCCCGGATACATATGATCAAACTGGTGATCGAGCTGGCGCCACAGGGCTTTTTTACACTTTTTTTCGGGCCGGCTTTCCTGCCTCAGCCCTTTGATTAATTTCTTTAAGCTCATATTTTTTAGCTAGTTTTTTTAATTTGGCAATGGCGCGGTGAGTGGCCACGCGAAGGGTTACTTTTTCTTTTCCCAAAATCTCTGACATCTCCTGATAATTATACCCCTCAATATATTTCATGGTTACCAATCGCTGTTCATCAGTACTGATATTTTTCAGCATTTTATAAAATGCTTTTTGATCAGCTTGGCTGTCAATCAGCTCCCAGGTCTGGTCCTGCCACCAGACATCAACCTCCAAAGGCTCGACATCACGAAAATATTTGGAGCGGAAGTGGTTGGCCAAATGGTTCTTTGCGATTGTGTAAATCCAGGATACTTTGGAGATTTTAGGGTCATAGGTGTGGAATTTTTCCAAAGCCTTTACAAAGATCTCAGATACCAGATCCTCAGCCAAATCCCGGTCCCCGCCCACACGGAAGAACACGAATCGATAGATTTTATCAAAGTTTTTGCTGTAAAAACGCTTAAAATCGCGCTTATTCATAGGGTTTCTATAATATAATACACTCAGGAGTTTGTAAAGTTACACGCATTGACTTTATATAGGCATTGTGCTATATTTAATTATCAGAAAAGGAGGAGGAAGTGAAGGTAAATACATTAGAGCACCTTTTTCATGTTCATGCCGGCGTTGTCATGACCTGCCGGCTCTACGGTGCTGACATTAATTTCCTTGAGGAATTAGGTCAGCGGCTTGATCAAATCGTCGAGTACATCTGCCTGGAGCTGAACATCGAGCCGACGCAGGCAGTGAATCTTCTGCCGGATACGCCCCTGCCGCCGGTGGCAGAGGAAAAGTTCATTACCCTCAGAGAGTGGCTCGTACTTCAGGACTCAAGGTTCCAGTGGGTCTACAGTGAAGCCATTGGCATGTCCCTGGCTGAGCAGCATGACCTTGAACCGCCCACCGTGCTCAACTGGTAACAGCACTGAAAGGAGGTGCTTGTGACAGGCCAGAATTTTACCCAAAGCAGCGACATTGAAGAGATTTCCGGTGTATTGCCTGACAGCAGTTCAGGCGGCCGACGGGTTACCATCACCGTACTGGAGAACAACGGCAATTACTACGCCGTCTACTACCTGCACGAAAAGGAAGACAACGGCGAGGCACCGCGGCCCGCAGGCTATGTCTTTCACCGCACCGAGAACATCTTTTCCCATGATCTTTATTACATGAGGCTCCGCGTCAAAGAAGAGGCAGACTTTCGCGGACTTGGGCATGTCAGACACCTGGGATTCTAATAGGCCATTTATGGCCTATTTTTGTTTATAAAAGTAAATAAACCACATAAAATACGTTTATATTGACAAGTATGGTATTTTATGCTAAGTTCTAATATCTTAACCATTTAGTTAAGTACCAAGCAGAAAAGGAGGGGCGTGATGGAACTAACCCAAGAACTTCTTTTAAAATACATTGGCGGCCAGTTGGTGCTGGCCAATACCGAAGCCGGATACCTGAAGCGCGGCGACATCAAGGAAATCAAGCTCCAAGGCGAGCCTAATAACCAGGAGCTCTTTGTGAGCTTTGCCTGGTTTGCCAAAAACAGAGGCCAGCCGCTTGAGCCAGGCGACGATTGGGTCAAAATCAATGCCCAGGACCTCACCTTTAAGCTCAAGAACTGCGAGATCGCGGATGAGGGCGAGGGTCGCATCTCTCTCTGGAATCCTGTCTTGTGCGAATCAGCCGTGCTGATATTGCCGGACGATGAGCTCAGGATCGGCCACAGCGAGATTCTGATGAAGTACACCTATGCCATCTGCCGGGCCCTGAATGGCGACGGCCGGGAAAGGCTCATCTGTTGCCTCAACTCAGAGGAACTCCCGCCCTTTAACGAGGACGGAGTCGCACTCCAGGTGACAAAACACACCCGGTACCGCGACCTGCCCAAGCTCAAAGAACGGCTGCGCCAGATTGCTGAGAAATCCGGGCTTAAGAACGTGAGAAACCTCGAGCCGCAGTCGGTTGCCAAGGGGGACGCATGAAACGACGAGACTCACTCGCACCGAGGATGACGCACAAATGTGCGGAAATGCCTGAGGAGTTTCCCTCGAACGAACGCGGTCTGGATGATGAGAACGGCACACCTGAAGAGCTCTTCTACCCGACCAAGCCGGTCCGCATCATTCTTCACAGCGACGGCGTGTGGTACCTGATCGTGCAGGAGGAATTCTGCATTCCAATCACCCACTGCCCGTTCTGCGGCGAGGATCTCAACTCCTCAACTGAAAAACCCCCACCCCCGCCCGAGGCGGTTGAAGTAGGGGCACTGGATGATGGGTTCCAGGATGAGGACGACGAGGAAACTGTAATCGAAATCGAGGCTGAATAGCCACTTACCGAAGCAACTTGCTTCGGTTTTTTTATATTGCGCGGGTATGCCTGCCTGCCGGTAGGCAGGGAAACCCGCGCTTATATATTGACATTTTGCTATAAATATGGTAATATTATTGCGTTCCATAAACAACCAAAGAGGAGGAAGCTCTGATGTCACATATAATCGAGACGCTCATGAACTGGATTTCCGCCCAGCTGGCTTTTCTGCTGGAGTGGAAACACTTCAATATGGCAACTGGCATTTTCTCGCTCATCAACCCGCTGGCTATTGCACCACAGCTTTACCAGGTTATCGTGGCAGAGAGCGTGGCCGGGGTTTCGTGGCTCATGTACGTGATCTTCTTCATCATACAGCTTGTCTTCTGCCTGGTTGGCATAAAGGCTAAGAACTTCGGCATGATGATGTCCATGCTTGTCAGCATGCTCGAATCACTCGCCATCATCGTTATCGTGCTGATCAGGACATAACTACACTCAAGGTATAGGCTCCACCTTTAACGGGCCTTTTTCTTTTTGGCTATACCGAAGCAACTTGCTTCGGTTTTTTTAATATTTGACGAATAATAATTTTTTTGTTAAGTTATGGCCAACTTTTAAGGAGGGAAAAATGAAAGTCACAACGATAGAGAAAGAGAGTCTGGGTGCTCTGGGAGGGCCTGATGAGATTATTGGAGCAAAAATAATTCATCTCAATCCTGGAGAGGAAATCAAGCTCACCCGAAACAAAGAGCGAAGAGAGTATCTGGCAGTGATACCACTCGAGGGCTTCGGAATAATCAAGTTCTCCGATGAAAGCTCTGGTGACTACATGGTGGCTTACTACAGCAGCCCAAGGGTTCAGATGAATGACCCGGAGGAGGTCACGCTGTGCGCGCTCCAGGACAAGGAAGGGCAGATTACAAAACCTCTGCGTGCCCTGGTCCTACACATGCGCTACATTCATTACTAGTCTCGCGCTTGCGAGGCTTTTTTAATTAAAAAGCCCCGCAATTGCAGGGTTTTGTCTTTAAATGATTTGCACTCTGCCAACTTCTCCGCTTTTTAAGCGTACCTTAATGCCGCGGGGATGGTTAGTCTTGCTTGTTAAAATCTCTTTTACCACGCCGCGGGTGAGTTTGCCGGATTTTTGGTCCTCTTTTTTAACAATAAAAACCGGAGTGCCCGGTTTTATGTTTTTGCGCTCAGTTCCGTCCATTTTACTCGTCGTCTTTTTTCTTACCTTTGACAAAGGCCATTAAAACAATCGGCAAAACAAGCCAGGAAAAGCGGGCCGGATCTGATAAAAAGGCTTGTTGGACAAAGGATGATAAATTATCAGTTGTACCGTCTGGTAAAAATGACAAGGTAACTGAAATCATGAGGCCGCATTGTAAAAAACTAAAAGCAATCACCTGCCACCAACTGCCTGACGCATTTGATCCTAAGGTTTTTAAAAGCGCGGAACGTGAAAGCAAAAAGAAAAGTAATACGAACACGCCCAAAAACACGCCGATTTTAATAACAAAATTTTGGTTAATGGTAAGCTCGGCATTAAAGTCCTTAAGATACGGCGCATTGGAAACCACGGCAAGGCCCATGTAAATGCTCACCAAAATCACAATGATGCGGTCGCGTCCCAGCGACAGGCCGTACAAAAGCGCGCCAACAATAAAAAACAGGACAATAAAAAGGTCCCAGGTAGGCGTGGCCCAGTTAATGTTGCCGATATAGCTTGTAACAACTCCCCAATCCATATTCATACGTAATTATATCATAATCATAACAAAAAAAATACGGCGAGCTGACTCTTGAGTACAGGTAATACCTTTGAATCAGCTCGCCGAGCGACGCCCCTTCTCCTCCTCCCGAGAAGAATCATCATTACCCCGATGTGGCGTCGAGGAGCAATATGATTGTAGCATGAGTTTTTTTCAGGGTCAACTAGTAATGATATAATAATATATGTACTGGGTGGCCTGTTTGTGATTGCCTTACTAGAGCCGCACCCTTTATTGCCATCGCCCTTAATCATTGGGCATAGGAAGGAGGTGTTTCATGCACCAAAAAAAGCGAATCCTGAAACGATCCGTCATTGGGCTGGATGATAAAAGCGCTAGGCTAATTCGTCCGGCGCCAACACTTGACCATCGGCCAGCAACCGGAGGCATGCCCACGTCGCCTTCGGGATGTGTGGTAACTCCGGTAGCACGCCGGAACTGGTCTCTGCGACCGACAGCAAACTGCTCGAACGGCGGTTGAGCCTAGGGTCGCTCAGATGACATCGCAGGCCCGGGTTTTCTTGACCCAAAGCGCCTGCTCAATTTGGTCTGGCCCCTGGCCAGGCAACAGGAACACGCTTCCTTTCTAACATGCCAATACCTGGTACACTCGCGGTTTAAACAAGGCATCTTTTCTAAGCCTGTCAGCAGAACAGGCTTATTTTTATTCGTAAAATCAGCCATTTAGGCCTGGGGACTTGACAAAAGTATTGCGTTCGGTTTTTGTTCGGGGTATAATATATCGGGATGCCCTCCCCTGTGGATAACTTCCTCCTCCACGGATGGGGCGGATTAATCATCCGCCCCTCAATACCCTCTTACTTACTCATATGTACAAAAATATATGACCCCCAAAGCAACGCCCCAACTTACGAAAAAACAAAAACAGGTCTTAGACTTTGTAGTGAACTACACAAAGGACAATGGTTTTTCCCCGACCGTGCGCGAGATTGCTGAAGAGTTTGGTTTTTCTTCTCCAGCCACGGCGCATGAGCATTTGCAAAATTTAAAAGACAAAGGATTTTTAAAAATTAATCCTGACCAGATTCGCGGCATTGAACCTGCTAAAAAAGTAATTAATCTTGGCAAATCAGTTAACCTTCCTTTGGCCGGTTTGATTACGGCAGGCCAACCAATCGAAGCAATTGAAGAAAAAGAGACCATGGCTGTGCCGGCTGATCTGGTGATTGACGGTGCTAATTCATATGTTTTAAAAGTCAAAGGCCAGTCAATGATTGAAGACGGTATCCTGGATGGGGATTATGTAATTATTGAAAGAAATCCTTCGCCAAAAAATGGTGACGTGGTGGTGGCGCTCATGGATAATGCTTATGCCACTTTGAAAAGATTTTATCGCGAACCCAAGCGCATTCGTCTCCAACCCGCCAACTCAACCATGAAACCAATTTTTGTAAAAGATCTGATTGTACAGGGCGTGGTTAAAGCCGTGGTAAGAAAATTTCAAACTATATAAGTGCGGGTTTCCATACCCGTATATCATAAGAAATAAAAACAAAAATATGCAATACGCAACACTCCCCCATACCTACCCACGAACCGTTAAATTCTGGGCTGCAAAACGAAGAATTAAAAAAGTTCTTCGCTGCCGTTTAACAACCATGCCAAGCGACGAGCCCCTGTATCATGTACGACCTCGTTAATGAGCCGGTTGAGGTCTTAGTTGCTTTTCGTGATAACCGCGTGATGC
>Ga0180437_10004323_pt1 | contig 20308 bp, 19 predicted proteins | sample SS_ome_4_FD_132410 | JGI IMG/M metagenome (GOLD analysis project Ga0180437, IMG submission 132410) | Hypersaline lake sediment archaeal communities from the Salton Sea, California, USA - SS_3_D_1 metaG | ecosystem: Environmental > Aquatic > Non-marine Saline and Alkaline > Hypersaline >... | reverse complement strand
GAGTATATTCACCTCTATCCGCTGCGGCGGGGCTTGTGCATGTCGCCCGTGGACCGGGTGTGGGTTGATGCCCGTGGGTACGCTTCCGACGGTGCCGGGTTCGAAGGACGACTTCCGACGCTCCAGGGTTCGCCGTCTGAGCGGTTCCGGCCGTGTCGATAAGGCCGGACGGACGACGCATCACGCGGAGACATTGACTGCCGATGCTGTAATGCAAGGTACGGGCAGAAAAGCACTGGTGTCACCAGTGGCACCGGGCGATGGTGACGTATTCGTAACAAGGGGAGTCCATCATGAGACGTTTTGCTTTGTGTGTTGGGGTAGTGGGGATGCTGGTTGGGACGGGCCAGGGAGACACTATCGTCGGCTGGGGAATTAGCTCTGACGTTGTCAACCTCCCTGCGGGTGACGACTTCGTCGCCATCGCTGCAGGAGTGGGCTTCGGTCTCGCCCTGCGCTCGGACGGTAGCATTGCCGCGTGGGGATTCGATGGCGACGGTCAGGTTTCTGATGCCCCGACGGGCACCGGCTACCTTGCCATCTCGGCGGGAAGCCAAGGTCTGGCCGTGCGTTCGGACCGCAGCATAGCTGCGTGGGGATTGGATAATCACGGTCAGGTTTCTGATGCCCCGACGGGCACAGGCTACCTCGCCATCTCGGCAAAAAGCCTTCATAGTATGGCCTTGCGTTCCGACGGTAGCATCGCCGCGTGGGGATTCGATGGTGCTGGTCGGGTTTCCGATACCCCGACGGGCACTGGCTACCTTGCCATCTCTACAGGCGGCCGTCATAGTACGGCCTTGCGTTCCGACGGTAGCATCGCCGCCTGGGGATTAGATGATGACGGTCAGGTTTCTGATACCCCGACGGGCACTGGCTACAGCACCATCGCTGCAGGCAACCGCCACAGTCTAGCCCTCCGAGCCGACGGTAGCATCGCCGCGTGGGGATTAGATGATGACGGTCAGGTTTCCGATGCCCCGACGGGCACAGGCTACCTCGCCATCGCCGCGGGAGGCGGCCATAGTCTGGCACTTGATTCAGGCGGCAACATTGTCGCCTGGGGAGACGATGGTTATGGTCAGGTTTCTGATGCCCCGACGGGTACCTTCAGTGCAGTCGCTGCAGGTCCTAGCTTCAGTCTGGCCCTAAGAGTTGTTCCCGAACCCTCCGCCGTCGCCGGTCTTCTTGGCATGGGTATCGTCGGACTCATCGGCTACTGGTGGCGACGACGCAAAGCATGAGGACATTTCAGAATCGACACCGACAAAACCGTCGGATTTCCAGCGGCTTTATCCATGTGCGTTCCCCCTGCCACCAGGCACGACGCCCAGCGGGTCCCACGTCATACATGTCGACCGATAGCGGTTGCGGGCTGTCCATCGACGTAGCGATTCCCACTTCCTCGTACGTTTCGCTCCTCTTTTCTGACGCGATGCGGCTGTCACCATCCGAGTCCGTCTTTTCCATGCTCGGGGCAGCCTACTCGCCTGGCTGCGGGAGTTCGATATGAACATGAACGATTCTGGACCTTCTCTTAATCAGGAGACACTGACGTGGGACTACCGATTCTGTGTGGCTTACTGTTTGGTCTTGCTGGATTGGTGCTTGGGGGTTTTGTGGGCGACAAAACCGACTTGTCACGGCATGATATGGCGGCACTAGGGGCAATGCTGGGAGCTATCTTCGGAGCCATAGTGGGTGGAACGGGGGCTATTGTTCAGGCTATCGAGGAAAGCACGCAACCTGCCGACCCCGCCGTAAATCGGTGGCGAAAAAGAACGTCGCTTATCGTATTGCTGGTTCTAGTGGCCATTCTCGGGATTGTTGCCCTCGTGAATTATCTTCGTTGAGGACGTGAAGCGGCGGGTGGCACTGGCCACGCCAGTGTTTCTTGGTCCGGGCCTTGCAGTTCAGCATCCCGGGGTAGTGTTTTCACATGAGTCATCGCCGACGTCTGGTGCCACTGGCCACGCCAGTGCTTTCTTGTCCGGACCTTGCAGTTGGGAACTGCCGTCCGACGTTCTGCGTGAACAGCCGCACGGGCAGCGGATGCGAGAATCTGCGGAACGAGGATGCGTTGGTGGCATCGATCGAGTATATTCACCTCAATCGGCCGCGGCGGGGCTTGGGCATGTCGCCTGTGGACTGGGTGTGGTCGAATGCCCGTGGGTATGGTTGCGGTGGCACCGAGTTCGAAGGCCGACTGCCGACGCTCCAGGATTCGCCGCCCGGACAGTTCCGGCCGTGTCGATCAGGCCGGCCGGACGCCGCATCACGCGGAGACATTGACTGCCGACGCTGTAGTGCAAGTTCCGGGCAGAAAAGCACTGGCGTGGCCAGTGGCACCCGGCGACGTTAGTCTACGTGTGGGTCTCGTGCCTCGACCCACCTTGCCATTTGAGAATCGTGGCCATGGAAACGAGTTCGTACGGTCGGGATCCGCGGCAGCCCAGAAACCCGGGTACGGCGAGGCGGGTGTTCCTCGTGCGGTTCGTGCTGGTTATCGTCGGGGCACTCATTGGCACGGTCTCGCTTTGTGACGTGATTCCGAATATTTGGGGTGCGGTAGGCTGGATGATCTCAATCATCTCCACAGTGCAAATTCTCTCCGTGGGCCGTCGAACCACCGCAGGAGATTATCGGCCGCCTTCGGTTGTCTGTCGAGTGGCTGTTGCCGCCGTGGCCGTGTTTTCCCTCATATTCGTGACAGCAATGTTGACTGCGTTCAACGCAAATCCCCAGGGGCCGGGACGCGCCGACGTCATCGCGGCATCATGCCTGGTGCTGCTTGGTGTGATAAGTATCGCGCTGTCACTGCGAATGAGCAGGTAGCCCCCTTGTCGAACCTGGGCGTCCGAAGGATGCAAGAGGTTGCCAACATGGCACGGCACCCTCTTGCAGCTTCGCTGCCCGCGACCGCTTCGCGCCTGCCGGTTTGCTTTCGATGGTGCCCAATTGACGACGCTCCAGGGTCCGCCGCCCGGACGGTTCCGGCCGTGTCGATCAGGCCGGCTGGACGACGAATCACGCGGAGACGTTGACTGCCGATGCTGTAATGCAAGGCACGGGCAGGAGAAGCACGGGCAAGCCCGTGGCACGAGGCGTTCTTCGCTCCACGACGTAGTGATCGGCAGCTATTCGAGTGGCCCCATTGCGTTTCCTGAGATTTCGGCATCCCCGGCTTCTGTGATCTTTGCGCCAAGAAAAAGGATCGATCCCGGAACCGGGATCGATCCCGTGATCATGCTCTGACTGGCCAATATGTACTACGGCGCCTCCAACTTGGCTAATTGTGCCGCATCCACGTCTTTGATTTGCAGATCGCCCATGATGACTCGGTATTGTCCATCACTCAGCTTCCACCTCAGCAGCACCTTGTTCGCATCGGCGGCGGTAACGGTTGGGCCGTAATAGGCGGGGTCTTTGCCGTCCTTCTGGAGCGTTTGGAAATACTGGGCACCGAATTTGAGGGTGGAGACCTGGGTGTCGTCGATCTTGAAAGACGGATCGCCTTTCTTGGCTCCGTAGATCTTGCCGATCTCGCCGACCACGTCTCGTATCGAGAGTTTGGCCGGATACTTGCCGTCGTTGATTTGGGCAAAATACTTCAGTCCATCAAGGAGCTGTTTGCCCTCTTCCAGGTGTTGGGCATCCACCTTGTACATGGCCGTGTAACCTTCGGGAATGATCGAGCCGAAAGTCGCCGGATCGATCTGCGCGTCCCACTGGAAATCGCCGACGACGATCTTCATCTGCTCGTTGCCGTCTTTGTCGGTGACGTCCATGGCGATTTCGACGGGCCAGCCGGTTGCCACGTCAACCCACAGACTGGTGAGGACTTTGGCACAGGATTGATCTTTCAGTGCTTCCATCAGGCCGCGGCCGCCGGGGAAGCCGGCCGTCGGGGATACATCGCTGGACTGGATGCCCTTGACGGCAACACCGTCGATTTCGCGGCGTCCCAGCTCTTGGTAGTCCCCCTTCATGAAAGACTCGACGATGAGCTTCGGGTCGCCGTTTTCTATTCGGTTCTCTTCGGTCAGCGCGACTTCGATGTACTTTTTCTTCTTGGGAAAGATGTGAATCTGAGACTTCTTGTCTGCCAGCGTAAAGGACCTGCCCAGCAACTGCTTGCCCATGTAGGTGTCCATCCGCGTGCCGTGCTGGTTGGCAAGCGTGGCCTCGATCCGCAACTGGACGGGCTTCCCGTTTTCGGTGGTTTTCACTTGGACTTTGTAGACCACGGCCTTGACGGCGGCGACCTGGTCGCGGACCTGGGCCCAGCTCACGCTGCTGGTTCCGTCCAACAGCCCGAAGCCCACAAATGCAGCAATCAGCAGCACCGCGGCGGCGGCGATTTTGGCAATCTTCGTGTTCATCACGATTCTCCATTTAGCATGGTGCCGAGAGCCGACCGTCTTGGAGCCGTGAAGATCGAAGTTGCGGAGAAGTTCTTGTTCGAGGAGGTCTCGATGCTTGCGATCGGGGGTATCATCGAAGGTGAGATCCCCCAAGAGCTGCTCAAGTTCTTTCTCGTTATCGTTCATCTTCACACCTCACAGTCCCCAATGTCCGACCGCTCTTAACTCTTTTCGCAAGCGTTTGAGTGCTCGCGAGAGCTGACTGCGGATCGTCGCGGGGTTCTGGTCGAGGACTTCGGCGATTTCGGTTAACCTCATCTTTTCGAAAAAACGCAAGGTGATGACAGTCTGGTACTTCGGCTGCAAGGCCAACACCGCCTGCTTCAACGCCAGATTGATTTCCTGAAGGTCATGGTCCGATCCGGGGAAGATCGAACCACCGAGTTGCTGGGCGGCCGTCCGAATGGCGTCCGCCCGCCTCGCTTTCGTCCTCAGATGATCGTTCACCGCGTTGGTCGCGATCGAGTACAGCCAGTTGCGAAAACCCTGGGAATTACCGTGAAAGGAACCCAATTTCCGCAAGACCTTGAGAAAAACCGTAGACGTCACGTCTTCGGCGGCATGCCGGTTGAACAACCGTCGTGCACAATAGCGGAACACGAGTTCATAGTGCATCCGATACAGTCGAGCGAAGGCCGCGCGGTCTCTCTTCGCCTGCTGTATGAGGATATCCTGCTCGGTTTCGCTATTTGCCAAATCAGCGCGTCCGATGATCGAGTTTTTCTCTGCAATGGCTGTCATCGCAATTATAAACGTCGATATTGCAGAAACGTTGCATCAATTCAGAAAGACTGATTGCGATTTCGCTTCAACAGGGGGTGGCCCCCGGGGGGCCGAAGAGACCAGCCGAAGCGCAACGGTCGTCGCTCCTTATGGTTATGACCCGCGAGGATTCTTGTTTTCAGCCGATTTTGCTGTTAGACGCTGGGCGGCGAATCTCATCAAGCCGTCAGGTGGACGAGATTTCTGGGGTGCCCATCAAATCACCGCTTGCCCAACACCCGGGAGGCCCGGGAGGCCACGACGGGGCCGGACCCCATGCCGGAAACAACGCACGGTGTTGCCTGCCGTTTCTTCGGAACTACTGAATGGCGGCTGCTTTTCACCAAACTGTCAAGGACTACTCACAATTCGCGATCCTTCTCGCCGCGAGCCAACTCGTTCTTTCGTTGTTGTGGGTGGTCGAATCATGCCTCATGTTAGCGATACGAGAATCGATGGATGAGGCCAGCTCTTCTGCTGTCTGGGGGTCGGTGGGCGGCTATTCCTGGCGCAGCATTCTGCCCGATAAAGCCTGCACGCAGTCGGGTCTCCTTCCGCAATCTCCATCGACAGATCGCAAACGGCTGCAGTCCCGTCGGGAAACACTTTCGAGATGTGCTTGAGTCGGATCAAAGTATCAGCTTTGAAAGAAGTGCTGTTCCGGGCGGTGGTCTCCATGCTGATGCGTTGCTACCGATCTCCCGCATTACCTTTCATTCGATGTCGTCGTCTTCTCCAGGGGCACCACCTGCCTCCATCACCAATCCGTTTTCCTTCAGCAGACCGGCGAAGTCCTGCGTCAAGCCTTCGTCGTCGATGTAGTCGCACAGGGCGTCCGCAGTGCCGCCGGTCATGCCGTAGCCGGTGAGAAAATCGACCAGCAACGCGATGGCGTCGTCGGCATCCAGACCGGCCTGGTCTTGATACGCCGAAAGGAACTCTGCTGCCGTGGCCATGCTCCTGCACCTTGAGCTACGTCTTGTACACTTCAAATATCCCCACCAGGCCGTGCGCACACCCCAGCCCTTGCTGGAGTTTCATCTCCAAATAGCGCAGTGCGTAGCCCAGTTGCGGCTCGATGATATTCTCGCGAGGCAGCCCGAGGCCCAGCCAGCCGACTCCTTCGACCACCAGTCTCATGCGTTCCATCATTTCTCTCAGGGCCGGCGGGTAGGAGGCCGGGATGGAAGGAGGTTCTGAAGTAAAGGCCCTTCCCTGCACGTCATAGTTCTGCATCAGCTCGTCGACGTACAAGACGAGCGCGTTCCAACACATTTGCAGATGCTCGAAGTAGTCGTTGATGAATTCGAATCCCGCCTTCGGCATGTAGTCTACCAACAAAGAGGTAGGGTCGGTGCGCACGTTGGCCTCGTGCAACGAGTTAACGGCTTGGCGGATGGGCTGGGCGTGGGCGTTGTAGTCCCCGGTATCCATGTGGCGGCCGGTGAACACGGCGCGGTCAAAGAACTCCAGCAGTTTGATCTCCACCCCGGCGCGCTGGCTCGCCTCGGCAACCATCCCTTCCGCTTCCTGTCGGCTGACCAGCCGGAGAAAAAGATGCTGGAGTTCGTCGCGTCGCTGTTCCCGCTCTTCCTTTTCGTAAATGTAGGAGACGACGTAGTCCATGTTGCGGTTTTCCGAGAGGTCGTTCGTCCAAAGCGACTGCCATTCGTAGGAGTACCGGCCCAGCCAGTCGCAGACAATCAGGCAGTGCTCTTCCACTCGGGTGGAAATATCGGCCAAGAGCCGGATGAACGTCTCATCGTCGTTGTGGTGGGAACACGTGCCGTAGGAGGCAAAATACAAATCGTAGGGCTTCTCGTGCTCAGCCAGCGGCAGCCCCTGGGTGAAGTCGGCCTGTTCGAACACCAGTTTCGAGTTCTGACCGTAGAGACTTTGGGCTTGGACCACGAGTTCCTCGTTCAGTTCCACGCCCTTGTAGAAGCCCAGCATGCTGGGAGTCAACAGGGCTACCTCGAAATCGCGCAAGTCCGCATCACGGTGCCGCACGCCAGCCAGCAATTCGTAGCCGTCGGCGCTGCCGCATCCCAGATCCATGATCCGGACACGTTGCATGCGAGACTGCTTTCGTTCAATCAATCGCTTGAGGTGGGGGTGCAGGAAGAGCCGTGTAATCTCGTCTTCCCAGAGACGGCGTACGTTGTCGTACTTCCCCACCAGACCGGATTGTTTGGCGTACAAGCCGCTGGTGGCGGCCTCCGTGTACGCCTCCATTTGGTCGTTCTCTGCTTCAAGTAGTTCTTGGGTCACGAGTAATTCTTGGGTCACGGGGAAGTTCCCTTTGATTCAACGTGAGTTGCCGGCAGGATGCCGGGAACGTGTCGGAGGATCTCACTGCGGATTTCGGTGGGGATTTCGCTGCGCGGCCGCTCCAAGATCTCCCGGTAGCGCCGATGGGCGGCCGCCAGGGCCCCGGCCTGGTCGTCTTCGAACGGATAGCGGGCGTAGACCGGGTCGCGGCTGGGCAACGGGAGGTGGTACATGTAGGTCTTGTGCGTCGAGTGCATCACTTCGCGCACCAACGATAGCACCTCTTCCCGACGCCCATCCTCGACGGGAGCGTCCCGCAGGGTCCGTTTGACCAGCTCGATCTGGGCGTTGTCCAGTACGGCCTGTTCCGGGCAAAAGACGTTGGTTCGCTCCAGCAGACCGAACGCGTAGTGAACGTATTGCGCCCCCGACGCCGGCACGGACAGCAGCGTGAGCATCTTCTCCACCGTGGCCTGGATACCCGGTACCGACGCATCGGCCACGCCCGCCGTCGAGTAGCACGGCAGCCCGTAGAATCGGGCCATCTCAGCGCAATCCTGATTGTAGTGAACGAATTCGGGGGCCGCGTACATGTCGTTGAGATTGTCCAGCCGGGTCCTGACCGGCACCGCGCCGTACATTACCGGCGCACCGGGGGCGACCAACTGGTTCAGCGTGATGCCGGCCAGCAACTCGGCATTGATTTGGGCCACCATGCCGAATTCGTCAAACGGCCCGGTGGCACCTCCCATCGGGCAGCTTGAAATCACCACGGGAACCCGCCGCTTGGAAATCTCGATCAGCTTCGCGGCCGTATCGTCCACCATCTGCAGTGGACTCTTGATGACGCAAGTGATGAACGACAGGACGGGGTTCTCTTCAAACGCTTCTTTTCCGCCGGCAACGATCCGTCCCATGTGCACCACGTTGTCCAAGGCGTCCAGGCTGGTCAGTCCGGCTTGGACGTGTTTGCTGATGCTGCCGAGGCTGGTGAAGAACTGGTTGACGTCCTTGTTCGCCTCGGTGATCCCTCGGTCCTGGATGTTCACGTTGCGGATGAAGAAATCGAGGTTCTCCAGGTTTTCACAGAGATGCGCCGAGTTGCGCAGTCGCTCGATGGAACCGGGAACGCGCGTAAATTTCGGTACCGCACCCGCGAACTCTACGTCCAACCATACGTTCGTTTCCGATCCGCTGCCGAACCGTACGCGAGGCTCGTGAGCGTCGAGGATCAGCCGGTTCGCCGGGTCGCGGGCGCCGAGGACGACCTTCGAGGGCGCCGAATCCAGCGCCTTGTCGACGATCGACGATGAAAGGCGAATGCGAACACAACTTTCCTCTTGCTCAGTCTTTGCACCGGCAGCGCGATAGATTCCGGCGGCCGCCGCGTGGTAGCACAACAGGCCGGGGTCCTCCAGCAGATCGCGCGAGACGCCGTCGATCAACTGGACCTGCATTTGCGACAAACGGCGCAACGGAGTGACGACCACGCCTTCTCGCTGCATTTCAGACACGGCACTCTTCTTTCTCTTGCTTCGCTTGAATTCTCATGCGACGTGTTTCTCTGATGATTGGTTTCCTGGAAGCGGCTGCATGGGCTTCTCGGCCAGCTCGTGGGCCATCGGCTGCTTTCCGGAGACGAGCTGATCGCGTTGCACGTCATCTTGGCCGAGGCCCGTGCCGAGGCGGCCGCTGGACCAACGAGCGACATTCTGAAAGACAAACTCGGCTTCGGGATACGCCTCGCTGAGGACTTTGTGGTAGGCGCATTCCTCGGGCGAGCGAAGCGCTGCTTCAGAATGCTGCCGGGCATAATGGTCCGATTCGCGTACCGCCAGCCAGTCTTCGAGGCCTCGCCGGCCGATCATGCCGGCCGTCCCACTCCCCTCATCGAACTGCTCCTTGTTCCGCCACACAATGTCAGGCGGCAAGAGATCTTCGCAGGCCTTTCGCAGAATCCATTTCTCCACCAGCCGGTCGTCGGACATGCGCCGGAGCTTCCACTCGGCCGGAATCTGCTGCGCCAGGGCAATCATGGCGACGTCCAGAAACGGCACACGGGCCTCGATGCTGTGAGCCATCGTGAGACGGTCGACTCGTTGCAGATTGATGTTGTGCAAGGCGCCGATGGAACGCCGCAACTCTCGCTGGAGATCCGCGGACTCGCCGATCTCGCGGTGATATCGGTATCCGGCAAACAACTCGTCGGCGCCTTCACCCGTCAGGATCACCTTTACGTAGTCGGCAGCCAAACGCGCGGTGAAATACGTGGGGATCGCGCTGCGCACCAGGTCCTGATCGTAGGACTCCAAATGATAGATGATTTTCGGCAGAGACCGGATCACCTCTTCCTCGGTCAGCACGTATTCGTGGTGAGTCGTATTCAGATGGCGGGCGACCTGCCGCGCCGCCGCTAAGTCGCGGCTGCCCTCGAAACCGACGGAGAACGTATGCAACTGATCCATGTGCCGGCGGGCGATGGCGCAGATAATGCTCGAATCCAGCCCGCCCGACAAAAAGGCTCCCAGCGGCACGTCGCTCATCAACCGCTTGCCCACGGCCGCTTCAAGCGCCTCGCGCAACTCCCACACTGCCTCATGGGGATCAACCAGACGTGGTTCGGGGTCGGGATCGGGAACCTGGTAGAACCTGCGATACCCGCCGGCGGAGTGGAACGAGGTTCCCGGCGGAAACTCGGTCACGTGTTCCGCGATTCCCACCAAGGCCTTCTGCTCCGAAGCAAAACACCACTGCCCCTTTCGTTTTCCCATGTAGAGCGGCTTGATCCCGATCGGATCGCGAGCCGCGAACACGTGATCGCCGTCGGCAATCACAAAGGCGAACATTCCATCCAGTTTGGAGGCCGCCGAATCCTGGACCTCATGAAACAGCTTGAGGATCGTCTCGGAGTCGCTTCGGGTACGAAAAGTGCGTCCGGCGGCCAATTGTCGGTTCAGGGTCCGGTAGTTGTAGATCTCGCCGTTGGCCACCAAGGCAGACGCGTCCGAGTCGCCGAGGATCGGTTGTGTCCCACCGGCGGGGTCGATGATTGCCAGCCGGCGGTGTCCCAGAACGCCGCGGGAGCCAGGAGCCACAAACGTCCCGCCCGCGTCCGGCCCGCGATGGACCATCCTTGCCATCATCGTGCGGACCACGTCTTCTTCGTCGTGACCCCAGATTCCCGCAATACCACACATCGCTCTTGCTCGTTTCGTTCTTTCGTTTTTCTCGTTCACCCAACCGGCAGTAGCTCTCTGCCGGCTAGAGGCTAATCCACTGTCCGACCGTCTCCACGGCCCGATCCGCGCCGAAATGTTCGGTAAAAATGCGGAAGTAGTAAAGCTCCTCTTTGCTGCGGATCAATGGATACTGTTCGCGAGCTTCGGCATACTCTTGGTCGTCAATGGCGTCATCGAAATAGCCGGGAAGCACGTCAGCCGATCCCGAACCTTGCGAGAACTCCTGCTTTCCCCGCCAGACAATCGATCTCGGTAGGACTGGCTCGTAGGCTTTTCTGAAGATCCACTTCTCGATCTTTCCGTCCACGGTGGGGCTCTGCTTGTATTGCGGCGGAATCCGCAGTGCGTAGTCCAGCAACTCTCCAGAAATCAAGGGAGCCACCACCCGAACCGAATGGCATTGGTTCATTCGGTCCAAACGCAACGAGGCATTGCTGTGCAAGTAGCCCAGGCACTCGATCTGCTTGGCGGTCAATTGTTCCAGCGGAAAACTCTTCAGATACGTATAGCCGCAGAAGATCTCGTCGCCGCCTTCGCCGGAAAGCAGCACTTCGACCCCTTCTTCCGCAGCCCGCCTGGAAACCAAGTAGTTGGAAACCGAACTCCGCACTAACGACGGATCAAAGGACTCGAGACAATAAATCACCTCCGGCAGGGCATCGAGAATCTCTCCCAGGTCGACGATCAACTCTTGATGATCGGAGCCGATGTGCTCGGCCATCGTGCGGGCGTAGAGGACGTCGCCGCTTTCCCCCACCCCCATCGCGAACGTCTTCAGCCGGGCTTCCTCGCCGAACCGCTCCTTGTACAGCCTGCTTGACAAGTAGCAGACAACGCTGCTGTCCATGCCGCCGCTGAGCAGCGCGGCCGTGGGGCGGACAAAATCGACGCGGTTGCGGACACTTCGCTCGATGATCTCTCGGACTTCTTGGATGATTTGCAGAGGCTCGGCTTCGGTGACCTCTGGCGACTCGGGCAATTCGGCAAATCGGGTGAGTTTTCCATCCGCGTCCATGAAGTGGCCTTCCGGAAACTCACGGACATCGTCGGTTACTGCCCGAAGGCTCTTCAGTTCCGAGGCGAAATACAGCGTGCCGTTCTCTCGGCCGTAGAAGAGGGTCTTGATCCCCAGCAGGTCCCTGGCCGCGAACAGCTTCTCGCCGTCGGAAATCACCATGGCGAAGATCGTATCGCCCAAATACCCGAGCATGTCGCGGCCGTGCTTGTGATACAGTTCAAGCAGCAGTCGTTCTTCTCGGAATGGGCCGTCTGCAACACCATGGTCGGCCGCCAGCGCTGCCCAATTACCCATCTGCCCGTCGTAACAAATCCGTATGCCCTCGCCGGGCGAACTGACCACCGGAACGTCTGCGCCTTCTCCACCCTCCACAACGTCACCGACAGCATAGTTTTGGGCCAGGACGGCCCGTCCTTGCCGGCAACACCCCGAAAGGGCGGGGCCACGATGCCCGATTCGCTCGAGCATTGTCTTCACGTCTCTGCGGTTCGGTTGGCCGTAGCCAGCCGCAAGACCACTCATGTTCACCTCCCAACGGTTGATGCAGTGCTTGGTATCCCGGACAAAACCACCCTAAAGGGTTCATTGTGGCCAAGCCATCGAATGGTTTCGGCGGGAAATTTTCCGCGCACACGAGGTATTTGCATACCCCAAAACGCCCATATAGCCTTAGGTAACTTTGTGTTAAAAATATACGTTCTCCAACGCGGGGTAGCTGCCAAGAAACCAGATTCTATCTCTTTCCCAACGATTCGGCAAGAGTGCGATTCGTATTCCCGTGGTTTCTGGCTATTCTGCTGAATTCGGGGTTGACAGACCGCGTTGTGTAGAAAATAGTTGTATACGTACGTTGTTTTTCGTTCGACACCATCGAGGAGAGAGTACGTGTCAAGTGCATTGCCCCTGGAGGACCAAGTGATTGCCGCGCTGCGACGCATAACTCGGGCGATCGACCTCCATTCCCGGCTTCTGCTCCAAAAGAATGGGTTGACCATCCCCCAACTGGCTGCATTGCAGGCCATCCAGCGGCTGCAACCTGTCACGGTGGGGATCATTGCCAGGGAGATTCACGTTGGCTCCGCCACCGTGACATGCAGCTTGGGGCGGTTGGAGAAACGCGGCCTGGTGAGCCGGACGCGAGGCGACCAAGACCGGCGAAGTGTCGTCGTCCAGTTGACCGAGGAGGGCGCCGGGCTGGTCGCAGAGGCTCCTTCTTTGCTGCAAGATCGATTCCATCGGGAGTTGGCCAAGCTCCAACAGTGGGAGCAGACCATGATCTTGGCAACCCTGCAGCGGATTGCCTCGATGATGGACGCCGAAGATATCGAGGCCGCACCGGTACTTGTCCCCGGCGTGGTAAGCGCCGTGCCGGAAGACGTCTCGCGTTACCTCGAAAAGGCCGTCGTGCCCACCGACGAGAGTCCGCTGGCGGAAGAGGAATTGGGGTCGATCGGACAGGAATTGCAGGAGGATCCCTGCAACGGAAACAGCGACCACTTAGCCTCGGACGTTCGTCCAACGGCGGAAGCGACCGGGGATGAAACACTTTCACCCGGGAGATGAGATGAGCGATCAACTGATTCCGAAAGTAGAAACGGGAATGTGGGCCAAGGTGCGCGGCTCGCAACCCGGGCAGGAGAGTTTCGAGGAGGTGTTCCATTTCGTTCCCAGCGACCAGGTGGACCTCACTCAGAACAAGATCTCCATCGACAGCCCGTTGGGGCAGGCCTTGTCCGGCGCGAAAGTCGGGGACAAGGCCCAGCTTGAAACCAGGGGCGGCACGATAGGGCTGGCGGTCCTGGAATTGGGTCGAGCGTAATCCTGCCACAAACCCCGAAGCGCCTAACCGATCGCGTGTATCCCATTCTTGCGCAGGAGACAAGACGACATGCTTCAAATCACAGACAATGCAGCGGTTTGGCTGAAGTCGGCCCTCGCGGAACTCGATCTGGACGAGGGCGCCTGTTTTCGGCTGGGTTTGACCGAAGAGGGAGTCAAGATCGTGGTCGATCAAGAGCGGCCCGGCGATATCAGCGTCACGCATGACGACGACGTGTTGGTCGTGATGGACTCGGTATCGGCTGGTCGCTTCGAGGGCCATACGATGGACTTCGATGAGGCTGCCAGGCAACTGATCTTCACTTGACCACGTTCCGGATGACGACCGGAGCGAAATCCAAAGGAGGCTCAAACATGCCCATCGAACCCAGCGAGCGAATCATGATGATCTCGACTCACGGATACGTTTCGGCCACTCCCGAATTCGGGATGCCGGACACCGGGGGTCAGGTGGTCTACGTATTGGAACTCTCCAACTGTCTGGCACGAATGGGTTACCGCGTTGATATCTTGACGCGCCACTTTGAGGACCAGCCGTTCAGCGAGAAGGTCTCCGACGGCGTGCGTATCCTGCGGTTTCCGTGCGGTGGTAAGGGGTTCATTCCCAAGGAGACCCTCTGCGACAAGATTCCGGAGTGGGTCACCAACGTGCGTCGCTATATCGACACGCAAAGGCTTCGATACGCCTTTATCAACAGTCATTACTGGGACGCCGGGTTGGCCGGGCAGGCATTGGCCAACCATTTCGGTATTCCACACGTCCATACGCCCCACTCGATCGGCGCCTGGAAACGCGACAACATGGACGGTGATCCGGAAGAGTTGGAACGCATCTACAACTTCCGTCACCGCATTCGCGAGGAGAAGGTCGTCTACGACGAATGCGACGTGCTGGTGGCCACCACGCCGCAGCAAAGGGACATCCTCGTGGCCGGCGAGTACGATGCGCCACCAGAGAAGATCCGCGTCATTCCGCCCGGATACGACGACACCCGGTTCTTTCCGGTCTCATCGGCTTCGCGACTGGCGATCCAGCAGGATCTGGACCTCGAAGGACGAATCGTGCTGGCGTTGGGCAGAATGGCCAAGAACAAGGGCTACGACCTGCTGCTGCGGGCTATGACGATCGTGCTGAAACGCGCGGATGACGTCCGGCTGCTGTTGGCAGTCGGCTCGACCGAGCCCCATGACGACGAGGTCAGACAAGTCGAGCAGCTGAGACACTTGGCCGACGAGTTGGGAATCCGCGACCGGGTTTTGTTCCGCGACTACATCCCGGACGAACTCCTGGCCGACTATTACCGAGCCGCCGACGTATTTGCGCTGAGCAGCCGCTACGAACCGTTTGGCATGACGGCCGTCGAGGCGATGGCCTGCGGCACGCCCACCGTCGTGACCACCGAGGGCGGACTCTGGGAACAGGTGACTTGGGGCCTGGAAGCCCTGTATGCCAACCCATTTGACCCGGAAAGCTTTGGCCACGCCATTGCCGCTGTGCTGATGCATCATCGCGTCAGGGATCAACTTGCCAAATTCGGCTCGCAGAAGGCGCGTTCTCGCTTCACGTGGACGGGAGTGGCCCAGCAACTTCTGCGAGTCCTCCAGAGTGTTGAACTGGTCGCTGCACCACGCGATCTGACTGACGGCGGGGACTATTCGACTCCGTCCGCATCGCGGCTTGAGGCGGAAGAGGAACCATGGAAAGTGGGAGTTTACTCGTAAGCGACCTCGACGGCACCCTGTTGGGTGATGATGAAGCGCTCGAAAGGTTCGCCGAGTGGTACGAAGTGCACCGTGCGAACCTGCGCCTGGTCTACGCCACCGGGCGGTTCTTCGACTCGGTCGTGAATCTGATCGGCTCGACGTCGCTTCCCGAACCGGATGCCGTGATCGGGGCCGTGGGGACCGAGATCACCCTCTATCCGGACGGCAGGAGCATTGAGCGGTGGCCGCCACACACGGCAAGTTGGGACTCGGGAGCCATCCGGGCCATGCTGGCCCGGTACGGCGAATTGGAGCCGCAGCCTGCCGAGTTTCAAACGACGTTCAAACTCAGCTACTACGCATACAACTTGGAGAGCCAATTCCTGGTCGCGCTCCGCCGTGACTTGGCTCGTGCCGGCTACTACGCGGAAACCATCTACAGTTCCAACCGGGACCTCGACGTGCTGCCGCCGGGAGTGAGCAAAGGCTCGGCGGTCGTGTTTCTGGCTTTCGAGTGGGGTTTGCGTCGCGATCAGGTGATGGTAGCCGGCGATACGGGCAACGATGCTTCGATGTTTGCCGGCGGACTGCGGGGAATCGTGGTCGGGAACGCGCAGCCGGAACTCAAGGCGCTGCAATTACCTCACGTGTATTACTCTCCGCACGCGTACGCGAACGGCGTACTGGATGGTCTGGAGTATTGGCTCAACAAGAAGACGGATGCGGCATTGCAGACGGATCTTACAGCAGGTGGAGCATATGGTCAGGATGATTCTGCGACAAGATGAACCGATCCAGCAGGCGATTCGTCGCTTCCGCAAGCTGGTCGAACGGAGCGGACTAAGAAGAGAAGTGCGGCGGCGACAATACTACGAAAAGCCGAGCGACGCCAGACGCCGTGCCCGGCTGCGCGCCGAACGCCGTTGGTACCCGGCTCCATTGTGACGAAGCAGCGGAGCCTTGGTGCCAGCCAGAATCAGGTTACACACTGCTGCCATGCCGGTAAGGCGAAGGCCGAAGCGGACCTTGTCAAATCTGAAAGATTCCGGTTTATGCCCGAGTGATTCGGCGCCAATGGCGAGGACGCAAGTTGCATCCAAAGTGCCCGGAAATGACTAGTTCAAGCCATACTGTAAACGATCTGAACAAGATTCCCGTCGTGGCGAGATCGGTCTTCCGCGAAACCGTGTGCTGTTTCGACGAAAGTGACAGCGTGTCGGTAGAACCGGCGCTTCCAGCGGTGCGGGTCGCCTACGCTTCGGCTCAGGCGTCGCATGGTGCGGACGACGTCGCGCGTCTGAAATGCCAGGTCGATTTCCAAAACAGCCAAATGTGGATTGACGATCTGCGGGTCGCCAGTACCTGGCGATTCCACGGGATTGGCCGGCAGTTGGCGGCGGCGGCGGAGAGAATCGCTTGGGCGCTTGGCCTGCAGACGGTGAATGTCTTTCCGCTCATGTCGGCCGGATGCTTCTGGAGGAAGATGGGCTACACTTCCCACCCCAGAACGGCCCGGGTCGTAACCAAGAATTTGCCGGAGCATGGTCCTGCCGTGCCAGACGGCTGCGAGAAGACACGGAAACCAACCCTATCATGACTCTCCTGGGGAACATCACCATGGCAAATGCCAAGCGAACGAGACAAGTAGACCGCCACACGGCTTTCGCCTGTCTGTCCGTACCCGCGGACAGAATCACTGAAAAACACCGTGACGAGATCATTGCAGCCTTCAAGAGAAAGGGTTGGGGAGTCCTGGTCGAAGAACGCCGATGTCGGTTCATTCACTTCGATGCCAGGGTTGCAGCAGACGCGTCGCGTGTTCTGGATGACCTTGACTGTGACAAGACCGGTTGGTCGGCTTATCGCTTGAGTTTCCCCACGGTCGAGGCCGCCAAAGCGGTCGTCGAGTCCGCGGAATGGAGGTAGCGGGCGTTGCCGGACGGACGGTGAGCTATTCGGCCGGGGGACTATTCCACAAGATAGGAACCAACGATGGCGGGAAAACACGAATCGCGCCGAGAGAGCCTCGAAACGCGACATCTGGTCGCGGCGGGCTTTCATTTGGCCGAATCGCTGAAAATCACCACCCTGCTGGTGCAAGCGGACGAACTGCGGGACGTCCGGCTGATCGAAAAGCTGCGAGGTTCGCAACGTGTCATCTGGCTGAGCCGGGCAACCGACCTGGCCATTAACCGGCGGTCAACGGACGTGGTCGTCAAGGTTCCCGAAACGACACTGACTCGCGTCAGCCAAATGAAGATCGGCCTGCTGTTGGCGGTCTTCAACGACCAGATCGGTCTTGACGAAAGCGTGCTTTGCCTGTCGGGCGTGGCCGGCTCTCGGCGGCTCGACACCCTGCTGATCATGAATCCCCGCCGAGACTTCCCCTGGTTCGGGAAGCATCGGCTGCAGGACGTCCGAGGGCTGGTTGCCACGCGAGAGCTTGCCACGCTGCTGGAAATCTCGCTGCGACTCGCGGCCGAAGGTCGCGAAGGAACACCCGTGGGAACGATCTTCGTGTTGGGGGACGTCGAGCAACTCGGGGCTCACGTCCGGCAACTCGTCCTGAACCCTTGCGAGGGACATCCCAAGAAGAACCGCAACATTCACGAGAAAACGTTCTTCGAGACGCTGCGAGAGTTTGCCGCGATCGACGGCGCGTTTGTGGTCAGCAACCGAGGGATCGTCGAATCGGCCGGAACGTACATCGACGCGCCGATCAAGAACGCTAAGTTCTATGCAGGCCTGGGAGCAAGACACGCCGCCGCAGCAGCCATAACGGCGGAAACGGACGCGACCGCCGTGGTAGTTTCGGCCTCGTCCGGTACGGTGACGGTTTTCCACAAGGGCCGCGCTATTCTCGAACTCGAAAAGCCGGTGCCACAACCCCAACAGGCCAAGCCCCGCCGCAAGAAACCCACCGCCCGATGAACTAAGAACTCGTACAGAAACAACTTCCCGGATTCCGAAGGGGACAGTCCCATTTTCCCTGCGGGACAATCGGGACAGTCCCCAAGTTATTCTCGTACGAGTTCTAAGGTATAATAGGGATGTCGGACGGACGTGTGGCCTGGAGAAGGAAAATGCACATGCTAAGGGTTGCGGCGGCACAGATTGCCCCCGTTCTGGGGCAAGTGGCAGAAAACCTCGAGATCCACCGGCGCTACATCGCGGAGGCAAAACGGCAAGCCGCCGAGGTCATCGTATTCCCGGAACTCTCGCTCACGGGCTACGATTTGATCGAAACCGCGCCGCAAGTGGCGCGCCGACTGGACAGCCCCGAGGTGAAGGCTATTGCGGACGAGAGCGAGGGGATCACGACCGTATTCGGGATGGTCGAGTTGGGGTTTGCGGCGCAGTTGCACAACTCGTCGGTGGCGGTCCGCGACGGCAGTGTTCTCTTTGTGCACCGCAAGCTGAATCTTCCGAATTACGGCAGACTGGCCGAGAGCAAGCTCTTCGGTGCCGGGAGATACATCGATACGTTCGATCTGAAGGATCCGTGGCATGCATCCATCCTGACTTGTTCCGACGCGTGGAATCCGGGCTTGGCGCACCTGGTTGCCGTGAAAGGGGCGACGATTCTGATGGTCCCCATCAACTCGGCGGTCGGAACCGTCGACCACGAACTCTTCTCGAATCCCGACGGATGGCGCTTGGTGGTTCAGTTCTACTCATTCATCTATGGATTGCCGACGGTGGTCGTCAATCGAGTGGGAACAGAAGGCGAATTCGCCTTCTGGGGCAAGTCCAAGATCGTGGGTCCCTACGGGCAGGTGCTTGCCTACGCCGGCTCCGACGAGGAGATCGTTATTGCGGAACTGGACTTCGATGAAGTCGTCAAAGCCCGAGCGGGCCTGCCCACGGTCAGAGACTCGAATCTGGATCTCATCCACCGGGAGACCGTCAGGATGTGGAACCGGATCGGCCAGCTCAAGTTCGATGATCATTAGACGCCGTTCGGTCGCGCAGAGAATCCCCGCGCCCCCAGAGAGGACTTCGGATGGAACACGGCTTTCGAGGCGGACAATACCGTCCCTTGACGCAGGACCAAGTCGGTCGCCTCCACGCGAGCGCGCTGCGAATTCTGGAAGAAGTCGGCGTACGGGTGCAACTCCCCGACGCTCTGGAGGTCTTCCAGGACGCGGGGGCAACGGTAGACGCCGGCGAAGGTCGCGTGCGCATCCCTGCGCGGCTGGTCGAACGGAGCCTCCGCTCCGCCCCGTCGACCGTTTGCCTCTGTGGCCGCGATTCGGGTCGCGACCTGTCGCTCGAGGACGCCAAGGTCCACATGGGCAGCGGCGGTGCGGCCGTTCGGGTCGTCGACCCGGACACCGACGAGATTCGCCCCGGGACCCTCGCCGACGTCGCCAAGCTGGCCCGACTCGTCGAGGGCCTGGAAAACGTACACTTCTTCATCCGGCCCTGCGCAGCACAGGACGTGCCGGCAGAGAAGCTCGGCATCAACGAATTCTACGCCGCCCTGTGCAACACGGGCAAACACGTGATGGGTACGGGTTACACGCTGCAGGGAACCCGCGACGTCCTCCGGATGGCCGCAGAAATCGCCGGGGGGGAGGAGGCGCTGCGAGCGCGGCCGTTCGTGTCGTTCATCACGAGTTGGATGATCAGCCCGCTAACGTTCGATTCCGAGACCACGCGGGTGCTGCTGGAACTCGTGCGACGACACATCCCGGTGGCACTCTCGTCGGCACCTATGGCCGGGGCGACGTCGCCGATTACCATGGCGGGGACGCTGACGCAGCTTCACGCCGAGGAACTCTCCGGCCTGGTCCTCAGCCAGCTTGCCAGTCCCGGCGCCCCGGTCCTTTACGGCGGGATCCCGGGCATGGCGGACATGCACGATCTGAGCTACCGGGCCGGTGGGGTGGAGTTCGGGTTGATGAATGCGGCGATCTCGCAGCTTGCCGCCTACTTGGGAATTCCCAACTACTGCTCGGCAGGGATCACGGAAGCGAAAATCCCCAGCCTGCAGGCGATCTACGAGAAGACGTTCTCGATCTGCCAGGTCGCGCTGGCGGGCGGAAACT
>Ga0180437_10004322_pt1 | contig 20313 bp, 18 predicted proteins | sample SS_ome_4_FD_132410 | JGI IMG/M metagenome (GOLD analysis project Ga0180437, IMG submission 132410) | Hypersaline lake sediment archaeal communities from the Salton Sea, California, USA - SS_3_D_1 metaG | ecosystem: Environmental > Aquatic > Non-marine Saline and Alkaline > Hypersaline >... | reverse complement strand
GTGTTTGTGGGTGGCAACGGCCACGAGCGCACCGTACCACTGACGGACGATCTTGATCCGCTGACCGTTCTCAAAACTGAGATGAGCTCCTTCACGCCGGTGCAGTTGCCCGACCTACCCCGCTTTAGCGGCGGCGCTGTCGGCTTTTTGGGCTACGACGCTGTTCGACGCTTCGAGCGTTTGCCTACCACCTCCGCCAGCCATCTCGACCTTCCAGAAGCTGCCTTTATGCTGGCCGACACCTTGGTCGCCTTCGACCATGCCCGCCAGCGTCTGTTGATTATCGCCAACGCCCGGCTTCAAGGAGACACTCACGCCGCTTACCGTCGCGCTACGGCCCGAATTGACGAAATTGTTGCCCGGCTACGCGCTCCTGTCTCTCAGCCGCCCCCCAGCTATGCGCCCGAGGAAAAACACTCACGGCCTGAATCGAATGCCATTCGCTTTACTTCTAACTTCAGCCAAGACCAGTTCGAAGCCATCGTTCGGGAGGCCAAAGAGTATATCGCTGCGGGGGACATATTTCAGGTTGTCCTCTCGCAACGCCTATCGGGCCGCACCAGTGCGTCTCCATTTGCCATCTATCGTGCCCTGCGTCGCCTCAATCCGTCACCCTATATGGTCTTCATACGTTTCCCTGGCGGCCTCGGCAAACCCCCGCTCCACATTATTGCTGCCAGCCCTGAGATGCACGTCCGGCTCGAAAACAGTGTTGCCGAAGTACGTCCTATCGCCGGCACGCGGCCGCGTGGGGCCTCCGCTACGGAGGACGTCGCCCTGGCCGACGAACTACTGGGGGACGAAAAGGAACGCGCTGAACATGTGATGCTGGTGGATCTGGGCCGTAATGATTTGGGACGTGTGTGCGAATACGGTAGTGTCCATATAGAGGAGATGATGATCGTAGAACGCTACTCACATGTGATGCACATCGTGTCAGACGTACGCGGTCGCCTACAGGCTGGGCGGGATGCTTTTGACCTGCTACGTGCCACCTTCCCGGCCGGCACTGTCAGTGGTGCTCCAAAAGTGCGAGCTATGGAAATCATTGAGGAGTTGGAAGGCACCCGACGCGGCCTATACGCCGGGGCCGTCGGATATGTGGGGTATGATGGTGCAATGGACTCTTGCATAACCATCCGCACTATGGTGATGCAGGGCGATACGGTTCACATCCAGGCCGGCGCTGGCATCGTGGCCGATAGTGAACCGGCGCGCGAATATGAGGAGACACTCAACAAAGCTCGCGCCTTGGCTGAAGCGGTGCGAGTAGCAGAGAACCAGAGCTAAACACAGGAGGTCTGGTATGATCCTACTCATTGATAACTATGATAGCTTTACCTATAACCTGGCGCAATATCTGGGTGAATTAGGAGCTGAGGTGCAAGTCGTCCGTAACAACACTATCAGCCTGGACGAAATCGCCGCACTGGCTCCGACGCACATTGTCATCTCGCCCGGACCTGGCACCCCTGACGACGCCGGCATCTCGTTGGCCTTGGTTGAACGTTTCGCGGCTACCGTGCCCATCTTAGGCGTTTGCCTGGGACATCAGGTCATTGGACAGGCATTCGGTGGGCAAGTGGTACGAGCGGAGCGGCTGATGCACGGCAAGGTCTCGTCGGTTCACCACGACGGAAGAGGTCTTTTCAATGAACTCCCATCTCCTTTTACCGCAACGCGCTATCATTCCCTGATTGTGGCCGAGCCTGTGCCCGACGGTCTGGAGGTCACGGCCCGGACGCCGGAGGGCGAGGTGATGGGACTGCGCCACCGGGATTATCCTACGGCTGGCGTGCAATTTCACCCGGAATCCATCCTTACTGAATACGGTCATCAGCTCTTGAAGAGCTTCTTGGAAATCGATGGGCAGGGGGGGACAAATCGCCAGCAAGCAGTCCCCGTTCGCCAACAGTTATTGGTAGGAGGTGATGTTGTGTCAATTCAGGAAGCCATCGCCAAAGTAATCGGAGGTAAGGATCTGACCGAGGCTGAGGCAGAAGCAGCCATGACGCGAATTATGGAGGGTCTGGCTACACCAGCTCAAATTGGCGCTTTTTTGACCGCGCTCCGGATGAAAGGCGAGTCGGTCAGCGAAATCGCTGGCTGTGCCCGCGCCATGCGACGTAGTGCAGTGCCGGTGCGCCCGCAACGTACCGAGATACTGGTAGACACCTGCGGTACCGGTGGCGATGGCACCGGCACCTTTAACATCAGCACCACGGCCGCCTTTGTCGTCGCCGGGGCTGGTCAGCCGGTGGCCAAGCATGGGAACCGTTCCATTTCCAGCCAGTGTGGTTCGGCCGATGTGTTGGAGGCACTGGGAGTGAACTTGGACCTGGCCCCCGAACAAGTTGCCGCCTGTGTAGACGAAGTGGGTATCGGCTTTCTCTTTGCGCCGAAGCTACATCCGGCTATGAAGCACGCCATTGGCCCGCGCCGCGAGCTGGGCGTCCGAACCATCTTCAACTTGCTCGGACCGCTGACCAATCCGGCCAACGCTTCGGCGCAGGTATTGGGTGTATACGACCCAGATCTGACCGACACGCTAGCCCGCGTGCTAGGGGCACTGGGAAGTCAGGCCGCGTTTGTCGTCCATGGTTCGGGCGGACTGGACGAGTTGACCACGACCGGACCCAATCGGGTCAGTGTGCTACGCGATGGACAAGTGGAGACGCGTGGCTTCGACCCGGCTGACTTGGGTTTCTCCCGCGCCCACCCGGCAGATCTAAACGGCGGTGACGCAAGCGAGAACGCTGCAATCATTCGGGGAGTTCTGTCGGGTACACTAAATGGTGCTCGCCGAGATGTAGCGGTTCTGAATGCCTCCGCCGCCCTCGTCGCCGGGGGGCAGGCCCAGACTCTGTCGGAGGGCGTCCGGCTGGCTGAGAAAAGTCTCGATAGCGGCTCGGCCCAACGGGTGTTGGATCATCTAATTGAGTTTTCGCAAATGGACCGGGGTTCGGAACTGGGCTCAGTTAAATAGCTTGTACTTTTCATTGATTGGTTGCTGAACAATGACCATCCTGGATCGAATAGTTGATTACAAGCGAACCGATGAACTCCCTGGCAGGATGCACGACCTACCACTGGAGGCTCTACAAGCTTGCGCGGCTGCTGTGCCACCTGCATGTGACTTCATTGCCGCGCTGCGATCCACTCCGGACGTGGCCCTCATTGCTGAGGTCAAGCGGGCATCACCCAGCAAGGGCGTGTTGCGCTCCGATTTTGACCCCGTTCAACTGGCTACCACCTATGCCGCCAACGGCGCGACCGCTATCAGTGTGTTGACAGATGCGCCCTTTTTCCAGGGTAACCTGGCGTATATAACGCAAATTCGCTCTCAACTCGTTTCATACCTAAACGACTCAGATCAACCGTGTCGCGTGCCTCTGCTGCGCAAAGACTTCATCGTCCATCCTTATCAGGTCTACGAGGCGCGCGCCGCTGGCGCTGACGCTTTGCTGCTTATCGCTGCCATAGTCTCAGACGATGAACTGGTGGATTTGTTGTCATTTACCCGTGCACAGGGAATGACAGCGCTGGTGGAGGTGCACGATAGGGAGGAGCTTATGCGTGTGCTGCCGCTGGGGCCTCGATTGGTTGGCGTCAACAACCGAAATCTGCGCGACTTCAGTGTGAACCTGGACACCTGCCTAAAGCTACGTTCCCTGGTTCTGCCGGATGTCTGTTTTGTGGCCGAGAGTGGAATCCAGACGCGCGCCGATATGGAGCGGCTGGCTGCCGCCGGTGTGGATGCGGCACTCATCGGTGAGGCGCTGGTAACTGCCCCAGACGTTGGGACCAAAGTGAGGGAGCTGATCCATGGATGTCAAAGTTAAGATTTGCGGTGTTACCAATGCAGCCGATGCCCGCGAGGCAGTGGCGGCAGGCGCAGATATGCTGGGCTTCATATTCTTTCCCAAAAGCCCACGCTACGTAGCGCCAGAACAAGTTCGAACCATCTTGGCTGCGGTGGAGCACGCGCGAGTATCAACTCACGTGCAGGTATTGACCGTGGGGGTGTTTGTCAATGATCCACCCGAGATGGTCGCCCAAGTTCTCAGGTTTTGCGGCCTGGATATGGTACAACTACACGGTGAGGAGGCCCCTGCGACGCTGGGCCTGAGGGAAAGCCAATCGCCCTTGCGCGGACGAGCTTACAAGGCGCTACGCCCTTGCACGCTCGATGAGGCAACCGGCCTGGCACGTCAATACGCGCTGCCGATGCACCTTCAGGACAAGGGGAGCATCCCGGCTTTTCTCATCGATGCTTATCATCCCGACCGGCGCGGAGGCACAGGGGTGACGGGCGATTGGGGTCTAGCCTCAGCGCTGTCCAGTCAATATCCGTTGCTGCTGGCCGGGGGCCTTACCCCATCCAACGTAGCTCAGGCAGTGCATTCTGTTAAACCGTGGGGGGTGGACGTTGCCAGTGGTGTTGAAGAATCCCCCGGGAAAAAAGACCACGCCGCGCTGCGTGCTTTTATCGCGGCTGCGAAAGCTACTCAAGGAGAGAAGATCGAGTGGACGCATTAACGCCTACTGTCACACGCGGTAAGTTTGGTCCCTACGGGGGGCAATTTGTGCCCGAAGTTCTTATGTCCGCCCTGGTTGAACTGGAAGCTGCCTACGCCGAAGCTGAGAGCGATCCACGCTTTGAAGCTGAGTTTCAACACTTGCTCCATACCTACGTAGGGCGACCCACTCCGTTGACGTTCGCTGCTGGGTTGAGCGGCTACCTGGGTGGTCCCAGAATCTACCTAAAGCGCGAAGATCTGGCCCACTCAGGCGCTCACAAAATCAACAACGCGTTGGGCCAGGCATTGCTGGCCCAACGCATGGGTAAGCGGCGGGTTGTGGCTGAGACCGGGGCCGGTCAGCACGGTGTTGGCGCTGCTACCGCCTCCGCCTTATTGGGACTGGAATGTGTGGTCTATATGGGTACGGTGGACATCGCCCGCCAGCAGCCCAACGTCTACCGCATGCACGTGTTGAACGCCGAAGTTCGCCCCGTGGATAGCGGCAGCCGCACCCTAAAGGACGCTGTTAACGAAGCCATCCGCGACTGGGTGACGAACGTGGAGACGACCCACTATCTGCTTGGCTCTGCGTTGGGACCCCACCCTTATCCCACGCTGGTACGCGATTTTCAACGTGTCATCGGACATGAGGCCCGAGAGCAGATTCTAGAAGCCGAGGGGCGGCTTCCCGATCTTCTCATCGCCTGCGTGGGGGGTGGGTCCAATGCCATTGGACTGTTCCACCCTTTCCTGGCCGACCAAGAAGTGCAGATGATTGGGGTGGAGGCTGGAGGCGAGGGTATCCCCAGTGGGCGACACGCTGCCCGCTTCGCCGACCCACAGCGCGCGCGGGTGGGAGTGTTGCACGGTACTCTCTCCTTTGTATTGCAAAACGCTGATGGGCAGATTATGGATACTCATTCAATCAGCGCCGGTCTCGACTATCCTTCAGTGGGACCGGAACACGCCCTGCTACGCGACCAAGGGCGTGTGAACTACACGCACGCCACCGATGACGAGGCATTGGCTGCCTTTCATCTGCTAGCACAACTGGAGGGCATCATCCCTGCCTTGGAATCGGCCCACGCCATTGCTGAGGTGGTTAAACGTGCCCCAACTATGCCCCGAGACGCGACCGTGATCGTGAACCTGTCAGGGCGGGGGGATAAAGATCTTGACACTGTGATGAAGGAATCGGGGAATCAGGGAGTCGGGAAATCGGGGAATCAGGGATCAGGGAATTAGGGGACTAGGTAGCCATTATGAACGGAATTGAACGCATCACCAAGTCTTTTCAGTCGCGGCGGACCGCCTTTATGCCATACGCTGTGTTGGGCTATCCCACCCCTGAAGCGTCGCTAGAGCTAATCGAGACGTTGGTCGCGGCCGGGGCAGATCTGCTGGAATTGGGGGTACCCTTCTCTGACCCACTGGCCGACGGCCCTACCATCCAGGCGGCCACTCAACGCGCACTGGAAAACGGCGTCACCTTGCATCAATGTCTCGCAATGGTGGCTGAGCTGCGGAATCGTAATGTATCGACGCCTGCTCTACTTATGGGTTACGCCAATCCGATCTTGGCATATGGCGTTCAACGCTGCGTGGCTGACAGCGTGGCGGTTGGCGTAGATGGTTTCATCGTCCCTGATTTGCCGCCTGAAGAGGCAGGTGAACTGGAGCATGCCTGCCGGCAGCACGGCCTGGCGGTGGTATATTTACTGGCCCCCAATAGTTCGCCAGAGCGAATCGCATTAGTTGCTGAAAAGTCGCAAGCGTTCATCTATCTCGTTTCACTGACTGGTGTCACTGGTGCCCGCGATTCCATTCCGCCTGGTCTCGCCCAGTTTGTATCACGGGTACGTGCTGCTGCTCGCGTGCCGCTGGCGGTCGGTTTTGGCATTGGGTCCGGTGTGCAGGCCCGGGCCGTTGGGCAATTGGCCGATGGAGTCATCGTGGGGAGTGCCCTGGTGCAGCGGGCCGGCGAGTCAATTGAGCGTGCCCAGGAGCTGGCTGTCGAACTGAGGGAGGGGCTCAACGGAGCTGGCACTCGGGCCTTCCCCTAGCAACTCAATTCACTTAATGTCACGATTGAGTTTTTTGCTCCCCCTTGCTAGCGTTCACCCAGGCTGTTGAGCGTCCCAGAGCCTGACCTTGAAAAATCGATTTTTGGAGTGCCGTAATAATACACCGATCCGCTGCCACTTATAAGCACATCCAAGGTCTCGGTTGCCCAGACTGTGGCATTGCCCACGCCACTGGTCGTTATCTCGATGGCGTCACTGCGCACATTTCCGGCTCTATATTCACCTACGCCGCTGATGATTATGTTCTGCGCCTCCACCTGACCGCCGGCAATCTCCAGATCTCCCATGCCACTGATGATCCCATCTAGCCTGTCGGCGTTCAGTTCCCCGGCCCTAACGTTGCCCATGCCGCTGATGCGCACGGCAAACCGGCTAGTTTCCAGGTCCGGCACTTCGATGTCTCCCAATCCGGAGAGCACAATCGTGTCCAGCTCTTTGACCGTCAGATGATAGCGGATTGATCGATTTGGTTTCAGGTTAACCTTGTCTCGAGTTTGGATTCTGAGTGTCTCGTCACGTACCTCGGTTTCAATGTACCTCAGTATATTGTCCTCAGCCTCAATGCGCAGTGTCTCCTCCTCGCTCAATTCGATGGTCAGATCTCCAATTCCCCCCAGGGCCACGCCGGTGAAACTACCCACCGGCCGTTCTTCCTCGACCATGTTGCCCGAACCGCGAACCACGCCCGTGCGGCTTACACGAGCGGTCCCGAGATCCAGCCCGCTACAGACACAACTCAGGGTGCTGAGCAGTAGGGCTGATATTGCCAATATGATCAAGCCACGCTCCTGCATTCTCGACTCTCTTGCCTTATTTTCTCAGCGCCCTGATCACGATTTGCGCCTCTTAAAGACGCAGAAGTAGACATTGCTCCACCTTGGCATAGCCTCACCGGCGACGAAGCCAACATCACGGTTCTTGCCAACAGCACCTACCGGCTCCATATGGACAAGCTCCCAACCTTTATCACCATATGCGTTTAACTCAGGAATCATGGTTTCAGGCGTATACTTGGCGGGCTGCCAGTTAGGCCAGGTCTGCTGAAGATATTCTCTGGCTCTCTCGTTCTCGATACTTGCCCAGATGAACTTGGTGAGATATTCCCACTTCTCTTCCATTGAGTCGCTACCCGTCAGTCTACTTCGATAGCAAGACCGACGGCTTTCAAAAGGCGAGCGACCAGCACCACTGGATCGGCCGGGCCGATCCGTCCTCCCTGGTCAACCGGCTCCGGCAGTCCTATTGATCTCTCTATCGCGATCATTTCCTGTGGCCCTATTGCGCCTCGTGGTCCGACAGCTTGCTGAGGTCCAACCTTGCCGTCGGACTCAACTGCTCCCTGTGGCCCGACTGGCCCCTGTGGTCCAACTGGCTCTTGTGGGACGACAGGTTGAGTGGTTTCCGCGCATCCGCTGACGATCATCACGCTCAGCACGAGGCTCATCAAGATAAGCACAACTACCCGAGTGGACATTGTTTGCCTCCTGTCCTTGGATTTCGTGGATTCGATTGACCAACTTTACGAGCGCGTGAAGAGCGCCAACAAGTTACTGAAGAGCGATGCTATGGTCAACCGCCAGCTCAGAGATTTCTTGGGAGCTTCGGATACCCTGACTAATTGTGCCCGTTTCGCTTCACGCAGGTTATCCTTCATATGTTCTTTGGATATCTGGTGAGCCAGTAATGGTTCGTATAGCATTGTTTCCCTCCCAGTACCTTATTAATTCAAAAACTTGTCGATAGGGCAAGCATTGAATTGATGTCATACTATTGGTCTAAGATCGCTTCTAGGAGTGCCTCAGGAGGACAACCTTTGACCAAGACGGTATCGGCGCCAGCAGCCAGCGCCTCAGCTCGATAGGCGGGGTACATTGTCAGCACGATAATCTTGATCCCTGGCCATCTATCTTTTATGAGTCGGGTGGCCTCCAAACCATCCATAACCGGCATTCGGGCATCTATCAGTACTACATCTGGTCGGTATTCCTCCACCAGGCGCACCGCCTCCTGACCGTTGGATGCCTCGCCGACGACCTCGACCTGAGGCCAGACACCGTCTTGGGGCTCTCGGAGGATTTCCCTATAGGCGCCCAACCGAAGGGTTGCTAACAGCACCCGCAGTCCGTCCCGCGATCGGGGAGCATCGTCAGCGATCACTAACCGAATGTATCGCTCCATGTGTTCCTGTTCTCGCTCAGGGCTGTGCGTGGCCTATTAGCCCGAGGTTCGGTATGCGCCGGGCCAGATCCACCAACGTCCTGCGTCGTGGCGCATCCGTATTCTGAGGAGGCTCGGGCTCCAATTGAGCTACGGCCTTGGCCAAGCGATGTTGCTCGGCTGCGCGGAGCAAATCTCTGTATTGCTCCTGTTTCATCACTTGATCGGAGTAGAGGGGCAACTCACTCATGACATACCTCCCTGTGTCCCATCTGAATATTTCCGTTTTCAGTATATCTTAGAAAGCCCTGCCTGTCATCGGATAAAGAGTGGATTCGTTGTACGCAAAAAGGACCGCTTTCTGGGCGGTCCTTTTCCACAATGAGCGTAGCCGGTTGCTACAACAAATGTCGTATGCAGGCCCCACGGAGTCTCAAGAGACCTGGTTGGCAGGGGGTGGCTCTTCGGTGATCTGAACTGAGTGTGTTATTTCGCCTGTCGATCCCCCATCGTCGGTTACCGTCAGTGTCACCTGGTAGGTCCCAGCCTGTTCATAAACGTGGCTTACAGTGATGCCGTTGCCGGTACTTCCATCTCCGAAGTCCCAGGCGTAGCTCGCGATGTCTCCGTCGCTATCACTGGAGCCGCTCCCGTCGAAGGTGAGGGACTCCTCCACCAGGCCACTGGTTGGGCCACTGATGACGGCCGTCGGGGGCTGGTTGATCGGAGCTGGCTCTTCAATCTGGACCGTGTGCGTCGTCTGATCCGTCAGTCCCCCATTGTCAGTCACCATAAGAATCAACTGGTAGCTACCGGCCGCGTCATAGCTGTGGGTGGCACTTACTCCATCATCAGTACTTCCATCGCCGAAGTTCCAGGTGTAGCCCACGATGTCCCCGTCGCTATCACTGGAGCCACTCCCGTCGAAGGTGAGGGGCTCCTCTACCAGGCCACCGGTCGGGCCATTGATGACGGCCGTAGGAGGCTGGTTGATTGGGGCTGGCTCTTCGATTTGGACCGTGTGAGTTGCTTCACCTGTCAGCCCGTCATTGTCGGTTACGGTCAGGGTCACGTAGTAGTCACCGGATTGGCCGTAGATGTGGCTGACGCTGATCCCGCTGTCGGTACTTCCATCTCCGAATTCCCAGACAAAGCCCACGATGTTGCCATCACTGTCGCTGGAACTGCCTCCATTGAAGGTGAGCATCTCTCCCACCAGACCATTCTCAGGGCCGTTAATCACGGCTACGGGGGGCAGGGGAGTGGGCTCTTCAATCTGGACCGTGAGAGTCGCCTGATCCGTTAGCCCATCATCGTCGGTCACGGTCAGGATTACTTGGTAGCTACCGGCTGTACTGTAGCTGTGGGTCACGCTGATTCCATTACCGGCGCTACCATCGCTGAAGTCCCAGGTGAAGCTCGTGATCTGGCCATCGCTGTCGCTGGAGTTGCCCCCGTCGAAACTGAGCGTCTCGCCTACCAAGCCGCTAGTCGGACCGTTGATGATCGCCACAGGCGGTTGACTGATCGCACGCACTTCTACCGTTGTTGTGTCGGTGCTTTGAGCCCCGTCTTTATCGGTAACAGTCAGCCTCACGGTGTAGCTCCCAGCCTGGGCAAAAGTGTGGCTAACAATAGGCCCACTGCCTCTGGCCCCGTCGCCAAAGTTCCAACGATAGGTCAAACCTGCCTGGTCGATGCTGCCGGGGTCTGCTGCAGTGCCGACCATCTTAATTAGATCTCCCACCTGTCCAACATAAGGACCGCCTGCCTCGGCAGTCGGCGCCACGTTTTTCACCTTGACCCGGGCTGTTGAGGTGTGCTTGGCCCCTTCGTCGTCGGTTACTCGCAGCGCCACCTTGACACTTGCCGGGCCATCGGGGTAGCTGGTGTCGACTTTCTTGCCTGTGGCGTCTACGACGAAGGCTCTGCCGTCGTAGTTGAAGTCCCACTCGTATTTGACGATGTGCCCATCTGGGTCCTTTGAGCCGCGCCCGTTTAGAGTCACCTGGCTTCCCTCGTTCGCGGTGTACGGTCCGCCTGGTGCGGCCTGGGGTGGTTTGTTCGTCGGTTCCTCCAACCGCTTCCATGTCACCTCGATACGTGCGTCGCCCCAGTGCTCGTAGTATTCCACCTTTACCTGGTGCTTGCCCTCGCTGATTTTGCGCTCTTTCTCAATTAGTCGGGAATTGCCATCCTGCCAGCTATCAATCACCAAGGTATCTCCAACCCAGAGCCGGACTCCGTCGTCCACGCGGACGCTGAAGCGATAGGTTGCGTTCTTGAACTGTACCTTGCGCGTCCAGCGGGCAGAGAAGTTGTCAGACGGTATGCCGGACCCGGGCGAACCCGATCCCCAGTTGTGATCGACATCAGCTTCGTTGCGCACCAAGTCTGGATCCCCATTCAATTTTCGGTTGTCGTAGTACTCGGCCTTCCAGTCTGGATATACCTCCAATCGCTCCCAGGTGAGTTGGGCCAATGCGCCGCCACTTCGCTCGTAGTATTCCATTCGTACGTTGTGCCAGCCTTCCGTCAGATAGACGTCGCCGCTGTAGGTTGTTGGTGCGCTTTCGTGCCACTCGTCGATGATTAGCTTGTCATCCACCCAGAGCCGAACTCCATCATCCACTCGTGTGTAGAAGCGGTGGGTACCGACTGAAAAGTTGAGGCCGCGGCTCCAGCGAACGGAGAAGTCGTCAGCGGGCAAGCCAGAACTTGGCGAACCGGATGCCCAGTCGAAGTTGATGGCGACGTCGTTGCGTACCAGGACCGGGGCACCGCTTAGATGCCGGTTGTTGAAGTATTCGCCGCGCCAATCGTGGATGACCACTGGCGTGGAGGTTGGTGTTGGTGTGGGTGTTGGCGTGGGCGTAGCCGTGGCTGGTAACAGAGGTGCCTTGGCAATCGGCACGTTATCCGTGTTTTCGGCGATGACGTAGTAGGCTGATACCCAGCCTCGCCCGTCAGCCGTTCCGGAGAACTGAATCTGCCACCAGCCGCTGTCGGCACTGATGCCTGTGATCTTGGCGTTTTGCCCGGCTCGCAACGCGCCCAGCACCGGATAGGCGACTCCAGGGCCGCTCCGAATGTTCAGGTCGGTTACTGCTGTCGCCGTTGCGGGCTCAGGTTGTGGGGTTGCCGTTGGCGTCGGCGGTATCTCTGGGGTGGGCGTGGCCGTCGGTTCGTCATTCACCTCGGGCGTCGGCGTGGGCTGCTCCCGAGACCTCTCGACGCTGAAGAACGTCTGGGCGGCCGCGCCTCCCGCTGCCTCGCGGGCCACGACCAAGGCCAATCCTTGATCCTCCCAACCGGGCCCGGATGGAACCACGAAGCCGGTCGCAAATCCACCAAGCGTGTCGGCATTGAGTCCGGCCACCGCGTAACTTGGGAGTTCCGTGTCCCCAGGAGCCATCAGGTAGATCAGAACCATGCTTCCCGGACCCCATCCTTCACCTTGTACGCTAATGGTAGTACCCGGCGGACCGGCTGCTGGATCTAGCGTGATCTTAGGGATGGTGCCACCCGGCGTTGGTGGCAATGTGTGTGTTGGTTGTTCCAGGAGCAGGAAAGTGATGGCAAGTAGAGCTATCAGGACCATGCCCCACACCATAATCACGGCCAGCGTAGTGATCTTGATGAGTATCGAGCTTTGTGCCAGTTTGTTGAAGAGCCCTTTAGTAGTCATCGTTTCAGACCCCCTCGTTTTTTGCCCTCTGTATTATTGACGTCTGCCCCATTTCTTTTGTTCCTCTTCTTTCAATGTTAGTTACTACGTCTAGCATAAGACAAAATCCCCCCAGCCACACCGGTCATGTGGGGAGATTTAAGGCTGGGCAGTCGGCCATGCTTTTCCCTGGCCAAGTCACCAGGCATAGCGGAACTACCTTATCTATTCACATTATATCAAAATGATCTCTTTCCTGTCATTGGATAAAGAGCGGATTTGCCATACGCCAAAAGGACCGCCTTTTGGGCGGTCCTTCTCCACACTGAGCGTAATGGATGCTTACGCCAAATGTTGTACTTGGAGTCGAGGGTGAGGTTGACACAAAGCCTAAGACTGACGTATGTCACCTCAGCCTTAGCTTCAACCTCAGTCGTCGTCATCCAGTGAGGCGAGCCCTTCTCGCAGGGCATAGAGAGCCGCCTGCGTACGGCTCGCTAAGTGCAACTTGCGCAGGATGTTGCTTACGTGAGTGCGCGCTGTCGCCTCGCTGATTACCAATTCCTCTGCAATCTCCTGATTACTCCGTCCGCTTGCCACCAATTTAAGCACCTCCACCTCCCGCCCTGTTAGCGGCTCAGGGGTCTGCGGTTGCTTTGGGGGGTGAGATAGCTCCTGCAACAACTTGCGAGCGATTGCCGGGTGGAGTGAAGACTCCCCCTGGTGCACCTGGCGAATAGCTTCCACCAGTTCTTCCGGACTCGAGTCTTTCAAGAGGTATCCCAGGGCGCCTGCCTTGATGGCAGGAAAGACCTTGTCGTCAGCGGCAAAGCTGGTCAGAACCAAGATGCGCGCTTGCGGCTGATGGTCTGTGATGCGCCGAATGGCCTCGATGCCATCCATCTCTGGCATCACCAAGTCCATAAGGATGACGTCGGGCTGGAGCCTTTCCACCTCGGACACCGCTTCCCGTCCGTTCTCTGCCTCTCCCACGACTTCGATGTCTGTCACTGTTGCCAGCAGAGCGCGAATCCCTTGGCGGACGACCCCATGATCGTCGGCCACCAAAATACGAATAGAAGGAGTCATTTGTCTACCTCCACTCAGGGTCTCACTTGATCACTAACTGGATGATGTCATCAATCGGTCTAACTTGACCTTTACGATTGTACCCTCTCCAGGTTGACTTTTCACCGTCAACCGCGCCCCCAGCCTGGTTGCCCGCTCTTCCATTCCAGGCAGCCCTAACCCCCCTTGCTCTCGGGCGGTAGTCGTATCGAACCCGATCCCGTCGTCGGTGATCTCCAGAATCACGGCCTGCTCTTCCAGCCGCAGATTTACTATGATATGCCGGGCCTGGGCGTGTTTGAGGGCGTTGTTCAGCGCTTCTTGGGCGATGCGATAAAGACCTTCTTCGGCGTCAGGGGGTAGGCGCCCATCTCCCTCCACCACAAACTCGGTCTTTAGTCCGGAGCGTTCCTCTACTGTTTCCAACCGCGATTCCAGCGCAGCCACTAATCCCTCTTGCTCCAAGACTGGCGGACGTAGCTCGAAGATGAGTAACCTCATCTCCCGTAGCGCTTCCTGAGCTGTCTGCCGCACCTCGCGCAGGTGATCAGAAGCTAGCTCTGTATCGCCCACCGATAGGAGCCGGGCCGCCGCCTCAGCGTACAGTGTGATACCGTACAGAGATTGGGTTACCGAATCGTGGAGCTCGCGTGCCAGCCGCTGGCGCTCTTCCAGCGCAGCCACTTGCTGGGCCTGCTCGTAGAGTTGGGCGTTCTCAATGACCATTGCTGCCTGATCGGCCAGCGATTGGAGCATCATCAGGTCGCTTTCGTCAAAGGCGTTAGGTTGCTCGCTCTGGACGTGCAGAACACCGATGACGGCTTCCTTCGTCTCCAGGGGGACGGCCAGCTCCGATCGAATCTCGCTGGCCTCGGGTAGGGAATAGTAGTGAGGCTCCTGATTCACGTCAGGCACTAGCATCGGCTTGCCACTCTGCGCTACCCAGCCCGTGATTCCTTCTTGACCCACCTTGAGGCGTGGGGGACGAAAGCCAGGGAGTTCCCAAACAGCCCCCGCTCCTGCCCTGAAGACCAGTTCATCCTCCTCAATCAGCGCAATACCAACTAAGTAATATCCCAATGTCTCTTTCAGCAAGCGGGCGATTTCTCTCAATAACTCATCAACAGCCAGGATAGATGTGATGCGGCGACCCACCTCACTGATGACCCGGAACTCTTCAGCCCGCCGCTGCTCGGCCTTGAAGAGCCGCGTGTTCTGGATCGCAATGGCGGCCTGATGGGCCAGAGATTGAAGTACTAGCAGATCACTTTTGTCGAAGGCGCCCAGTTGATCGCTCTGAACGTCGAGCACGCCGATGACTTCGCCCTTGGCCCCGATGGGCACAACAAGTTCCGAGCGGGTTTCGCTGCCCTGCATCCAGACATAGCGCGGCTCCTGGCTCACGTCCGGTACCAGGAGAGGGTCACCTGAGCCGGCAACCCAGCCTGTTATACCCTCCTCTCCCACTCTGAGACGTATAGGGTGGGATTGACGCCGGGGATCATCCCACACGAGACCGGCCCCGAATTTGTAGACGACATCATCCCCTTCAATCAAGCCGATACCGACGTGGTAATAGCCAAAGGCCTTCTGTATCAAACGAACCATCTGGCCCAGCATCTCTTCAACGGCCAAGATGGAGGTGATATGCCGCCCTACCTCGCTGATTACCCTGAATTGCTCAGCTCTCCGTTGCTCATCCTCGAAGAGCCGCGCGTTGTCAATGGCTACAGCCGCCTGGTTGGCCATAGCCATAGCCAGTTCCGCTTCCTCGGTGGTGAACCGACGCTGTCTCGGTGGTTGCGTTCCCAGTTGCATAGCACCCAGTCTTCGTCCGCCCACCTCAATCGGGACCACGAGCGCCGATTGAAGATTCAAGAGATGCGAGGGGCTGAGGTGCGGATTTGCAGTTACATCCTCGACGACCAGCGGCTGTAGTTCTTCAAAAACTGTCTGGCGCATGCTTTGGCTGGGAGTGAATTCCACGCGGTCCATAGCTGGAGGTATTTGGTTGACTTCAGTGTGGCCAGTTGACATATCAATCCCGATTTGAACTGCCGGTGTCAGAGTCTCCCTTTCCTCAGTATGTTGGAATATACAGCAGCAACCAACATCGAAGAGGTCAACGGCACACTCGGCAGTCAGCCGCAGTACCTCATCCAAGTCTAAGGTCCCGCTGATCAGCTTGGCCACTTCGGCCAGTAGCGTGGCCTCCTGACGCCGTCGGCGTTCCGCTTCGAAGAGATGAGCGTTATCGATAGCCACCCCAATCTGGTTGCCGATGGAGGTGAGCAACTGGACGTCTTGGTCAGTAAACTCACGGTAGCCGTGGGTAATGGTGAATAAGGCGCCCAACACCTTTCCTTTTGAACTCAGAGGGACGCTGACCAGAGAGTGGAGCCCTTCCTCTCTGGCCGCCATGCGGGTAAGTCGGGGATCTGTTGAAATATCCCTGACAACCATAGGTTGCCCGGTCTGGATCACGCGGCCGGAAAAGCCCTCACCTGTTTTTAGGTTGTTAACCTCAGCCACAAATTGTGAATTGAACCCACGTTGGGCGCTGATGGTCAGCAGGCCGGTGCCCTCATCCAGGAGATAGATCCCACCAGCTTCGATTTCCATAACCTCCAATGTCTTGTCCAGAGCATTGGTGAGGATCTCTTGCAAGTCCAGGGAACGACTAACCACAGCCGCGATGGCGTTGAGCCCGGCCAGTTCTTTGGTCCGATCAGCCACTCTGCGCTCCAGGTTTGCGTATGATTCCTGGAGTTGTGCTGACATCAGGCTGAATTGCTCAGCCAGCTCCTCTACCTCGTCTCCTGTATGTGCGCTGATCCTTTGGCCAAAATCGCCTGCGGCCACCCCCTGGGCAGCGCCGATGAGCTCCCTGATCGGCCTGGTGATCCGTCCAGTCCCAACCGCAACGACCAGGGCCGGTACTAACACGCCCAGCGCCAACAGGATAAGCAAGAACTGCCGATAGCCACGACCAGGGCTGGTCAAGACTGCCCAGCTCTCCTCAGAGACGAGGCCCCAAGACGTGCCTGGCACCGGTGCGAAGGCAGCGACAATGTCCCGCCCTTGGAGGTCGTGGGTGCGGAAAGCGCCTACCTGCCCATTCAAAGCTTGTTGTACTGCTGATTGCCCAGAGAAGTCCTCACCAATGCGCTCGGGGTCGGAGTGGAAGATCACCTGGCCGTTGCCATCCACCACATAGGCGCTGCCACTTTCCCCAATGCGCAGCTTCACAATATCGGCGTAAAAGGCGCTTACGGTCGTTGTCCCCACGCGAAACATACCGACTATGGTTCCCAGAAATTGATCCTGAGGACCTATGATTGGCACGGCGACGACGATGACCTGCGCGCCGTTTGGTCCATCGGCCGCGATATTGGAGAAGACTGGGCCAGTATCCCGGAGCATCTGAATGAAATATGGCCGGTTAGACCAGTTCTGCCCCAAGACTTCCGGCTGGTCCGGCTCGGCGGCTACTACTGTCCCAAAGGTGTCAAGCACGAGCACACCGCCATCGAAAACCGCCAGGCGCTCTCTGGCTCGCTGCAGGGCGATACGCTGAGCGGCCGGGTGGCTGTAAGTGTAAGTGCCCATGCTACGTCCCAGAGCAGCCAAGTCATCGGTATGCTCCGCCAGCTCTGTTGCTAACTGGCTGGCGGATAGACGGGTTACCTCTTGGTCTCGTTCGATGGCGAAGTCCTCTGTCACTCGCTGGTAGGCGGTGAAGGTGACCAGAGCCACCGCCACGAGAATGATCACCGTTGGCACAAAAGACCAGGCGATGATTTTGGCACGCAGGCTGCCCCGTCGGATTCCTAATCGCACGTTGTTTCTCCTGATAGGATGAGGGTTGAGATTGAGGCTAATACCTCTTGGCTTCAATACTAAGCCTTAACCTTAGCCCTTAGCCTTAACGTTTTGAGTCTCCTGGATTTGGCGGCAGACCGTTTCCATGTGCTCTACCGGGGCTTTACCCAGGATGAAGATTTGATCCCAGGCGGCGTACGTGATCTGCCTCGCATCTGTCATATTGGCGAAGATTTCGGCCGTCACAGAGTAACCCTTGAGGTGTCCATCGGCAAAGGCGGCGATATCTACGTCTTTGCTCTTCTCTGGGAACTCCTCACGAATGAAACCTACCCATTCATCCACAAGCGAAGCGCGCGCAGGCTGGAGAAAGCCGGCACGTGCCATGGCCCGCCCGTACCCTTTGCTGATGAGGAACTTGACCAGCTCCCAGGCTGCCTCGGGATGTTTGGTTCCTGCGTAAATGCCAAAGCCATCCGTTGTGGCCAACGTCGCCCGGCGGACGGGCCCCGCCGGGAAAGGAGCGATCCCGATCCGGAAATTGGCGCCAGTAAAGATATCCTTCAGGGCCCAGGAACCATCTTCCACCATTGCTACCCGCCCACCAATAAAAGCATCGCGTGTCTCCATTTTTTGCACGTCCAGCGGGGTGGCCATCACACCGTCGTCCCACATACGGGTGCGAAGCCATTCCATAGCCGCCAGCGATTCAGGTTCACACATAAGACACTGGGTGGGGTCATCTGGATCCACGAAATGGCCACCCCAGCCGTTGACGTGAACCTGAATACGGTCCCAGGAGACATCGAACAGACTGCCTCGTAACTTGGCCGGTGCAGGCCACCTGGAACCTTCACTACGCCCAGAGTCCACGGGAAGATTAGTGCGATTATTTCTGCTATAGTCCTGTGTAAGGCGCTTCATCGCGGTAAGGTAGTCGTTGTGGTCCCAGGTTTCATCAGGATAGTCCACGCCGTATTCGTCAAAGAGGTCTTTGTTGTAGTAAAGAGCCAAGGCGCCGTGGTACTTGGGCAAGCCAAACTGCCCCCCGTCTGGGGTGAAAAAGGCTTTGAACTGGGCCGGGTCCCAGTCGTCGATGGTGCCTTGATCTAAATCAGCCTCAATGTAGGGGCGCAAGTCGAGTGTGTATCCCATCTGGGCCCACGTCGGGAAGTGGGTGCAACAACCCTGGAAGACATCCGGCGCGGTGCCGGTTTGCATGTCGGTCAGCATCCTTGACTCAAAGTCCTCCGGGTCAGGGGTGAAAAAGACGCGGATGTTGGATTGGCTGGCGTGGAACTCTTCAAGCATTTCTTGGACCATCGGTGGAAACCAATCAGTGCGCCAGTCCTGATAGACCAGTTGGACCTTGTCTCCACGTCTGGAAGTGGGACGCGGCCTGGGTGAAGCGCAGGCACTTAGAGCAGCTCCTACCGCTGTCATCCCCGCCACACTTAGGAACTCTCGGCGCGAGAGGTTGGGTGAGAATCTCTGATGCCCGTCTTTAGAGTTCGGCGCGTCCGTCTGCATGTCTCCTCCTTTGAGAGCATTAGCCCTACGTTGCTCTAATGCAGTAGGATACCGGCTGAAGTATACTATGATTCGGCCTTGAAAACAACGATAGGACTGTATGAGTGGTCCGTATACCAGTTTTCAATTCTTTCTTGACATGGCCCTCTGATTATGATATGCTGACCGCTGGATAACCTTGTTTCCGGAGATCCGGCAAACGCATAGGAGACGTAAGAGAGCATGCGCCGCGAACGAGTTTCTGATGACATTTACGTTTTCACCAGTGACCTGTATGCTCAAGTCACTGCTTCGGCTGTGGTGACCCGGGAGGGTATCATAGTGATCGATACTCTGCCGTTTCCCGAAGAGACACACGAAATGATTGATTTTCTCGAGGGGTTGGGGCGCGGAGGTGTTCGCTATCTGATTAGCACCCACTGGCACGGTGATCATACTTATGGGAACTATTTGTTTGAGGGTGCGCAACTGGTAGGGCATCAACGATGCGCGGACGCTTTGCTTGAGCTAGGCGCCCCCACTTTGGAGGAAAGTAAGGAGACGTCTCCGGAGTTGGAGGAGGTAGAGCTACGCGTGCCTGACATCACCTATGACCAGGGGGACATGTTGCTTCATCTGGGTGGGAAGTCGCTGCAGATGGTGCTGACCCCTGGACACACCATTGACTCGACAGTGGTTTACGTAAGAGAAGATAAGGTGTTGTTGGCAGCCGATACGGTGATGCCTTTGCCCTATTTCGTGTGGGGCAACCGTGAGGAGTTTATTACTTCATTGGAGAGGGTTCTCGAATTCAACATGGATAGCATCGTGCAAGGCCATGGTGAAGTCCTATTGCGCGGTGAGATTCAGGTTGCTATCCAGAGCAGCATTCGATATCTCAACGTGCTCCACAAGAAGGTAATGCGAGTCATAGAAGACGGTGGAGGCCCTGAGGCCCTGCGTCGTATTGACATCGAGTCGTGTGGTAAGTCGCGTATTCCTCTCAATGGGCTGGTCCAAGACTTGCACGAGGCCAACCTGTATACTCTACACCAGCAAATGGCTGACGACGGTCAAAGCTGAGCTGTGTGTTAAGAAATACGTGAAAATCTCTGGTCTAGGACAAACACCCTGCTACCTGGGCAGGGTGTTTGTCCTTTGACGTCGTGAGGTGAGTGATATGAAAGCTCTCTAATCCGGGTTCCTATTGGTTGGTAGCTCGATGGTAAAGGTCGTCCCCTGACCCGGTTGGCTCTCGACGCCAATGCGCCCGCCGTGGGCTTGCACCAACTGGCGGGCGATGGGAAGCCCCAAGCCGCTGCCGACACCCCCAGCGTGGGAGCGAGAGCGGTCGCCACGCCAGAAGCGGTCGAAGATGAAGGGCAAATCTTCGGGGGGGATGCCCTCGCCGGTGTCGCGCACGAGAATGCAAACGCCGTCTCTCTCTGGCCGGGCGTGCAGCGTGATCGTTCCACCGGAGGGT
>Ga0180437_10004321_pt1 | contig 20316 bp, 14 predicted proteins | sample SS_ome_4_FD_132410 | JGI IMG/M metagenome (GOLD analysis project Ga0180437, IMG submission 132410) | Hypersaline lake sediment archaeal communities from the Salton Sea, California, USA - SS_3_D_1 metaG | ecosystem: Environmental > Aquatic > Non-marine Saline and Alkaline > Hypersaline >... | reverse complement strand
ATTTGTTGTGCTCACCAGTAATGCCGAGCGCGAACTCCCGCCACCGTTCCTGCGGCGATGTCTTCGGCTCGATATCGAGGAGCCAACTCCAGAGAAGCTGGCAAAGATCGTGCAGGCCCATTTTGGCGATCTTGACAAAAAGGCGAGCGAAGCTCGAGACAATCTGGTAACAACATTCCTGAAACGGCGTGAAAGAGGAGACCTGGCAACTGATCAACTGCTCAACGCAATCTATCTGACCACACAGGGAGTTGACCTTGATTCGGCAAAGGAAGGCATAGATAGCCTCCTCGATGCTGTCCTGAGATATCTCAATACGCTAGGAACGGTATGATTACACGCTTGATCGAAGCCCTGCACAGCATCGGGCTTGAGCCAACAGCAGAAGAGATTGCCGACATCCTGTGGCTGGCACCATATCTCGATAAACCTGCCCAGTCTGGGGACGAAGTGCCACCAGGGGCTGGTCAAACTCCGTTCGGCACCGCCTTCGACACTTTACGGGCGGATACCGACACACAACATCCCTCGCGGCCGCTGGATGAGGTAGCAAAAGAAACTCCAAAGACCAGGCCAGCCGTTAGCGATGTATACCTACCTAAATCGGAGGGTAGCGAGGCAACCGGCCCGGGCTTGGGAGGACTTGCCTTCCGCAGCCCGGCGGCCTCGGCACTTCCCGGCGAACTGGCCATTGGGCGGGCGCTCCGTCCTCTCATGCGCCGGGTTCCGTCACGCACTCAGTTTGTATTAGATGAAGAAGCGACTGTACAACGGATAGCCGACGAGGGTAACTGGGTGCCTGTTCTGCGTCCCGCCCCGTCACGCTGGCTCGAGGTTGTCCTTGTGGTTGACGAATGGCCCTCGATGGTCATCTGGCGGCAGGCCATCACCGAACTGCAACGCTTACTCGAACGGCAGGGAGCCTTTCGTAATGTGTTAATGTGGGGGTTTGTCACCGAAGCCGAAACTGGTCGGGCCTGCTTACACGTTGGGACTGGCCCGGAAGCAGCACAAAGTCAGACCCGTAGCCCACGCGAGCTAATTGACCCACGCGGGCAGCGCTTAATCTTGGTTGTCAGCGATTGCGTCTCCCCTGCCTGGTATAATGGTGAAGTTGCCCGAATGCTATCTGCTTGGGGGCAAAATGGTCTGGTTGCTATCGTCCAGGTTCTGCCTCGGCGGCTTTGGGTGCAGAGTGCCCTCGGTAATGCCGTGCAGGTGCACATGCGTGCTCTGACCCCCGGCACCCCGAACACGCAACTCGAAGTAGAACTGCCTTGGGATCTATTCGATGGAAAACCGCCGGCCGGTTTACCAGTCCCCGTCATAATCTTGGAACCTCGATCCATCGCGCCATGGGCACAATCAGTAGCAGGTATAGCCGGTGTGTGGATATCAGGTAAGGTGCTTCCAGCAGCCTCTTCTGAGGAGAGCAAGCCCCTTGAACTAGACGTTGCGATGGAACCAGAAGAACCTGCTGCCTCCCTTTCTCCCGAAAGGCGACTACAGCTTTTTCGGGCTACGGCTTCTCCACTGGCTTGGCGGTTGGCAGGCTACCTGGCAGCCGCTCCACTCAGCTTGCCGGTCATGCGTCTCGTCCAGCGAGTGATGTTGCCCGAGTCCCGGCAGGCGCACCTAGCTGAAGTGTTTTTGAGTGGCTTGATTAAGCGACAAACACCGAACGATCCGTCTATACACCCAGATGACGTCCGATACGATTTTGTCGATGGGGTCCGAGATTTACTCCTCAGCACTATCCTCGTAAGCGAAACTGTTGAAGTTCTCACCAAGGTCTCTAATTTTATAGATAGGGAGACCGGCAAGCCCCTCGATTTCCGGGCACTGATTGCAGACCCGACAGCAACAGGCCGGATAGTAATTGAGAAAGATAGCCAGCCATTTGCAGCCGTGGCGACTAGGGTGTTACATCGTCTCGGCGGTCGTTATGCCCAGTTAGCAACGCATCTGGAGCGCATTGAAGGCATAAAGCGAGCCGAGAGCGAAGACCTTAGCTTGGAGGAGGATGGTCTCAGCCTTCGCCCTTCGGCCAGGACGCGAGCCTGGCTGGAGGCTTCAGAGAAAGCCGTGGCTGTCCTCGGAGGGGAGGATGCGCAACAGAGGGAAGAGTTCCAGCAACAGTCAGCCGCTCTCGTCAAAGTGTTGAGCGATGCCCTGGGGTTGGTGCAGCTGGAAAGCCGTTCTTACATGCGTATGCATGGCTACGTGGTCGAGGCCTCAGATCTGCGTCTTCGTGTGCCGTCTCGCTTTCCAGTTGTCTTCCCCCAATGCACCACTTACGGTAAAGATGACATCGTCCACTTGGCTGATTTTATGGGTGTCCTAGGTATGACCGATTTCTTTGCCTTATTGGTCGCCTTTGATCTGCCAGGGGATGGGAAGAATGTGGCCGGTTTGCGGCGGTTGGTCAAGGACTCGCCCTACGCGCACGATTTCATCGTCCTGGGCAACGACGATGTGCTGAGCGTCCTGAAGGCCAAGGACCCAAACACCAGGCTGATCCAGCTCCTCCTCGATCAAGTGGGTCTGAGTCTGGTCTCCCCCTACACCGTCTATGGGCCTGTGCTGGAGAATATGTTCTTCGGACGGGAGGATGAAATAAAGACCATTGTACAAACCATCAAAGACAGCGACTTTGCTCTGACTGGAGGTCGTAAGATCGGCAAGACCTCGACCTTGCGAAAGGTCTATCGTCTCCTAGGCAAAAATGACCAATATAGTACCTTTTACCTCGACTGTCAGGCTATCCTCACTTACCATGAGTTCTTCTATGTCCTGGGCCAGAAACTGGAACGAAAGCTGGACGCCGACCCTGCTAGCTTCCGAGATGTTGTCACCTGGTTGAAGCGGGAGGCAGGGGACAGGATGATTGTTGTTCTCCTCGATGAAGTAGACGATTTGCTCACATATGATGTGGAGAGAGGAGAGTCTCTCTTCAAAGTCTTTCGCTCCCTTTCTCAGGAGGGTTATTGCCGCTTCATCTTCTGCGGCAGCAAGAGCCTCTATCGGCGTATCCATCACCCTGATTCGCCCCTCTTCAATTTCTGCAAGGACATCATCTTGGGTCCCCTGGACGAAAAGAGCGCCGCTGAGATCATCACCCGCCCTATGGATGACATGGACATCGAATTACAGGACAGGGACCAACTGGTGGATCGGATCATCAGAATCTCCTCCTGCCACCCCAACTTGGTGCAATTCATCTGCGAGCGTCTCATCAACCGCATTCAAGCGCCGCGCATTACCCTGGAAGACCTGCACAAGGTCACTACCACCCAGGAATTCTATCAATACTTTATCGAAATTGCCTGGGGCCAATCCACCCTGCTGGAAAAGATCATCACCCTAGCCATGCTGAACAACCAGAGGTTTGCTAGAAATGAAGTGTATGCAATTCTAGAGGGGATGGGCATAAGGAACAGGGCAGCCATTGACGAAGCCCTGGAGGCCTTAGAGCTGTATGCCCTCTTGAGACGGGATGGGAAGAACTACTCTTACGCCTTGACCGAGTTCCCGCGCATTGTGCGGGAAAGTGAAGACGTGGAAGCGTTGATTGAGAGTATGTTAAGGCGAACTGGGCGGGAAAGTGAAGACGTGGAAACGTTGGTTGAGAGTACGTTAAGGAGGAAGGATCTAGGTTTTGTTACGCATGGTCCTTTGAATCCAGAGACTGATCGCTTTATCGGTCGCACCAGCGAACTGAAGGAAATGGAGAGTTGGCTGACCAAGGTGCGCAACTATGGGGCGGTGGTGGGTGCTCGGCAGACGGGCAAGACCAGCCTTCTGCTAAAGTTCCGCCACGATCTGCAAGCCAGATATGGCTTTGTCTTCGTTGACCTCATGGAGTTGCACGGGGTTGACGTCGCTCAGTGCTATCGGCGTCTAAGCCAAGAGATCACGGAGCAACTAGAAGAGGTGTTGGATAGCCAGGGGCTGGAACTGGCCTCCACCGGCGCCGAGTTCCATGATTTCTTGAGAGAGGTCGCTCGACGGAGCCGTCCGCCTCGCTTGGTTATCATTCTGGACGAAGTGGGGGCTTTGCCCAGGGAGACCGCTCAGAGTCTAGCCAGTACCATGCGGGCTGTTTTCAGCCAGCGCCACATCCAACGGCTTTTTGACAAATTCATCTTCATTTTCAGTGGTGCAGATATTCTGGAGTTTGCCATCGGCGGAACCTCACCTCTCAGAAACGTTACCAAAGTCCTCTACGTACCAGACTTTAGCCGGGAGGAGACGACAAAGCTGATTACCGCTGGCTTGGAAAAAGCGGGGCTAGCTGTTGACCCAGCTATAAGCGACCGTATTTACCAGTGGACTCACGGTCATCCCTACCTCAGCCAGCGTTTGGGAGCCTTGGTGCTAAAGATCGCGAAAGGGGATCCCCGGTTGACGGTCCCAATGGTTGACATGGCAGTCGAGCGACTCCAGGCGGGGGATGTGAACCTGCAGCATCTTATCAACAGCCTGCAAGCTGATTCGAGGGCCGAGGTCAAGGTGGGTGAGATACTACGACCAGGCAGTCAGATCCATTTCAGTCGCAACGATCCTGTCCTGTCACAGTTGGAGATTATAGGAGTGATCCGCGATGAAAAGGGTCTGTGTGTCATCCGCAACCGAATCTACGAAGACCTTTTACAAGAGTTCTATTCTTCAATTCCAGAACCTCTAAAGAAGGAGACAGTTACAGCCCCTATTGAGCTACGAGAGGAAATGATAAAGGGTAACTGTGTCCTGTTCATCGGACCTGGACTATCCGTTGGCGCCGGCCTGCCGGGCTGGTATAGCTTGATCGACGAACTGGCCAAGCGTATCGGCTACGAATTGCCACCGGCCCAGTGGGTCACCGGCGATGCTTTAATCGAGGCCGCCCGGGTATACATTAACGAGCAGGGATTGCATAGTTTAGTGAATTTCCTAAGAGGTAGACTGGACACCGCCACCAAGTCCCCCACGGCCGCTCACCAAGCCCTGGCCCGTTTGCCCATCTCTCTGGTCTTTACTGCCAACTATGACGACCTGCTGGAGCGGGCCTACCAGGATGCTGGCAAGCGGTTCCATGTCGTGGTGCGGGACAGCGACATTCCTTTTACGCACCGTGATTCGGACGCTGTCAACATTGTCAAGCTCTTCGGCGATCTCGATCAGCCAGACACAATCGTGCTGGCCCGCCAGCAGTACGAGGCCTTCTTTCTGCAGCAGCCGCAGATGATCAAGCTCTTGGAAACCGAACTGGGCCGCTCAACTGTGCTCTGTCTGGGCTGGAGCCACAGCGACCCCCACTTTGACCTGGTCTTTGGCGAGTTGTTCAACCGCTTTGGTGAATTCATGCGCCCGCCCTACGCCGTGATGTTCGATCTGTCCGAGGCCCGGCGCAAGGAACTGGAACGCAAGCACATCCGCCTGGTGCAACTGCCTGACAAGGGCGACCGCACCAGGCAACTGGCCACCTGGCTCAACAGTTTGACACCTGGGAACGTCACTCAACAATAACGCCGAATGCAGGCTCCTCGCCCGACCTAAACTACATACTCCGCTGAAGCGCGGTGCCAGTCCGTTCCCCGCCCTACTGGTGGTCATGCTCACCATCCGCCTATATGCTGGCCAGAGCCTGACTGTGGTGGTTACCAAAGCCACGACAGTAATCGTTGCCAGCAACAGGATGCTCAAAGTTACAAAGGTGCTGATCGCAGACGGCAGCACCGCCCTTTTCTACGATATCTTTGACACCTCCAGTGTCCCAGCTTTTCTTGGGGAATGACTGCATGAGCCAAAGGGCTTTCTGGGTAGCCTTGGTCCTGTTTGCTATTTTGACTAGCTGTACTCCTGAGAAGGAGACTGAAGACCCCAATGCTCCCTACAAACAATCCCTCCTCCCCGCCTTCTAGGAAGACATTGTCTCTCTGGGAGAGATCCCCCGCTATCGCATCGCTGTCAGCCCTGACGCCGACACTCTCCCTGACCGGTCGCTATGTCAAGGTGCGACGCACTTGCAAGTGCGTCGCACCTGAGCTATCGAACATTGACCGACGACTTTGACAGGACCCTAACCACGAGTGGATTTTGTTGCAGAAACATGCCACTTATGGCATAATATCAGCATGGAATTCGCACGCTTGATCGAAATCGTGGGCCACGAACCGGTCTTTGAGACCAGCCTGCTTCTGGCGGGTGAGGTAAACGCGGCAAACGTGCGCCGACAGTTGTCGCGTTGGACAAAGGCCGGGCGGCTCTACCAGTTGCGGCGCGGCCTGTACACCCTGGCACCCCCGTTCCAGAAGGTAAAGCCCCATCCCTTCGTCGTCGCTAATCGCATGGTGCGCGGCTCTTACGTCAGTTGCCAGTCGGCCCTGGGTCACTACGGCCTCATCCCGGAGCACGTGCCGGTCGTCGTCAGTGTCACGACAGGGAGGCCCGCCCGTTGGGAGACGCCATTGGGTGTTTACGAGTTTCACCACATCAAAACCGGCCTGTTGCGCGGATATCGGCTGGCTGACCTGGGCGGAGGTCAAAAGGCGTTCGTCGCCACGCCGGAGAAGGCCCTGCTGGACTTGGTCCATTTGCAGCCGGGCGGGGATGCGCCGGACTATTTGCGGGAACTGCGCTTACAAAACCTGGACCGCCTGGACTTGGACGAACTGCGACGGCAGGCTGACCTGGCCCACAGCCCCAAACTGCGCCGGGCAGCGGCGTTCGTGGCAGACCTGGCGCGCTCCGAGGCGCAGGAGTACGAAACGCTATGAAGGAATATCTCTCCGAGCTTGTCCATGGCAGTCCCACGCCGGCCCAGGCACGCAATGTGACGCGAGAGTATTTGCAGGCCCGGATTCTTGGTTCTCTCCAACGCGCTGGGGCGATGATTCCGCTCGCTTTCCACGGTGGTACAGCCCTCCGCTTCCTGTTCGCCAGCGCCCGCTATTCCGAGGATCTGGACTTTGCCCTGGAACAAGCCAGGTCTCGATACGACTTTCGCGCCTACCTGCAGGCCATTGAGGCCGAGTTTGCCGCCGAGGGCTACGCCGTGCAACTCAGGGTGAGTGACCAGAAAACCGTACACAGTGCGTTCGTCCGTTTCCCTGGACTGCTCTATGAGTTGGGCCTATCGCCTCACCGGGATGAAGTGTTTTCGGTCAAAATCGAGGTGGACACGAACCCGCCTGCCGGAGCGGTGCTGATCACGAGCATCGTTCGCCGCCACGTGACGCTGCAACTTCAGCACCACGACCGGGCGTCGCTGCTGGCTGGCAAGCTGCATGCTATTCTGCAACGTTCCTATCTCAAGGGACGAGACCTCTATGACCTGCTATGGTATCTCAGCGATCCCCATTGGCCAGCGCCCAACCTGACGTTACTCAATAACGCCTTGCAGCAAACGGGCTGGACTGGCGGTCCTTTGACCGAAGACAATTGGCGGGAGGCCGTGCGCAGCCGATTGCAAACCGTCGCGTGGGAGCGAGTAGTGTCCGACGTGCGCCCGTTTCTGGAACCAGGCGCTGACCCGACCCTCCTAACCCTTGAGAACATGGTGCGGGTGCTCGAATGAAGAACCGGCGATGAAAAGGCTTACTTTAGTCCTGACGCTGATCCTGCTGCCTTTGCTGGCCGGCTGCATCGAGCCAGAGCAGCCTGCAGAAGACCCCCTCGCCCCCTACAAGCCATCCCTCCTCCCCCCCTTCCAGGGCGATATCGCCCCTCTGGGGAACATCCCCCGCTATCGCATCGCCGTCAGCCTCGACGCCGACGCGCTCACCCTGACTGGCCGCCAGCAGGTTTTTTACACCAATAACGAGGGCGACAATCTGGGCGAAATCTACTTCCGCCTCTACCCCAACCTGCCTCAATTCGGTGGCCAGATGCAGATCCAAAGGGCAGCCATTGGCATTCGGGATACGTCCTTCGCCTACGAGGCCGGAAACACCGCCCTCAAACTGCCCCTGACGCCCGCCCTTCTACCGGGGGAAGGGCTGCAGATCGAACTGGATTTCACCGTCCAGGTCCCCCACTCCGACGACGAGCCTCGCCTGTTCGGCCTGAGCCAGGGCATCCTGAGCCTGCCCAATTTCTATCCCCTGCTGGCCGCCCACGAGGCCGCCGGCTGGCACCTGGACGTGGCCCCCGAGTTCTCTGACGCCGTCTTTAGCGAGGTGGCCCTCTACGAGGTGAGGGTCACCGCCCCATTGGACATGGTGGTCGTCACCTCTGGCTCGGCCCTTGAAACGCAGCCGAATCCTGACGGCACCCAAATAGTGTACTGTGGGGGCGGCCCGATGCGCGACTTTAGCCTGATGATGAGCTGCGAGTTTCAGGTCGCCAGCACTATGGCCTATAGCACCACCGTCAACTCTTACTACCTGCCCCCGGATGCATCCAGCGGCCAGGCGGTCCTCCAGCACGCCGCGGCCGCCCTTCGGGCCTACAGCGATGCGTTCGGTCCCTACCCTTTCGCTGAATTCGACGTGGTCGAATCGCCGCTGGGCAACCGAGGCATGGAGTACCCGGGCCTGATCCTGGTGGGGACCGACCTCTACCGCGCCCGGGCTGACGCCCGGGAGTTCATGGTGGTGCACGAGGTGGGCCATCAGTGGTGGTACAGCCTGGTGGGCAATGATGCGGTCAATCACCCCTGGCTGGACGAGGGCCTGACCGAATACTCGGCCTATGTCTACCACCAGATGGTCTACAGCCAGGCCGCGGCCGACGAACTGGTGGAAAAGCGCTGGCTGATCCCCTACCAGGTAGCCGTGGGCAAGGGCCTGGACGCTGCCGCCGATCAACCTTCCCTGGCCTTTTCCGATGAAAACTATGAGTACATCGTTTACGCCAAGGGAGCCCTCTTCTTCCATGCCCTCCACCAGGCGGTGGGTGACTAGGCCTATCTGGCCATCATGCGGGAGTATTTGCAGCAATACAAGTACGGCATCGCGACCCCGGCCGATTTCCTGCGCCTGGCCGAGGCCGTCTCGGGACAGGACCTGGACCCCATCTACCAGGAATGGGTCCTGACGGTCAGATAACATAGGGTAAGTTTCTGTGGATAGTGGAGTCCCGAACTTGTTCGGGTTCATTGCGCTAAATCCCCAACAAGTTGGGGACTCCCGTGGCCTGACCAAACGGCTATAAAGGATGCCAGATCACCATGACAAACAAAAAGCTCATCACTTCTCATTTGTCACTTACCACTCATCACTCGTCACTCATCACTCTATCTGCGATCCTACTCTTGGTCGTTGGTTGTGGACCCAACCCCACACCGACGCCAGAACCCACCCCCAGCCCAGCCCCGACCACCGCTTCCCAACCGGCCTTGCCACCGCCGTCGGCGGTTACGCCTAATCCGGTGGCCGATCAGGACGACCTCACCCTCTACGAGGCGGCCATGCTCCCCCGGTTCGCTGGTGACATCGCCCAACTGGACGATCCCGCCCAGTACCACATTGACCTGGTCGTTGACATGGAGACCCTGACCCTGACCGGCAGCCAGCGGTTGCTTTACACCAACAATGAGACGGTCGAGCTGAACGAGATCTACTTCCGTCTCTTCCCCAACACCCCTGAGCACGGGGGGCGGCTGAGTGTCGAAAGCGTCCTGGTCAACGGGCAGAAGCCCGAGGTGACTTACGAACTGGACGATACGGCCATGAAGGTGCTTCTGGCCGAACCCCTGGCCCCCGAGGCCCAACTGGAAATCGTCATCGAGTTCGGGGTGGTCGTTCCCGAAGGCAACCAGCACGGGTATGGGGCTTTCAACTATGAGAATGGGATCATGGCCCTGGCCGGTTTCTACCCTCTGGTGCCTGTCTACGACGACGAGGGCTGGAACGTAGAGTTGGCTCCCGACTATGGCGACGCGGTCCACAGCGACACCGCTCTCTATAGATTCCATCTCACCGTGCCAGGGGATATGGTGGCGGTCACCTCTGGTTCGCTCGTTTCGGAAACGGACAACGGCGACGGCACACGGACTCTCTATTGTGTCAGTGGCCCTATGCGGGATTTTAACGTGGTCATGAGCCGGGATTTCGTGGTCAAGAGTGCCACCGTGGGCCAGACCATCGTCCATTCGTATTACTTGCCCACGGATGAAGCCGCTGGCGAGCGGGTCCTGCAATACGTCAGCGATGCTCTGCGTATCTACAACGAGCGCTTTGGCCTGTACCCTTTTGCCGAATTCGATGCCGTCGAGACTCCCATCACCGCAGCGGGCATCGAGTACCCGGGCCTGATCGTCGTCGCCCGGCGCTTCTACGAGGAGGGACAAGCGGGTGGTTTCTTCGAGTTTGCCACGGCCCACGAGGTGGCCCACCAGTGGTGGTACAGTATGGTGGGCAGCGACCAGGTGGACGAACCCTGGCTGGACGAGGCCCTGACCAATTACTCGACCCTCATCTATTTTGAGGACGTCCACGGCCAACAGGAGGCCCGGTTGATCCTGGACCGGTATTTCGAGGACCTTTACCGGCAGGTCGTTGAGGAAGGGCGCGACGCTGTGGTCGCTCAGCCGGTGGCTGCTTTTTCCGAAGAGGACTATGGTCCCATCGTTTACGGCAAAGGGCCTCTCTTCTTCCACGCCCTGCGCCAGGAGGTAGGCGACGCAACCTACTTTGCTATCATGAAGGAATACCTGCGCCAACACAAATACAAAATCGCCACCCCCGAAAGTTTCCTGGGGGTGGCGGAATCCGTTGCGGGGCAGGATCTTGATGCCATCTACAAGCAGTGGGTCCTGGGTACCAAAAATCCCTGATTTTCTTAACAATCCTTCCTATCTATCTGTATAATTAGCGAGATAAGCCGCTATTGGTTTTCTCATTATGAAATCGAGGAGAGAGTATGGCCCCCAGTACTTGAGGCTCGCAACGTCACCAAGAGATTCCCCGGTGTTCTGGCCAACGACCGCATCAATTTCTCCCTGGAGAAAGGTGAGGTGTTGGCCTTAAAGCAACAGCCCTCGGCCTCAGGCCGAGGGCTGTTTTTCTCAGTGGATAGGCTTCGAGTCAAGGCGCGCCCCCTTCTACCTCAGACGGGCCTGCCTCTCGCAGGTAAGCCGCCGCCTGTTCGGGTGAGGTAAAGTTGACATAAAAACCCATCCCTCGTTCAAAGCCGTGGATTTGGACCAGGCGGGGGATGACCTCCACGTGCCAATGGAAATCCGTCTCGAGGGCCGTCCAGTCACCGGAGGGCGGCGGGGCGTTGGTGTTGGGCTCGATATGAAAGGCCAGGTTGTAGGCAGGGTCCTGCAAAACAAGCTTGAGCCGGGTCAGTGCGTCCTTCAGGGACCAGGCCAGGCTGGATACTTCACTCTGCGTGATCTGGGCAAAGGCGTGCTGATGTTTCTTGGGTGCGATCAGCAACTCGAAGGGAGCCTGGGAAGCAAAGGGAGCCAGCGTCACCAGGTCGTCGTTCTGGCTGACGATTCGCTCTTCGGCCATCAGTTCCTGCTCGATGACGTCGCAAAACAGGCACCTCCCTTTCTCGCGATAATGTTCCCGGGCCGAAGCCATCTCTGTGGAGACGACGGGTGGGATGATTGGGGCAGCGATCAACTGGGTGTGGGAATGGGCCAGGGTGGCGCCAGCGGCACCACCGTGATTTTTGGCGATCATGATGTGGCGGAGGCGAGGGTCTTTTTTCAGGTCCATCAACCGGCTGAGGAGGGCCCGGATGATCTCTTCCAGGTGCTCCAGGGGGTAGTCGGCCATGCCCAGATTGTGCTGAGGGGTCTCGATCACCACTTCATGGACGCCAAAGCCGTTCATCTTTTCAAAAACCCCATCGGTTTCGTGATTCAGCTCTCCCTCCATAGCCAGGGCGCGGAACTTGCTGGGGACGACCCGTAGCTCCCAGCCTGGTCCGTTGGGCGGCGAGCCATCGGGGCGCAGGGCATAGACCTCGGGCGGGGTGACGTGCTCATTGCCCTGGCAGAAGGGACAAAAGCCCCCGCCGGGCTTCTCGTCAACGGGCTTGACAAAGTCAGAGGGGCGCATGCCACGCTCCATAGCGATGCTCACCCAGCTCTGGTGGATCGGGTTGTATCGTAACTCGGGCATCTGGATACTCCTTGACAAGATGTTGGAGGGAAGCCTTGCGAAGGTTTTTGGGAACCTTCGCAAGGCTTTAGAGAATATACCACAACCCAGGGCAAAGGGCAAGTTCGTCTCACCATTTGCCTTTTCTGCCTGCATCGAGTACAATGTCGGTTGATGAAGGCGACCCTCGACTCTCCTATCGTGTATGCCGTGCGCGAAGGAAGCATATTCCCCTCTTATCTCGAACTCTACCGCCGGGGTGAGTTGGCCCGCCGCATTGAGCGGGCCTACGCCTTGCTGGAGTCCTGTACACTCTGCCCCAGGGAGTGCGGCGTCAACCGCCTGGCTGGTCAGCAGGGTTTCTGCCGCGTTGGCCTGGAGCCCAAGGTGGCCAGTTGGAACGTCCATCCCTGGGAGGAACCGCCCATCAGTGGCTCCTTTGGCTCGGGCACCGTCTTTTTCTCCAGTTGCACCGGGCGCTGTCTCTTCTGCCAGAATTACCCCATCAGCCAGTTGGGGGTGGGCAACGTCGTCCCGGTGGGACGGCTGGCCGGGATGATGCTGGAACTGCAAGCCAAGGGCTGCCATAACATCAATCTGGTCACCCCTACCCATTTTGTGCCCCAAGTCCTGGCCGCCTTGCCCCATGCTATCGAGGGTGGCTTGTGCCTGCCCCTGGTCTACAACTCTAGTGGCTACGAGACCGTGGAAGTTTTGCGGCTCCTCGATGGCGTGGTGGATATCTGGTTGCCTGACGCCAAATATGCCGACGACGATACCGCCCGCCGTTTGTCAGGGTTCCCCCATTACGTTGAGCATAACCGAGCCGCCCTCCAGGAGATGTATCGCCAGGTGGGCGATGAGCTGGTGTTGGACCAGGGTGGCCTGGCCAGGCGAGGGATGATCGTGCGCCATCTGGTCCTGCCGGAAAGACTGGCCGGCACCGAGGAGGTCCTGAACTGGATCGCCGCTGCTCTTTCACCCCGCGTCCACGTCAGCCTGATGGACCAATATTTTCCCGCTCACCGGGCCGTCGGTCACGCCGTACTGGGCCGCAGAATCACGCCCGAAGAGTACGAAGAAGCCTTGGGGGCCTTTGAGAGAGCCGGGCTCGTGAACGGCTGGCGACAGGAACACGAGGAATGGTAGCTGTGGTTTCTGGGCGAGTACTAAAGCAACCGATAAGATCATCAGCCTTGCGAAGGTTCACAGCCAAACCTTCGCAAGGCTTGTAGTGGAGGAGGTCTTCAATGCAGAAGCAACCTAGCTCTAGTATGTGCTTTGTTTGTGGGAGGCAGAACCCCATCGGGCTGAAAGCCTTCTTTTATCGGGACGAGGAGGGCCGGGTGGTAGCTCATTTCACTGGCAAGGAGGAGCACCAGGGCTACCCTGGGGTGATGCATGGGGGTATCGTCACCGCTCTGTTGGACGAGGTCATCGGGCGGGTGGCTATCGCCTACGACTTGTGGGCGGTGACGGCCAAACTGGAGGTGAGGTTTCGCCATCCCGTGCCCCTGGGACAACCTCTGACCCTGGTGGGGGAGATGACCCATCTGCGCAGCCGTACCCTGGAAGGGCGGGGTGAGATCCGATTAGAGGACGGCACTGTAGCCGCCGAAGCCGAAGGCGTCTATATCCGCCTGCCCCAGGAAGAGATCGAACGAGTAGCGAAGGAACTGGATTTCTGGAAGGTGGTGCCGGATTAAAGGCCATTGACAGTGTGGGGGGACATGCCAGAAGAGATAGAGACACCAATGATCGGTGGCCAAAAGCGGAGCCGCCCTGTGCACAGGGCGGCTCTTTGTTTTAGCCTTGGACTATGTAGCCGTTTCCGTCGGTGTGGGTGTATCTGTTGCTGTTGGTTCGTCGGTGGGTGTGGGCGTGAGCGTATCGGCAGGCGTTGGCGTAGCTGTCTCGGTGGGTGTGGGCTCCTCAGTTGGCGTGGCCGTCTCGGTGGGTGTGGGCGTGAGTGTGTCGGCAGGCGTTGGCGTAGCCGTCTCGGTGGGTGTGGGCGTGAGTGTGTCGGCAGGTGTTAACGTAGCTGTCTCGGTGGGTGTGGGCGTGAGTGTCTCGGCAGGCGTTGGCGTAGCTGTCTCGGTGGGTGTCAGCTCCTCGGTTGGCGTAGCTGTCTCGGTGGGTGTGGGCGTGAGTGTCTCGGCAGGTGTTGGCGTAGCCGTCTCGGTGGGTGTGGGGGTCGAGGTGGGACTAACGCAGTGATCAATCTCATAGCTATCGAAGATATGGCCGTTGGTGTCTATCGCATCCAGGCGCAGCCGGCAGTCGTTGACTTCCACATTTAAGAAGTGATTGAGGCTGTCGCTATAGGCAGTGAACCAGTCGCCGCTCACAGGGTACAGAGGGGCCCCGCCGCCACCTGTGACGTAGTACACCACGCCTCCATCCTGGGGAGTCGTGCAGGCATCATTGAGGAGGGGACAGGTCCGCTCGTAGTGGTGATCGTGCCCGCTAAAGACAACGTCCACACCATAGGTTTCAAAGATGGGCACCAGGTGGGTTTGCACCTCACTCGTGCTGCCGTGGCTGCCAGAGCTGTAGGGTGGATGGTGGAAGAAAACGAACTTCCAAGGCTGCGTGCTGGCCTGCAAGTCATTCACCAGCCAGTTGTACTGAGTGCTGCCAGCGCTATAGTCCTGGTTTGTGTCTAGCGCCACGAAATGAGTGTTCCCCCAGTCGAAGGAGTAATACTCCTCTTCATCGCCAGAAAGCCCATTTCCCGGCAGGTAGTAGACGTCGGTGTAGCCCTGGTATCCACAGCTACCACCGTTCAGTTCGTGGTTCCCCACGCTGGGGTAGAAGGGAATGTCGCCCATGTTCTCCCGGTAGAGGTCGAAGTAGGCCCGGATGTACTGGTTCCACGAGCTGTCGTCACCTGGGCAGATTCCGCCGCTGTTGACGATGTCGCCGGTGTGGAGAGCCAGGTCAAAGCTGTGCTGGCCTATCTCGGCTGCCACGTCCAGAGCCCCCTGGCTCGGTGGCGAACTGGCACCGTCAGGCCGGCTGTCCCCCAAAGTGATAAAGGTGAACCGGGGTGCTGCAGCTTCGGGCGCAGTGGTGAAAGTGACCTCGGGCCAGGGCGTCACGTCGTCACCGCCAGTGTATACTTTGTAATAGTAAGTGGTATCCGCCGTCAAGCCAGCGATCGTGGCCGAATGCCAGTGTTTGCCGTCATAGATGTTGCTGACAGCGGCCACTATATTGTTGTAGCTTTGGTCGAGGCTGTAGCGGACCTCGCCAGCCCCGGCGTTGTCTGTGGCCCAGGAGATGACCACCGAAGTGGTGGTGGTTTCGCCCGGATATGGATAGACCGACAGGCTGGGCGGGCTCGGAGTCGCAGTGGGTGTGCTGGTCGCTGTGGGCGTCGGTATCTCAGTCAGCGTCGGGGTGGGAGACTGGATAGGCGTACTGGTGGCCGTGGGCGTCGGTGTCTCCGTTGGCGTTGGGACAGGGGACTGAGTAGATGTGCTGGTGGCCGTAGGTGTCGGGGTAGGAGCAGGCGCGGCCATCAGGTTCTCGATCTCGCCTTCGGAGAGGGCCTGGGCGAAGACGTACCATTCGTCGAGTTGGCCGTCAAAGTTTCGGGTGACCTGGCCGTTGTTCAGGCAGGCGCCGAACATGAAGGGAGCAGAAGAGTGGTAGATGGTGTCGTAGGTGACGGAGCGGGATCCGATGAGGTCGCCGTCGAGATAGAGAGAGAGGGTTCTCCCTTCTGCGTCAAAGACGGCGGCGACGTGATACCAGGTGCCCTGGGTCAGGGAGAAGGGAGGGTTGGCTTCCAGGAGATGGGCCGTGCTCAGGGTGCCGTCGGGCGAGGCGACGAAGGCCAGGATGTTGCCGGGGCGGAGGTCGAAGCGGTAGGCGCGGTTGTTGACGCCGTACTCGTACTTGGCGGCCATGACCTGGTAGAGATCCAGTCTCTCAGGGTTGAACCAGCCGACGAGGGAGAGGCTGGCGGTGATGTCGAGGCCGTTCTGGTCGGCGTGGCTGATGGAGAGGTACTCGTTGTTGTCGCTCTCCAGGTCGGCGGCCAGGCCGATCTGGCCGGTGGTTGAACCGACGGTGTTGTGGTCTGTCAGGTGGTTGGCGTAGGTGGAACTGTCCTGGCGCTGGCCGCTGGCTTCGTCGAGGGTCCAATGACCGCGCAGGGCTGGGGGTGGGGGTAGTGGGTTTTCGATGACGACCTGTTCGGAGACGGTGTCGGAGCCCAGGCTGTTGGTGGCGGTCAGGACGACGGTGAAGGTGCCGGTAATGGCGTAGGTGTGGGTGAGATGGACAGCCGTTTCAACGGGGCTACCGTCGCCCAAGTCCCATTCGAAGGTCAGGTTGCCGCCGGTGGAGGCATTACTGAAGGTGGTCATCTGCCCCAAAAAGTCGGGGCTGGAGGTGGTAAAGGCGGCCACGGGTGGGGCTTCTTGGACGGTGAAAACGTCTACGTTATCTATATACCATCCATCGGCAGTCCCGTTTGCATCTGTGTCCAGGCGGAACCTTAGTTGCAGCGTCTCAGCACCACTCAAGTCCAGATTCACCGTTTCACGAGACCACTGCGCGGTCCTGCCTGTGTACGTGGCAACGCTGGTCCATGTGAGACCCTGGTCAGTGGAGGTCTCTACGTACCCGTAATCGTGGTCGGGTTCCAGGTCGTAGCAGGTTTGGAATTGCAAAGTCGGCTGGCTGAGCCCTCCCAGGTTGATGGGCACAGTAGTCAGCGACATCTCCCCATCGTTGGCATAGTTCCCACCAGGGCTGTCCGTCCAGGCATGTATGGGGCTGTGAAATTGAGCTGTTGTGAGGGCCCAAGGCCAGTCTGCTGTCCAGTTACCCTCACCGTTTTCCAGATGGTCTTCAAATAGGGCCACGTGATTTGCAGGAAGATACGGTAGGCTCTCGAACTGGTCATTGGCATAGGCTGAGGTGGTGTAGGCTACATCCACTTCGTCGAGCACCTCGTAGCCATGGCCTTTGAGGAGTTTCAGAGCCGTCAGGGTGAAAGGCCCATCGGTGTTATGGGCATGGATGGCCGGACCACTGAACGCCAGAGAAAGGCTGTGAGTGCCCGCGGCGAGGCTGGCGGGGTCACCGCTGGCCCAGGAGATTAGGGAGCCATCTTTTTCCAGCCACCCTTCCAGCCTGTACTGACTGGCCTCCTCCACCTCTACCTGGACATCAATCACTAGTAGATCGTAAAGTCCGTCGCCATCCAGGTCCTGGCCAGAATCAGAGTATGTGCCTGGCAATATCGCGTGGGCTTCGATCTCGCCCAAGGCAGCCTGATCAACAATACGAGTTCCACCTTCTGCTTTGATCACTTGTTGCGTGGTGTAGGCTTTAGACAGCGAATCAATGATCTCGCCGTCGGCGTTGAGCAGGTAGACGTTCCTTAGCGTATAAGGGCCCACCGTGCCTGGCAGCCTGTCGAATTGGATGGAAGCCGTTGGCCCGGTCCCGCTCCAGGTGGCCCGGGTGACAAATCTCTCCTGGCTGTCGTACAAGTCGCCCTGTACTGTGTACGTCCCTGGTGTAAAGATGTTCAGACCTATGTTTAGGATCAACGATTCATAGAGCCCGTCACCGTCGGCGTCGAGACCCCGTTCGGTGATTTCGCCCGACAACGCTGCCCCCCGGTTCTGAAAGTCATGAACCTGGTAGGCGGCTGTGGTGTAGAGGGATTTCCAATGATCCAGCGCACGGTTGGCAAAATCCTCAGGTGTGGGGTTGTCCACGTCGGTGATGGACAAATACTTCAGGGTGTATGGCCCGTCTACCTTGGATGCAGAGATTTGCAGGCCATCAAAGACGAGTTGGACCCTTTGGGTTCCGTCGGCCAGGTCGGCACGGACGACAGTTGCAGCGATCAGGCCGCCTGTCCCAACCAGGGTTGGGGCCTGGTGGTCAACGCCGAGTTCTCCCTGGATCCAGTAAACGCCGGGCTGGGGGGCCTTGACCTCGATCTCGATCACCAGTTGGTCAAAGTAGCCATCGCCGTCCAGGTCGGCACCATAATCGTTGACGCCCTGCACAATTAGGACGGTCTGCCCGTCATCGGGCCTCTCGTTGGGAGATGCAGAAGACACGATGAGAGGTAGATATAGGGTGTTGGTCGGTAAACCCGTAGGCGACATATTACCGGTCGCTTGGGTCACCGCGGGCTAGTCGCCAGGCGGAGTTCCGGTGACTTGGGGCTCTTGGGTCCAGCCCCAGTATTCCCAGTAGGGAACGAACAAGGTATCAAACCAGTCCTTTCGCACGATGGCATCCCAGTCCCAGCTTGGCCAGCGGTACTCGTGTCCCGATTGATCAGACGAGGTGCTTAACTCCTCCCAGACCCAATTCTCGTCGGCGGCCGAGATGACGCTGCCGCTTCCATCTCCGCCAGAGTGCCAGGGCTTATACCGGTCTCTGCCCCAGCTATACCTACTTTGGGGCGGAAGGTAGCCGTAGCTGCAATCTGGCAAACATCCTGTAGGTTCAAAGCTTAAATAGCTACGGGCCGCCCACCAAGTGGTGGTCTCCGTATCAGGGTTTGTCAACCATATCTCTACTGAGTGGTCAAATGAGCGATGTCGCCAGTCCACGAAGAAGGGACGTGCGGGTATACCGGCTGAGCGTTCGAAGGCGGTCAGGAGACCGGCGATGTTGGAGCATTGGTTGCCGCTATTGGGGTTCTGGTACAGCACTTCCCACGAACTGTCCAGCCAGCAGGGAGCGACAAACCTGGTTACTTTATCGGCGTGGGCAACCAGGGCCTCAGCAGCGCTCCATTGGTTGTTGTGGCCGTTGATGGCTTCTATGACATGTTCCTCAAACACAAACGGTTCGAACGGCTGGAGTTCGAATCTATAGCCAAAGCCAGCGGTCACCCACTCGTCATCTGGGATCCACGAAAGGTCACTGTGGGTGTATTCGCTAGTGCCCAGGTTGACGCCCATTTCGTCCCATAAGTCGGCAGGATCGTCATCGTACAGGAAAGCGTCAATCATGGCCTGGGTCAGGTCAGGGGTAGGAGTGGGCAACTCGAAGATGACGTACAGATTCAGGCTTTTGCTCCAAGCGCCTTCTTGCAGGGTGATTTCGTACTTGCCCACTGGGCTGTCTGAGGGCACAGAGATGTGCCACCGCCCGGTGCAGACATCTCTCACGGGCGTCAGGGTGGTTAGAGAGCTGAGGCTTTTTTCAATCTGGATGCTCGCATCAACGGGGCCGCCCACGGCAAATGTTGCTCCCCGACGCACAACGACGGCGTCGAGGCTGATGAAGCGGTCGCCGTGCTGTTGCCAGCCCCAGGGCTGGATGGAGTGGGGGTCTTGAGCAGAATACTGGCGGGTTTTCAGGTGGCTTTCATACTCTACGTAGATGCCGGGGCTGTGGCCATCGAGGGGGGCTGTATCGTACAGTTTTTCCTGGCCATCGGCCAGGCCATCGTTGTCGCTGTCCGGGTCGAGGGGGTCGGTGGTGAAAAAGCCGGCTGCGTTCCACCAGCCGCTGGTCTCGACATAGTCCGTCAGCCCATCGTAGTCACGGTCGGATGATAGGGACGCAGAATCTGCTGCTGTGGGGAAGGCAGCAGCGGTCTCGGTCATAGCGGGGCATCCGAACCCAGATGCCAGCCAGAAAGACAGTACCGCGAGAAAAACGATGCGCCTTTTCATCAGCCCCCCTCCTCAGTGGACAACTCCAGTAGAACAAAAAACGCCAACAACTTTTGAGCCGGAACAAGATAATGTAATGGTATATGGTCAACAGGTGAAGGCGTCCCGAAAGGTCGGCAGGAGCACACGGTATTGTTTACAACTGTCAGCACGAGGTCGGACCGTCCGGGTGGACGTCAATCGTGTCGTTGACGGACAGGTGCATTCTGGAGCAATATGGTACTATGGTACTATTTTTAGTATACTATATAATTTTATCTTGTCAATGTGAAATAGTTAGAAAATGGTTAGAAAATGGTTAGAAAATGCACGGTCGTTTGAGATCCGATTGGAGGATGGCACTGTAGCTGCCGAAGCCGAAGGTGTCTGTATCCGCCTGCCCCAGGAAGAGATCGAGCAGGTGGAGGAGGAACTGGATTTCTGGAAGGTGGTGCTGGATTAGAGGCGATTGAGGGGGTGAAATGTGCGAACGGCTTTCATTCGCCCTCCTCAGATAGGGGGGGAACTGATGCACGCTTTCATGAAGGCGGCCAGCCGTTGAACGTCCAGACCGGGAAAGGTCTCCTTTTTGCTGCTCTGGGCGTGCTCGATCTCTGTACGCCGGGGCT
>Ga0180437_10004319_pt1 | contig 20323 bp, 19 predicted proteins | sample SS_ome_4_FD_132410 | JGI IMG/M metagenome (GOLD analysis project Ga0180437, IMG submission 132410) | Hypersaline lake sediment archaeal communities from the Salton Sea, California, USA - SS_3_D_1 metaG | ecosystem: Environmental > Aquatic > Non-marine Saline and Alkaline > Hypersaline >... | reverse complement strand
CCCGCACCAGCGCCTGTACTGCGTCGGGACTGTCCAATTCGAGTGCGGCTTGGGCTACTTCCCGGGCTTTGTCCAGCGTGACGGCGCGGATGATCTCCTTCGCCAGGGGAATGGCAGGCGGGTTCATACTGAACTCGTCGAGCTCCAAGCCAAGGAGAATGGGCACAGCGAGTGGCTCTCCGGCCAGTTCCCCACACACTCCCACCCACTTGCCCTGCGCGTGGGCGGCCGCGATGACGTCCCGCACGAGGTGTAGCACAGCGGGCTGGAATCCCGATGCCAGGGTGGCAACCTGCGCGTGGGTGCGGTCAGCTGCCAGTGTGTACTGGCTCAGGTCGTTGGTGCCGACGGAGAAGAAATCCACCTCGGCTGCCAGGCGGTGAGCCATCAGCGCGGCGGCAGGAACCTCGACCATGATGCCCACTTCCATCCTATCTGCAACCGGTTCGCCCTCGGCAAGCAGTTCGGCGCGGCAATCGTCCAGCACTGCCCGAGCTGCCTGTACCTCCGCAACTGTCGCCACCATGGGGAACATCAGTTTGAGATTGCGTCCAGCCCCGGCCCGCAGCGCTGCCCTCAGCTGCGGTCTGAAGAGCTCGGGCCGCGCCAGACATAACCGGATCGCCCGCAGACCCAGAAAGGGATTTGCCTCTTGTGGAAGATCCAGGTAAGGTAGATCCTTGTCACCGCCGATGTCCAACGTGCGCAGGACGACTGGCCGGCTGCCAAACACGTCGGTAATGGCCCGATAGGCTCGATATTGCTCGTCTTCATCGGGCAACGAGGTTCGCTCCAGGTATAGGAACTCGGTGCGCAACAAACCGATGCCCTCCGCACCGGCATCCAGCGCTGCCCGCGCCCCCAGGACGCTGCCGACGTTGGCGACGACCTCGACACGGTGACCGTCACGGGTGATGGCAGGCTTAAAAGCTTCCTCCTGGGCCTGCGCCAGCACTGCGGCAGCGGCCCTTTGCTGCTCCCGATACGTTTCCATGGTCTTTTCGTCTGGGTTCACCAGCAGCACACCGTCGGTGCCATCCAGCACCAACATCGCGCCGTCGTGCACCTCCATGATGTCCGGGCCGACTCCCACGATGGCCGGCCGTCCTAGCCCTCGAGCGAGAATGGCTGTGTGGGAGGTTGGGCCTCCCTCAACGGTGCAAAAGCCCTGTACCAACGACTTGTCCAGCAGCACCGTGTCAGAGGGGGTCAGGTCGCGTGCCAGGATGATGGAGGGAGTGGTCAAACCGGCGGCAGGGGATTCGGCCACGCCGAGGAGGATACACAGGACGCGGGTCACGACGTCGCGCGCGTCAGCGGCGCGGGCACTGAGGTATTTGTCGTCCAGTGCCTCCAACGTCTGCACGTACATCTCGATGGCGTCACTCAACGCGGCCTCTGCGTTGACACACTGTTCTTCGATGATCGTCTGCACTGCGTCCAGCAGCTCAGGGTCTTCCAGCATCATCGTGTGGGCTTGGAAGATGGCAGCTTGCTCGGCCCCGATCTCCGCCTCTGCTTTGGCGGACACCTCTGACAGTTGCGCGCAGGCCGTGTTCAGCGCAGCCTGGAAGCGCGTCCATTCGGCGGCTGGGTCCTCCACGATCCAGCGATCAAAGCTCAGATCCGCTCGCTGGAAACGGAAGGAGGGGCCAATGGCAATTCCACGCGAGGCGGCGATGCCGCGCAGTGTCTTCACCCGCCCTCCCCGAAGTCATCCTCGATCAGGGTCTCCAGTGCAACCAGCGCCTGTTCAGCATCCTCTCCCTCGGCGTAGACAGTGACCACTGCGCCCTGGCTGGCTCCCAGTGTCAGCACATTCAGAATGCTCTTGGCGTTTGCCTCCCGCTCGTTGTGGGTGACCTTGATGTCACAGTCAAACTGCTTGGCGGTCTGAACAAGCAACGCGGCGGGCCGGGCGTGCAGGCCCACTTTGTTCTGGATAGTCAATGTGATTTCTGGCATCAACGTGCTCCTACCAGAAAGATAACGTCATTTGATTTCTGCACAATTCTACTTTCTCAGGATCTCTAGGATTTGTCGCACTGTCTCTTCGACACCTACCCCAGTCAGGAAGGGCACACCGTTCACCACGGGTACGCCATAGTCAGTGCGTAGGAACGCGGTAGCAACGATCAGGTCAGCATTCTGGGCCAATTTGTCCGCGTCCGCTGTCAAGCCCTTGTTTATCTCTGCGTCTATGTTCTCTTCCTCGAAGAGCTGCTTCAACTTCTCCGCGATGATCGTGCTGGTCGCTATGGACGCACCGCAGATCACGGCTACTGTTTTCTTTGCCATTACTCACCTCTGCATATGTTATCGTCTTTCCGCATTACATCATAGCCTGCAGATTCCGTCAAGTTTACGCATCCACGAGCTCTTATCCGATGTGGAGATGACGTTCAAAGACCGCCACGATTTCTGCCGGGCTCTGTGCCTCAGCGATCTGGCTTAGTACGTCTGGACGCTGGAAGATCTCCACCAGTTGCTGCAGCATGATGATCAGTGACTCGGAGTGAGCCACCGCCAGCGCGCACACGATCCGCACTGGCACCATACTGTCCGGGTTGCCCATCTCCCCGAATGCTACCGGCCTCTCCAGCACACCGACCGCGATGGTCTGCCGGAGGACGTGCTCCGCGTCCGTGTGGGGAATCGCTACCCCGATTCCCGGTATGGGGAGGCCCGTTGCGAAAGCCTTCTCCCGCTCAATCGTGGCCTGCACCCAGGAGTCTTTCACAAAGCCTCCCATCTGCAGCCGTGCACCCAACTGGGTAATTGCATCTGCTGCGTTCTCGGCTTGCATCGGCACGATCACGAGGTCCTCTCGTGTCCAGGGCTGCTTCACGTCAGCCTGCTCTTGTGTCGCCTCCATATTCCTCCAGAAAAAGCCGTCCTGATGTGTTATCTCAATGATCCGCAGCACGGAAAAGGATTATAGCACAGATGTCGCTGGGGTCAAGCCTGGTACGTACCAGACCTGACCAGATAACAAGCCCAGGCGATCATTTGACACTGCCAGGGTTTTGTGATAGAATTACGGTAGTGACTGGTACGTACCAGCTGCGGATGTGTTGTTGTATTCTCACGATCGGGCTCTGAGCGGAGGTAATCGGTGAGCCTCGACCATCAAAGTCCAATTCCTCTCTATCTACAGCTAAAGGATCTCCTGGCGTCCCAGATCGAGGGGGGCACTCTCCAACCTGACGATGCGCTTCCCTCTGAGCGGCAACTTTGTGAGCGGTTTGACATCAGCCGGACCACAGTGCGTGAGGCTCTCCGAGAACTGAATTCCTTGGGATTGATCCACACGGTGCCTGGTCGCGGCGCTTTTGTCGTAACACCCCAATCCAACGTGACTATCAGAGTCTCTCTGACCGGCTTCACGGGTGACGTGCGTCGTGAGGGCATGGTTCCCTCTAGCCGGTTGCTCGACGCCAAGCTGATCATATCGCCCACGCCTGCCATCGTCGAGGCAATGGACCTGCAGCCTGACTCTGGTAACGAGATTGTGAGGCTGGAGCGGCTTCGTATGGTCAATGATGTCCCGTTGGCTCTCCACATCATATACCTCAACCACCGCCTCTGCCCAGATATCTTGCAGCACAACCTGGCGGAGGAATCGGTGTTTCAACTGTTGCGCACCAAGTATGGCCTGAGGCTAGCGCACGCCGAGGAGCAGATGTATGCTGCCCTAGCGGATGAGCGTGAGATGGAACTGCTGAACTTGACGTATCCCGCCGCCGTGTTGCGCACGGAGCGCACGACCTTCTCGGATACGGGGGAAGTGATCGAGTTCGCCCTTGCCACGTACTGCGGCGAATGGTATCGGCTGGGCGTGCGCCTGGACGAACACGGATGATGACTCTATGATCAACATCGTGATAGTCTCCCATGCCGATCTCGGCGACGCGTTGATCCGGGCCGCCGAGATGATCGTAGGCTCGACGGAGGGCCTCTATTCCGTCCCTCTGCTTCCTGATGAGAGCCCGGAGAGCTTTGGGGAGAAGTTGGAGGCGGCTCTGCTAGAGATCGAGGGACAGGAGACCTTGATACTCATCGACTTGTTTGGTGGAACACCGTACAACGTGTCAGCCCGTCAGGTGCTCAGGGAGAACGTCGAGTGCGTGACCGGCGCGAACCTTCCGATGTTGCTCGAGTTGGTCACGTCGCGCGACGACGTAACGCTTTCGGAACTGGCAGAGGACATTGCTCAGGCAGGGCGGGAATCGGTCAAGAATCTGGGGCCGATGTTGCGCAAGTAGGACGAGTGGCAGGTTATTAGACGAAAGGAGGTGGATTATAGAGGGGTTTGGGTTGGTACGGATTGACGATCGTCTGATTCACGGGCAGGTGATCGCAGTGTGGTGCAAGCACCAGCGTTTCACCCGTATCGTCATCGTGGATGACGGCGTGGCGGCGGATGCGTTTATGCAGGAGGTGCTGAGGCTGGCCGCGCCGCCGGGCCTCCAGGTGGACGTGCTCTCGGTCGAGGAGGGCATCAGCGCTCTCACCGGCAACCCGCCGAATCGGGGGACGACGATGGTACTGGTGAAGTCGCCCCAGACAGCCAAGCGGCTCTACGATGGTGGGCTGAAATACAGCGCGCTCAACATCGGTGGGATCGGCAGCGGGCCGGGGCGCAAGAACATCTTTAAGAACATTGCCGTCTCGAAAGAAGAGATCGTCATCCTAAAGCATCTATTGGACCAGGGTGTGGAGATCACCCTCCTTACTGTGCCAGGCGAGAAGTCGAAATCATTTTCAGACCTGGCCGGTAAGCTGTAGCCTGTTATAAGGGGCCTACCTCGCTGTGGTTGGCAGGTGAGTACCCCGCAGATGGCTTGGTCAACTTATGGATCAGTCGAAAGGAGAAACTGGAATGAAAGCAAATAAGAGGCAAGTCGGGATAGCCATGGGCGTCAGCCTGTTGTTGATGGTGGTGAGCGTTGCCGTGGTCAAGGCTGCACCGGTGGCTCAAGAACCGCAATCCGTGAACCTTGTGATGGCCTTCATCATCGGCGTCCTGTACTATCTGTCGATGTCGCCCTGGTTTGCCAATCTCGGCTTTACGGTGCTGTACCGCCCGCTGGTCGCCGGGGCACTGGTTGGCATCGTGACGGGGCGCGTGGGCGAAGGCGTCGCCATCGGTGCCAACATCAACGTGCTCTACCTGGGGTGGATCTCGGCGGGTGGTTCCCTGCCGGGCGATCCCGGCCTGGCAGGCTACCTGGGCACCGCCCTGGCGCTAGGTGGTGGGTTGGGTGTGGACGGGGCGCTGGCGGTGGCCGCGCCGCTGGGGCTGCTGGGCGGCCTGACTTGGTCACTGCGCATGTCCCTATGTTCCATTATCCCCCACTGGGCGGATCGCTTCGCCGAGGAAGGGGACGTAGATAAGGTCGCAAGGAGCAACTACATCTACTCCCAGCCGTTCCTGTTCGTCATCTACGCCATACCGGTGATGATTGCCGCGTACCTGGGCTCTGGGGCGGTCGCCGCCGCGCTGGGCTGGATCGGGGCGAACGCCATCTGGGTGATGAACGGGCTGTTCGCTGCCAGCGGCATGTTGTCTGCCCTGGGTATCGCCCTCAACCTAAAGTTCCTGTTCCAGGGGAACGTGTGGCCCTACTTCTTTGTCGGCTTTACTGTCACCTCTATGATGGGCGGCAACGTGAACCTAGTGATGCTTGCCATCATCGGTGCCGTCGTGTCATACGTCCACGTGCTGTTCACCGAGGGGCTTGGGGGCGGGGAGGCCGCTGAGGCCGCCGTGGAGCGCGAGGCGCCCGGGTTACTCACGCAGCGAGACGTCTTCCAGGCTTTCCTGCGCTGGCTTTTCTTCTCGCACTCCACCTATAACTGGGAGCGTATGCAGGGGATGGGCTTTGCGCACAGTATGACGCCGATCATCAAAAAGCTGTACAAGACGAAGGAGGATATCAGCGCCGCGCTGCAACGCCACCTAGTCTTTTTCAACACGCAGCCGGACGTCGGTGGCATAATTCACGGTGCCGTCATCGCCATGGAGGAGGAGCGCGCGGCCGGGGCCGACATCAGCGACGATGCCATCAATGGCGTCAAGACTGGCCTGATGGGCCCCATGGCGGGCATCGGCGACACGCTCCAGCAGGGCATCCTGATCCCCATCGCGTTGGCCCTTGGCATCAGCATCGGACTGGGGGGGAATATCGAGGGGGCAACAAGGGGCAGCCTCCTTGGCCCCATCGTCTACTTCGTCCTGATGGCCATCGGCATCTGGGGCGGCGGCTGGTTCCTCTTCTGGCAGGGGTATAAGCAGGGGCGCGCGGCCGTCACCAACATCCTCAAGAGCGGCACGCTGAACCGCGTCATCACTGGCGCGGGGGTCCTGGGCAACTTTATCATGGGGGCGCTGGTCGTCAGTTTTGTCAGCCTCTCCACGCCAGTCGCATTGCTGATTGGCGGAACCACGTTCCAGGTCCAGGAGGTGCTGAACAGCATCATGCCGAACCTGTTGCCACTGTTGCTGGTCTTGCTTATCTGGTGGCTGCTGACAAAGAGGAACGTGTCGCCCACGACGATCATGGTCGTCGTGATCGTGGTCGGCGTGCTGGGCTCCTACCCCCTGTGGCCGGGCGTCAACGTTGAGACAGGCGAGGCCATCAGGGTTGGGTTATTCGGCTAACGCCGTTACTCTCTAGCGTGTTGGGTGTTCGTTCCATTTGGGATACCCGATGCGCCCAAGGTTGGGTGGACCGGCTGCGTTCCAAGCGGTCGGTCCACCCGCTTCCTTTCGCATGGAGCGGCAACGCCGGTTGTGGTCTGCCAAGTTCTCCGACTCACTAGGTCGATGGGCGGTAGACCAGAGCCGGTGTTCCTTGACATAACATCCTGAAACAGGGCTCAACAAATATCACAAGGGGAGAAATATGCTAGGCTTAAAGAGACATCGATGGAATCACATTTTTCGCGAGGATGGCAAGGCGCTCATTGTCGCGATGGATCATCCGGGCGCGTTTGGTAATATGGAGGGGATGGAGAGACCGGGTGAGGTTCTTCGCAAGGTTCGCGCTGGCGGTGCAGATGCTGTCCTGACGACGTACGGCGTCGTCACACGGTTCGCCAGGGAGATCGGAGATATGGGCATCGTCTTGCGCGTCGACGGCGGCAGCACAATGCTGGCCAAGGAACGCGGTCCCATGCATCTGATGTACGACGTCTACGACGCGCTGCGCGTGGGCGCCGATGCCGTCGGTAGTATGGGCATGCCGGGCTCGATGTACGAGTCGGAAGCGTTGCCATATCTGTCCGAGTTGGTCGCTCAATGTGCCGAGTGGAACGTGCCTGTGATGGCCGAGATGCTGCCGGGCGGGTTCGAGAATCCGGCCGAAATGTGGACGCCGGAGAACGTCGGCCACGCCTGTCGCATCGGTGCGGAGATGGGGGTGGACTTTATCAAGACCGCCTACACCGGCGATGTGGAGAGTTTCCGCACGATCGTCGAGCAGGTATATGTGCCCTTCGTCGTCCTGGGAGGCAGCAAGTCGAAGGATCCTCGAGACCTGCTTGATGGTATTCACGGTGCGATGCAAGCCGGCGCTAGCGGCGTCGCGGTCGGTCGGAACATCTGGCGCTACCCTGATCCTGACAAGATGACGGCGGCCATCGCGGCTATCGTCCACGAGGATGCGACGGTGGACGCTGCCCTGGAGTACCTCAGGTAAAACGTGAGGCGCAAAACGTAATCGTGTTCTCTGCACTGCGCATTCCGTTATGCGCATTGCTCGTGACACATCACGCATCATACAAGCGAAGGAGCTATCTGTGACTGATACCTATAAGCGAGCGGTTTTTGTCGGGCCCCGACAGATCCGTTTCGACGAGCTTCCCATCCCTGAGCCGGGCCCTCGGCAGGCGCTGGTTAAGGTGAAGGCCTGTGCACTGTGTACGTGGGAGCAACGGATGTACTCAGGTGAGGAAACGTTCTACCCCTTGGCCGGTGGGCACGAGGTCTCGGGCGAACTGGTCAAGCTGGGCAACCAGGTCTTTACCGATGCCCAGATAGGCGACCGGGTGATGGCCTCCCCGCTGACCCGTTGCGGCTACTGCGAATCGTGCCGGCGTGGTCTCGACAACATCTGCGATAACAATCGCAAGCCCTTCCGTGAGATCGATGTCGCTGGCCCTGCCGGTCTGGCAGAATACATCCTCCTTGAGGACTATCAGCTCTTCAGGGCTGACAACGGGACATCCTTCGAAGAGATCTGCCTGACAGAGCCACTGGCCTGTGTCCTGCGCAGCGTGCGCAAGGCCCGGGTCGAGCGAGCCGATAACGTCGTCGTCGTGGGAGCGGGCGTCATGGGCTTGCTCCATCTCTTGCTGGCCAAGCAGGTCGGCGCGCGGGTCATCGTCAGCGAGCCCCAGGCCGAACGGAGGGCCTTCGCCAAGGAGATGAGGGCCGATGCAGTCATCGACCCAACCCAGGATCCCTTCGCTGAACAGGTGAAGGGGTTGACCGGTGGCCGTGGCGCGGACGTGATTTTCTGCGCGGTGAGCGTCGCCGCGGCGGTAGAAGAGGCGGTAGAGGCAGTCGCCAAGGGAGGGCGCATCCATGTCTACGCCAGCATCCATCCGAAAGGAACAAGGATCACGATTGATCCTAATCCCTTCCACAGCAAGGAGATTGTGTTGACCGGCACGATGAGCCAGGATAAGGAGGACGTGCTCCAGACGGTGCGCTTGATCTCCCGGGGGATGGTTGATCTAAAGCCGTTCATCTCGCTGGCGCTGCCCTTTGAGAGGCTGGAGGAGGGGTTACAGGCGGCCCTGCGGCCCGATACGTATCGGGTCATCGTGACGATGTAGGTTATCCCCAGGAGTTCACCAGTGAGGTTTCGACCCGAACTGAGAGTCCTCTCCGACGAGCAGGTCTACGAGATCCATCAGGCGGCGCTCGAGATTCTGTGGAACACGGGCGTGCTGGTCAAGGCACCAGCCGCCCGTGACTTGTTACGCAGGGCGGGCGCGTGGGTAGACGATGAGACAATGCTCTGCCGCATTCCCGGATACATCGTTGAGGAGGCGCTAGAGCAAGCGCCGTCCTCATTCACAATCTACGCCCGCAACCCAAAGAACAACGTACGCGTCTCCACCCGGTCCCTGCACTATGAGCCGATGATCGGTAGGCTCAATTGCTACGACTATGTCACCGGGACCACGCATCGGACTACGCTGGAAGATGTGGGTCACTTGGCCAGACTGGCCGATGCACTACCCAGCTATCATCTGCTCCACTCAGGCGCGATTATGCCGCAAATTGAGGGCGTGCCCATCCGCGCCACTCACGTCTATGGCTACCTGGGGTCGGTGCGCAACTCTAGCAAGGTGGTCAAGGCAACCTCCCGCGAGCGGGTTCTCGCTGAGGACTGCCTGCGGATGGTTGCTGTCCTGGCTGGCGGCGAGGACGAGTTGCGGCGCAAACCGTTTACCTTCACCACTGACAACCCCGTTGCGCCGCTCCATCACGACCGTGACCAGACAGAGGGTGTGCTCGAGTTCACCAAGTATGGCCTGCCCATCGACGTGACCAGTGAGCCGCAGGCCGGGGCCACTTCGCCGGTGACGCTGGCGGGACTGCTGGCACAGCAGACGGCAGACGTCATCAGCGGCATCACGATCATCCAGCTCGCCAACCCTGGCAATCCAGTCTGGTATGGGACCTGTGGATCGATCATGGACATGCGGGTGGGGCACATCGCCATCGGAGCTATCGAGATGGGGTTGATCAACGTCGCCAGCGCGCAGATTGCCCACTTCTACGATATCCCCTGCCGGGGCACGGCCTCGGCCACGGATTCAAAGCTGCTGGACTTTCAGGCCGGCTACGAAAAGGCGACGGTGCTCACAATGGCCGCGCTGGGCGGGGTCAACAAGGTCTTTTATCCCGGCACGATGGAAGGGGCACTGACGATCAGCAAAGAGAGCCTGGTCCTCGATGACGAGATCATCGGCGAGCTCTATCGCGTGTTGGAGGGGGTGAACGTCAACGAGAAAACGCTGGCCTTGGACGTGATAGATCGCGTCGGCCCTGGCGGTCACTTTCTCAGTCAGCGCCACACGATGCAGTTCCTGGAGGGAGAGCATTTCCTGCCAGCGCTGAGCGACCGCCGGACGCGTGAGAAGTGGGAGGAGGCAGGGAGCAAAGGGATGGCGGATCATGCTCACGAGAGGATGGAGCGGATCCTGGCTGAACACCAGGTAGACCCATTGCCAGCCGAAGTTGAGGCGGAGCTGGAGCGCATTGTGCGCGAGGTGGAGGCACGACAAACAAAGACGTGAACCACGCATCACGGAAAAGACTCAGGAGTTGATGATTCTATGGATGACATCGAGTTTTTATATCTGACCCAAGCCGACATCCGGGCGACGGGGGTGGACATGCCGATGGTGATGGAGGCCGTCGAGGACTCATTCCGGTTGCACCATCAGGGCCAGACCAACCTGCCCCACAAGATCGTGCTCGACATGGGCGAGCGTGAGCGCGGGCGGGGTAACGCGATGCCCGCTTTCGTGGGGGGCGAATACGACGCCTTTGGCATCAAGTGGATCGCCGGTTTCCCAAAGAACCCAATCCGCCACGGCCTGCCGCGTGCAACCGGGTTCTTCATCCTGAACGATTCCGAAACGGGCATTCCGCTGGCGGTTATGGACTGCACGTTGCTCAGCGCGATGCGCACCGGCGCAGTGACCGGTGTGGGAGCGAAATACCTGGCCCGGTCCGACTCGGAATCGGTAGCGATGATCGGCGCGGGGGTACAGGCCCGGACACAGTTGGAATCGCTAAAGGTTGCGCTTCCGGGTTTGAAGGAGGCGCGTGCCTTTGACATTCGTCGTGAGGCTGCTGAGCGGTACGCGGAGGAGATGAGCGAGAGGCTCTCAATGAATGTGCAAGCCACAGACAGTGCTGAGGCTGCTGTGTGGGGCGCCGACATCGTCGTCACTGTGACCGTGGCCGACGAGCCGATTGTCAAAGACGCCTGGATGAAACCGGGGAGCTACTTTGCGGCCGTTGGTTCATACCAAGAGGAAGAGTTCGCCGTCGTCCGGAACTCGGACAAGGTGGTCGTAGACGGCCTGGAACACGTCCTTCACCGGGAGACACCGGTAATCGCACTGATGGTCGTGCAGGACATGATCGAGGAACAAGACATTGTTGAGCTGGGCGCGATCGTGTGCGGCGAAGCGCCAGGCCGCGAGACGCCCGACGAGCGGATCTTTTTCTCGCCCATTGGAATGGGAACCGAAGACGTTTGCGTCTGCTACAGGGTGTATCAGTCGGCGGTGGAGAAGGGGATTGGCAAGAAGTTGGCGTTGTTTGGGATGTGAGAGGAGGTACATGCATGGCAACTGCTGAAGAGATCTATGCCAAGATGCAAGTCAGCATCGAGGATTACGACCGGGACGCAGCGGTGGCTGCTGCCCAAGAGGCCGTCGCGGCTGGGCTGGACCCGCTGGTGGCTGTGGAAAGCGGCTTCGCTCAGCCGATTCGCAAACTGGGTGAGGCATTCGACCGGATGGAGATATTTCTGCCCCAACTGGTGATGGCGGCCGATGCGATGAAAGCGGGCATGGACGTGCTCGAGGAGGCAATGAAAGCCGGGGGCGGCGCGCTGGAGAACAAGGGCGTGGTGGTCCTGGGCACCGTCGAGGGCGATATCCACGACATCGGAAAGACGGTCGTCGGCGCTATGTTGCAGGCGAACGGTTACGAGGTGCACGACTTGGGCGTCGAAGTGCCATCTACTCGGTTCATTCAGGCCGCCCAGGAGGCTGGCGCCGATGTGATCGCTATGTCCGCACTCCTTTCGACGACGATGCTCTTCCAACGAGACGTGGTCGAGCTGCTGCGCAACAAAGGGCTCGCCGAGAAGCACTTTGTCATCGTCGGCGGCGCGCCCGTCACGCAAGCGTGGGCAGATGAGATCGGTGCGAACGCTTACGCCCGTGATGCTGTGGAGGCCGTCAAGGTGCTGGACGGCCGGCGGGGGGAGTGGGCGAAATGAATTTCAAGGAAGTGGCCAAGCGTGCGGAGACCGGCCCGCTGATGGAGGCTAACGATTTCCTGATGCAGCGGGTCGCCGCGAACGTGGTCAAGCTCCAGAAGGAGTACGACGTCAGGTGGGACGGGAAGACACTGGTCAACCTCGACGACGACCTGGCCGATCGCTGCTGGGCCGCGGGGAAGGAGCTCCTTCTGACCTCTGGTCTTTACAGCATGAACAGCCGGCGCGTTATCGAATTTTCACCAGAGGAGGTCGAGCACGCGCTCCGCTTTGCCCCATCCCGGTTGACGATGGGTGAGGGTAAGGACGTCATCACAATCCACCACCGCGATGTCGAGGACTCGCGCCTTCCCTTTGTCTTTAGCGGTCCCTTCAATGCCGATACCCACGAGGATATGTTCGTCAAGCTCAACGAGGCCTTTGCTCAGGAACGGATCATCGACTGCCTCTTCCTGCCGGGCTACCTGAAGGAGTTGGACGGGTTGATGATCCGGCCAAACTCGGGGCTCTCCAGCCGTGCAGCGGTGTTATACGGACAGTGGTCCCGCGAGGCGGTGCGCCGCGCTGGCCGGCCGGGGATGCCGATCTGTGGCCACGCAGTGATGGCGCTCAACGAGATCGCGTGCACCAACGAGGCGTGGGGACTGCGACAGACCGATCCCCGCGCCATGGTCTTTATCTCTGAGCTGCAAGTTGACGACGTGACCTTGACCCGCCTGGCCTACTACGCGGCCTACGGCTGCCCGCTCTACCTGGGGTTCACCCCCCTGGTGGGCGGGTATGGGGGCGGCCCCGATGGCACGGCCATCGTTGCCGCGGCCTCCTTCGTCGCGGGCGCCGTGCTTGGGTTCGAGATCTGTCATATTGGCCCCCAGCATCTCAAATACAAGCAGCAGACCAACAACCACTCTCTCTTCCTGGGCAGTCTGGCCAACCAGGCCACCAATCGCAACAGCCATATCATCACGACCACCAGCCACACAACCGCCGGCCGGCCTGGATCCGATCAGTACCCTTACGAGTTCTCAGCCCTTGCCCTTTCGGTTGTTCCCAGCGGAAGCAACGTCAGTGGACCGCGGCCGGCGGAGCCCCTGGGCTTTAACAACGTCAGCCCGTTGATGGCGCGGCTATTTGCCGAGGTGGCGCAGGCCGCCGCTGGGATGAACCGGGAAAAAGCAGCGTTGATCGTCGAGCAGCTCTACGAGAAGTATAAGGACAAGATTGAGTTCAAGGAGGCGCCAAAGGGACAGCCTTTCGAGGAGCTCTATGATGTAGACACATTACGTCCCACGCCGGAGCATCAGGCCACCTACGAACGAGTCAGGGAAGAGCTCATCAGGTTGGGAGTGCCTCTGGCGTAGCAAGGGAGCTAGGAGGAAACTATGACTCAACGACTGATCTTTGATGAGGGGAAATGTACGGAGTGCAGGGTCTGCGAACTGAAGTGCTCCTTCGTTCACTTTGAGGTCTTTAACCTCAACAAGTCGGGTATTCGTGTCGTATCCGACTGGCCACACCTGCCCAAAGCGCGCCTGTGCATCCAGTGCGACGATCCTGCTTGCGTGCCGGCCTGCCCTGTCGATGCGCTGGTCCGCACCGACGGGGGCGTCGTGAAGGTGTTGTATGATGAGTGCATCGGGTGTGGCGATTGTGTCGAGGCCTGTCCCTACGATGGGATCTGGCTGGACCCGCTGTCGGAGGTAGCCGTCAAGTGCGACACCTGCGATGGTCGCTTCGAGTGCGTGGCGGACTGTTTTGTGGGCGCACTGAGTGCGGATGGGAAGGAGGGAGTTAGCGATGTTTGAGTGCTATGGCAAGAAACTGCTGCGGGTAGACCTGAGCACGCGGAGCATCACCGAGGAACCGCTGAAACATGCCTTCATCGAGCGATGGGTTGGGGGGATGGGCTTTGGCACAAAGCTCTTGTCGGACGAGGTGCCGCCCACGGCCGATCCACTGGGACCAGAGAACAAGCTCTTCATCTGTGTCGGTCCCCTCACGGGTACCCAGGCGCCTCTCTTCGCCCAGACCTGCATCGTCTCCAAGTCGCCTCTCACGGGCGGGATCATCAATTCCTACGCCGGCGGGCATCTGGGGGGTGCGATCAAGGCCGCCGGATACGATGTCATCGCCATTGAGGGCCAGGCCGATGACTTGGTTTATCTTCTCGTGACGCCCGACGGGGCACAGATCATAGACTGCCCGGAGCTGGCCGGTGAGTCAATCCGTGCCACCGAGGCGGCGGTAAAGGCGGCCTCGGGGCGGGATGATCTTCACACGATGGCCATCGGACTTGCCGGGGAGAACCGCGTGCGCTTCGCCTGCGTCGTCTCTGAGACTCGGGCCTTCGGTCGGGGCGGCATGGGTGCAGTCCTTGGCGCCAAGAACCTCAAGGCGATCGGGGTCGCGGGGATTGGCGACGTGGCTGTGGCCGATCCAGCCGCTTTCAAGGACGCCGTGGCGGCCGCTTACGAGACGTTCCGGCAGGACCTGGAATCGCCGTGGGGTTATCTGGCCATGTTCGCTGGCGCTGGCACTGGGGCAGGGATGTCTCTGGTCAACGAGAAGCACGCCCTGGCGACGCGCCATCACCATTTGACGCACTTTGAGAAAGCCGAGGAGATCGGTGGGCCCGGCATGATGGAAAAGTTTCCCACTCGCCCCGTCGCCTGCCTAGGCTGCCAGGTCCACTGCAGCATGCTGCGCAGCCCTGTCAAGACCAAGTGGGGCGAGGTATGGACCCGCGGCCCCGAGTACGAGACGATGTACTCGCTGGGGTCGCTTTGCTTCAACGGCGACGCCGAGATGCTGCTCAAGGCCAACGATCAGGCTGAGGAGTACGGCATGGACACGCTATCGCTCGGCGTCAGCGTCGCTTTTGCGATGGAATGCGCCGACCGGGGCATTCTGCCCCGGAATGCCCTGGGGGGGGATGTGGCTCTGGAGTTTGGCAACGCCGACGCCACGATCAAGCTGATCGACATGATCGCTCACCGAGAGGGGTTGGGCGATACGTTGGCCGAGGGTAGCCGCCGCGCCTCCCAGATCATCGGGCAAGGCACGGATGCGTTCGCGTTACAGTCCAAGGGAATGGAGTTCGCTGCCTGGATGCCGGAGCGGATGCGTGGCATTGCTGTCACGTTTGCTACTTCCAACCGAGGCGCGTGCCACAAGCGGGCTCCCATCGGCATGGAGCTGATGGACGTGATCCCGATGGATGGCATCGAGGGACGTGCAGCGCTGGTAGCCGAGATCCAGAACAAGGTAAACGCCCTCTTTTGCCTGGTCGCGTGCCGGTTTGCGGAGTTCATCGTGCCGATGGAGCAATTCCTCGCACTGCTTAACACCGCCAGCGGCCTGAGCTGCACCGAGGAGCGGTTCATGCGGTTGGGCGAGGGTATCTGGAACCTGGAGCGGCTGTACAACCTGGCCGCCGGAATCGACGGGAGCGAGGACCGGCTGCCGGACATCTGCTTTGAGGTGCCGGAGGACTTTCCGGAGGACGCCAAACCCCTCACCCGGGAGGACTTTGCCACGCTGCTGCGCGACTACTACGCCGCGCGCGGGTGGGACGAGCAGGGCCATCCAACGTCGGAGCGGCTAGCGGCGCTCGGACTCCAAACGTGAGATGGAAGTTGCTGTCCGCTTCTCTGGACCATTGCGCGTGTTGGCAGGTCGCCAGGACCTGACCTTATCGCTGGCTGACGGGGGCACGCTGCGTGACCTGCTGCACACCCTGCACGACGTGCTTCCACCACCCTTCGTCGAGCAGATCCTGACGCCACTTCAAACGAGCGCTGGTCCATTGGCGCTGATGTTGGTCAATCGCGCTCACCCGCGCGGGTCGACCGACCTAGACCGCCCGCTAGCCGAGGGCGATGTGGTGGTCTTTGTGCCGCCTATGGCAGGGGGCTGAAGTTTGTGCCTCAAAGACAAGCGGTACGCCGTGCCCACATCTGGGCGGAGCTTGTGAGCGGCTAGCGAGTTCTGATGAAAAGAGAGACGGCCTCTTCGTCACGCGGCTTGCCTCTGCATCTGGGCAAGGGTGAACTCTGGGCGCTGATGGCGGCTCTAGCGTACGCGTTGAACAATATCTTTGTCAGAGCCGCCATACGGGACTATGATTTGAACGACTGGATGGGGGTAAGCTTGCGCGCTGTGCCGACTTTTCTGTTTACGTTGGTGATGGGATTGGGAGCTCGGCAGCGTAACCCTCAAGCCGTATCGCCGGCCAGTAACTGGCGGCTGGTGACTATGTTGGTAGGCTACGGGCTGCTGACTTTCGTCATTGCCAATCCCTTGCTGTTTGCAGCGCTTCGAGCAGGCGGGGTACTGGTTGCCAGCCCGGTCACCGGTACGCAGGCAATCTGGGCTGGGCTCATCGCCGCGCTCTTTCTGCATGAGCGGCTTAATCGCACGATGGTCGGCGGGATGGTGATCACCGTCTTGGGCATCGCGCTGTTGGCGGTCGGCCAAAGCGGCGACGCGTCGATATCGCCGACTTGGTGGCTGGCGGTGCCGTTCGCGCTGGGCACGGCGCTCTGCTGGGCGCTTTCGGGTGTATTGGTGACCAGCGCTATGCGGCAAGGGGTGGACCGCTTCAGGGCACTGGCCGTCGCTACTGGCTCTGGCATCGTGGCTCTTACGCTTCTACTGCTGTTCACTGGCGACATTGATGTCTACGCGACCACGCCACTGATGGCCCAGATCAGTCTCTTGCTGGCCGGTCTGCTCAACGCCGTGGCGTTGGTCAGTATCACAACGGCGCTGTCACTCACTAGCGTAGCCAGTGCTTCTACGCTGAACTCGCTTCAAATCGGGCTTGCGCCGCTGTTTGCCTGGCTGTTCTTGGGAGAGCGACTTGGCTGGCTGATGGCGGTGGGGATTCTGCTGATCGCCGGCGGTGTGGTCGTCGTGCAGCGTGCCAAATCGAAAGCGGAAAGACCAAGGACGAGAGACGAGATCGGCTCGACGATATAGCTTTGGTCTCTCTGTCTTGAGAAGGAGTCCGACAATGACGGGAGAATTTCGGTTTATCTTTAGAGCGAAGGACTATGAGGCATCGGTGGCTTTCTATCGAGACGGGCTGGAGTTGCCTGTGGTAGGCTCGTGGGCTCGGGGACCGTCCCAGCGGGGAACGTTGTTCCAGGCCGCCTCTGGTATCATCGAGGTCCTGGCCCTTGCCCCTGGGGACGCTTACGTGCCGCCGCAGGGGATGGAGCTGGGCTACGAAGTGGACGACGTGGACGAATGGTATCAGCGCGCCCAGAAAAAGGATTTGCCCGTCAGTAAAGAAATCGCTGACAGGCCCTGGGGGCACCGTACCTTCTCGATCACCGACCCCGATGGAATTCGGGTGATCCTGTACTCGATCATCGGCTAGGTGCTGTATCAGGGGACGGTCTATGTCATACATCGCCTGGGTCGATCTCTCCGCCGGTTCAGTCCGTCTCCAGGCTGGAGACGAGGACTTGACGGCTCGTTTCCTGGGTGGGCGAGGGTTGGGGGCCGCGCTGCTCTCGCAACAACTGGCTGATCCTGGTGATCCCTTGGCCCCCGAAAACCCTTTGATCTTTACTGTTGGCCCGTTGACCGGCACCCAGTGGCCGACGGGAGCCCGCACCCACGTTACTTTCCCTTCCCCCCTCACTGGCGTCTACGGATATGCCAACACGGGTGGTTTTTTCGGAGCGGCCCTGCGCCACGCCGGATATGACGCACTGGTGGTCACCGGGCGTGCAGATCGCCCTGTCTATCTGGAGGTGACACCAGGTGACGTCATCATCCAGTCCGCCGATCACCTTTGGGGACAGGGCACGCGCGCCACCCACGATGCCCTGGCGACCGGAGGCGCTCGGGTTGCCTGTGTTGGGCCTGCTGGTGAGCGAGGGGTACGATTCTCGTCCATCATCAACGATGGCGGCCGGGCGGCGGCTCGCTCCGGCGGCGGGGCGGCGATGGGAAGCAAGAACCTCAAGGCGGTCGTGGTGCGCGGACGTGCCGAACGGCGCTTGCCGGCTGCTTTCCGCGAGCAAGCCCGGCGCGCGTTTGAGCGGGTGCGCGATCATCCCCACGTCGTCGGCTTGCGCGATTGGGGCACCGTCGTCCTGGTGGCTGGCAAGAACTTGACCGGTGACCTGCCCGCCCATAACCACCAATTGGGTCAAGTGCCCTGGGTGGATCGGGTGGATGCCGACGCCATCGCCCGTTACACGTTGAAGAACAAGGGGTGCTTCGCATGCCCCATCCGCTGTGGGCGGGTCACGCGAGTTGAGAGCGGCCCACATGCTGGCGACTTGGAAGGGCCGGAGTACGAGACGCTGGACGCCCTAGGCCCGATGTGCGGGATAAGTGATCCTGAGGCCATCATCCACGCCAACCGCCTGTGCAATGATCTGGGATTGGATACCATCTCCACCGGGGGTGTCATCGCCTTCGCTATGGAGTGCCACCAGCGCGGCCTGCTTGACGATTCCGAGCTCTCGCTGGAGTGGGGAGACGTGGACACGCTCCTGGGCCTCATCCAGTACATCGCCCACCGGCACGGCCTGGGCGATCTATTGGCCCAAGGAAGCCGTCGCGCCGCCGAAGCCATCGGCGGGGATGCGCCAAAGTACGCGATGCAGGTGAAAGGGATGGAGCTCCCTCGCCAGGAGCCGCGCATCGCCAAGGGGTTTGGCCTGGGTCACGCCACCGCCAACCGGGGTGCGGACCACCTCTATGCCCTGCCCACGATCGACCTGGCGGGAAATCTGGAGGCTGCTCAACGGTTTTTCCCTGCCGAGATCGTCCCCTCACTGATGGAGACAGATGACGAGACCTACAAGCCTGATCTCATCGTCTTCACCGAGCATTACTGCGCCGTCTCTGACGCGCTGGGAGTCTGCAAGTTTACCACTGCCGAAACTTTCGCCCTCTATCCGGAGGATCTGGCGGCGGGGTTGAGCGCGCTGTGGGAGCGAGAGATCAGCGGTGAGGAACTGTTGACGGCGGGTGAGCGGATCGTCAACCTGGAGCGGCTGTACAACGTGCGCTTGGGCCTCTCGCGGGCCGACGATTATCTTCCGGATAGATTCACATCAGAACCGCTGGAGGTGTATGCCTTCGAACGCGACGAGACAACGGGAGGGGTGCAGCCCTCTGCGGAACCCGTGCACGTCGGTCGCCTGCGCGACTTTGATGCTATGCTGAGCCGCTACTATCGATTGCGCGGATGGGACGAGAGCGGCGTCCCCATCCCGGAGACGTTGCGGAGGTTGGGGCTGGACGAATGGTAAGCATTCACCCCTCTCTAGAGGGGATGGGAGGGGGGAGAATCAAGCCTGACAAACCAGCAAGCTATCTCGATGGACACCGTCATTCGTAACGGCACGCTCATAACCCCAAGTGGTGTCTTTTCCGCCGATGTGGGCATCGTCGGGGAGCGCATCGCCGCACTGGTTGAGGTGAGGGCGAGGCTGCCTGGCTCCCATAACGCGGTCGAACTCGATGCTACGGGCTGCTACGTGCTGCCTGGTGGGGTAGATCCTCACGTCCATCTCCAGATGCCGGTCGGTGAATACGTCAGCAGTGACGATTTCACAAGCGGCACTGTTGCGGCGGCTTGGGGGGGTACGACGACGGTGATAGACTTTGTAGAGCCGGAGCCAGGAGAGCCGCTGCTGGAGGCGCTGGAGAAACGGAGGGCCGAGGCCGATGGACGCGTGGCGGTGGATTATGGCCTGCATATGACCATCCCCACGTGGCACGCTGCCCATCCTGAATCGCTAGATGATCTGCCAGCGGTGATAGCAGCGGGTGTGTCGAGCTTCAAGCTCTACCTGGCCTACGAGGGTTTTCGACTGGATGACGTGCAACTCTACCGCGTGATGGAAGCCATCGCGGCCGTCGGTGGCCTGCCGATTGTCCATTGCGAGAATGGCCCCTTGTGCGAGCTGCTGCGCGCCCGGGCGGTGGCCCAGGGAGATACCTCTCCCATCTACCACGTGCTGACCCGTCCACCGGGCCAGGAGGCGGAGGCGGTGAGTCGCGCCATTGACGTTGCCGCGTTGGTTGGGAGTCCTTTGTATATCGTCCATGTCTCGTGCGAGGAAAGTCTTTGGCGCATCCAGGCCGCGCGAGCGCGCGGGGAAGACGTCTACGGTGAGACCTGCCCGCAGTATCTGTTGCTGGATGGGATAGCGCTGGATATGCCCGGTGGGGAGCGGCTGGTCTGCTCACCGCCGCTGCGGACGCAGGAGGACAACAGGGCATTGTGGGATGGGCTGGCCTTCGAGGACTTG
>Ga0180437_10004318_pt1 | contig 20324 bp, 18 predicted proteins | sample SS_ome_4_FD_132410 | JGI IMG/M metagenome (GOLD analysis project Ga0180437, IMG submission 132410) | Hypersaline lake sediment archaeal communities from the Salton Sea, California, USA - SS_3_D_1 metaG | ecosystem: Environmental > Aquatic > Non-marine Saline and Alkaline > Hypersaline >... | reverse complement strand
CCGGAGTTCAAACGGCGGTCGCATAAGGACGTCGATGCGGATTCGATCACGTTACGTTGCTGACTCTGTTTTGTCCATTCGTTATTCTCCAGTCTGCTTTCTCATCTTAACCGAACATGGAGATATCTCATGCCTTGGAAGAAACTACTATCCAATATCACTGGCTCCATCGACGAAGAGCTTCGGCTCCGTAACGAGTATCTTGTCATCGAAAACCGTATCCCGCGATCGAAAATAAAAGGTAAGCTTCGACTCAAAGATGAAGAACGGCGGCAACTTGCCACAATCGGTAAACAACTCGGACGAAAGGCGCTCGAGGCCGTTGCGACCACCGTTATCCCCGGAAATTGAGGCACAGATACTGAGATTTGCTCGGGAGAATAGGAACTGGGGATATGACCGGATTTCCGGTGCTCTGAAGAACCTTGGGCACCGGGTATGCGATGCAACGATCGCGAATGTGTTGAAAAGACAAGGCTTACCCCCGGCTGCCAAGCGGAAGAAGGAGACGACCTGGAGAGAGTTCATCAATAGTCATGTGGATGTGCTGGTGGCCACCGATTTCTTCACCACGGAGGTATGGTCCCGCTTCGGTTTGGTCACCTACTACGTCCTTTTCTTCATTCATCTTGGTACACGCAAAGCGCACATCGCGGGACTGTCGGCGAATCCTCATCAGCAGTGGATTGCGCAGATCGTACGAAATATCACCGATATCGATGAAGGTATGTTACTGCAGAGTAATTGCAGGTATCTGATTCACGACCGGGACAACAAGTTCTGCGAGCATTTCGATAGTCTCTTGCGATCGGCGAACATAGAACCGGTGAAGCTTCCGGCGCGTTCGCCTAATTTAAACGCATACGCCGAGCGCTTCATCCTGTCAATCCAATCTGAATGCTTGGACAGAATGATTCTGTTCGGAGAGAGGTCGCTTCACTATGTACTCAAGGAATATACCGCTCATTACCACAAGGAACGTAATCATCAAGGCATCGGAAACAACCTTGTCTTTCCTCAACCCGACCAGGAGAAAAGCAGCAAACGACTAATCGAGTGCCGAGAACGGTTGGGCGGGCTGCTAAAGTTCTATCACCTCCGGGCTGCGTAGACGTCAGTACTCGTAAAAGCACCCGCCTCAAGTCTTACGTAGAGTATCGGTGCGCTCAGTTTGCAATGCTGCGTAATACCCATCAGCCTCTTCGGATCGAAAAAAGTCCAATTCATGTTGCTCCGCCGTCAAGTAACAGCGCGGATGAATATTTTGACCCCAGGGCTCGGGTGGGCAACCACCCGGGTCTATCTGGCAAAACGATTATTGAATACGCATTCCATCCGTTCGTAGACATCCTTTCGGTGACATATTCCCAGAATCAGAATATTTTCACCTCGCAGCTTCAAGACGATTCGGTAGTCTCCAATCCGCAGCTTCCGGTAGCCTTTCAGCGTTCTTCTTAAAGGTTCTGAATACCTCTCAGGTGCTACGAGCAGCCTTTTCTCTATTGCTGATTTAATTCGTTTCCGGATGTTCTTATTGATTTTGGAAAGGTCTTTGTCTCTGACCTCTGGATGGTAGTGTAACTGGTAGGGCACCTCTATCCCCAAACCTCATCGTGGGTAAGGGCCTTTCGATCGGTCAATGTTGAATCCCTCTCCTCGGCAACGGCAGACAAAACATCGTCCTCATGGATTTCTAAAGCCTCCCGGATCAGATCGCGGGTTACCATCGACAATGACAATCCTCGTTGTTCGGCAAGTTTCTCGATTAAGGAATAGATTGGTTTCTCCAAAGCTACATTAATACGCGGGTTCTTTGTTGGCACTATGCACCTCCGCTATTAGTGTAACACTTTTGATACACCCATGGCAACAGTTGGTTTGATCTCATATAAGACCATTGCGACACCGAGGGCGGCACTGTATGTACCCCTTATAGGGGTTGAACTCTTGCGAAAGCTGCTCGATCAGTCCCAGATATCATCCATGACCTCAGCCCAGTGTCGTGGATGCTCCGCCTCCCAGTGGGTGTAGTTGTCCTGGATCTGCTCATCCATCCAGCCCAACTCCGCACGGATCTTTGCCGGGTCATAGCCGCTGTCTCGTACGATCGTGTTGATGGTGGCGGAAGCTATGGGACGTCAGCCACCTGTCACCCGGCTCGATTTCAGCACGCTGCAGCGCCCGTTTAAAGCGGCCGCGCCACCAGGTCGCGCCAACACGTGACCCGTCATCGTAGCAGAACGAGAAATCATCGGGTTGAAGATGCAGGGATTCAAGGCGCAGATTGTCGAACTTCTCGAGAATCCGGGAGGAAAGTGGAACAATCCGGCTCCTGCCGGACTTGGAATCACCGATCTCATCCCGCCCTTTCCATGCTTCTGTTGTGTTCAGATACTGACCGGTGAAATTGATGTGGCGCCAGCGCAGCACCAGCAGCTCGCCTCTTCGGGCTCCGCTGACCGCTGCCAGAAAAAAACAGGTGTAGTCCCGCGCATCCTTCCAGGGTCCGTACCCGTAGTCTGGAAACAGCCGCTTGAGCTCTTCCACGGTGAAGATGCCGCGCTCTCGCTTCTTGTGGCGTACCCTGTGCGCACCAGTTCGGTGGGATCGCGGTCCAGCTCCTCGCGGATCACTGCCTCACGGAGCACAACCTTCACAACATCGATTACCTTGTTCGTGGTGGCCGGGGAACACCGCCTCAGAAGCCTTGAGCGCAGATCGAAGATATCGGCCCGGGTGATCTGCGACAACCGTTTATTGGCGAAGGGATCACTGAAAATGTATTTCTTCAGCCGCCCGCGCTGGATGCGGGCACGCCGCTGCGTGAACCGTCCCGTTTCTTCCAGCACACGGCGGATGTGCGGACACTTCCCCCAGATGAAGAAGGATTCTGTGTAGCTACAGAACGTCGGGATTTCACGCTGCTGTCCAAGCATGTCCGCCATGAACGCTTCCGCAGCTTCCCGTGTTCGGCATCCCGTTGTGTAGTAATTGAGGTTTTCGCCGGTGACAAGCCCGGATTCGGGATTGAGCCGGTAGTACCAGAAATCACCCCGCTTTTTGAGGTAGTAGGGACGCTTCACTGCGATCCCTGCCTCGTGAAGCACGATAGCCTTAGTCCATTTGTAGCACAATGGACTAAGATCTTCTCGGACCTGAGAACGTGCAATTAGGAACGTAATTGCTTGTAATGAATAAAATAAAATCCGGGCAATGCGGGATTCACGCCCCACGGCCTCTGGCTCCGGAGGGCGCAGATTATCTTTCGTCTTGGACGTTGGCAGACTGGGCCAGCGTTCTCTGTCCACTCCTATGAGCTAACCCGTTGTCTGAAATTCGATCTTCTTCGCATCGCTAACCCGCTGCGATGCATCGAGCACCTCTATCGAGACGAGGTTCCCGTCTTTATCGTAATCTAGGATGATTCCGGGCTTATCCTCGTCGCTCTCAGCAATTGCGACCTCTTCGTTAAGGATCACGGTCAGGGAATCTGTCTCAGTGTCATAAGTTACCTTCACGGTCGACTCCAGTACTTATCAATCTTGCTTGTACGATAAACTGTTACCACTCGCATACGGGATGCGTTTATATCTATAAAAACTCGAACCAACTGGCTTCGGTTTTCGATATTCAATCGAGACTGCAGGACAACTGATCCCGGTCGAACCTCTAACACTTGCTCCGGATCACGGAGTATTGAACGCACGATATCTATGCCGATCCCTCGACGTCTCATCTGTTCATTTGCATGGTCGGTGATGAGTGCGTCAGAATATGATTGGGCTGTCACTATTTGTGATTCTACTTCGAAGGTTTGAATAAAGTCCAGCAATTTCTTGCCGGTGAAGGATGAGAAAAATCCGGGCAATGCGGGATTCGAATCCACGGCCACTGGCTCCGAAGAGCGCAGGCTTCTTTTCTGGTCTCTATATGTGACTAAAGACCCAACACAATCCGTACTGCATCCTCCACTCGTGCCATATCCGTAGCGGAAACCATACCTATGAGGTCAACGAACCTGGTTTCGGAGACACTTCTCACTTGAAAGGTGTCGGCTGCTGATGGTTTTTCCAGATTGTTGGCAGAGTCCGGTTCTATACGAACAAGCCAGGTTGCCGGAGTAAACTTGTCTTTCCATCCGGTAATTGGCACCACGACCCTGAGTGGAAGCGACCCGATTGCGTCGACGCTTAGAATCAAGGCCGGTCTTGTTTTGCGGATTTCGGCGCCTATAGACTGATCAAGATTTATCCGCCAGATCTCACCCCTCTTCATGAAATACATCCCCTTCGATCGCAGAGAACGCTGTCAGCTCCGGATCGTTAAGGTAATCCTCTCGGAGACTGTCAGCTGCCTTTCGCAGCCGCCGTTCATTCTCTACACGAAGCTGAGCATCGATCATCCCCCGTACGATTTCTGAGACACTTCGTGCCTGTTCTTGAGCGAGCCTTTCCAAAGCGCGCCGTTGTCCTTCTTTAAGTATTATTTGTGTGCGTATCATATACACCTTCCAATTACATAACTATGATACACAATAAGACAGCCTTGTCAACAAGAGATTGAGACTTCTGGTTAATCGCGTAACCAAATACATCCTATGGGGTAACTACCCCCCCAAAGAAATCGGTGCGAGTAAAGTATCACTGTACAGGGAAATATAGCGGGCAATGCGGGATTCGAACCCACGGCCTCTGGCTCCGGAGGCTAATGCCGACTTCATATAGAGCATATATGACCCGATTTGAGGGAGTTATGGTCGTAGTCCCAGCGAAAACTGCATATATTCCATATAGACCCATCTGGAACTATACACACTTTCGTACACACCGGAATGCAATTTTTTGAGGAGCTATCCCCACGATCATCACTGCCCTGTCGCGTATAGCCCGGTTTGGGGACTCTAACAGCCTGCACTCAGCCGTCTATGTAGAAGCTGGCTGAATTTTCCATCTCCGGTTCATCACTCCGTTGCAGTCAATCTTATAGCTATGCAAATCCAAGTGAGTGTCCAAGGGTTATAAAAAACTCCGGTCGTAAGAATCCGTTTTTCCGGTTTTCAGGTTCTTGCGAACCGTCGTTAAGTTAAATCACAATTTCGCAAGGTGACTATCTAGCAAATCATCGTTCCCCTCCAAGATCAATGATTTCTCAGTACCTCAACTCTTGATGGGTTGAGACAACTGATGTATTGTCCATATTGCACCGGTCACTATTTCTTGTGCAATCAGACATCTTCCATAGCAGGAGCCAATGCGTATGAAGCACAACATTCTTATGGATTTATTTCCACGAACCATTGATCTGATCTTTACGAAACAAGATTTGGCAAAACTGAAATCGATTGGAAACCTCGTGATTTGGGAAGGCACCAGGATGCCTTCAGAAGATATCGAAAATCATCTCCCGGAAACCGAAGCCATAGTAGGCCAGCCGGAACTGCCAGAAGAACGTCTCAGGATGGCGGAGAAACTCAAAGTTATCATTAACGTTGAAGGGAATTTCCAGCCCAACGTAGATTATGGATATTGTTTCCAGAAGGGCATTCACGTACTCAACGGCGGTATCGTGTTCGGTCAGGCCGTGGCCGAAATGGCGTTGGGATTTGCCCTATCCTTGGCTCGGAGCATTTCGCAGGCGGATTCGTTGTTCAGAAAAGGCGCCGAGGTCTACGGTTCGCCGGGATGTAAAACCTCATTTCTGATCTCCGGAAAATCCATCGGCATCATTGGTTTTGGCAACTTAGGCAGGTCCCTGCTGCCACTTTTGAAGCCTTTCCACGGTTTCATACGGGTGTATGATCCCTGGCTTCCCGACAATTACTTACGCGAGTTTGGTGTACAGCCCTGCGGACTCGAAGAACTCATCAAACAATCTCGAATCGTATTTATGCTTGCCGGGGCTACGACGGAGAACAGAGCAATGATCGGCAGGCGGGAACTCCAGTGGATGCAGGAAAATGCAATATTCATACTTGCCAGCCGATCATCTCTGGTCGATTTCGACGCTTTGACCGAGGCTCTCCAGACCGGGAAGTTTATGGCTGCAGTGGATGTTTTTCCGCAAGAACCGTTTCCCAAAGATCATCCGATCCGCCGCCTGGATAATGTACTCCTATCATCTCACCGAGCCGGCGGCCTCCCGGAAACTTTCAAACTTATGGGTGAAATGATTGTTGATGACCTCGAACTGATTTTCAGAAACCTTCCACCGGTTCGACTTCAAAAAGCTACCCGGGAAACAGTTGTGAAAATGCGCAGTATACCCGTGGGATAGTGGATGTTCCTGCCTAAGACACTGTTATAAGTTGTTGAGGGTATATGAATGCTCGCAAGTTAGCGTTTTGCATATCCAGAACAATCAAGGCATTCTGCGAACTGGCAATCAATAGACGAAACTGTGCGTTAAAGCACCGGCTGCTGGCTGTTGCCAGCAGCCGGTGCCTCCGATAGTCGGGCGAAGGTACGAATCAGCTCGTTGAAGCTTTCAGAACCGTGTTCGAATAACAGTTTCCATTTTTCCTTCCGGGCCGAGAACATCCGATCAGATAATCAACGCAAATTCGCGTCATGCACGGACGTATAGTAAATCTCATTTATAGTTCAGTGAGAATATTGTCAGTACTGCCGGCAATATAGCTAGAATCAGCCTTTTTGATTGCAAAAGCGCTTGACTTGGCCCTCACCCACAATCCACATTTGCGCCCGATGCTCACCACGATTTGCCTGCTGGCCATTCTCTTCTTGGCTGTGAACGGCCAAATCTTTCCCGCTCTATTGAACCAACTCGGCGGCACTTCCCTCCAGCAGGGCCTACTGATGTCTGCTCTCTTCCTCCTCTTCCCTTTGAGTTCGGTGCTTTCCGGTTATCTGGCAGATCGCAGCAGCAAGCAGCTGCTTATTGCATTAGGAATGATGGCCATCACTTTGGCTTTCGTCTTGAGCGCTCTCTTTGACAGCATCCGGGATAGAACGCTCTCCGTTTCATTGATAGGAATAGGCGGCGGGACCGTAGAAAGTCAGACTTCAGCACTGCTTACCGACAGCAATCCCAAGCGTGAGCGGAAGATCATGAATCTTTCCCAGACTTTCTTCAGTATTGGTGCTGCCGGAGGTCCTTTTCTGATCACCTTGGTCTACCACATCAAGTCTGATCTATCCTTGAACGCTATTCTCTGGGGTACAACCGGGGCGCCGGCGCTGTTGATGTTGGCCTTTCTCTTTCTCCGGAAACGAAAAGCTTTGTCCTACCGGTGCTAAGCTTTCTCCTGCAAAACGTTATATTTTCATTGATCGGAATCGGGCTAATAGGGTTTGGTATGGGTGTCGTCTGGCCGACTCTAGTGGCAATGGCCGGAGCCCGCTTTCGGAAAAGCAGTGGAACTGCGGTCGGCATTCTGATTGCCGCCGGGGGATTGGGCATTCCCTTGGTCCAGCCGCTAGTTGGATTGCTATCCAATCCTGCCATTTTGGGTTTGCGCTTTACCTTACTCAGCCTAAGTACATTAACCCTGATGGAGCTGTTGATTCTCCATTTCGGTCTGCGTCGTGAAAATTGATATTGGTTGCGCAATGTCAGAAAGAACAGCCAGTACCAAATTATGTGGATGGAAAGAGAAGGAGGTATGGCGAGTCTACTATCAACTCCGTCCGCCCCGGCTTGAGTGGACAGCCGATCGTTTGCAGAAGATCTTCGACCTGCTATTGTTCGTTGCTAGAGCCTGTGCTATGTATTTTGCATGGCTGTAATAGTTAGCAATTCCGTAGGATACGCTGGGATGGGGGCAGCCGTGCATACTTTGAGCAAAAGTGGCAGTCCCCTGGATGCGGCGGAAAAGGGGATTCGGCGCGTGGAATCCGACGCGGAAGTCCATACCGTTGGATACAGCGGCTGGCCCAATCTTCTCGGCGAAGTCGAACTAGACGCTTCTTTGATGGACGGGGATACCATGCTGGCTGGGGCCGTTGGGGCCCTGAAAGGGTTTCTCCACCCCATTACGATTTGCCGGCAAATCATGGAGCGTCTGCCGAATATTCTCCTGGTTGGCGAGGGAGCAGCCCGTTTTGCCAGGGAATGTGGTTCCGAACGGGCACGGCTTCAAACCGGCTTTACAACGGAGAAATGGAGGCAGCGAGTTTACGAAAAGCTATCGCAGGAACAGCGGTCGAGCTGGCCCGATATACCTCTCGTGCCGATGAGCAACATCTGCCGTGATCCCGACCGTGAGACGGGCACCACGGCGTTTCTGGTTGCCAATACTTCCGGTTCCGTGGCGGCAGGGGTGAGCTCCAGCGGACTGGCCTGGAAGTACCCGGGACGGCTGGGAGATTCTCCCCTTATCGGCTCCGGATGCTATGCAGATTCCCGCTATGGGGCGGCAGCCTGCATCGGTACAGGGGAAATGACGATCCGGGCGGGAACGGCTCGATCCGTGGTGTTGTATATGAAGGTGGGAATGACGATTCGGGAAGCCTGTCGTGAGGCCGTGAAGGATCTGAAGGAGCTGAAAGGCGGATTAAGAGGGGATGTAACGATCCTTGCTTTGAGCAGGCCGGGGGAGCATTTCGTGATCTGTCTGGGCGAGAGTGCCCACAGGCAATACTGGCTGTGGAACGGCGAAACTCCGGAAGCGGTCCGGCGTACAGCTGAAATTGTGACGCTGTAGTCAGAGGATTCCTGGGCAAGTCCGCGGGCAAGTCTACCCTGAAATTCAAAAAACATGCAAAAAACTTGACAACTTAGATAATACCTCGTAGAATCGCTAATTAAAACGTTTAGGGTAAATTGTTTTAGGTAAAAGCTTTTAATGGCTACGATCCGGGATGTTGCCAAAAAAGCCAAGGTCTCTGTGGCGACGGTTTCTCTCGTACTCAATGACGGCGATACGAATCTTCCGATCAGTGAAACGACGAGAAAGCGAGTGCAGGAAGCGGCAAAGACTTTGGGGTACCATCCGAACAGTTATGCAAAGACTCTCAGAACGAAAAAGAGCTATGTCGTAGGAATCTTGGCCTTTGATATTGTTGATCCATACTGCGCCCACGTGCTGCGAGGTGCCGAAGATACCCTTATTGAGAGCGGGTATTATCCCATGATCAGCGATCTGTGCAATGACGAGCAGAAACTGCACAGCTACATCCGCGTCTTTCGGGAAAGGCGCGTAGAAGGTTTGTTGATCCTTGCGAGCTCACTTCGGGTGGATGACCAGCTCATCTTTGATCTGCGCTCTGAAAAAATTCCGCTGGTTGTAATCGGCCGGGAGGTCGATGGCTTCCAGGTGCCCACGGTAGTCACCGACAATTTCAACGGGGCGTATCAGGCCACGGAATACCTCATCCAGCTCGGTCACCGTCGGTTTGCTGTTATTCTTGGTCCCTCGAACTACGTGGATTCTCGGCAACGCTGGGAGGGAAGCCGTAAAGCTCTGGAGGAGCACGGCATCCAGATTGATCCGGATTTGTTGGTGGAAGAACGAGAGATCGGTTGGGGACCCGGGGCGGGTTACAGCTCCATGAAGCACTTGTTGAACAAATCAAAGAAAATCACAGCTGTCGTTGCTTTCGATGACATATCTGCTTTTGGCGCGATCCGGGCAATATTCGAGATCGGGCTGCGGGTCCCCGATGATATTTCTGTGGTGGGGTTCGATGACCTCCCGGCGGCGGCTTTCTACAATCCCCCCTTGACCACGATACACTATTCTATGGTCGAGATGGGGCGAATGGGAGCAGACATGCTGCAGCGACAGTTGACGGGAAAAAAGAATGATGTGAAAACCGGGAGGGTGATGCCGGAAAGCAGACTCATAATACGAAAGTCTACGGCGCCACCGGCTTTGTGAGAATTCATACCGTGGATGAGGAATTGAGTACCCGACGTAGTAGCGGGTAGAAAAAACTTTAAGAGGAGGAGGGTAAGTATGAAAAACCTTTCCAACGGATCAGTCGGTAAACGTGTGATGTGGACCGTGATGTGCGTCGCCATGTTTCTGCTGCTCTCGGCGGCAGTATCAACAGCTGGCGGGCAAAGAGCGGGTGCGGGAGAAGCGGTGACGATCGAGTTCGCCGTCTGGGCTCAGCCGTATGAGCTCGAAATGGAAAAGAAGTATCTGGCTGTGTTCGCCGAGAAATATCCAAACATCAATGTGGAGCACACCACCGCCCCATTCCGTCCACACCACGAGAAGCTGCAAGTACGGGTTGCCGGAGGCGACCCGCCGGACGTCATGACCCTTTCGGAGTTGGCGATTACCAATTACGTAACTCGAGGGGTTCTTAAGGATCTGACACCCAATTTCCAAAAAGACAACATCTCCACGGATATATTCATCGATGCAGCGATCAGCTACATGACATCGAGAGGGGAGCCCCATGCCATACGCCACAAGGAGGGTAGGATATACGGTATGCCCACATGGAACAGCCCCTGCACACTCAGCTACAATATCGACAGATTCAGAGAGAGAGGCGTAACCTACAACGAGAAATGGGACTGGCCTGAATATCGGGCCACACTGTTGAAGCTGAGTTCGGATGACGATGGCGATGGAAAGATGGACAAGTTCGGTGGACCCCGTTTTGACGGGCTGGGCGGAGCGATCCCCTGGTCGTTCATCTATGCCAATGGTGGAACTTGGGTCAACGAGGATGCCACCGAAGCCACGATCAATTCCTCGGAAACCGTCGAAGCGTACCAGTTTCTGTTCGATCTTGCTCTGAAAGATCGATCCACCCCGAAAGTTGCTGAGATTCCCGGACTGTCGTATACGCAGCAATTCACAACTGGAAGGGTTGCCACGATATGGAGCCATCCCTGGGGTTTGGAGGCCTTCAAAGATGCACCTTTCCAGTGGGATGTCGGGCTTCCGCCCGTTCGTAAGGGCAGACAGGTCGTAGAGTTCGAAACGGTGGCGTTCTCCGTGTCCAAGGATACCAAGCATCCCGAAGAAGCCTGGACCTTGGTGAAATTCCTCGGTATAGATCCGGATTGCCTGGAAATCATGCTCGAGTATGGAGTTCTTCCCTCTACCAAGGACGCGACCATTACCGATCCCAAGATGAAGAAATTCCAGAGAGCCATGGGATTCGGAGTTGCACCGGACTTCATCGCCGAGTATCCTGAAATGGAAGACATCATCGCCAGTGAGATAGAAGCACTCTTTGCAGGTACTAAATCCGCAAGTGAGGCCATGAATTCGGCAAAGCAGAAGATCGACGCGATACTCGACTAGCAGTTACCGATTAAAGGGACAGCCGGTAGGATCTATCGGCTGTCCCCTATGCAAACGACCGGTTTATCCCCAATCCCTCGTTATTCCGGGGCTCGGCGCTTGCGGAGGATGATTCTGCAGTGAGAAGGTTCCGACTTGCCGTAAGAGAGAATCTGACAGGATATTTGTTCATTTCCCCCTGGCTAATAGGCTTTCTGTTCCTATTCGGAGGACCGATCGTAGTGTCCTTTTTCCTGAGCCTGGTGGAGTGGGACATGTTCACACCTCCGAAATGGAACGGATTCGGTAATTATATCACCCTTTTTTCAGATGAGATGTTCTGGAAATCGTTGAAAGTGACACTCCTGTACACGGCGGTCAATGTGCCATTGAGCCTGATCATTGGAATTACGATCGCATTACTCCTGAATCATCGGATTCCCGGCCTGTCTGTGTTTCGAACGATGTACTACCTACCCTCGGTGGTATCCGGGGTTGCGGTGAGCATGCTCTGGGTTTGGATCTACCATCCTGATTATGGGTACATCAATTATTTCTTGGGCCTGGTGGGGATAGACGGGCCGATGTGGCTGCAGGATCCCGTATGGGCTCTGCCGGCTTTGATCGGTGTGGGCCTTTGGCCCGTCGGTGGAACCATGATCATCTATCTGGCAGGCTTGCAGGGAATACCATCCCAGCTGTACGAGGCGGCGAGAATAGATGGAGCCGGAGGAGTGCAGATTTTTTTCCGGATTACTTTGCCGATGCTTTCTCCGGTCATCTTCTACAATATCGTGGTGGGTGTAATCAAAGCACTTCAGGTATTTACCGAGCCTAAGGTGATGACCAACGGCGGTCCCAACAGCGCTACTCTAATGTATATGTTGTATCTGTATCGCAACGCCTTCAAGTGGTTCAAGATGGGATATGCTTCTGCCCTCGCCTGGATTCTGTTTCTCATCATTCTACTCTGCACGATCCTTCTGATCCGCTCGGCAGCATCCTGGGTCTACTACGAAGGGGAGGTCAGAGGAAAATGAGCAGCCTCACAGTTTCCAGTCTCTCCGGCAAGAAAGTGAAACAGGCTCTGGGGAAAGTGGTGATTTTCATCATTGTTCTTATCGGCGCGCTCGCCTTCGTTCTTCCCTTCATCTGGATGCTATCCTCTTCGCTGAAGGCAGAATCGAAGCTTTTCACGATTCCCCCGCAGTGGATTCCCTCTCCGGTAAAATGGGATAATTTCATAAAATCGCTGACCGTGCTGCCGTTCCAGGTATACTATCGCAACACCGCAATAATAACCGTATCTACGATCATCGGGGACGTGTTCACGGCAGCTCTCGTGGCGTATGGATTCGCCCGGTTCCGCTTCCGCGGGCGGAACGTGCTTTTCATTCTCGTGCTCAGCACAATAATGCTTCCGCCGCAGGTAACGATAATACCACGTTTCATTCTGTTCAGATGGTTGAAATGGATCGATACCTTTGTACCGATCATTCTTCCCGCTTATTTAGGCGGGAGCGCTTTCTACATCTTCCTGCTGCGTCAGTTTTTCCTCACGATACCAAGAGAGCTGGATGACGCGGCGAAAATTGACGGACTGGGGCCCTTGAGAATTTTCACGATGATCATTCTGCCGATGTCGAAACCGGCCCTGGCCATCATCGCCATATTCTCTTTCCTTTTCAACTGGAACGATTTCTGGCACCCACTGGTTTTTCTGAGCTCGGAAGAGCACTACACGGTCGCTTTGGGGTTATACTCCCTCCAGGGTCATTTCTTTTCAACTGTCAGCCTGCTGATGGCCGCGGCCGTGATGGCGATGCTGCCCTGCCTGGTCCTGTTTTTCCTCGCTCAGAAGTACTTCATCCAAGGAGTCGTGATCACCGGGGTGAAGGGCTAATTCCAAACGTGGATGATTACTGAACCCAAGGAGACGATCATGGAAGACAAATCCTGGATCTGGGTTTGCATTCAGCATCCCATGCCGCTTTTGGTACAAGATCGGGGCAAACCGGATGTATTGGAACGAATCCCCCCCTGGGGAGATCCCGATCTTCAGTCCTATCTGAAGAAATTTGACGACGTGTTCGATTCGCTGGAACAGTACCCGGATTTTCGAATGGATTTCGAAATATCGGCCCGGGAAATGGAAGACGTCGCCGAAGAGGAACCTCGTATCGTCGAGCGGATGAAAAAGCTCATCGCTGCAGGAAAGCTCGGCTTGGTGGGCGGCGACTATTCGCAGGCACATTATCACGTCTACGGAGGCGAATCGTGCTTGCGGCAGATCTCCATGGGTCTTGAGATCTTCCGGAGGATGTTCGACTTTCCCGTCGACATTTTTTTCCACCAGGAGACCGGGATCCACGAGCAGCTGCCGCAGATTCTCAGCGCCTTCGGCTTCAAAATCGCGGTCCCGCCCCGGTTCCCGTGGGCGATCAAGTTTTTAGGTGGACAGTCGCCGGAATTGACCTCCCACTACGGAACGCTTTTTTTCGTTAACGGCGATGAGTTTGCTGAATGGCAGGGTTTGGACGGCAGCCGCATCCCCATGTATCTGCCCATGCCGGCTCCCAGCCACTCTGAAGAAATTATTGAAGTGTTTCAAAAACACGGCAATCCCGAGGTGCGGAAGGAAATTTTCGAAGGCGGTCCCTCGCCGTACGAACAGTTCATGGAACTGGAGCGGCAGAAAAATCCGGTAACGATCCCCCCGATTCTCATAGAAAATCCCGACATGAAAAGGTTCGACAGTGAGTATTTCAGAAAGCGCAGCGAGCACTGCCGCTTCGTTCTCATGGGACAGGCCTTAAAAGAAAGGCTCGAGGAGGTTCCGCCGCGTTCCGCGGCGGCCTTGTACGCCTACTGGTCGTACATCGAGGGGGTTTGGGCTGAGCAGCTCTCCCGTACGAACAAGAAGGCAGAACAGGCCGCGGCTCAGGCTGAGACGCTGTATTGGATGTCCAGATTCCTCACCGGCAAAGGAGAGAAAGACGCGCCCGCCGCCGGGCCGGCACTCTTGCTAAAGGAAGTGAAAGAGAAGCTCGAGAGAATATGGAAGCTCATCCTCTCTTCTCAGCATCACGATATATACTGGATCGAGACTACGGATATCAAGCGTCGGGCTCTGAAATGGCTCGACGAAGCGATCCGTACCTCCGACGAGTTAGCCCTCTCGGCGATGGAGAGAATTTCCGGCCGCACGGAAAGCCATGAAAGCACGAATGAAGCCGCGAAGCAAGAGATCTTGCTGCTGTTCAATACTACACCTCATAGGCGCTCGGGCACGCTTCTCGCCGAGATAAACGACAAAGAGGCTGACGGATTCAAGCTTTTCGGGCTGGACGGAACCGGCGTAGACAGCCAGTTGGTGACGATCGCGGTGGGAGACAGTGTTGTTGACCGGCGGCTGCTTGTACGTGATACGGTTCCGGGGTTGGGGTACGTAGCGTATTCGCTGGGCAGGGCAGAGGCAGCCGACTCGCCCTCTCCTTTCAAAGACAAGTTTATTCGCTTCGAAAACGACATTTTTCAGCTGGAAGTTAACAGAGATGCTACGTTCCGTTCGGTTTTCCTGAAAGAAGCCCGAAAAGAGATGTTGTCCACCCGTTGCTACCTGGGAAACGAGATTCAGGGTTTGCTGAATGGCACGAATTGGATCGGAAACCGGGATGCCGATTGCTCGGCCTGGTACCAATCAGGAGTGCTGGCCGATATCCTGAGATCGGAATACCGGATGGGCCCCGTGCAGGTTTGGCAACACGTGCTCCTCTATAAAAGTGAGGGTCGCATCGACTTTCTCCTCACTCTCGACTTCGGCGATAAGGGAATCGCCATCGGCAATTTTTGGAACGACGTTGAGAAGCTCAATGTGTTCTGGCCACTGGCATTTGAAGCCTCAGTTTTCCACGACATTCCATTTGGAGTGGTTCGGGCCAGGGAAAAACGCCCACTGTACTGTATCAACTGGATCGACGGCAGTGACGACTCCGCTGGCTTGACCTACCTGAACAAAGGCACCACGAAGCACTGGCTTCAAAAGAGCACGATCGCCAACGTTTTGGCTTGGGGAGGGAACTGGTTCTCCAACAGGCACCCGGGGATTTGGGAATACGTACGGAAATACGACATTCGACTATTCGGCAGGCACACGATCGAGTATTCCATTTATGTTCATACGGGTGACTGGCGCCGGGCGGGGGTTCCGCTCCTGGCCGAAAGGGCATCGGCGCCTTTACGAAGTGTTCGAACTGAAGGAGTTGGAGAAACGCTTCCCGAAAGAAAGTCGGTCGCCCAAATCGAAGCTGCGAATGTCGTCTGTTCAGCGTTCACGCGGGATTCCGATTCTTCCACGCCATTTTGCCGAGCCTTTGAATCACATGGTGAACATCTCAGCAGGGAGAAGCTGGGCTTGCAAAGCGAATCGACGATCGAACTTCACGCTTTGAGAGGAGCCCCAATCCAGACGATTCAACCCTTCCAGATATTCGAAATGCATCTATCTGACCTCGAATCAGAGACGAGAGCCCGGTAAGTATGGTCCGAGTTCTTCTGGATACAGATATCGGCTCCGACGTCGATGATGCCCTGGCATTGTGCTTTGCCTTGCGCTGCCCGGAGATCAAGCTGGAAGGGATTACCACCGTGTACGGCGATGTTCATCTCCGGGCCAGGATCGCGCGCAAGCTGCTGCTGTTGGGAGGCCAGCCCGAGGTTCCCGTGGCGGCCGGGATCTCTCGGCCCCTTCTTCGCGAACGGGAGGTATTGGTCATGGGTCACGAAGGGAAGGGGATCGTTCAAGATAATGAACCGGGCTTGGAGCCTGTCGGAGAGCATGCGGTCGATTTCATGATCCGTACGATCACGGACAATCCCGGAGAGATCATTCTCGCTGCTATCGGTCCCCTGACCAATGTGGCTGCCGCGATTATTCGACAACCGGAAATCGTCCGGAAACTCAAAGAGGTGATCTTCATCGGGGGAGTAACTCGACTAGGCGACAATGCGCTGGAAGTGCCGGCGTTGGAGTGGAACGTTCGTGCGGACCCGGAGGCGGCGCGGCTGGTTTTCTCCGCTGACTTTCCCCTGACCATGCTGGGGATGGACGTTACACGTCGGGAAGCCACCCGCCTGCATGGCCAGCATCTCGAGCGCATCAAGAAAGCCGGCACACCGCTTACGGACGCGGCTGCCCACCTGATCGAAATCTACTGGGAATATGCTGAACCGGAAATGCGATGCATCCACGATGTAGTGGCTCTGGCTTTCATTCTAGACCGACAGCTTGTCAAAACTCGGAGATTGCGCGTTGACATCGAAACCCGCGGACTCCACACCACCGGATTCACTCTTGCCTACTCTGACGAGCAAAGAGCGAATGCGGATGTGGCGATCGAGATCAAGGAGCCCGATCTGCTTGATCTGTTTATGGAACGTTTATGCGGAGAGTCGACACAGTTTGCAGAGGACGATACAACAAAGAGGAAGTGAGGGAAGATGATGAAATTCAATGTTGCAGACTTCGCAGGGCGAATTCCTCGGGTTGACCTATCTAAAAAAATTCCTGCGGCTGAATACGAAGAGAGGATCGACAGGGTTCGAAAAGAGATCGACTCGCGTGGAATCGACGTGGGATTCGCGTTTGGGACGGAGTTGAAACCGGGAGATACGGGATGGCTCACCGGTTATGATCCCCATTTAGAAGACACTGCTTGCATCGTAGGGCCGAAAGCGGTTTTCCTACTTGGGGGCCCGGAGGGAGCTGCGTACGCCGAAGAGATGAAAAAAGCCGGTGAGTTCCGAAACCTATTCGAGTTGAAAATACCGGAAGAGGATTATCCCGGGGCAACTTTCTTTACTCTCGCCGAGCTCTTCGAGGAGGCCTGCGGCGGCAAGCCTAGGCGAATTGGGCTTTTAAGCTTAGACAGCTTTCTGCCGGCTGGAATGCTGGAGCTCATTCGAAGCTCCGCCGAAGCCGAGATCGTGGACGCCACCGATATCCTGCTCAAGGCAAGGTACATCAAGAGCAAGAACGAGCAGGCGGTCATGAAAGTGGCAGCGGAGATCTCCACATGGGCGATGCGTGCTCTGATCGCCGTTATTGAACCGGGTGTGCGCGAGACAGAGGCAGCAGCATGCGCCGACTACGTTATGCGCTTTCTCGGTGCTGACGGACGACCCGGAGTTACAACCCTTGTCAACTCGGGTGAGAGGATATCCAACGTGTTGGGACGGGCTTCGAACAAGATAATCAGGGAGGGAGATTCGGTTCTGCTGGGCCTTAGCGCGCGTTACGAGGGGTTGTCTTCTTGCGTGAGCCGGACAATCATGGTCGGCAAGGGCACGGCGGATCAAGAAGAGTTGCTCCAGCACGGAGAAAGAGCCTACAACCTTGCGGTAGAAAAACTCGGCTATAACATGCCGGCAAGCGGACCCGATCTCGCGGTTCACGAATATCTGAAGCCTCTGGGGCTGTATCCGTCGTACAGCGTCGTACACAACATCGGCTGGACCGAGGCTATGGAGGGGTACGGAGCTGCGACTCGGTATTCGGAATATACATTTCCCAAGAACGTGACGCTGATGGTGGATGTGGGAATCTTCGGTCTTCCCTTCAAGTCCGTTCAGCCTCAATATGTGGGGTTGCGGATGGAGGATCCGTTTCTCATCAACGATTCGGGAGAGTTGGAGAAGCTGTCGGATCTTCCCATCAGAGATGCCTAAACGACATCCCAGAGGGAAACTGCTACGGAACATATGCCGATAATAGCGACTGGAGAGAGCGATGAAACAAGCGGTAATGGTTGAACCCGGAAGAATAGAATATAGAGACGTCGAGAAACCCGCGCCGGGAGCTGACAGCGTGCTGGTGCGAATCAGACGAATCGGCATCTGTGGCTCTGATATCCATGTTTACCACGGGAAGCATCCTTACACCAGCTACCCCGTAGTGCAGGGACATGAAATCTCGGGTGTCATCGATGAGATCGGTAGCAGGTCTACCGGCTTTGAAAAAGGACAGGCAGTGACCTTTCTGCCCCAAATATCATGTGGCAGATGCTATCCCTGTACGCACGGAATGTATCATATCTGCAACTCCCTGAGGGTTATGGGTTTCCAAGTAAACGGGGCGGCTCAAGAATTTTTTCCCGTTCCTAAGAATCTGATCGTTCCGCTACCGGATTCCATGTCACCGGAGCAGGGCGCGATGGTAGAGCCGACAGCGGTGGCAGTGCACGCACTTCGCAGATCCGGCGACATAAAGGGTAAGACGGTACTCGTCTTGGGTGCCGGACCCATCGGAAATCTCGTAGCCCAGTGCGCCCACGGACTCGGCGCAAGTTCCGTGATGATCACCGACCTCAGTGATTTTCGGCTACAGATCGCGAGGGATTGCGGCATCGAACACACCGTGCTCGCGGGCAGGCAAAATCTTGATGAAGCCATCTCGAAGATTTTCGGTGAAAACCGCAGTGACCTTATCATGGAGTGCGTTGGAGCGCAATCCACGATCTCGGATGCGGTCTCCAGTGCCCGTAAAGGTTCGACGATCGTGGTCGTCGGAGTGTTCGGGGAAAAACCCGTGGTCGACGTAGGACTGATCCAGGACAGAGAATTGAGCCTGGTAGGAACGCTTATGTACCAGCGGAAGGACTACGAGAAAGCCATTGATTTGATCAGCAAGAATCATATCAACGTAGATAAGCTTATTACAGACAAGTATCCCTTCACTAAATACTCTGATGCCTATAGCTATATCGATGGAGCAAAAGACAAGGCCATGAAAATCATGATCACTTTGGATTAGGGGGATATCATGGATTTAGAAATAAAAGGAAAGATCGCCGTGATCACCGGAGGAACACAAGGAATCGGTCTAGCTGTCGCCGAGGGTCTTGCCAGGGAAGGTGTTGCCCTGCTTCTCTGCGCCCGGGGTGAGGAACGGCTGCTCGACGTGGAGAAGCGCATCGCGGACCAATTCGGGGTCCGGGTGAAGGGCGTCTGTGCTGATGTAACCAATCCTGCACATATCCTGTCATTGGGTAAAGCTGCAGAAAAAGAGTTCGGCGGTGTCGATATAATGATCAACAACGCTGGCACTGGCAGCGAAGAGACGATCATGGACGCTTCGGACGAAAAGTGGCAATCCTACTGGGACCTGCACGTGATGGCGGCGGTTCGGATGACCCGAACGATGGTTCCCTTTATGCGGGCGCGAGGCGGCGGGGTCATCATTAACAACGCGTCGATCTGCGCGAAACAACCGCTGTCCTACGAACCAATATACAATGTCACCAAATCCGCCCTGGTGATGTTCTCCAAATGTCTGGCGAATGAGCTCATAAAGGATAATATTCGGGTTAATACGATCAATCCGGGACTGATTCTAACACCGGACTGGCTCAATACCGCAGGAATCTTGGGAGAAAAAGAGGGGATTACTGCACAAAAATATCTGGATCGTATCGCCGAACAGAACACTCCCATAGGGCGATTTGCTACTCCAGAGGAGCTTGCTAATTTTTTTGTGTTTCTCTGTTCACCGCGTGCCAGTTACTGCGTCGGGTCCACCTATTATGTCGATGGGGGCTGGCTGAGAACCATCAACTGATAACCTCGCGTTACCTGTAGCCGACGGGAAAATGTGGCGGGCGTCGTTATTGAGTTTGGAGCGTACCCCTCGTGTTCGTGTTTTTCGTATCATCGTTTATAGGTTGTGGCTGCTCTTCCGATTTGGTGCGAGTTTTCTTCTCGTAATATCCTTCTTCACTGTAGCAGTTACTCTCCTGTTGGGCAGGCTGAAACGCAAACCTAATAAATCGGCCCGGATGATCTCGGACAACCGTTTTCTGGCAAAGGGGTCCTTCAAGATATGCTTTTTCAGCCGCTGTCGCCGGATCCTGGCGTGTCGCCGGGTGATGCTCTTTCCCTCCTCACGTAACCGGCGGATGTGAGGGCAACGCTCCCAGTTGTAGAGCGAGGCTGCGTACTTGCGAAACGACAGGTGTTTCGCAGGAACATCCGGATAGCGATCGGCGGAAAGCAGGTCCTTGACGAAATTCTCAGCATCCCTTCGATCCTTGCAGCCCGTGGTGTGCCATGTGACTCCGTCGCT
>Ga0180437_10004317_pt1 | contig 20326 bp, 11 predicted proteins | sample SS_ome_4_FD_132410 | JGI IMG/M metagenome (GOLD analysis project Ga0180437, IMG submission 132410) | Hypersaline lake sediment archaeal communities from the Salton Sea, California, USA - SS_3_D_1 metaG | ecosystem: Environmental > Aquatic > Non-marine Saline and Alkaline > Hypersaline >... | reverse complement strand
GAGGAGCAATTCAACGCCGCTTTCAAGGAGATTGAATCATGAGTGATGTTTTTGGTGAAGAGACCGGTAAGCAATTAGCGGTCGACATGAGCGCCAAGGGCGCTATCGCGGTTATCGAAGAAGAAATCGAATCACCCGCTGCCCTCGCTGAGTTCATGGAAGGCGAAGGACGCAAGACTGTTATGGCAGCGGCAGTTGCCAAGTTCGGCGACGCCAATGCTTTCGCCGACCCCTCTGCTGGCCTGATGGAAGTTGATCTTGAAGACCAGCCCGATCCGCAGGTTGATGAAGTAGTCGACGAGGAAACCTACATCGAAGATGAGAAGATGTATCTCATCGAGATCGATGAGGTGGAAGGTCGTCCGAACTTTGAGGTCGTTGGCGTGAACGGCAAGGTGTTCCGTATCCAGCGCGGTGTCCCGGCGAAGGTTCCGGGCAGCGTACTGGAAGTGCTGAACAACGCTGTTGCCGAGCGCATTGTCCAGACACACAACCCACAGGGCGGTGTGACGACAAGACGGCAGAAATATTCAACCGTACCTTTCAGGGTGCTGAAAGCGTTTTAAGCCATGACCAGACTCCAGATGCTCAACGAGCTGCGTGTCAAGATTGACGACACACAGGCTCGTAAGAAGTGGCAGGACAGGGAACTCCTAGCGTTCCTTGCCGAGGGACAAGATAAATTCTGCGAAGATACAGGGTACTTCACAGACGTCTCTACGTTCACTGTCGATACGATCATTGATCAGGCTGTCTATGACATTCCTGAGCGGATCATTTCGATCAAGGACATCTGGTATGGCACGAAACGGTTAGGCAGGTATCAGGAGTACCTGAAAGCATGGGGTATCCCCTCCATCGACTCCTTTACCTTCAACCCTGATGGACAGACGCCGTACCTCTGGCAGGCCGATGAAGAGACGGGCGTTCTGACCCTGTACCCAACACCTCAAGAAGAGGTCACTCTCAACCTCCGGGTCTGGCGGTACTCGTTGTATTCCCTCGACGATGAAGACATCGATGGGAATGGGACACCGGCCAGCCCGGAGTTACCATTCAGGCTCCAGCGGGCTTGTATCGAATGGGCCGCGTTCAAGGCATACTCTGACCATGATGCAGAGAAGGGTGACACGACAGAAGCACAAGACCACATGGCCGCGTACAGACTATACGTGACCGATGGCAAGAAGGCGATTCGTAGACGCCAGTCTGAAGAGACGACAGTAAACGGCAACCCGACATACCTGCTGAGGTGATATGGGTAAGCTCAAGTTTAAGTTCGGGGGCGTGAACAATGTCCTTGACTCCGCAGAAGTCAACCAGCGTGATGACTACCGTGCGCCATATACTGGTATGGTACAGGGCACCGATATAGATATCAGCGATCGTATGGCTGTGCGTCGTCGACCGGGGCGTGAGGTTGCCGCTCTGATCCCTAACGCTCACAGTCTATGGTCGCCGGAAGGACACGAGTGGGCTTATTACGTCAGCAGCTTTGGCCTGTGGAAGCTCTCTCCCGTGTATCTTTCTTACCTCAAGGCCACGCTGACTTCAGACGCTCCGATGGCGTATGTCGATGTGAACAGCGCATTCGTCTACTCCAACGGAGTCGATATAGGGGTACTGGTGAATGACGATGCCTCCTCACGACCCAGCACCCAGAAGGTAGGGCGCATCCCGCTTAAACCCGGGGTGTGCCTTGCTTTCTATAACGCTCGTGTTTACAGCGCAGCTCTTGATGGTGTGCTCTATTACACCGATCCACATGATCTCGACTACATGACCGAAGACCACTGCCGTATCCCGCTTGGTGGGGTAGGCACGATGGTGCAGGCAGTGGATAACGGGCTGTGGGTATCGACCGGTAAGAAGCTGGCATTCCTTGCCGGAGATGATGCGGATACTTTCCAATGGCAGGATCATGGTGAATACTTTGCCATCCCCGGCGCGAGTATGAGGGTGTCCACAAAGAAGATGCGCGGTATGAATTTGCCCGGTAAATGGTGCGCTGTCTGGGCGTCGGTCAAGGGTGTGTGTATCGGCACGGCAGATGGCAACCTGATCAACCTATCCGAAGAAACTTATTCCTATGCGCCCGGGAACAGGGGGGCTATAATGCTGCGTGAGACCGAAGGGCTTGTGCACATTGTTGTGTCGCTCCAGTCCGCCGGAACGAACTATAACCAAGACTCAACAACGATAGCCCCGAGCAGGCTGGTGTTGAACTAAGGAGGAAATCATGTCGCTTCGCTATTCGACTGGACTGAGAAACGCACTCGCTGCGGGCAAAGACCTCGCTTCGGCTCTCGCCGAGGGACGTCTGTTTGTCTACAGTGGCGCACAACCCGCTGACCCGGACACTGGTGCGGATGCCTTCACCACTCTGGTGATCTTCACCAAGGACGGCAACGCCTACACAGCCCCGGCCTCAGCCACCGGCTCGATTACCCTCTCGGGTAGCGGCGTCGGCGGTGGATCGGTCGACACTCTCAAGGTCGGCGGTATGGCCGAGAACCTTCTCGGCGGTTCTGTACCGTGGAACACTGACCTCGCTACCACGACAGATGATGTGGCGGATGCAATCAACGCGACCAAGAACGCGCTTGAGATCATCGCTGTCTCTGATGGCGTGGACACTGTCACCCTGTACGCTCCGATTCGTCTCGGTGCACAGGCCGCTGGCCTGACGGTTGCGTCGACTGAGACTGCTGGCACTTCGCTGGCTGTCGCCGACACCGGTTTCACCGGCGGCACTGATGCAGTCAACGGTCTGAACCTGACCTTCCCGGCGGCTGCTGGTGTTATCACCAAGGACTCCGACACATGGTCTGGCACCGTGCTGGCCAGCGGTAACGCAGGCTGGTTCCGGTTCGTCGCAGGTGGCAGCTCACCGAATGGCAGCTCCACTACTGATGTCCGCATGGACGGCACCATCGCAGTCGGCGGCGGCGATATGACCGTGTCGACTCTGGCTCTGGCCATCAGCAACGTCGAGACATTCAGCACATTCCAGTTGACGATCCCGGCCAGTTAAAAGGAGCCAGCTATGGCTACTTGGTCATTTGACGGATCGCTACCAGTAGCATCTTCCTCCAGTGAGTTCACCGGCGGGTGGGGGTTAGTAGCAACCCTGCCCGTCATGACTCTGGAGGCGGCGTATAAGACCGGCTGGAAGCTGGATGCGGAAGTCCGGCTCGTACCCAGACTCTCGTCTTCGTCGCGCCAGAAGTGGAGAATGGCTGGCGAGCTGCCAGTGGCTGTCATGTCGGCAGTATTCTCGCACGGCAATACATGGTCGCTCGATGCCACACTCCCAGTCGTTGAGATGGAAGGCTACTTCTATCTCATCGATGCAGATTCCCAGACCGCCTTCTGCCTGAACCCAATGAACCGTGCCCATGCCGAGTACACGAACTTCGCGTTCAACAGTTTCTGTGAATTTAATGGCGCGTTTCTTGGACTCGACTCCATTGGTATCTATACCCTGACAGGTGAAGACGATGCCGGTACCCCGATCGACTCCTCCTTACGATTCGGCCCGGTAGATGAGGACAGCAGCAAACAGAAGCGGGTGGACAGCGTTTACCTCAACTTACGCCATGACGGAGAAATCAATGTACTGATGAAGTATGACGAGATGGAAGAAGACGTCTCAGTAATCGATCATGATCCGACTATCGATCCGGTTGGCATTTACACACGACGAGCCAAGTTTAGCAGAGGGGCAAGAGGCAGGAACCTTCAGGTTGGGATCGAGAATGTATCCGGAGCTGACTTCGAGATAGTTGATCTTCTGGTGGTGACCGTACCTCTGTCGAGGTCATGAACAAACTCCACATAAACACCAACGGTGCGGATGCTGATGCGTGGCGTGGCAAAGCCGTTCAGTTATTCCGTGCTTGTGAGCGCCAACGTGTCAAGCTGGGGAAACGTACTCTCCAGCTTGTTCGTCAATTTGGTGATGTGACCATCAAGGTTCGTTCCACTACCTATACCGCTGGCAACATCGCGTGGATTTCAGCTGGCGGCGTCTACACTACCTTGCTCATGATCACCGATGCTCGTATCACCATCGATGCGTTCTGGGATTACAGCGGTGGATACTCCTGCGACCAGTATCAAGTCGTCGACCCGTACGACAACATCAACGAAGACCTCGCTACTGGTTTAGCCTCGTTCTTCCCATACAACGTATACCCGGTACCAACATTCAATGATGGCGTAGCGACCAGCGATCCCGATCGCAGCTACGCATTGGACTCTATCCACATCGTGCAGTTCAACTACTCTGGTATACCAGCGTACGAGCTGCGCATGTACATCCAGAGGGATGGAGTCACAGTCGACAGCGACACCTTACTGTGGTCTTCCGAGACTGTGTTTATCGGAACCCCCGGCTGGGCAGGTAGCTGGGTCATATCGTCCAGACCATACGCCACCTCTGCCATAGACACATGGCTAGGGGCTGGCTCTGCTTTCGGCTACACGGTGATGGGCGTCGTCGGCAACTTCACGATGAACAACAAGCTCTACACGTTCTACCACGAACAAAGCGCCGGTGTGAGGTACTGGTACCTGCTGGGGTTCTCCATGACTGACGGTTCATTGGTCGAGGACTACCTACTGACGAACAGCATCTCTACGTCTATCCTGCCGATGCAGCGCCAACCGCTGGTGTTCTTCCACGACAACACCAATATCGCAGGCGACGAGGTGGTCTACACTGTGAGGCGGGATACCGACATCATGGTACATGATCTGCGCACCGGGTCGGTTATCGAGTCCGTCCACTCCCTGACAGGGTTAGGCGGCGGCACCCTTGAGCTGCGTGACTTGGCTGTAACCGAGACCTACGTCTACGTGCTGACCCGCGAGTATAACGGATCGGACTTCGATCTGGTCGTTCATCGTGCTCCGCGTTTCACAACCGTGGCCCCAGTGTCGTGGACGACCATACTGTCTGTGAATACGGACGGTACGTGGCACTTCGGCAACAACTCGTTCTACACTATTGCTGTGTCAAGCGACGATAGCAAACTGTTCACTTGTTGGCGGGAAGGGGCGTCTGCGTTCATGACAACGCAGCTGTGCTACTTTAAGGTGTATGATATATCTGCTCTGCCTGCTACGTTGGAGCATTCGGAGAACTCTTTGACCGATCCATCACCGAATATTATCGACTTGAAATACATATGATAACACGTTAGACTACCGATATTGTAAGCGAGGTGCCCTATGCCTTTTGATGATTATGTCCAAGACCTACAGAGCATTCGTAACGACGCTAAAGCATCTCTTGATGATGCGCAGTCAGCTGTCGACAGGATTGTCGATGGTGCGTTGAACGACTTTACTGGGGCATCTGATACCTATGCCGATTTCAGTATCGGCAACGCCCCAATCGAAACCCAGATGCCAACTCCGGAGCCGGAGCTGGTCATCCCCCCTTTCGACCAATCGTGGCTCAACGACTTCGATCCTTATGAGATCATCCAGACGGGCCGATATGACTCTGAGTTCCTTGAAGACCTTGAGCAGAACTGCCGCTCGGTCTTTGCCGGGACGATCCCCGGGTTCACCTACGGCTCTGTTGTGGCCCTGTTCCAGTGGCGTGAAGAACAGGATCAGCGTGACATGCAGCTGGAGATGGATCAGGCATCCATTGAGTTCGGTGCTCGCCGTGGCTTCCCGATCCCGGCTGACGCCGAGACCTACAAGAAGAACGAAATCCTGCGCCGTTACTCCAACCAGCAGAATGACCGCACCCGCGAGAGCACGACCCTGCTGGCCAACGCACTGATCGACGCCTACAAAGATGCTATGGACTCCGGTATCAAGATCGAAGATATTCGGTCTCGCCAGTTCACTGCCATCCTCAACGCACTGATCGAGCGAATCCGCGCACAGGTAGATGTCTACCAAGCTACAATCCAAGGACTGGTTGCCGAGTTCCAAGGCGAGATCGACCTGATCAAGATCGAGGCAGAGGTCGCTCGAAGCAACGGGGCACTGAATGCCGCCTACGCTGACAACACCATCCGTAAGACGCTCGGACTGCGCAACATCAAGCTGGGCATCATCAACCGTGAATATGACGAAGTCAATGTGACCAACGGGCTGAAGGTCAACTCGGCCAACGCATTGATGAACGCATGGGCAGACATCTACGGCTCCGCGGCTCTCGGTGTCCAGACTTCTGCGAACGAACAGTATACAGGATAGGAGTAAATCATGGCTGAACTAGCCCGGTACGATAAGAACAAGGGGCCGGTCACCGCGCCCCCGGCTCAGGCACCGTCTCAGACCGAGGCGATGGGTATGCGCCCCATGGTCAGGAACCCTGAGCCACAGACTCCTGTTCAGGCTCCTCAAGCCAGCACCGCTGGACTGCGCTGGGCCAAGGGGCTTCCTGCCCGTGTCAGTAAGGCGATGGGCATGAACCTGACCCCGGCTGAGCGTACCGAGACGCTGGTTCGATCCCTGAACCCCGTTCGCACCGTACCGAACTTGATTAACCAAATGGTGGAAGGTGCACCGGCAGGGGTCAAGACCGCCATGAGCGAGGGGCAGGGAACTATGGGGTTTCCCGAGACCTCGATCCGTGAGATGGCCCGTACCCAGCAGCTGACCAACGCTGACTACGGTGGCGTGATACCGAACATGCTCCCGAACATCGAGAAGGCGATCGACTCAAATGCCGCGATTCGTGAGCAGGGGATCGAGGCAGCTGGAGCACAGGATACCGGTGGTGCCGGACTCAGGGGCACCAAGCCGTCTGACATGCCGCTGCTCGCCGAAGCTGAAGGCCGCCCCTCTGGTGGGCCAAGGATTTTCACCGACGCCGCCAACGCTCGATTCAATGGCATCACCGTTGACTACGACGAAGCGACCGGACAAAACACTTACACCGATGCCGGTGGTAACATCATTAATCCCGCCGACTTCGACCCGCAGGGGCTTGGGAACGAAGGCCCACGACTTCCGGGTGCTGAGTACGATGCGTTTACACCTGCCGCACGCCCCGGCTTGACCACCATCCCAGACGAAAGCATGGGTGTCATCGCTGGCACTGGTCGTGATGCTCGTATCCTCGGCCCAACCACTGGTATGCGCGATGTCGCAGCTGGTGGCGGAGGTGGGGGCGGCGCAGTTGCACCCGGGGGCGGAGGTGCACCGGGAGGCGGAGCAGGATTCCTCAACGCAGAAGACGCCCGCAATCTGCGGGCTATGGAAGCAGGTCTCCCGCAGGTACAGGCTGAGTACGATGCAGCTGTCGCCTCCGGTAAGCAAGACCGTATCGACCGCGCCAAACTGGCTCTGCTGACGCAGAAGGCCGACATGGAACGCCTGCGCACCGGTGAAGGTCTGCGCCGTGGCGGTTACCCGGATCAGATCGATGTCCGCACCGAGATGCTCAAGAGCCTGCCTGCTCCGGACGGCAGTGTTGAGACCGAAGTCCAACGTCGCCGCATCCTCAGTCAAGTGGCCGCGATGGATCAGGCAGCGGAGAACGCCGACATTGAGGGTCTGAAAGCACAGGCCAGTTACAGAACGTCGCTTGGCCCGACCGAGACTGAGGCGCAGCGTGCACAGCGCCTTGCCGCCGCAGAGAAGGACACCGCTGCCGCTGCTGAGACCAGACGCAATCTGGCCAAAGACCTTGGCGTGGTATTCGAGAATGCGTTCGATGCAACAGGCAATCCGATCCCGGGCCAGTCTGTCACCATGCCGGAGTTCGGTCTGTCGATCCCGGCGACACAGTGGAACGGCGTGCAGAATCGCGCATACCAGAGCTACATTCCGGCCATGCGGCAGTCGCCGGAGTTTGCTGAGTTCTCTGAGCAGGAGATGATCCGCGAAGCGATTCGCCGCTCTCTCCTCGATCTTGGTGCAACAACCACAGAGGGATAAACAATGGCACGTCCAAGAAGCATTCAAGAAATCCCGTTGAATATAGAGCCTGTCGCACCTCCTGCTCCAGCGGCAGGTGAGGGCGGCCCCGGCGTCGGAGACTATCTAGGTCTCGGTCTGCGTGGCGCGTTTGTTGAAGCTCCCATGCAGGCCGCTTCCACTTTCATCGGCGCATTCCAAGGAGCAGAAGGGGCAGCATCTGCTGGCGGCGAACAGGACGTTTTCGACAAGTTCGTGAGGATGGCCGATAAGAGCCGGGAAGAGTACAACCAAGATGTTGTCAACCGACTTGGCCCCGGGTTCGGCTCCGAGATGATCCAGTCTCTGCCTGATCTGGGCTACTCCGCTGCGTCTATCCCGATCGCTGCCGCAGGCCGTTTGGGTGGTGGAGCTGCCGGTACGTTCGTAGGTGGCCCGGGTGTCGGAACTGCCGCTGGTTGGATTGGTGGTACGCTCGCCGCTGAGCAGGCACTGAGTCGGTCGCAAGAATACCGTGAAGCACAGCAGTATCTCGATGCGTACGAGCAGCAGAAGGGCGCACCCCTGACGCCAGAAGAAGCCGCCGACGTTAAGGAGCAGCTGAAAGCCAATATCACCGCGTCTGGTAAGTACGAGTCGATCCCCGAGGCAATCGGTGCTGTCGTCGAGACTGCGATCCTCGGCAGGCTGTTCCGTGGCCAAGGTGGTCTTGCCAAGAACTTCCTCCGTGGCGCAGCCAGCACCGCAGCCATCGAACTCCCGGGTGAGACGATCACCGAGATCGGTCAGACCCAGACCCGTGAGGGCACTATCCTCGATACCGGCGAGCGTGTTTCGTTCACAGACCCGGGCGACATCGCTCGGGCCGTACGTCGGGTTGCCCCCGGTGTCCTGACCGTTGGCGGTGGGGTTGCTACTGTCGGTACTGCTGGCCGTCTGGCACTGGATGCGCGTCGTGATGAGATTCGTCGTCAGGGTCTCGGCATGACCAAGGAGCAACTCAAGGGGATCAAGAAGCAGCAGTTCCGTGAGAACGCCCGCAAGGTTCTGGACGCCCGCAAGTCCGACCCGAGCCTCCGGCTGTCCAACGACGAAGTGCTCAGCGTCCTGCAAGGCGCAGAGATCGCTGATGTCGTAGCGGCCCGTGAAACCGGCGAGACCCCGACCACTGCCAAGACCCCGGATCAAGCCGTTCAGGAAGCCCAGATTCAGGCCGAGAATGAAGACTACCTGCGCCGTGCCCAAGCACTGGGTATCGAGACCGAGACCGTTAAGAAGGGCCGTCGCGGTGAGCCTGATGTCCGGACACCTAAAGACCCGGCTACTCTGAAGGCTGAAGTCGAGACCGCAGAGCGTGATGCCCGGGCCTACGAGGAACTCAAGGCTTCGGCAGCTGCCCTGAACATCGATGCACGGCGACTGCCGAAAGGTAAGAAGGCGACCAAGGTCGAAGTGCTGACGGCTGAGCAGTTGCAGGACGAGATCGATGTCGCCGAGTTGCAGGCCGAACTGTGGCAACGTGACTCGATGGAGAAGACCACGGCGGACATCAAGAAGAAGCAGGATGCTGGCGAACGCCTTGCCCCTGCCGAGATGGCCTTCGTTCGTAACAACCCGGATGCGTTCCCTGAAGCCGCCCCGGCACAGGAAGAAGTTCTGCCCGAAACCGAAGAAGAGGCGATTGCCGGATTCCGGCAGCAGGCGGCACCGACCGGCCCGCTCGCCGCTCCCGGCCAACCGACCGGTGTCGAACCCGGTGGTGCATCGTTCCGTCAGCCGACCGAAGCATTGATCGCTGAAGAAGACATCACCTCCGACCGTGCCGCTCTCGGTTCACTGTTTGGTGGCCCACTGGAAGAGGATGGCCAAGGCACGCCGTTCGCACTGGAGCAGGAGACCGTGGAGGAGGCGTCCGTCAGCGGACAGCAGACCCGCGAGATTCCGCAGATCACCGAGAACCGGACGGAGAAGGGCAACCTCAAGCGCAAGGGCGGATACTCTGTCGGCGACAGATCGTTCAATACCAGAGCACAGGCAGAAGCCTACCGTCAAACTCTTCTGGCCCCGGAAGGCGAGCAGCTCTCGTTCAAGTTCAATCAGGACATGACCGACCTGTTCGGCCCGGTGATGGTGACCGAAGCGGAGATGGAAGCAGGGTTCACACAGGCTCCTGTTGACGCCGTCTACCAAGGTATCCGGCAAGGTCTGGCCGATGGCCGGATCAACGCCGAAAATGTCCAGCAGTTCTACGAGGCGCTGAAGGAGATTGATCCACGCTACGGCACCCTGCTGTTGCGGGAGATCGAGGCCAATGGATTCCAAGGTACAGCACCTCGCCAGCTGACCACGCCGCAGCCGCAGCTTGAAGGGCCGTCATACCGGACGCCTGAGAATACTTATCTGCGCTCCGATCTCGGGCAGCTCCAGACCGTTCCGGGCCAAGGGCCGCGCAACCTGCCGCCATTTCCTCCCGGTGGTCAGGCACCGACCAATGTGCTCGGGCGTGGTGAGCCGGTCTTCGGTCAAGGAACTGAGATAGCGACCCTTGCCGATCTGGCAAAGCAGGCCAGCCATCAGGCAAAGCGGATCGATGCCATTCGTGAGCTGGTACAGCAGCACGGCCAAGACCCGAATATAGTCTACAGGATGCCCCTGAGCCGTCTGGAGCAAGAACTCGTACAGGCCCGACGCACGGGCAAGGTCGCCAGCAATCGCATCGCACAGCGCGAATTTGAGACCCTGATCGCTGAAAGACCGGCTGTCCATAACGGTATCGCCGACGCTCTGGCCGAGTACGAGGGGGTCACTGACTTCTACAACAACCCACAGGCACTGATGCAGGTACCGCGTGACAACACCCTCATGCGTATCGTCAAGACAGACAAGGGCTACGCTCTGGTCACCCGCAGAGGATTCGATCGCGCTGTCACCAAGATGAGCCAGAGGCAACAGCAGGCTTACAAGAAACTTCAGGCCGACGCCCGTAAGCAGGAGCAGGCAACCGGTGAGGTTGTTCAGCTCCCGCGCTCGTTCGAGGTCGAAGAGAAGCTGACGGTCGATGACCTGATGACTCCCAAGCAGAAGAAGGAAGCTGCTGCCGTAGCGAAGCGAGAGGCTGCTGCCGCCAAGCGGGCCGCACGACAGGCCGAACAGGCCGAACAGGCACCAGCCCAAGAGACGACTCAGTCTCCGAAGGAGAAGCTGTTCGCCGCAGCTGCCGCTCTAGGTATCCCCACGACCCGCACTAACCGGAACGGAAACGAAGTCGATCTCCAGATGGGGCAGGTCAAGGATGAGATCGCCAAGCGGGCCAAGAAGGAAGGGCTTGACCTCAAAACTACCCGTGGCCGAGATAAGAAGCCTCTGGAGCTGGCCGAGGAACTGGCTGCTGCACCGGCCCAACCTGCTGTGGAGGAAGCACCGGCTGCTGAGCCTGTCGCTCCGACCGCCGAAGAGACTGCACCGGCTGCTGAGGAAGCACCGGCTGCTGAGGAAGCACCGGCTGAGGAAGCACCGGCTGCGCCTGAGACCCCGGCCCCTGCGGCAACGACCCAGACCACTGGCCGGAGACGGATCGTCGAGACAGGCGGCCCGACACAGGAACAGATCGCACAGATCGCCGCACTGAACGCTCAGTTGGCTGAGCCTCTGCCTGCGGATCAGGCACTGCGTGGTCTGAAGACCGAAGCAGATGCCACCAAGCAGATCGAGATGCTCACCAAGATGGTAGCAGATGAGCAGACCGAGCAGGCTGCGCCTGAGACTCCTGCACCTGAGACTCCTGCGCCTGAGACCCCGGCTGCTGGCACGACTGTCCCGACAGGGGCACGGCCAAGATCAGCCCAGCAACAGGCCGCTGACAACGTCAAGACCCTGCGAGATGCGACAACCCCGAATGACAAGGGTGTCGTGGACTTGGGTATCGAGACCGATGCTCCACTCCAGCCGGTTACTGGCGCGACTTGGTTTGGTGTGCGTATCGGCGATCCGATGACAGAGGATGCCAAGAACATCGGGATGAAGATCGTCCGTGACCCGAACACCAAGCAGCCCCTGAAGCTCGGTGATGTGACCACGGAACAGCTGACCAAGATCATCAAGGAACTCAACTCCACGGTTGGCGAGGGTGCTACGATCTACCTCGATACCAAGCAGAACCATGTGCGAGTGATCTTCCCGAAAGGGGCGGCCCAAGCACTGGAAGCCAGCGATATTCAGTTCTCTGAAACGACCAACGCAACACCTGCCGATGTGGAGAGTGCTGTCAACGAAGCGGCCCCGGCTGAAGGCCAGCGTCTGACCGATCTGGAAACCCGGCTCGCTAACGACTGGACAAAGAGGGGTGAGGGCTACGCTGCTGACAACATCGAGGTGACCGAGGCGACCACCGAGGACTATGAGCTGAACAAGATCGCTCGTATGGTGGAAGAAGACACCGGTGTCCCGGTCAGGTTCGTCAACCTCAACGGCACCTTCACTACCCCGACCGGCGAGACAGCGACCAAGTATGGCTGGCTCGATCGGACAGAGAACATCATCTATGTCAACCTGAACAGCGGCGGGCCGCACATGTTCACCACTGCCCATGAAGTCGGGCACGTTCTGGACAACGCGGGTGCGCTGGAAGAGTGGCGCGGCATCCTGAGTGAGGTGACCGGCGAGAACGTCGATACCGAGACCGCCATGGATGTGTTCGCTGAGCAGGCCAACGGGCCGCAGTTCTGGGATCAGGTGGCTGCCGAGTCCAAACGCCGTGGCGTCCTTGAAAAAATCTTCGACGCGATCATCAACAAGCTGGACGACATCATCGCCCGAACTGATCCGGACGTGGCCCTCGCACGAGACTTCGCCCGAATGAGGAAGTCTGCGATCAAGTCGTATATCCGATACAAACGTGGCCCCGGAGGGCCACAGGGAAATTTTCTTGAAGGGGGCATCGACTCCTCCGAGTCGATAGCCCCCCAAACCCCGGAGTTTGAAGCGTGGTTTGGGGATAGCAAGATAGTCAATCCGGATGGGTCGCCGAGGGTGGCATACCACATGACGGATGTGAGCTTCGACGAGTTCCGACCCGGCGTGGCCGACGCTATCTTTGTGTCCTTCGACCCCGAGTTTGCCAGCGACTGGATGCCGACCGGAGCAGCAGCTGCCGAGTTTGATTCTGTGCTTGGCGAGATGACGACTTTCAGCCCCGGAACCACGGTCGAGGGAGCGAACATCATTCCTCTCTACGTCAAGGCCGTGAACCCGTTCGACTTCCAGAACCGTGCACACATCGACATGGTCATAGACCAACTGACCCAACAAGGTGCGGCCATCAGCCCAGCATTAATGAGCACGTTGCGGGGAGGCAGCTGGACAACCATCGAGCGTGCGCCTGTGCAGAAGGCGATCAAGGCCGCAGGGTTCGATGCCTTCTACGTGGAAGAGTACGGCACCAAGAACCTCGCCGTCTACAGCCCTAACCAAGTCAAGTCCTCGCTCAGTAATGTCGGGACGTTCAGCCCGGAAGACAACCGGTTTCAGTTCTCTGAATCTCCGGGCCGTCAGGCGCTGACTCCGAGCGTCTCTGTCACCAAGCGCACCTTGGCCGATGGCAGGAACGTGGCAACCTACGAGACCACGGATACCGAGGAAGCCTCGATCACGGCTATCCAGAGAGACCTGCTTCGTTCCGATGTGGAAGAGGTCGCCCTGATGTATACCACTGGTGTGGACAACTCGCTTGCCCCTGTCCGATACATGGCATCGAGGGACGAGGTTCTGTATGGCGACATCCTTGACCGTCTGCGTCAGGCTGTAGCCAAGGGCAAGACCGATCGGAACTTCGACTATTCCCTGTCGACCATGTTCGAGAAGCAGCTTGCACGGCAGCAGGCCAAGCCCAAGCCGACTGCGCAGGAGATCGAGAAGGAGCGGGCCGCAGCTCTGCGTGTCGAAAACCAGCTGTTCGAGACCAACACCGGTATCTATGGCCGGGATAACAGGTATACCGAGGATCAGAAGGCAGAGATTCACGCCAAGGCTCTGTATGACATCCATGCCAAGTTCGACCGGATGCGTAAGGAGGAGCAGGGGCAGCAGGAGTTTGACTTCTCAACGAACATCCTGAGTGACCTCGTCAACGCCTCGTGGGATCGTGGCAAGAAGATCATCCAAGATAACATGGCGGCTGTCAGAGCAAACCCCGGCGTCTACCGTGACCAGAACGCACCGGCTTGGCTGGAGTTTATGCCGATCCCTGAGATCGTGTCGTGGATGAAGACCAAGATTCCCAAGCTGGAGGCATGGTACGAGAACCAACAGAACTTCGCCGGTCTGCGCAACGGTGTCCTTGATACCTTTGCTCTGGCAACCAAGGCTTTGCGGAACAACCCGACCAGAACCAAGGCGTTCAATGATGCCACTGGTATTGCGACGTGGTTGCAGAACGACCCGCGCCTGTCGCTTGAGCAGCAGGAATGGGTCACTGACTTCGGATCATTGGCCGAAGCCGAGCGGGTGTGGGAGAAGCAGAAGATGAAAGCCCGCACAGGCATGACGTTCGCGGAGGGCCACAAGAAATCCAAGGCGACGTATGCCAAGCTGGATGCCGAGGGCCGCAAGGCATTTGATGACGTAGCTAACAGGCTGAAGGAGATACGTGAGAAGGAACGTGCCGCACTGATCGAGAAGATTTACGAGGTCACTGACGGAGACACACCGACCCGGCAGCGGATGCTGAAGGAAGCCCGCACCATGTTCAAGAACATCCGGGGCGTTTACTTCCCGCTCGCACGTTTCGGTGGTTACCGCCTCATCGCAACAGACACCTCGATCCCCGGCGACGAGGGAACCGGAGCCATGGTCATCGAGTCGTTCCGTAGTCTGGCCAAGCGTGATGCCCGTGAAGCAGAGATGAGGGCTGACCCACGGTACACGAATATCCAGCGCAGCTACGCCACCACAGACCCGAGCCTGAACACCATAGCCAACGACTTCATGAAGCGCCTGAAGCTGGACGGCAACCAGATGGAAGAGGCGTTCTACAAGAAGGAAATGCGTCGGCTGAACAAGCTCGGCAAGGGTAATACGCAGGACACCAGAGACGATGCCCGCAGGTACGCCAAGCGGCAGGTCGAGGAGGCGATCAACATCCTCGCCGGTATCTGGATGGACTCCATGCCTGATGCGTCTGCGGCCAAGAACTCTGTCCGCCGTGAGAACTACCTTGGTTGGGATCAGGACATGGTGCAGTCAGTCAACGACTACGCTGTCCGCCATGCCGGTAACCTCGCCAGCCTGAAGTTCGGGCACAAGCTGGACTACGGTCTGATCGAGATGGACAAGGCGATCCGCGACAAGGCCAAGAAGGGGGAGAAGGTTGACTTGGAGATGAACGTCATCGCTCACCTCAAGAACCACCTTCAGGTCACCCGGAATACTCCGGTCGTTCCGTCTCTGGTTGCCGGGGCCAGCCGCCTTGCAACTCTGCGATACATGACCTCGCCGTCTCAGCTCCTCGTGCAGCTCAGCCAGCTGGGGATCATGGCAGTCCCGAAGATGGCCAGCTCCTTTGGTATGGGCAACACCCTGTCCGCCGTGAACAAGGCATTCCGGATGGGTGCCGACCCACGGCTGCGCCTGAACAATATCGTGGACGACAAGAAATCTATCGACCTTTACAACCGCATCTACGCCACGGCTACCGAGGCGGATGTCGAGGCAGGTCGTGCGAAGAATGTCGGCGACCCGGTCATGTCGCACTCCGAAGTCAACAAGCTGGTGGCTGGCCTGAGCGAACCAGACCGTAATGCACTGCTGATCTACACCGCACTGCAACGAAACATGGTCGGTACTACCTATGCCAACGAGACGCTGGAGCTGTCCAAGGGTAAGGGCCAGTCAGACATCCTGCCGATCGCCTTGTGGTTCATGCGCAAGGGTGAAGAGATGTCCCGTGTCACCGCAGCTCTCGCAGGTTTCGATCTGGCTTACGGAAAGACCAAGAGCTGGAATGATGCACTGACCTACACCCAGCATGAGATCAACACCGGCACGATGATTGACTTCAGCAAAGAGTCCAAGCCGACGTTCTTCCTGAAACACGCCAGTGCTCGTGCCGCCACCCAGTTCCGGTACTTCCCGATCAGCATGATTCTGCGCCTGATCCGTCTCGCCTCTGAGGGTCTTGCCGGTGCGACACCAGAGATTAAAGCTGGTGCACGGCGGGAGATCGTCTACATGATGGGCACCTCTGGGATACTGGCCGGTGCTCTGGGTATGCCTGCTGCCGGTCTGATCTTCAACGCAATCGACTTGGCCATGGGGCTGTTCGGTGATGATGAAGAGGATGAGTTCTTCGACAGCCGCAAAGAGTTCCGCAACATCCTTGAGGATATGGGGTCGCCTGACTTCGTGACCCAAGCGATGATGACCGGCGTTCTTGGGGCCGTCGGTGGTGACGTATCGAGACGTATCGGTATCTCCGACGCCCTCGGGACTGAGCCGGGATTCACTCCGGCCCATCTGGAAGGTGCAGCCAAGTTTGATTACATGGCAGCTCGGTCGCTCGGCCCCGCCTACTCCACGATCAAGGACGGCTATGTAGGAGCAGGAGAGCTGTGGGATGGCAACGTCATGGATGCTCTGAAAAAGCTCACACCGAAAGCTGTCGGTGATGCGATCAAAGCCTTCCAGTATTATGAGAAGGATGGGCTGGTTACATCCAGAGGCAAGCGTCTGACCGACGAAGTCGATCCCATAAACCTGCTGTGGATGTCGATGGGGATCATGCCGTACGAGCACAGCTTCGTTATGGGTAAAGAGCGTGCCAAGACCAACATCAGCGCGAAGGTGGCAAGGCAGAAGCAACGCCTGTACGACGCCATCGCCGAGGCTTACGCAACCAACGACACGGTAGGGTTCGAGGAAGCTGTCAAGGAATACGCTGCCTTCGTCAAGAAGTACCCGAGCTTCGGTACTCAGCCATCGGCTCTTGCCTCTGCGATCCGTAACCGGATCAAGCTGGAGCGCGGCATCCCGACCAGACAAGACATCCTGCTAGAAAAATTCGTTGAATAAAAAACGGGCAGCCCGGGGAGGGCTGCCCAATACGAAGGGGATAGACGTGTGTGTCTGTGTGTAGTTGTATACTACTGGACAATCTTTAGTGTGTCAACCCTGCATCTTTCACGTCGAGTTCTTCCACCAGTGCCAGCTTGGCCACTCTCTTCGCGTCATCTTCCACGATACGGGCGGCAACATTACCGAGAGCAGGGCAGTCCATATCCAATACCCAGCAGTTGACCTGTGCGCTGGCAAGAGACGTCCCGGCCCCGAGCGTTCTGCGCTTCTCTGTTGAGACCAGCGCCTTGATCTTGAATAGGTCGTTCTTGATGGTGGAGTAGGAGCCGTACTTCTTCTCTGCCCACTCCTTAACTCGATTGCGGTTGATCCAGACCAGTGGGCTTTCGACGTCACGGCGTACGAACAGCGGGCCTTTAGGTTCACTGATCACAGTGCCGCGCCTGACGACCAAGGTGTTGTTAATGTGCTCGTCAAGGAACTGGCCAATAATCGAGACGCAGTCCATCCGGTTGACGACCTTCTCGCCGCGCATCTCCTTGATCTGGTCAACGGCCCAGCCCATCAGTGGCTTGACTTTGAAATCGATCAGGCCAAGACGTTGAGCGATCAGACCACCATAGATCGTACAGCCAGCAACAGCTGACCAGAACCGTTCCTCGGATGCGGCCCCTGTCTCCTTGTCAATCATCTTGACGATCTTGTCGATTTGTTCTGTGTGGTTGGCGACATTGGCCACGAGATACCGGATGTATTCCTGACCGGCCATGCCGTAATTGCGACTGATTGTGCGGTAGATTCTGGTAGCTGTTTCTCGGTCAAGGGCAGGGTTCGAGTCGACACGGAACTCAAAGACTCGGTTCATCTCTGCGCCCGCATCCATCTTGTGGCCGGACAAGCGATCAATCAGGGAACTGTTTGAGCTGACGAGAGCCAGCGTATTCCATTGGTTGATGCCTGACTTCTCGACCGCATTGGAGTTCTGGCGCACACGGTCACGGCCTTGTGTAATCCGATAGGCCAGCTCAGATAGGGCGTCGCCATCGATGTTGGTCACCTCGTCGATATACAGAGGCAAGGTATTATAGACGCCCAGCCTGCCGATCAGTGCGTTCTTCGTATCATCCTTGTGCATAATGAGAGTGTCGGGTTCTCCGTACAGGCTCAGTGCCCAGCGTCCGACCAATGTCTTGCCGACACCAGAGGGGCCAAGCATCGACACGATAGCCCCGGCATACCCAGTGAACCGCATCAACGGCGCACCAAAGGCAGCGGCCAGAAAGGCAAAGGCCAGTGGCTCCATGCCCTCTTTGCCCAGCACCGTGGTCGTGTCCAGCCACTGGGGTAGCTCCCCCTTGGCATGGAACGCCTTGGCTGACTCCGGTATGTTCTGAGCCAGAGCGACCGGCTCTGCTGTGCCGTCAGGCAGGAACGCCTTCGTTCCCAGCACGAACTGCAACTCGCCTCGATCATTCTCACTCCACCCCATCTGGCATAGGAGCTGTTTGATCTTACGTTCCCGCTTCAGTTTATCGGCATAGCTCTCAACATAAGCCGTCATAAGTTTCTTCTCCTTGGCACCGACGACTGTGATGTGCTTGTCAAACAAGGCTTTCATCGCTGACCTGACATCAGTCAGGTCTGAGGTACGGATCGTACAGTCCATCCACCCTTCCTGTGGGAGGTGGTGTCGTATGGCTACGACCTCATATCCGAGGCTCTGGTCAAAGGCGACTGAGTCCACGTATAAATCATTTCGATAGAAGCATGTGTTGACATCGTCGATCGGGGCATACAGCCCGTCCTCCGCACGGATAAACGGTTTCGGCGGCTCGATACCAGCCGCATGTTCGATTGCCTGCACGATCCTGCCGAGCAGGATAGGCGACTTCACCTTGTTCTTGTAGGAGCAACCGAGGCACCCCTTCGGGTTCAGTTGGCCGAAGTGTTCGCAGGTTGTCGGCGGCATCTGGTGCTGCTCGATCTTGGCTGTCGTCTCTTCGATGCTGTAGTTGGGATGACCGCATGACCACTCGTGGATGATGTCCGGTGCCTGCACGGTATGCCGCAGGACGCCGATACAGGCGTACCACAGTGGCTCCTCGATGTCGCCCTGCGTCTTGCGCATGATGTCGATCTGCTGGCATTTGTCAGCGATCAGGGTGGCATCGGAGTTGGGGGTGTCGTCGTAGATTTGAAACTCGGCGTTGATGTCGCCACCCTTGCGCTTCGGCGGGGCGGTGAGATCGGCCTTCAGGTTCTTGGCCTTCGCTGCCTTCTCGATGATCGTGCAGAAATCCTCGAACGAGATCGGCTCCATCGGTTTTGTCAGGAGCCTGACCAGCTTGGGGTTCGCCGGGTCTTTGCGGTTGTGAGTGCCAATGGGGCGGAGCACAGATGACAGGTCAGAGGTACGGGATTGGTCGACCTCGAACTCACAGGCGACAATCAGTTCCTTGAACAGTCGGGCGGCCCCCTTCCATTGGCTGGCTGTTACATCCTCGGTCAGGCACCAGTGGGCATACAGGCCGTTGCCTGAGTTGACCACCTCTGGTATCGGCAAGCCCACCTCTTCACAAAACTTCTTCAGCGCAGCTGCACCATCAGCCTGAGTCGCAAAGGGCTTGGTCGGGCCACAGTCTATGTCCAGCCAGAACGACCGCATCGCCTGCACGTTCTCATGCTTGCGATTGTCTGGTGTAGTATAGGTGGCCTGTGCGATGTAAACCGTGTCGCCCTTCGCGTCCTTCTTTGCGATGAACTCCTCGGCGTCTTCCAAGTCCAAGTAGAATTTTTGTTTCGGGGCTTTGTCCGGGTGCCAGAAAATACACACACATTTGTACCCCTTGGCGGGGAGTATTCTCTCTAACACAGACGTCTCCTTATATAAAAACAGGGGGAAGGTTTCATTATGCAACGAAACACGGGGCGCGTCAACGCCCCGCTTTGACTTCCGATAGGATTTTCTGGATCGAGGTGAGGCGCATTCGCCTCGGAACATCCTCGGTCAGTGGTAACCGCCCTTTCTCCACGGCCATCTCAATGACCTTGCATCGGGCGATCGATAGCCGGTACCGCAACATGTCGCTGATGGTCTCGCCACGTTTCCAACAGTAGAAGGTAGCCCTTCCAATGGGGAGTAGCATGATCATCTCGGACGCGGTCAGTCCGGCCTTCTCCATAACTTCTAGTATATAATCAAATGACGGTAGGTTCATGGCTCTACTCGTTTGAAGTGAGGGGGGCCGAAGCCCCCCTGCTGGTTAGAGGCCGAGGCTGTTGACGATGTCGTCGTCAGACGGAACGGCGTTGGTGGCAGCCTGTTGGGCAGGCTCAGGCTTGGCTTCCTGTGCAGGCTCAGGCTCAGGCT
>Ga0180437_10004316_pt1 | contig 20329 bp, 12 predicted proteins | sample SS_ome_4_FD_132410 | JGI IMG/M metagenome (GOLD analysis project Ga0180437, IMG submission 132410) | Hypersaline lake sediment archaeal communities from the Salton Sea, California, USA - SS_3_D_1 metaG | ecosystem: Environmental > Aquatic > Non-marine Saline and Alkaline > Hypersaline >... | reverse complement strand
TTTTTTTGTGCCGTCCCCCAGAATCGAACTGGGCACACACGGATTTTCAGTCCGTTGCTCTACCGACTGAGCTAGGACGGCATGTAAAATTTAGATTAAAGATAAAAAGTTTTTATTAAAAGTCAAGAGAAAAATTTACAAAATAAAAAAATGTAATCCCTCAAATATTAGCGATCTAGGCGTGTTTAAAATCATCGGTTTTCAAGCCATCAAGGCGCATATCAAAATGCTCCGGATGAAAACCGTTTTAATTCATTCATTATCATGCCACAAAATTTCTTGAGGATGAGCAGGGGTACTCATTTTCTTTAATAAGCGCTTGTTAAATTCGATAGCCGGATGATGACCTTCTAGTTTGAGCAAGGTATTCAGCGCGATCACTTCAGCAATAACGGTAATGTTTTTGCCTGGGAAAATGGGTAATTTAATCAGTTGAATCGTCACTTCCAGGATTTTGGTGGTTTCTTCATCCAGACCGATTCGTTCATAGTCTTCAGAATCATCCCAATCTTCCAAATGGACTTCAACTTGAATCCGTTTTTGTTTGCGGATCGAGCGAATACCGAAAATGCTCCGCACATCAATAATGCCCAGACCGCGGACCTCCATGTGATGCTGGAGCATCTCGCTGCCGGCTCCAATTAAGACGTTATTTCCTTTACGAATAATATTAACCACATCATCCGCGACCAGTTGATGCCCGCGTTCCACCAGATCAAGTGCAATCTCACTTTTGCCAATCCCACTCCGACCGGTAAATAACAGACCAACTCCATAAACATCCACCAGTGAGCCGTGAATCGTAATCTTGGGAGCAAATTCTTCATCCAGGTAAGCACTCAGGAGCTGCGTAACTTTGGTCGTTGAGAAGGGGGTCAGGAAAACTGCAATTTCTTTTTCATCCGCAATCTGTAATAATTCTTGTGGTGGCTGATTGCCATTTGTAATAATAATACAGGGAATGTCGAATTCAAGTACCCGCCGAATAGATGCTTTACGAAGGGCCGGCGATAAGGTTTTCAGGTAAGTAAATTCCGAATTACCGATTACTTGAATTCTTTTGTAGGTAAAGACCTGAACAAAACCGCTTAATGCCAGACCTGGGCGATGCAAATCTTTTTCGCGGATGATTTTATTGAGCTTTCCCTTTTCATTTATAATTTCAAGTTTTAAATTAACTTTATTATCTTCAAATAATTTTTTGATATTTAACCATTCCATGCATGACTCAATTTAATTTTAAAAGAAAAACCTGGTTTAAAATATCGGAAGCCCTGCCAAATCTAGCAGGGCTTCCGAAGTTAGAGGTTGATAGAATATTAAAAAAACATCTTATAATACAGCTTCAATATTATCTTGAATGCGTTCATTAGTAAATTGATGGTGTTTCGCTTTGTATTTTTTGAGTTGGCGTTCCAATTTCGTTACCGCAAGATCGATCGATTTATAAATATCCTCAGATTTTTCGACAGCAGTTAACCTATTTCCATGTACCTGAATAATTATTTCTGCAATTTGTAAAAGCTTTTGAAAATCTAAAATTATATCACACGTAATAATGCCTTCATAAAATTTGTCCAGTTTTTGAACTTCCTGGATCGCGTAATTTTTTAATCGTTCCGACGGTTTGTAATGTCTTGCGGTAAAATTTACTCTCATAGTTGAACCTCCTATCAAAAGAGTTAGAGAGGACAATAGGTCAAACTGGGAAGCCAAGTCTAGCCTATACGAATTAAAAATTACTTTAACATTTCAGATTTGGGATGCGCCTGACGATAGACTTTTTTCAGGCGTTCCACTGTAACTCGGGTGTAAATTTGAGTCGTGGATAAACTTTTATGTCCCAACAATTCCTTAACCGCCGTTAAATCGGCTCCTTCATCTAATAAATGCGTAGCAAACGAATGCCGCAAGAGATGTGGATTTGATTTACCGGTTGTTGAAAATGGTGCCAGGAGTTTATTCACAACTCGTCTGATGCCTTTGCTGGAAAGTCTCTTTCCATATTTATTGAGGATCAGCGCTTGTTCGTTCGTGTCCTCAATCGTCTTAAAAAATTCATACCTCCTTTCTAAATAATTTGTTAATGCTTGTTTTGCAACCGAGCCGAGCGGAACAAGTCGTTCCTTTTCTCCCTTGCCTCTCACTTTAATAAGTCCATTATAAAAATCAATATCCTTTATATTTAAATTCTTAAGTTCACTTAATCGGATGCCAGTTCCATAAAGCAGTTCCAAAATAACTTTATTCCTCAAACCAAATAAAGTTCCCGCATCAATATTTTCGATCGCTTTTTCAATTGATTGATAGCTGAGCGTTGACGGTAGCTTCTTTTGCATTTTTAATGAAAAGACGTTTGCGGCCGGTGAAATTTTAATTTCACCCTGATTGACCCAATATCGAAAGAAAGAGCGGATACAGGCGAGCTTACGATTAATGCTTTCAGGTTCAAATCTCTGGTCAAATAAATAACTTAAAAAGGAACGAATATGAAGCCGGGTTATTTGATGTATTGAAATGATTTCAGTTAAGTGATGTTCGAGGTAGTATTGAAACTGGGTTAAATCGTTTTTATAAGCGGAAATAGTAAGTGCAGAATAATGCCGTTCTTTTTTTAGAAAAAGCAAAAATTGGTTTACATAACTCAATAAAAATTTATTCGTATTCGCTTTCACAGGCATGAACCGAAATTGAGTTTTATTATTCAATGATGACTAATATATTATACAAAATATTCCTGACTTTTTCAATCAAAAAATACAAGCACCTGAGAATTTCGTCGCGGATTTTTCAAATATTATTCCATTAACTACCTACCTGTACATCATATTCGCTTTTACACATCGGACAGCGTAAATATTCCCCGCGGGTCTGGGTATATCTTTCTTCAAGATAATTATTCCGGCAATTGGGGCAGGTCTTGTTGACGGGTTTATACCAGGAAACAAAATCGCAACCAGGATATTTACTACAGCCGTAAAAGATCTTGCCCCGTTTTGTTTTTCGTTCAACAATATTTCCGCCACAGCCTTTTTTCGGACAAACGACCCCGATATTATAGGGACGCGTATTTTTACATTCCGGATAGCCTGAACAGGCCAGAAATCGGCCAAATCGGCTGACTTTCAGAACCAGCGGACGACCGCATTTTTCACAGACTTCACTGGTTGTTTCGGCTTCCTCGGTGGGTTTGGTAAATTTACATTCGGGATAACCGCTGCAAGCAATAAATTTACCATTGCGCCCCCATTTCACGACGAGAGGTTTGCCACATTGCGGACAGACCTCGTCTGTATTCTCTTGAAGCGACTCCCGAATTTCTTCTTTCTGTGAATCTGTCTTCTCAAGCGCAGCGCTGAAAGGGGAATAAAAATCAGAAACAACTTTGTTAAATTGTTTTTCGCCGGATTCGACTTTGTCCAATTCTTCTTCCATCTGGGCCGTAAAGGTAACATTAAATATATCCGGAAACTGCTGAACGAGTATTTTATTAACCGTGAGGCCCAGTTCAGTTGGACGAAGATAACGGCTTTCTTTCTCCCCATATTTCCGAGCCAGCAACGTAGAAATGATGATCGCATACGTACTGGGTCGCCCGATTCCTAACGTGTCCAGCTCCTTCACCAGGGTACTTTCGGTGTAACGCGGCGGGGGTTTGGTAAAATGCTGTTTCGGGATAATGTCCTTAAGCTTTAGCTTTTCACCTTCACGAATATTTTCAGGTAAAACCTGTGGCTTTTCCCCGTTTTCGGCTTCTTCCTGATAATCTTCATAAACCTGTAAGAATCCCCGAAAGAGAATGACCGAGCCGGTGGTTCGGAACAGGAAGAGATTTCCGGCCGCAGTCTGGACAGCGTCAGGCTTGGCTTCAATATCAATCGAAGTCTGTTCCAGTTTGGCGGCTTCCATTTGTGAAGCCACAAATCGATTCCAGATCAGTTCATAGAGATGAAATTGTTCCGCGCTTAAATATTTTTTGATTGCTTTTGGTGTTCGTTTCATCGAAGTGGGACGAATGGCTTCATGGGCGTCCTGCGCCCCCTTTTTCGCTTTAAAATAGCGTGCTTGGTGCGGTAAATATTCTTTCCCGTAAGCATCATAAATATATTCTCGCACTGATTTGAGTGCTTCATCGGCGACGCGGGTCGAATCGGTTCGCATATAGGTTATTAATCCGACACTACCTTCCTTCCCGACGTCCAGACCTTCATACAGACTTTGTGCGATCATCATGATCTTTTTGGTGGAATAGCCAAAACGTCGGCTGGCTTCCTGTTGTAAGGTACTGGTCGTAAAAGGTGGTGGCGGATTTTTAGATACTTTTTTCTTTTTGATCTGGGTGATTTGATAGCCGCATTTTTTAAGTTCGGCTACATAACCAGAGGCATTTTTTTCATCGGGAATTTTACATTTTTTATTATTAATTTTAATAAGCCGGGAGAAGAAAGCATCGCGTGCCTGCGTTAACAGTTCGACCGTAATCGACCAATATTCCTCGGAAATAAAATTTTCGATTTCCATTTCGCGTTCACAGAGTAATCGCAGCGCAACGGATTGGACGCGACCGGCACTTAATCCCCGATAAATAGTTTTCCAAAGAATAGGACTAACCTTATACCCTACCAATCGGTCAAGTACTCGTCGGGCTTTTTGAGCTTCGACAAGCGGCAAATTAATGTCCTGAGGATTAGCCATGCCTTTTAGAATACCGTTTCTGGTAATCTCATTGAACAATACCCGTTTAATGTTCGCGTTTTTCGAGCTGATTTCTTCGGCTATGTGCCAGGCAATGGCTTCACCTTCACGGTCAGGGTCAGTGGCAATAAATACCTGATCCGAGGTTTGGGCCGCTTTGCGAAGGTCATTTAATGTTTGGCCTTTCCCACGGATGGTAATATAATGTGGTTCAAATCCACGCTCAATGTCAATTCCCAGTTTATTTTTGGGTAGGTCTTTGATATGACCAATGGAAGGAAGGATCAGGTAGTCTTTTCCTAAAAACTTACTTATCGTTTTTGTCTTCGCTTTTGATTCAACAATAACTAGCGATTTGCCCATAGGATATATAAATGACTTGCGGTTAGTGTTCTGATTTGAATTAATGAATCTGGAAAAAATTATCTGAAGTCTGTCCGGAATTATCAAAGAGACCTTCCGGATTAAATAAGGAGGACGCTACAATCGCTTTCATATCCTCCAGAGTTACTCGACTTGTTCCCAACATCAATGCACGATCAATAATGGCTTCGGTTTCTGTGGCATCCAAGAGGCCCAATTCTTTTAATTGAATGAGGTAACCATAAGCTTCAGGAGTGATGATCATTTTTTCCACGTCGTGCAGCACGCGAAAAGAAGATGGCAAGGTTGGACCCGTATTTGCGAGTAATTCATCAAAGTTATCTTTAATTCGATCGAAAAGCCAGGAGAAAGCAGAGCTTATTTCGTTTTCTGTGTAACCTTTTTGAACCAATTCCTCCGACAACAAATCCAGTTTACCCATCCCCTGATCAGTCGATCTGATCTCTTTCATAATATAGACTAATATCTCAACGACCTTTTCGTTCATTTCCCTCACTCCTTTTATGTAGAATAGAAGTCTGTGAATATCCACTCCAGAAACGACACGAAATTTGAACCAGGTTTCCTTAGTTGTTTCATTAACGAACTTGCAATGGCCTTGTTCCAAATAATTTCAAAGAAACAACGAATTCTCTTGCGTAAAAGCGAGTGCGTTTGAATCCATCTCTTTAATAAATTTGAGTTAAAAAGGTTTCGGATTGTGGATATTTAAGTTTGGAATTTGTTGTAAATATACGAAATTATTCTTTAAAAGCAAGTCTTATGACAATATTTTCACAATACTTGTGCCACTTATCAATCCTGATTTTCAACAGGTTCAATTCTATTGTCCACAGCATTTTTTGTATTTTTTGCCACTGCCACAAGGACAGGGATCATTGCGCCCCACTTTCACACCAACCTTCACCGGTTTTCTTTTTACGGGTTGATTGGGTGGTTGGGGTGACGCTGCTGGTTCTTCGGCGGGAGTACCTTCAAATCCCATGCCGGCGGAACTTTGATGAATCATTTGCATTTCCCGCTGTGGTCGTCGTTGTGGCGTTCGCCGTGGTTCGCTTTCCAATGTGGCTCGGAAAACATGTGAGAGCACATCCTGGTCAATTTGAGTAAGCATCTCTGAGAACAGCCGATAGCCTTCACTTTTGTATTCAATTAAGGGGTCCTTTTGGCCGTAAGCGCGGAGGTTAATGCCCTCTTTTAATTGGTCCATTTCATAAAGATGTTCACGCCAATGTTCATCAATTACTTTGAGGATGACGAAATGCTCCAGACGCCGCATTAATGGTTTCGTAATCGCTTTTTCTTTGCGCTTATAGGCATCGATGCCCACTTGTAATAGCAATTCCTTCAGTTCGTCCTGATCGATGTTTTGTTTTTTTTCAGAGGAGATTGGAAGATCGCAGAGAAAGATGCGTTGAATATTTGCCGCTAAATTCTCCCAATCCCAGTTTTCTGAAAATGTCTGCTTATCGGTGTAGAGCTCGATCTGGGTTTCGACAAAATTTTCAATCATTTCAAAAACTTCATCCCGTAGATTTTCCCCACCCAGCGCGTGATTACGGCGATTGTAAATAACCTCTCGCTGTTGATTCATCACGTCATCGTATTCAAGTAAATGTTTTCGAATTTCAAAGTTACGCATTTCAACCCGTTTTTGAGCACGCTCAATCGACCGCGTAATCATTGGATGTTGAATCACCTCACCGTCCTGAAGACCCATTCGATCCATGACGGAAGCAATCCGATCCGAGCCAAACAGGCGCATTAAATCGTCTTCCAATGACAGGTAAAATCTGGATGAACCTGGATCTCCCTGACGACCGCTTCGCCCGCGTAATTGCCGATCGATTCGGCGGGCTTCGTGGCGCTCGGTCCCGATGATGTGAAGCCCACAGGGCATTTCAGCCTCACATTTGGCCAAATCCAGGTCAGGCGGGATTTCCCGCTCATTTGAGTCCACTAAATAACATTTACCGTCACACTGAATAACCCCATTTCCTAACTTAATATCCGTGCCACGGCCAGCCATATTGGTAGCGATGGTTACCGCCCCTGGTTGACCAGCCTGCCTGACAATCTCAGCTTCTCTTTGGTGTTGTTTTGCATTGAGCACTGAATGCGAAATTTTATTGGCCTTAAGCATCCGACTGAGTAATTCAGAAACGTCAACCGAAATGGTGCCGACTAATACCGGCCGTTTATTTTTATTCATTTCTTTGATTTCATTAATAATGGCATTGTATTTTTCGCGTTTGGTGCGATAAATGTGATCCTCATAGTCTGGCCGCCGAATCGGCTCATTCGTTGGAATAACGACCACGTCCAGTTTATAAATTTCCCAGAATTCAGTCGCTTCGGTTTCAGCCGTACCGGTCATTCCGGCCAATTTATGATACAAGCGGAAATAATTCTGGAGCGTAATCGTTGCCAGGGTCTGGGTTTCGCGTTCAATTTTAACCCCTTCTTTTGCCTCCAATGCCTGGTGTAGACCGTCACTATAACGACGTCCGGGCATGAGCCGACCGGTAAACTCATCAACAATGATGACTTTGTCATTCTCGACGACATATTCTACATCCCGTTCAAATAGTGAATAAGCTCGTAACAGTTGTGAAATGTTATGGATCTTTTCACTAACAATGCCATATTCGCGGTGCAACTCATCTTTCTTCAGTAGTTTTTCCTCCTCAGTGAGCTCGGCATTATTATCAATTTCCCCGATGTGCACTGACAAATCAGGGAGGACAAACATGTTGGGATTGCTCGGATTGATGGTATTTCGTCCCTTTTCGGTGAGGTCAATAATGTGGCTTTTTTCATCAATTGAAAAGAGCAGGTCTTCATCAATTTCATGCATTCGTTTATCGCGCAGATAATCATTTTCCACCCGTTGAATCAGTCTTTTGATACCCACTTCCTGTAATAATTTCATGAGTCGCTTGTTTTTCGGAGCCCCCCGCTGCGCCTGTAATATTTTGATACCCGCGCGATATTCGTCCGCCTCCTTAAGTAATTGTTCTGCCTCGGCTAATATTTTATTAACCAGATGGATCTGTTGGCTGACCAGCCGTTGTACCAGCGGTTTCATTTCAGAAAATTGCTGAGTCGAATGTTCCACCGGACCGGATATAATTAATGGCGTACGGGCTTCGTCAATCAACACCGAATCAACTTCATCAATAATGACATAATTATGTACCCGTTGAACCTGATCGACACGTCGAATCGCCATATTGTCTCGTAAATAATCAAAACCAAACTCATTATTCGTGCCGTAGGTTATATCGGTATCATAAACCCCATGTCGTTGATAGGGGTCCATATCATTGGTGAGAAAAGAGACGGTTAATCCGAGAAACTCATAAATTTTTCCCATCCACTCGGCGTCACGTCGGGCCAGATAATCATTCACCGTCACCAGATGGGCCCCTTTCCCTGAGAGCGCATTTAAATAGAGGGGCATCGTCGCGACCAGTGTTTTGCCTTCACCGGTGGCCATTTCGGCAATTTTTCCCTGATGTAACACCACCCCACCAATAAGCTGTACGTCAAAAGGAATCATATCCCACACAATTTCCGAATCACAAACGTCCCACTGGCACCCGATAAATCTACGACAGGTTTCTTTAACCACTGCAAAGGCTTCAGGGAGAATTTCATTCAGGATATCTTCGATAATTTGATACTCTTCTTCTTCTAACTCGGTTAATTCATCCCGCAGCGATTCGATACCGCTGGTTTCTTCCTCAACGCCTTCTGACACGTGACTTATTTCATACTTTATCTCTTGAATTCGATCGCGAACCTCTGTGGTCGCGGTGCTAATTCGCTCTTTAAATTCATCTGTTTTCGCCCGTAGTCTATCATCACTTAAGTGCCGAAATTCACTAAAATAGTGATTAATTTCGTGAACTAAGGGCTTTATCTTTTTAATATCCCGCTCATGTTTGGTACCAAATATTGTTGTCAAAAAATTTTTCATTCTTACTCCTTAAATTTACCAAATTGTGCTTAAGGGATGCGACAACCAACTTATGAACCCAGTCAAAAGCACATCAATGTTTTGTCTTTTACTGAGCCAATTTTGAAGTTGTTCCCCCTGGTTTCAGGCTATCTAACTTAAAAATTTATATTATCTTTCACCGTGCGATTCAAAGATTTGATAATTTTCTGAATGGCTTAATGAATTTTAAATCAGCATTTTCAAATTTTAATTGGGTTGAATAAATCGAGCAATTTTCCGGAAATACTCTTGAAAGAGATGTTTCTCGAAGATACATATTCAGAACAGGCGAGACCTTCATTCGTGAGATAATCCGAAATCGGTATTTAATGGTTACCGCATTAAACCGTCTTTTTAGGATCGAATCCGAAAGGTGATAACAATGTTACCACAAACAAATTTTTATTCGCACGTTAATGCAGTATTGAATGATTGAACCGGTCCAGGTCTAAAGATTATTCAATCAGTCCACGACCCTTTTTTGCTAATATCCCTTGCTCGCGGAGGTCAAATAAAACTGAATCCAGAATGCCATTAATAAATTTGCCACTTTTTTCGGTACTATATTTTTTTGAGATTTCAATGGCTTCATCAATTGAGACTTTTGGGGGAATGTCCTCGAAATAGAGAAACTCACAAATGGCTAATCTCAGAATGAGTTTATCCAGAATGGCAATGCGTGAAAAGTCCCAATTCAGGGCTTTTTGTTTGATAAAGTCATCAATTTGGTGACCATGTTTGTGGGCAAGCTGAAAGAGTTCGCTGGCAAAATTTTTGACCGTTTCTGAAAGATGATCATGGTTGAGAATAATATCCTGAAGGGTTTGTTCCACGCTATTGCCTGAAAGCTCCAGCGCATAAGCTGCTCGAAGCGCCATTTCTCGTGCACGCCGTCGATTGCTCATAATTTAATCCTTTAAGATATTCAATAAATGATTGTGGTATCCTCTTTACGAGGATATTGGTTCTGATTATTGACTCGAGTGATATCAGTTAATAAGTTGGTGAGAAAAGTACCGGAGTCGCTTTATTTAACCGGTTTTAAAAGGTTGATTTAATTTTTCGCACCCTCTGAGAGGTATAGACAAATTTTGAAATTGAATGACCCATTTTTTATGTAATTTAAGATCGATACTCTGCCAAAAGAATTATCTACCCATTGAAAACAGGTTTGATGGGGGAACAAAGGCGTCTCTTCAAACAAGCGAAATACCTCTTCAAGTTAACTCGTACCACTCTGAGATGATTCGAACTCAATAAACCGGTGTTAGCCAGTTGTATTTATCTTCAAGCCGTCCCTCAATATAATCAAATAGTCGTTGCTGAATTTTAGCGGCGACCGGTCCTCTTTTACCGGCACCAATGGTAATCTTATCTACTGAGCGAATCGGACTCACTTCGGCAGCGCTGCCGGTAAAAAATAATTCATCAGCGATGTAAACCATCTCGCGCGGAATCGGAGCAATCTGCAGTTCGTAGCCTAATTCTTTGACGATTTTAATGACACAGTCACGGGTAAGTCCATGTAAAATACCACTACCCAGCGGTGGTGTGTAGATAATGTCATCGCGAACTAAAAATAGATTTTCACCACTGCCCTCACTGATGTTTCCCTGTTGATCGAGTCCAATCCCTTCGACGTACCCGTTTGCATTCGCTTCCAGGCGGATTAATTGGGAGTTCATATAATTTGCCGCCGTTTTGGCCATAGCGGGCATGACATTTCCGCCAATCCGCGTCCAGGAAGAAATACACACATCCACGCCCTGGGTCAGGGCTTCTTCACCCAAATATTTGCCCCAGTTCAGGGTCGCAATGACCGTGTGGACGGGACTGCCCACCGGACTAACACCCAGGGCACCGTAGCCGCGAAATACTAACGGACGGAGGTAGGCGGCTTTCATCTGGTTTTTTTGGATTAATTCAATCGCGGCCTGACAAAGTTTTTCCTGGCTAAAGAGGATTTCAAATCGATAAATTTTAGCTGAATCAAATAAGCGACGAATATGATCTTTTAAACGAAAAATAACCGAGCCTTTTGGCGTTTCATAGCATCTCAGGCCTTCAAAAACACACGTTCCGTAATGTAGTGCATGGCACATGACATGAATTTTCGCTTCGTTCCATTGGACAAACTTCCCATCAAACCAAATTTGACCGCCTTCATCTAGTTCTGTGATTTTCATGAGCATATTCTCCTATTCATTTTATTCAATAACCCTGGTTAATCAAGAAAGGGAAAATTTTTTAATTGTGACAATAAATAAAATCCAACGATTGATTTCGCTTGAGAATAATTATTAGACATAAAATTAGGATAAGACAAGTTGATTTACCAATGAAAAACCAGCTTAAAAAGTAAACTTCCCCCACAACCGAAGGAAAGGTAAATGATAGGTTAAGAAGTTTTATTTTCATTGTGAAAACAATCAAGTGAACAAAGAATGAATTCGAATTCAACGCTTTAAGGAGGTGAGATTAAATAAGATTCCCATTTGAAATTTCGGTTTCAAATAAAAATAACACCTTAAGATTTTAGTATGATTAGATTATTTTATCTCACCTCCTAAATTAAATCTTTTACTCTCAGTTGAATCGTGGTAAAACCTTGCCAATCGTTTTCATCAATTACAAATGCCATATCCAGATTTTTTTCAGCCGGTGCCAGCCGATATTTTAAATCCCCCAGACTAAAACCAATCGCATCCATCACCACCCCGTCCTGTCTGACTTTAAATTTCAAATGATTTTTACCGACAATCGCCGGTGTCCCAACGACCTCAAGCTTACGGGCAACGAAAATCGGACGCATATTCTGGGGGCCAAAGGGTGCAAATTGCTTTAAAATACGTATAAATTTCGCATCAATCTGGCTGAGACGAATTTCACTGTCAATTCGTAATTTGGGAATCAGCATTTCCTCGGCCAGCCTTTCATTGGCCACATCTAAAAAACGTCTTCGAAAAGCTTCAATATTTTCGAATCGAATGGATAAACCTGCCGCGTATTTATGCCCCCCAAAGCCCAGCATTAACTCATCGCATTCTTTTAACGCCCGGTACAAATCGAAACCGGGAATACTTCGAGCCGATCCTTTACCAATGCCGTCATCCACGGCGATGAGAATCGTTGGTCGGTAATATTTCTCTACAACCCGTGAAGCAACAATGCCAATAACCCCCGGGTGCCAGCCGATTTTATCCAACACAAACGCCCGATCATTTTCCAGATCGTATTCAGATTCGATTGTGACCAGCGCTTCCTCGAAAGTCTGTTCATCAATGGCTTTGCGGCGTCGATTTTCCGCTTCCAGAACCGACGCAATCGTTTGGGCTTGTTGCGGATTTTCAGTGGTCAACAGATTAACGGCGCGTTCAGCATTTCCCATTCGACCCACCGCATTGATTCGCGGCGCAATAATAAAAACCACCTGGCCGGTGGTCAATGGCTGATTTTTTAAACCGGCGGCATTCAGCAAGGCTTGTAAACCGACATTTTCATTATCATTGAATGCCTGGAGTCCTAATCGAACAAAAATTCGATTTTCATCAACTAACGGAACAATATCCGCTGCACTTCCTAACGCCACGAATTCAATATACTTTTTTAACTCCGCTGGATCACGGTTCATTTTGATAAATAAACCCTGCAGTAATTTGTAAGTAACGCCCACCCCCGCTAATTCAGCAAATGGATAGGTTTCTTCGGGACGCTTCGGGTCTAATATCGCGAACGCCGCCGGCAATTGAGCACTTGCCTCGTGGTGATCCGCGACAATGACATCGATTCCATATTCATTCGCCAGCGTGATTTCCTGATGCGCCGTAATCCCACAATCAACGCTAATAATCAGGGAGACCCCTTTTTTTTGTGCTTCCTGAATGCCATTCTGAGAAAGTCCGTAGCCTTCACGCAAGCGATCCGGGATATAAAAATCCGGATTATACCCAAATTCTCGCCGCAAAACACTCATCGTCATTGCTACCGAGGTGACGCCGTCCACATCGTAGTCACCGTAGAGCATTATTTTTTCTTTATTTTTTAGCGCCCGAATAAGTCGATCCACGGCTTTTTCCATGTCGTGCATGAGAAACGGATCGTGCAAGTCATTGATGTCGGCTCGAAAGAAATCGCGGGCAGTTTCAAAATCTTTAATACCGCGATTAAATAAAATATGCGCAATAATTGGAGAAACATTTAATTGCCTGGCAAAATTATCGATTTCGGTGGGCTCATGTTCGTTGCGTATAATCCATTTCAATTGCATCGGGTAATCCTTTATTGTCGTTCATCTTAAAACAGTTAATCCAGAGCGATGCGATAAGCCGAATTCTGTCGCGGATGATCATTTATCTGGACCGGTTGTCACCAACCGGCTCGAGCGACCTACCCGAGGGGCTCGAATTGCACGCGGCAATCAGAGTGGGCGAAACGGGCCATTTCTCCCCTCCTATTTGGTCTTGCTCCGGGTGGGGTTTACCATGCCTTCCACTTTACAGCAGAAGCGGTGAGCTCTTACCTCGCCTTTTCACCCTTATCCGCTGAAGGGCGGACGGTATTTTTTCTGTGGCACTTTCCATAGGCTTACGCCTTCCTCGTGTTACGAGGCACCCTGCCCGGTGGAGTTCGGACTTTCCTCATCCGCCGTTGACGGACGCGATCACCTGCACCGCTCTGGATTACGTATGATTAAGGTTATTATTTTCATTGGGTTCCCATATTAAAAAACGACCACATGTTTGACATGTGATTAATTGGTTCATCCGTTTTATCTCTAAAGCTGTCTGCGGAGGCAAATTACTAAAACAACCCGTGCAGATACCATTATCAATGGGTACCACTCCCAGTCCCTCTTTCGCTTTCCGGACCCGTTCATAGTTCCCTAATACTGGTTTTGGAATTTTGGGCAATAATTGCTGGCGTTGGTTCTGCAGCGTTGTCAGTTCCTGTTCAGTTGACTGGAGCAACTTCGAAAGCTCTTTTTCCTTTACGGCAATGCTGATTTCAATTTGCTGTAACATTTCCCGGTGGTGCACAATTTGAGGTTGCAGCGTTTCTTCGAGCTCCAAATATTCAAGAATTTGGGTTTCTAAATCGCTAATCTCAATTTCAGTGGTTTCAATTTCTGCGGTGAGAGCATCGTACTCTTTATTGGTTTTAACTGCGTAAATTTGTTGTTTATATTTAGCCATCTGCGTCTCAAGTGTTTTCACTTCCATTTCACAGTGGCGTCGATCCTGGGCCGCTTGATTCAGTTTTTGCTCGGTATCTGCTAATTGAAGGGACAGATCAGCGTGTTGTTTTTTTAATTCCAGAACTTCTTCAGGTAAGTTCCCCTTCATTTTTTCTAAATTCCGAAGTTTTGTATCGATCTCTTGCAATTGAATCAATAATTTTAACGTTTGTTCCAAGGTAATATTTCCTCCAGATAAAAGGGGTCTTCTGAATCATTATGTTGGTGATATCTCTCCGGAGCCATTGCTCTGGCTCAGCTCTGTTGACACAAAGACTCCAGGAGATAAAAAAGTGTCTAGGAATTTCCCAGAAAAAACCAGCCGGATCAAAAAAAAAATGCACCAACCAATTTGGGGGTGCATTTAATGATTTACGTAACGAATATTTTGCCCACAGACACTCGATCTGATATATTTCGAATGACATGTTTTTTTTCTTGTATTTTTTAATCGAGTTTTCATTGAACAACAAACAGGTTAAGATTCATTAATTCAGTCTATTTCACAACTTAATAAAAAGCCAGAAATTAAGCCCCTTAATATAATTTTTTTTTCTATAAAATGCAAGCAAAAAAATACCCAACGGATGAATAGCGTGACAACAATCTTTTGCCCGTGCCATCCCTGGCAATTCCACCCCAAAAAACCATCCTCAACCTGTTTATAAAGTTCCATCTATCGGGACTTTTTATGATTAGATTACTGCTAAGTCCGTTGGGTTCTCGTATCATCAGAACATCCTGTTCGGAGACAGGCGGAATATATGTATTTTTTCTTTCAATTCAAAGTGATGTTGCGGAATTTTAACCGAAAAATTTTCGAATGTCATCCAATGAAATTACTATGGGCAGCCAGAAAGATAACCTGAGATTTCAACTTCAATCTTTTAAAAAAAGCCTTGACAATTGACGATTAAATTTGTATTCTTTGATCCACAAGTATTGACCTTCATTTGTTTCATGAAGGTTTTTTTTACCGTTGTCATGGAAGGGTTTCCATGCCAGTAAAAAAAGAGGTTACGTTCAATGCCGGTAACCATTTATGATGTGGCCAAAAAAGCCGGGGTGGGCATTGGCACCGTCTCTCGCGCTCTCAACAACAGTCCTCAAATCTTACCCGAAACCAAGGCCCGTATTCTTCAAATCGCTCAAGAATTAAATTATCAACCCCACGCACTGGCACAAGGGCTTGCTCGGCGAAAAACGGGTACGATTGCCGTCATTGTCCCCTTTTTCTTAACCTATTTTTTTATCGAGATGCTCAAGGGAATTCAGCATGAATTGACCCAATATCAGTATGATTTAATCCTCTACAGTGTTGATCAGAAAGAAAAGTTAAACACATTTTTAAAACGCACGCTCCAGGAAAAACGTGTGGACGGTGTCCTGCTCTGCTCATTGTCAATTAGTACGCACTTTGCCGAAAAATTTATTGAAGCCGGTTCACCCATTGTTCTGCTGGATACTTTTCATCCGTTGCTGGATTCAATTACCATTGAAAATGAATTGGGGGCTTATCAGGCCACCTTGCAACTGATTCAGGCGGGGCACCGGAAAATAGGCATGATTAACGCGCCCTTGATTAGTCGACCGGCCAGACTTCGTTACAAAGGCTTTAAAAAAGCACTCCTCGATGCCGGCATTGAATTTAAAAGAAAATATTTAATGATTGGCCCACGAACCGATGAAAGTGATGGTTTTACTCGCGAAGCCGGTTACCAGGCGATGAAACAATTATTGACCAACGATTCGGATCGACCCACCGGTTTATTCATTTCCAGCGACATCCAGGCGATTGGGGCCATTCAGGCGTTGCAAGAGCAGCAACTGAGTAGTCCCACTAACATGTCAATTGTGAGTTTTGATGATATTGAGCTGGCTGAATATTTTGGACTCACCACCATGCGGCAGCCAATTTATGAAATGGGGAAATTAGCCGTGCAACGGTTGGTGGAAAAATTATCCGCGAAAGGAGAAGCAGTTTTTCAAAAAAAAATTATACCTGAATTAATTATCCGGAAAAGTTGTGCCATCTTGAGTACCCATTAAAATGAGAGGAAAAGATGAAGTTACAAGTCTTAAAATTCTTATTGTTTTGGTTAATTTTTACTGCGCTGGGATTACCCCACCTATTTGCCGGAACCACTGGAAAAATTGTCGGGAAAGTGACGGATGAAAAAACCGGCGAACCCCTACCTGGCGTAAATGTGATCATCGACGGTACACTCATGGGGGCAGCTACTGATTTAGAAGGTAATTATCTGATTTTACATGTCCCGCCGGGCATTCACACCCTGAAAGCCAGTATGATGGGCTATAAACCAGTTCGTTTTGAAAAGGTGCGTGTTTCCATTGATTTAACCACCACCATTAACTTTGCGCTGGTTTCAGAGGTGCTGGATTTAGGGGCTGAAATTACGGTTGTTGCCGAGCGGCCCCTGGTTACCAAAGACCTGACCGCTACCACCGCCGTGGTGGGAGCGGAGGAAATCGCCAGTTTGCCGGTTACAGAAGTAAATGACGCCATTGAGCTGCAGGCCGGTTTAATCAAAGATGCCGGCGGCGGGTTCCACATTCGGGGCGGACGATCCGGTGAAATTAGCTTCTGGGTCGACGGAATGCCGGTGACCGATGTTTATGACGGCGGCGTCGTGGTCAATGTAAACAAAGATATGGTGCAGGAGTTACAGGTTATTAGTGGCGCTTTTAATGCGGAATACGGCCAGGCGATGTCGGGCATTGTGAATATAGCCACGAAAACCGGTAGTAACCAGTTTGGCGGAAGCCTCACCACTTATCTGGGCGATCATTTGAGTCAGCACACCAACGAATTTATGAATATTGATCAATTCAAACCCACCGCGATTCATAATTTTGACGCTAGTCTGCACGGCGCGCTGGTGAAAGATAAATTATTTTTTTATGTCAATTCACGTTATATTTATTTTGACGGCTGGCTGTTTGGTCAGAGGAAATTTAATCCCAATGCCGTCACGGCTCAATTTCAAAGACTACCCACCTCATTGATTAAACAATATTTCCCGGATTATTTATCGGAAAGCCAACTGGTCGATCCAAAGAATGATTTACGAAGTTTCCTTTATGTATTGGGTACCAATCCCGTTGCTGATTCAGGTTTTGTTTCCGATTATCTCGATGTCAAGGATATTGATCCCGATTCTTTTAGCTATTATTACAGCCGGTTTTTGGAAAATCATAAAAATGGGAAAGGCGACGGTAAATACGTGCCAATGAATTGGAATCGAAAGTTTTATAACCAGGCGAAATTGATTTTCAGACCCATTCCGGCCCTTAGTTTTTCATACAATTTTATTTATGATGATTTTCATTATCAGGAATGGGGAATCGACGGGGAGCGGAATTATAAATATAATCCGGACGGGGCACCGAAGAAATTTAGTCTCGGTTTAACTCATATCGCAAAAATGACCCACATGCTCACGTCACGCACTTTTTATGAACTGGGCTTGTCCTATTTTACCAAAGAATATGAAAAATATGTTTATGAAAATCCACAAGATGCCCGTTACGTGCACCCGGATTTTGGCATCCAGCAACCTTACAGTTACAAAAGCGGCGGCACCGACAATAGCCGCTTTAACCGCAAAACAACCACCTTCCTGGGGAAATTAGATCTTACCAGTCAAATCTCCAATACACATCAAATTAAAACCGGCATTGAATTCAGAAAACATGAAGTTTATCGGCGGGATGTTACCTTAAGGCCGATTCAGCGACAGTCGGCAGTGGATTACCTTTTTGATTCACCCTATATCAGCACGCGGATTTTACCGGACAGTACGATTTATGCCAGTCAATACACTCACCGTCCCACTGAACTGTCCGCTTATATTCAGGATAAAATGGAATTTAGAAACATGATTGTCAATGTCGGTCTTCGGGTGGACTATTTTGAACCAGACGGGGTGATATTAAACGATGAGAGTGATCCGAGTATTTATAATCCTATTCGTCCGGAAAACCGTTACCGTGACTGGGGCCGGGACGGGCAGCCGAATACGAACGATCCGGATGGGACCGAAGGGAACGGTATTCGTGACCCAGGGGAGCCGTTGGTAACCCGGGCCGAACGCGAACAATATTGGTACAAGTCCGCCAGCGACAAGCTCCAGGTGAGTCCACGCCTGGGAGTGTCATTTCCGATTACCGAGCGGGGGGCGATTCATTTTTCGTACGGCCACTTTTTCCAGCTTCCCCGTTTCGAGCGGCTTTATCAAAATCCCGATTTTGAATTGGGGTCAGGCACCGGCAATGTGGGCGTGATTGGCAATGCCGACCTTAAGCCTGAGCAGACCGTCAGCGGAGAAATCGGTTTGCAGCAAGCAGTGACCGAGGATATTTTTCTCTCGATAACCGGCTATTTTCGTGATATTCGTAATCTGACCGGTACGCGGGCCGAAGAAATTGTCATCTTCGGCGGTTCGGCCAAATACAGTAAATTTCAGAATAGTGATTTTGGGATTATTAAAGGTTTGATTCTGGCGCTGGATAAACGATTTTCCGGGGGATTTTCAACCTCAATGGATTACACGCTGCAACTGGCGAAAGGCAGTAATTCAGACCCGGAACAGGCTCGGAATGCCCTTAGTGGGGGAGCCTTGCCGGAAGTCCAATTGACGCCGCTGGATTGGGATCAAAAGCACACCGTGAACGCCACGCTGACTTATGCCGCAACAGGGTGGGGGGGTAGTCTCATCGCTCAGTGGGGCAGTGGTTTGCCGTACACCCCGCGCAAATCAGAGGATATTACGGCGCTGTTAACCAACAGTCAGCGCAAACCGGCCAGCTTTAATGTGGATTTAAGAGCATATAAGGAATTTCAATTTGGTCCGGGCAATTTTACGGTCTTTTTGAGAATCTTCAATCTGTTTGATAATTTGAATGAATTGAGTGTTTATGACGACACCGGGCGCGCCGGTTTTACTCTGGATGAAAACACGGCTCGGGCGACCAATCCAACGGAATTGCTGAATAACCTCGATGACTGGTTCATCAATCCCACGCATTATGCTGAACCGCGTCGAGTAGAATTTGGCTTTACGTACATTTTCTGATATTCGTTCGATTCTCTCAGTCTTTTGAAAAATGTGGAGCACTAAAATGAAAAAGATGAAAATAAATTTTATTTTGCTTTTTTGTCTCAGTCTGACACTTTTAAATCAGAATCTGTTCGCACAAAGCGGACGCGAATACCGACGCTCAGCAGTGATGCGGGGGAATCTGGTAAAGACGGTGTTTGGCAACTGGGGAGTCATTGGGCAACCCTCCGAAAAAGGGATGCGCGGCGCCTGGATTCATGACAATAATGGCTATATTGGCGATGTCAGTCCTCTGGTTGGCACTGAGGTCGTTGCCGGAAAACGGCTGTTCCATTCGGTGGTGGTTTGTCCGGTGGCACGACCGTCCCGCCAACATGAGCTTTCACCAGCGGGCAAACAGTGGGGCTTTGAACCGGTCGTGGGGTATTTGAATGAAAATCAGGAAGGCATCGCCCTTTACAGTGATCCCAACTCGTGGCCCGCTTATTGGCCTGATAAAATGAATGATCCCGAAGATCCCGGTTGGTCCGGTTCCTGGAACGGATTTTTTGGCAAAACCACTACCGCGGCTGAGGAGTGTTATTTCCTGATGGACGATCAGAATGATGAGGAATTCAATTTTCCTGAATTAAATAAGTGGGGAGTCGCCTTCAAATCCGACTCACTAAATTCCACCCGGAATGGGCTGGGACTGCGGGTAAAAGTCAGGGGCATGCAATGGCCCGATTTTCTGGCGCAGGACTGTATTTTCTGGCTCTACGAAATTACCAATACCAGTACAACCGATTACACGAAAGTCGTTTTTGGAATGCTGGTGGGGACTTATATTGGTGTGACCTCCACCGAGGATTATCGCGAATACAATGATGATTATTCCTTTTTTGATGTGGAAAAAGATTTAACCTATACGGCCGATTTTGATGACGATTGTGG
>Ga0180437_10004315_pt1 | contig 20331 bp, 17 predicted proteins | sample SS_ome_4_FD_132410 | JGI IMG/M metagenome (GOLD analysis project Ga0180437, IMG submission 132410) | Hypersaline lake sediment archaeal communities from the Salton Sea, California, USA - SS_3_D_1 metaG | ecosystem: Environmental > Aquatic > Non-marine Saline and Alkaline > Hypersaline >... | reverse complement strand
GTCGTAGGCCCGTCGTGTGGCCATGGCTCACCTCCAGTCCGCGGTGGTGTGCTATTTGGTTCGGCGGATTGTAACACCTCTCTATTCATTCAACAAGCTCGATGGAATCCAGGATCCGCCGTCCTGCATTAACCAAAATGAAACGATACCGCAATGGTTCTGAAACGCTGGCAGGCCACTTTGTGCGGTATATTAAATGGGCAGGTGGTCACAGGTCGGCAGGGTCCCTGCCAGGGACCCAAGTTGCATTGCGTTGATCTCTGGGCTTTGTTTGCAGACCCGGGAAGGAGAGAGGTACGATGGTTTCGACAGTTACGACAGCGACCGTTGCTACGATAACGACCGTCGCCGTTGCCGGCTCGCTTGTATTGATTGGTATATTCACGTTGCTGGCGCTGCTGGTCCAGAAAGAACTGGTCACGTCGGCCAGGGGACGTTTTGCCCGCGCGCTCGGCCGGGTGCTGAACGTCGGTATCGTGCCGCTCCTGATCGTCTTTGCCCTCGTCGTCGCTGTGAAGGTCGTCGACGCGCTGAAGTAATCCGCGCCTTCTTCCCCCCAGCAGTGAGGCTATGAGGCTACCGGCCCCATAGCCTTTTTTTGTGTCGGCTTTGTGTTTCCTCGTCCGTCACCGCGTGGCCACACTGTTCGGATGCGGGATGGCTGGGTCGTGCACGTGGTGCTGGCGTTTCTCACGGCCCGCACATGAGGTGGGCCAGGAGATCAAAGTGGTTCACGCCCAGGGGCATGGTCAGAAACAGGAGGATGTTGGTCATGCCGTGCGCCAGCGAAACCCCCACGATGGAGCCGGTGACGGTCCTGGCCAGGCCAAAGAAAAGGGCCACGTTGAAGACGAACAGAACGTCGAGCAGGGATTGGTAGCCCACGTGCAGGACGGCAAACAGGACGGCCACGTAGATGATGCCCCATATCTGCCCCAGTGCTTCTGTCACGGCTTGCTGCATCAGGCCGCGGAAGATCAGTTCCTCTGCGAAACCGGTGCAGACCAGCAGGATCAGCGCTGGCAGCCATATTTCCTCCCACGTCAGACATTGGGCCAGTGGTGCGGGCTGCAGGATGCGGTACTCGATGTAGCCAAGGCTCATTCCCGTCAAGGCCACCAATATCTGGAGGGGGAGCGCCTTCAGGTTCAGTCCTATGCTCGCGCGGGAGAAGCTGAACGTGCGCAACGCGATACCGGTCGCGACGAACAAGGGCACGCTGACTATGAAGTACCAGTAAATCCGGGGGAAGCCGGCCAGCGGCATAGAGAGGCTCAGGATGCGGATGAGGGGGGCAAAGGAGAAGCTGAGTACGAGCCGGCACGTGGGATGTCCCCAGGTCACAGCGGTATGCAGCATCAGGATCAGCAGCATCAGCCCGTGCAAAATGAGGCCTCCGCGAGGTGCGAAGAGGGTAGTGGCTACCTCGGCCATTGTGAGCGCGGCCAGGTATGCCAGGGCGGTCAAAATCGGATGGGTGCACAGGGCCTGACGAATGGCCTGCAGGTATCCTGACTCGGCTGTTGAGGGTCGCTCCTGCCGCGGTTCGGCCAGACCTGCCCACCCTTGGAGCGGTGATCGGGCACGGCCGGTGCCCAGCGCTTCCAACCCCCGCCGAGCCAGGGCGTTGCGGCGGTTGATGGTCAGCACCTGAGTCAGGCAGAAGCGCCGTTCTTCCTCCTTGTCCACCGCATCGGCCAACCACAGCCAGCCCCGCTCCGAGCGCGGGTTGGCCTGGACCTCTGCCTCCAGGATGCGGCGTGCCTGGGCCGTGTGTCCCGCGTCAAGTGCCACGCGGGCAGATGGCAGCAGCGGGGACCGCGTTGTGCCCGCTCCCAGTGCCTCCAGCCTCCGCCGCGCCAGGGCGTTGCGCCGGTTGATGGTCAGCACCTGAGTCAGGCAGAAGCGTCGCTCTTCCTCCTCGTCCACTGCGTCCGCCAGCCACAGCCAACCTCGCTCCGAGCGAGGGTTGGCCTGCACGGCCGCCTCCAGAAGGCGGCGGGCCTGTGGCCGGTAGTGTGTGTTGAGAACAGCGGAAGATGGCTGCAAAAGGGTAGTGGCTAACTGTAACGATAGCTCGGTCATCATCACCGCCTAGTTGGGGTCCCCCCAAAAATCATCCTGTGCGCACGTCTTGTCTGCGATGCAGTAGAGCAAATGCGGCTCCTATCGACTGCCCACTAAGCCATCCGATGCCAACACCCGGCAATGCGCAGGTCACTCCAAACAGGATGATCAAAGTCAACGAGAGCAATGCTATCGATCCGGAGACTACAACCACGCCACGGACGTGCTGTCGAATGCGATAGTCTGTGACGACAAACGTGTTTATCGTGTACGGGAACGCCGATATCAGCAGCAGTTTGAGCAAACTTTGTCCTCCCGTCACATATTCCCCGCCGAAGACACTCAATAGGAGACTAGATGAGCTTGCCAGTCCCAAGACTATTGGTACCAGGCCAATCAACGTGAGCCTCATCGTCCACCCTAGTGTTTTTTCACCCGTATCCGCACATTTCGCATATCGAGCAAAAGCAGAAGTTGCAACTGCAGTCGGCACGACGAACAAAAGATTGGAGATCATCCAACTGATGTAGAAACAGGCATTTGCTTCGGCTCCAAGCAGACTTAGAATGATGAGCGGATAGATCAGCGGAGGCGCACTCCATACCAATTGAGAGAAATGATTGCCTAGACTATAGCGGATTTTGTCCCGAAAAAGTGACCAGGCGAAGTCTAGACGCGGCCAGTATCCTGGTACCACCTGGGGCGCAAAGACCATCGCGGACAACCCCAATGTCACCAGCGCGCCGCCGCCGATCGCCAGCAGCAGGCCGATGGCGCCAAGACTGCGGCTGAGGGCGATCATCAAACCGATTCGAAACAAGTTTGCCAACACATTTCGGGCAAGCATAAAATGTGTCACTTGAAATGCAATGTACAGTCGATCCAAGAACTGGACCACACTGAACAGCAATGAGACGCTCGTGAAGAGTCCAATGTGAAACCCTGACCTGGTCAAAGTGCCAAACTCAGAAGACCACATGGGGGCAATGGCGACGAACCCTACGGTCAGGAGCAAGGTGATACCCGCAACGGCGACGAGACCTGAGTTAATAAATGTTACCTTCTCGTCTTTCATGGACGACGCAAAGCGGACCAACGCGATTCCTAAACCTATATCCCCCAAATTGGATAGGAGCGTCACTGCCGTGATGTAGGCAGCGCCCAGGCCGATCTGCGCTGGTGCACACAGGCGCACCGCCAACCCCCAGAACAGAAAACCGAAGGCCGATCCAGCGAGCGTGTTCAAGATGAGGAACAGGCTGTTGAGAAACAGGGAGCCTCGCAGAGAATCGACGTTAGTATGTGGGTGGTGGCACACGTCAATACACCTTCAGCCATAGCTGTACAGATCGTGCTGGTACGTTCATACCGGATCGATATAGGTCCCATGAAACGCGGTGCAGACCAGGTTGGGTCAATGTGAGTTCCATATTCTTCTCCCATTCGTCGCCGGGTTGCATGCGTAGTGCAATCTCATCTTCAGTAGGGGAGACAAGATGAAGGTCCTCCGCCGATGTGCCAGCATAGTTGATTCCAACCGTGATTCGGACGGGAGTACCGGCTGCAACCTCAATGGGATAGTCCACTGCTTGGCCGTCAGCACCCAGCACATACAAGCTGAGGTACGATTCCGTGTCCGACAGTCTACTGCTGTGTGCGAATACGCCTAACAACAGAGCGACAGTCAGTGCCCCAGTGAACGCGAGACAATAGCGCCGTTTGTTGCCATGGTCCGTATGTGGGTGAACCATAGCTGCCAGGGTCAGGGCGCAGGTGAGGAAGCCCATCCACAGGACATGAGCGTCGGGGCGAATACTTAGATTCAAGTTATTCAGCGCCAAGCCCAGGACCACGTTCAGCGCCAAGCTGGTTGGAACAGACAGGACAAGGTGCTCCAAGAGGCCCATCAAGTTTTGGCGATAACGGCGACAGAAGGCTGCCAACAGACTGTAGCCCGGCCATAGTGATACGAACAGAAAGCCGCTGCCGGCTCGAATAGGTCCCGTAATATCGAGCAAGACCAGGAGCATTTGGAGCAAGGTGAAGCTCATAACAATGACTAAATCAAGGCTAGGCATTCATCATTCTCCCGTTGGCTGACACAGCCAGACTGCTCCATCGTCGTAGATCAAATTCAGCCTATGGTTGTTGCGTAACTCTTTTAGATAGTTCGCCAAGGGATTAAGCCGCACCCATACGAATCCTGTGGTTGGTTCTAAGGATACGAGGTCAACTGGAACGATGTCAGGCACAGTTTCCCACTCCTCAGTCGAGGCTCCGATGACGTTTTCGAACCTTTCCGTCGTGTAGCCGCAAAGGATTGGCTCATAGCCACGCCCAACCGAAGCAACCAGGTACTTGCCATAGAGATTCATATCCGCCAACATCGTAAATTTGGGCTGAGGGGCGTGGCTCTGAAGCCACTCGGCACTGGGTTGGATTCTGTCCGAGTTCGAGTTGGTATTCCCTGGCCCTATCACGTAGGAATTGTCGTAGAAAACCAGGAGTTTTACGGTCGAAGTCATAACTAGCAATAGAGCCACGCTGTAGTACAAGGTCCGTTTCCCAGTACGCTGAACATATAACAGCGTGACCAAGGGGAGTATCATCGAGAATGACTTGGTGCTGATGCTGCCGCGAAAGGCATAGGAGACAGAATCTATGATGCCCATCAAGGTAATGCCCCACATCATTGGAAGCTGTGAGTCCGTAGCCCAACGGAGTGAGCGCCTGACGATCAGTTGCCAGATATCTTGGATAACGCCAAGTACAATGGGCAACAAGATGATCACCAGGGAACATGCGCTGATCAGCCCAATCGCACTTGACCGAGTATACAGATAAGGAGAACGGTTTATTGAGGCGGGATCAATCGAAAGATATGTCAGGAAACGTTGAGCTGCACTGTCAAGCGTTTCTAGATGGATCAAAGGCAAAAAGGACTGGTATACTGTTTCGTTCAATCCGAGAAAGAAGACGCCAAGAGCAATGGCAAGGTAGTAGGCTGGAACCGCTTTGACGGCGTACGAGTTTGAGGTCAGCCACTTCTGGATGCCGATTGTCAAACTAGCCCCTGTCAGAAACAGGACCATCCACACGGTTATTGTGTAGTGAATGAAGTGAGCTGCCACGAAAAGAAGAAGCAAGATGCCGATCTCAAAATGCCCCCGCCTTTGGAAGAATTCCTTGCTTATGGCGACGAACCCCAAGAAGAGAGGCAAGGCCAGGGCATAGCCAAACACACTGTATAGGGCAGTGGCGTGCGAAAGATTGAGAGTCAGATACAGTGTTACCAGGCTTGCAACTACGGGCGACTTCAACAGGCGCAGGGCAAGAAAGTACAGGGTTGAGGAAAGAAGAACCGTTCCCAGAGGCAAGAATTGGAGCTGTTTTGGGCCAATCCCCATCATATTCGCGAACTGTGTCAACAGGATCTCGCGTCCGGCAACGAAGCTCAACGAAGCGTATGGGCCTGTTTCTGGGATCACCATCTGCGTCTCTTGCTGAATGGACTTGACAAAAGCGATATCGTAGTAGAGAAAGGGGTCCGTCACTCGCTGCAGGGAAAGAAACGCACCAAAGCAAGTTGAGAGCAAGATTGTGGGCAGAAGAAACGCCAGATCAACCGATAATCTCTTTGATTTCATTTCGGGTCTTTCGCAAAGATGCTTCTACCATCATACGGTACGTCGCTTGTCACGCCCATCAAGTCGAGCACGGTGGGCGTGATATCGTGCAGGTCGATGGTGTCGCGGGCGGCCCGGCGGTGGCTGCGCATCATGAAAGTGCCGGTGTCTCCCCGGTGGCTGCCCGGCACCAGGTTGTGTGAAGCTGCCTCGGTGATCAACGGGACGTGTACCGCCCAACCCAGGCCATAGCCATACTTGAACTCCAGGACGATGTCTGGATAGTTGTTTATGAACGGGCCTGTATACAGATCCTCGCGACGGGCCACCGAATCGATCAGGGACGTGCCGTCCGGCAGCACACAGGCCTGTTGGAGCAGTTCAATGATCTCGCTTCTCACGCTTTCGTACTCGCGCTGATTCAGGGCCGATCGGTTGATCAGGATCCCGCCGTACGAATACGCCTTGATGCCCGACATGTCGGAGGCATAGGCGACGGTTTTGTCCCAGTCCACCGATGCGGGACGCGTGAACATCTGGATCGAGCCGGGGAACCTGCGCATCACCTGCCCGGCGATTCGGCCCAGGCTGAGACGGCTGACCGTGTGCACCCCCAGACGCTTGACTTGTTCGAACGCGCGGATGTGAGGATGCGTCTGCAGGTTGCGCGCGCTCAGGAATCCTCCCTGTCTCAGCACCTCGTTGACGTTGACCAGTTTGCATGGGCGGATGCCGTGTCCATGGTCACTCACCAGAAGGACGGTCACGTCCTCGTCAACGGCGGCCAGGAAACGGCCCACGATTTCGTCGTAAAGCTCGTACGCGTCCGGGATCACGTTCTGGAGGGGGTGGCCATCTGTAAAACTGGGGTCGTGGGGGTCGAAGGTGTTCCAGAAGAAATGACCAATTGCGTCGAGCGTCGACCAATACACGAAAAAGATGTCCCACTCGCGTCGTTGCATCAGCTTGAGCGCAAACTCGGCGTCGGCACGCGTCAACTCAGTCAGTTTTCTGAAGTACTCGGCCATCCCCGCCGTGCCGGGCTCTGGGAGCCCGCGTACGCCCGTCAGAATGGCCGGGTCGGGGTAGTTTTCCAGGACGTCGGGTGGGTGGGCTTGCACGTCCACCACGTTTGAGCCACGGACCACCGTCACGCCGGGAGCCGGCCAGAGCGGATAGCAGAGATGCGGAAACACGGAAATGGTCTTGTACCCTGCTCGCCCGACGATTTCCCAGAAAGTCCTGCCTCGCAGGACGCCGTTGTCGGTGCCTACGTTGAGGATCTGGTAGGACTTTTCGAGTGGGTCGACGAAGTGGACGATGCCGTGCTGGGCCGGGTTGAGGCCGGTGGATATGGTGGCCCAGGCGGTATCGGAGTCTGGCGGAAACGTAGAGCGCACCCGCAGGCTCGTGGCGCCGTTCCGAAGCATGGATAGATTGGGCAGGCGGTCGCCGAACTGTTCGATGAGCGCGCGGTCAAGCGCGTCGATTCCTAGCATAAGTACTTTCAAGGCGATAGGTCTCCGTTTAGTTGGCTCGTAATTCTCGACATCGCGTCCACAAGTAGCGACCTGGCCGAGCCTGTGCCGTCAAACCGTTCGACTTCTGGGCGATCGCACAGTTTCCGGTACCAGCCGCTTCGCTCTTTCAGATAGTCGATGTGAGGAATGTCCGTTTTGCGTGAGAAAGCGACTTCCTCGGGCAGATCGATCAGGATGGTGAGGGCCGGCACCGGTAGCAGTCTCAGCCCCCACTCGATCGCCCGCTCTGTCTGTGCGGGCGAGTAGTTCAGATGCACCGTCAGGTCGCTGATCACGGTGTCGTAGACGTACCGGTCCAGCACGATGACTTGGCGACTGAACAGGTGGGGCAGCAGCTTGCACCAGATCTGGACGTAATAGTCCAGCAGAATGGCGATCGTGTAGGGCCAGGCCACCAGTGGGTTGCGCATGGTTTGCTTTTTGCCGGCGGTATAGGCCCGATAGTTCTGCCACGGATCGTGCTCGCGGAGCAGCACGACCCGCCCCAGGTTCATCAGCAGGCGTGAGATGACCGGGTAGAGCCGTCCATATACGTAGGTCGCCGGCATCCCCTGTTGTCGTAGGGCGGCGGCTACCTCGTGGGCCAGCCTGGTCTTGCCTGCGCCATCTATTCCCGTGATGCAGATCAGCTTCATCTGCCCATCAGCTCGCGATCATCTCGTGATAGTACCCCTGCAGTCGGGCCACCACGGATTCCCAGGAGTACGCGCTCACCATCTTGCGCGTGGCGGGAGGGACGCTGGATGTGAGCATTTCCTGCACGTGGGGCAGGAATGCGTCAGCTTGATCGATGAACCGGAGTCCATGGCCTTCCTTGAACGCCTCCTCGATTCCACTGAACCGAGTGGTGACCACGGGCAGATTGCAGGCCATGGCTTCCAGCACCGAGAGTGGCATGGCCAGGCTGCTTCCGGGCTGCGGCGGGAAGACGTAGCAATCGGCCAACATGTATACCCTCTCGATCTGAGGTTGATAACCTTTCAACACGTGGAATCCGGCTTCCTCCAGTCGCCGCATCAACCGGCAGTCGGTTCCCATGTACAGACTGCCGGCGATGACGACCTGGATTCCGGCCTTGGGCAAGTCACGGAGCGCCATCAGATTGCGTGCGGTTTGCAGGTGCCCGACGTGCAGCACCACGGGCTGGTCGAGATCCAACCCGTACTGCATGCGGAGATGGCGTTTGCGCTCTCTGCTCGCTGGCCGGAATCGCTCCAGGTCAACCCCGTTCGGCAAATGGGCCACCGGGCAGCCCATTTGCTCAAACAGCCCCCCGGCCTCAGTGCTCTGCACCAGCACCAGATTGGGCTGGGTCAGGTGAACGAGCCAGCGCTGACTTTGGCTCGCCCTCCCCCCGACGAAGTAACTCTCTGGCCGCAGGGCGGAGATGACTGTGCGCGCCTTGGGCCAGGTCTGCCTGAGCGTGTGGGTGAAGATGAGGCTTTGGTTCGTCGGCTGAGCGATGGTGTGGATGATCTGCGGCCTGGCCCCCATAAGGCTACGCCAGGACTCGATTGTGCCGGCTTGTTTCACGTTCAAGCGGATGACTGAGTTGTTGTCCTCCAACCCTCGGGCCAGATAGTAGCCCGTGTTCTTGTACCCCTCATCCAGGTTCTCGGAGAAATCGCCGACAAGACAGACGTTGAGGCGATCGGTATTGTCTTGGAGATCTGACATGGGTTTCTCCTCCGGGGAAGCTGCGAGTCTTCCCGCTGTTCTACGTTCTTCTATCTCCTATGCGTTGCTCTACATCCATAGCGTCAGGTGGTGCCCAGTGCATCTTCGTAGAGCCGCACCAGTTTGGGGACGATGCTGGACCAGGTGTACCGCGCTTCTACCTTGGCCCGGCCCTTCTTCCCCATCTCCCACCGGCGCTGGGGGTCGTCCATCAACATCTGGATCTTCTCGGCCAGATCCCCGACGTTTCCCGGATCGACCAGCAGCCCGTCTACGCCATCGTCCACGATGGTGCGGGCGCCGGGCAGCCTGCTGGCGATGACTGGCTTGCCGCAGGCCATGGCCTCGATGAGCACCAGGCCGAAAGACTCCTGGAGCTGAGACGGCAGAATCACCACGTCGGCGGCGCCGTAGACGGCGGGCAGGGCGCGGTGGGCTACGCTTCCCAAGAAATGGACGCGCGCGCTCAGGCCCAGGGTTCGGGCGACCCGCTGATACGCCGATCGTAGATCGCCGTCTCCCGCGACGAGCAGGCGCAGATTGGGATCCGGCACGGCTGCCATGGCCATCAGCAGAAGATCCACGCGACGGTAGTGATGTGCCCGGTCCAGTGTGCCCACAAACAGCATCACCCTGGCCTCGTCCGGGATGGCGTGCCGTCGCCGCGTCGCTGGCCCACCCACCCCGAGCCGGAACAGGTCCGTGTCCACGCCGTTGGGGATTTCCACCACCTTGTCCCACTGCGTGTGGAGAAGCGATGCCAGGCGACCCGAGGTCGCGTGATCGAGAGAGACGACGGCGAGTTTGCGCGCAGCGCTGAAGACCAGCCGGGTCGATAGCGCCGAGTAGGTTGCGAACAGGTAACGCCGCAGTCCATCGCCGATGAGGTCGTTGTGGTGGGTGATCACGTAGGGAATCCCGCGAGCTTGGGAGATACCCCATATCATCTCAGCGCCGAAGATGAAGGGGTGGTGCAGATGGACGATGTCAAACCCCTGGATCGCCAGGAGTCCCGGCAACACAGGCGCGTTTCCGATGCGCAGCGTCACCGGCAGGTGGCGGACGGCGATCTCATCCGGATAGATACGGTTCCCGGGCGGATAGTCGGCCGTGAAGACGGTGACCTGGTGGCCCAGCCGGGCCAAGCCCAGGGCATTGTGGTAACACACCATTCCGGTGCCGCCGTTGTAGGGCGGGAACGTGGCCGTGACGTGGGCGATGCGCATGCTTTCCCTACCACCAGACCAGCGCCAGCGCCACCCGGTGCAGCGCGTAGAAAAGGGGGTCGAACACCGCGTGGGCCAGGCGTGCGATGGCCCCTTCGCCCGTCTGCTCGAAAGCCAGCCGGTGCGTGCAGCCGGCGATCATCTCCCGGTCTGAGACTTTCCTCGTCGCCTGCACTCGCCTTCGACTGGCCACGATCTCGCCCCAATGTTCTACGACCCAGCCGTACGCCCGCAGTTTGTTCGCCAGGTGTCGCCGGTCCCGCAGAAGCACGAAGCCCCAGGCGACCACTTCGGCCGCCAGCAGCGCGGGCAGGAGCACCAGGAGCGTGCGCCACCGCAGGCTCTTCAGCAACATCAGGTACCGGTTGCGCTCCTGGTAGAACGTCTTCCGGGGTCCAAAATGCAGGCGATAGTCGTGGTACACGACCGATCGAGGGACGTAGAGGCACTGATATCCGGCCAGGCGAGCCCGCCAGGAGAGGTCCGTGTCTTCCACGTAGAGAAAGAACGTCTCGTCGAATCCCTCCAATGTCTCAAAGACCTGCCTGCGCACCGCGAAGGCGGCCCCGGATACAGCGCCGACCTCCGTCTGATCGGGGAAGGCGGCGCGGTCCTTGCCCATGCCGCGACACAGCGTAAGCCCTGTGCAGTGTACGTCGTTGCCGCAGGTGTTGATCCGCCGTGGATCGTCGAGCAACAGGATCCGGGAGGTTGCCAGCCCGCACTGCGGATCGGACTCCAGGGCGGCGATCAGGGCTTCCAGCCACCCAGGCTCCACGATCGTGTCTGGGTTCAAGAACACCAGATATTCTCCCCTGGCCCTGCGAGCGCCCACGTTGTTGCCCCAGCCGAACCCCCGATTCTTCTCACTGTGGATCACCTGTACCTGTGGGAACTTCTGCGCCACCGTGTCGGCGCTGCCGTCGGTCGAGCCGTTGTCCACCAGGATGAGCTCGGTTTCCTGGACGTAGCTCTGGGGAAGCGAGCGGAGAAGCGAGCGCAGGCATGGTTTCAAGTGTCTCCGCCCGTTGTAATTGACGACGATCACACTGGCCCGAGGGACTGTTTCCAGGACCAGGGTGGGGAGGGTGGCTGCCTGGTGCTCCCTCACTGGTGGGATCGTCGATGTACAGATGGCCGGTCTCATATCATCTCCTCGATCGGGCTTGTGCCAGGTTCCTGAGGAGATCCTGCAACGAGTGCAGGATGATCCCGGCGAGTATTCCCAGGCAGCCGACGATCGACAGCAACATGCAGACCAGCGCGGATCCTATGGCCAGCTCGCGGGTCTGGCGCATAATGGCCACCACCCGTATGCCGAGTGCCACGCCTGCGCCCAGGAGGGTTGTCCCCGGTCCCCCGAAGAAGAGCAGCGGGCGGCCTATGACGAACTGGATATCCCTGGGGCGTGCCGACGGCGTGTGGCCTTTCTGTTCCTCTTCCTCCTTCTCGGGATCTGCCATGTCTTCAAGAAGTCTGCGCACGGAGTAGAGTATGGTGCCTGTGAACAGGGCCAGTGCTCCGATGATGGACAGGAGCACGCTGAGCATAGCGGAGCCCACGAGCAGGGTCCGTCTCTGGAAGAAAACGTCCGCCACCCACAGCCCTCCCACCACGCCGCCCGTCAGCAGGAGCAACCCGGTTATGCCGAATAAGAGCAGGTGGCGATAATGACTAAGAAATTGAGGGAACTTGTTGAACTGTTTCTCGAAAGCCATGAAGTGCTATTCTCCCCAGCCCGGAACGGCTCTGTCTTGTTATCGATCGCCATCCCGGGCAGCGGTGCGGGGGGCGCCAGTCTTACTGCACGTTCCTGGATCGCACGGTTTCCAGGATCAGTTCCCGCATCGAGTGCAGCGTGATCCCTGCGAATATGCCCAGGCTGCCGATGATGAACAGCAACATGCTGAGTAGAGCATATCCTGCGGCCAGCACCTGTGTCCTGCTGTAGGTGCCGATCACCCACACCCCCCACAGCACGCCAGCCAGCAGTACCATCGTGCTGGGCAAGCCAAAGAGCAGGAGTGGACGCTGCTGCCCCACCAGTCGCAGGATACCGTTCAACACCATGAGGCCGTGGATGAACACGGGCCTCTTTGGGTTGTCGAGATAGTGGATCGTGATGGGGACCTCGGCCACCTTCAGGCTGTGCTCGTGAGCCTGGAACTGCATCTCGGATTCCACGGAGAACCCATCTGAGTGGAATGAGGAGATGGCGCTAAGCGCCGACGGAGAGAAAGCTCGGAATCCACTCTGGGAGTCGGTCAGAGGAACGCCAGATGCCTGGCTGGTCACGAAGTTGAAGACGAGATGGCCCCATATTCGGTGCAGGGGCACCCGACTTCTTCTCTCCAAATAACGAGAGCCGACCACGATGTCGGCTTGACCGTTCAACACCGGTGCGGCGACGCCTCTCATTTCTTCCGGCTGGTGCTGCCCATCGGCATCCAGTGTGATGACGACGTCCGGGTCCAGTTCCTGCGCAGTGCGGAATCCTGTGGCCAGCGCGACTCCCTTGCCCTGGTTCTGCGGATGTTGCACGACGATGGCTCCGGCCGCCTCGGCGATTTCCCCTGTGGCATCTGTAGAGCCGTCATCCACCACAATCACTGCGTCTGCGTGCTGTTGCGCCTTCAGGACCACGCTGCCGATGAACCGCTCCTCGTTGTAGGCCGGGATTACTGCGATGATTTTGTGTCGGCCGCAACGATCACGGGGTCTTTCCTTTGTCAATGTTTTCAACGTTGCCATTCTTGTCCTCCCACAGACATACGCCAACTCTAACGCTCCTCACCGTTGTCTGTGGTACCCTCCGGTTTCGAGACAAGAACCGTGCGCTCGCTTGTCCCTGAGAGTGTACCATAAACGCGTGCTGCCGGTATTGCGATGCCGTTACAATTTGGTTAACGCACCAGCCTCCGGTTGCTTGAGACGTGTCTTCTCAACGTGCCGGTGGCGCGGGGGGTGTGCGGGCGGCTTCGTCGCCCGCACACCCCCCCCCCATCCTCTGGTTGCTTGAGAAGATTTGTGCGGCGTTTGGGCCGTACGTATAATTGTGGTACAATTAGACGATGGAGTCGCCCGGCGGGAGGGAAAATGACGGCTAAACGTATCAAGGTATGGTTGGAGGAAACACGCGACCGTGTCGAAATCGAGCGGTTGTCGGGCGAAGGGTGGGTTGTCTGCCGGCACATCTGTGTCTGGCGACCACCGATGGACGTTTACGAGAACGACGAAGGACTGGTGGTACGGGTCGAGGTGGCTGGAATGCAGGCCGAGGATTTCTCGGTCTTGTTGGAGAAGCGCTCGTTGGTCGTTGCCGGTACACGGGTGGACCCAGCCCCGAAACGAACGTATCATCAGATGGAGGTCCGCTTCGGCGAGTTTCGCGCTGAGGTCTCCCTTCCCTGGCCAGCGGAGCCGGAGGGCGTGGAGGCTTTCTACGAAAACGGGTTTATGGAAGTGCACATTCCTCGCCCACTGTCGAAGCACGTGACTGTTGTTGAACGGGAACCCGAGGAGGATTAAGAGAGGGGATGTCTGATACGGAGAAGGAAAATAAAGGCAATATATGGAATATACTGAATCATCCGTTTGTTGCGAAGGGATATGCCGTTTCGCCGGATGACGATCCGGATGTCGAGGCGATTCAAGTCCCCTCGCATCTTCCGATTCTGCCGCTGCGTGGCCTGGTCGTTTTCCCGATGACGGCAGTGCCGATCCGCGTTGGCCAGCCGCGTTCTGTCCGGCTGATCGACGACGCGGTCGTCGGGAAGCGGCTGATCGGGCTCGTGGCCAGCCGTGATCCGGAGCTTGAGACACCCGGCCCGGACGAAGTCTACCGGATTGGGACGGTTGCCGCGGTTCACCGGCTGTTCAAGTCACCGGACGGGACGCTCACGCTGATCATGCAGGGGTTGCAGCGCATCCGGGTTGAGGAATTCGTCAGTGAGTCGCCCTATTTGACGGCGCGTGTGTCCATAGCGCCCGAGCAGGTCGACGCATCGTCCGAGGTTGAGGCACTGCGGCGGAAAATCGCGGAGGGTTTCGGCCGTCTGACCGAGCTAGCGCCCGCGGTCCCGGAGGAGGTCAGCACGCTGATCGTCAACCTGGAGGATCCGCTGCAGCTCGTCTACGCCGTCGCGAATCAGATGCGCACGATCGACCTCGCGGATGCGCAGGGATTGCTGGAACTGGATGACGTCACGGAGAAGCTGCGTGCGTTGCTCAGCTTGTTGACGAGAGAGGTCGAAGTGCTTGAGCTGGGGCGCAAGATACAGACCGAGGCCCAGTCGGAGATGGAGAAGACCCAGCGCGAGTACTTCCTGCGCGAGCAACTCAAGGCTATTCAGCGCGAGCTGGGCGAGGCGGACGAGCAGCAGATGGAGGTGGAGGAGTTCCGCGAGAAGATCGAGGAAGCGGGGATGCCGGAGGAGGCGGAGAAGGAAGCCCGGCGCGAGTTAGACCGGTTGAGCAAGCTGCCGACCGCTGCCGCTGAGTACGGCGTCATTCGCACGTACCTGGACTGGTTGACCAACCTCCCGTGGAGCGTCGGCACCGAGGACAACCTGGAGATCCCGCACGCGCGAGAGGTGCTGGACGAGGATCATTACGACCTGGAGGAGATCAAGGAGCGGATCCTCGAATACCTGGCCGTGCGCAAACTCCGAGACGAGCGCAAGGAGGAGATCGAGCAGCGGGAACCGACCGACCGCATCCGGCGTGAGCGAGAGGGCGTCATCCTCTGTTTCGTCGGCCCGCCTGGCACGGGCAAAACCAGCCTGGGGCAGTCGATCGCGCGAGCGCTGGGGCGCAAGTTTGTCCGCCAGTCGCTGGGCGGCATGCGGGACGAAGCGGAGATCCGCGGGCACCGCCGCACCTACATCGGCGCGCTGCCGGGCCGCATCATCCAGGCCCTTCGACGGGTCGAATCGAAGAACCCGGTCTTCATGCTCGATGAGGTGGACAAGCTGGGGACGGACTTCCGGGGCGATCCCGCGTCCGCCCTGCTTGAGGTGTTGGACCCCGAGCAGAACCGTGAGTTTCGCGATCATTACCTGGACGTGCCCTTCGATCTCTCGAAGGTGATGTTCATCACGACCGCCAACCTGCTTGATCCGATCCCCGCACCGCTGCGTGACCGGATGGAGATCTTGAAGCTATCCGGGTATACGGAGACGGAGAAAGTACGGATTGCCCAGGGGTACCTCATCCCGCGCCAACTTCGGGAGAATGGCCTCAGGCAGGAGGAGTTGAGTTTCACCGACGGGGCGTTGCGCCAGATGATCCGCGACTACACCCGCGAGGCGGGAGTGCGCAACCTGGAGCGGGAGATTGGGCGGGTCGCCCGCAAAGTGGTGACCCGCATCGCCGAGGGAAATGAGAAGCCGGTGCGGGTGACGATGCGCGACGTGGCCGGGTTCCTGGGAAAGCCCCGTTTCTTCCCGGAGACGGCGCTGCGCACCCAGTTGCCGGGCGTCGCCACCGGGCTGGGTGTCACCGTCGCCGGTGGCGATCTGATGTTCTTCGAAGCCACCAAGATGCCGGGCAACAAGGGGTTCACGGTCACCGGACAACTGGGGGAGGTGATGAAGGAGTCGGCGCAGGCGGCGCTCAGTTATGTACGGTCCAAGGCTCAGCAATTGGGGATATCGGACGACGTATTCGAGAAGAACGATATCCACCTCCACGTGCCCGCCGGCGCGGTGCCCAAGGATGGGCCCTCGGCGGGCGTGACGATGGCTACGGCGTTGGCCTCGCTGCTGACCGGTCGCACGGTGCGCGATGACGTGGGGATGACGGGAGAAATCACGCTGCGTGGACAGGTATTACCTGTGGGCGGTGTCAAAGAGAAGGTGCTGGCTGCCCACCGGGCGGGCCTCAAGAGCGTCATTCTGCCCAAGCAAAACGCGAAGGATCTGGATGACGTGCCTGAGGAGGTGCGCAAGAGCCTCAAGTTTGTTCTGACCCAGGGTGTGGACGACGTATTTGAGGCTGCGTTGGTGCCAGACGATCGAGATGGTCAGAAGCAGCGTGGTCCCACCAACGAATGAAGGACAGGGGTAACTGATGAATACGGTTGTTGTCGTAGACGACGACGAAGTCTTCAGCGGACTTCTGAAGACGGTCCTGGAGCTTGAGGGATACCAGGTGGTAGTCGTGCCCTGGCCGGACGACGTCCTGCCAACGGTGCGCCAGGTGGTGCCGGTGCTTCTGTTGATGGATGTGCACACCGGGCGTGGCGATACGCTGGGTGTCTTGCGGGAACTGCGGGCAGATGAGGCGCTGGATCGCGTGTTGGTGGTGATGACCTCGGGAATGGATCGGTCCGCAGAATGCCTGGACGCCGGCGCCAATGATTTCATCCTCAAACCTTTCAGCCCCTCCGAGCTGTTGGCAAAGGTCGCAGACCTGATTGGAGCCGGAAACGCAGCGGCGTGAAATCCGCTGCTGGCTGTGAGGCGGCTGGGGTGACAAGGTGGAAAGGAGGTGTGAGTAGGATCTGGGAGATTGTTGTTAGATACTTTATTTGATTGTGGACGACGACCGTGGGAATGGGATAGGGCGGATTTTGTGGGCGTTGATTGAACTGGAGATCGTCGAGTCGCGTTGATGCATACCTGCCCGGAGATTTGGCCGGCTATTTGCTGGGTTTTCCGGACGTGTTGCCGGTGGATCATCGGATTGGTTTGTCAGGTATGATGGGGTGCAAGAACGACGCGTATCCCAGGATTGGTTGATTCGGCGAGAGGTTGCCCCGGCGATATTCCAGCGGGGAACCCGCCCGTATTTGTCTGAGCTCCTGTCCCCCAATCGAATGGTTGACGAGGTCGTCGGACCTTTAGAATATCGAATCGGAGCGTATTCTCGATGAGTCGGGGAAGAGGGCGTGTGTACAAGCGGCGAAGCCGCCAGCACACACCCCCTGCCCCCGGTTTTTTGAGAAGACGCGAATTGGAGTTAGATTCGAATGATTGGGGAAAGGAATGACAAGGAAGAAAAAGAGAAGAACGTCATCTAAATGGAGGCGGGTGGATCTGCACCTGCACACGCCCGTCTCTGCGGATTATCAGGAGCCGGACGTCTCCTACCTGGACATCTTGCGCCAGGCTGAGGCGAAGGGGCTGGATATCATCGCTTTCACCGACCATAACACGGTGGCCGGTTGTCGGGCGATGACGGAAGAGATCCATCAACTGGAGTTGCTGGAGCAACTGGGAAGACTTCGCGGCGACGAGGAGCAAAGACTCAAGGAGTACCGCCGCCTGCGTGATAAGATGTTGGTTTTGCCGGGGTTCGAGTTCACCGCTACGTTGGGCTTTCACATTTTGGGTCTCTTCCCGCCGGATGCGGAGGTGCGCGAGTTGGAGTTCCTCCTGCGCCGGCTCAATATCCCCCTGGAGAAGATTGACGCTGGCAGCGGCGAGGTGGGGGCAACGAGCGACGTCTTGACGGCCTATCGGGTCATCAACGAGGCCGGTGGCATTGTGATCGCGGCCCACGCGAACTCCAACCACGGTGTGGCTATGCGTAGGTTGGGGTTTGGCGGGCAGACGCGGATTGCCTATACTCAGGATCCGCACCTTCACGCGCTGGAGGTGACGGACCTGGAGAAGAGAGGGCGACGCACGACGGCCCGCTTCTTCGACGGGTCGCGCCCGGAGTACCCGCGCCGTATGCACTGCATTCAGGGTTCAGATGCCCACCGGCTGACCCGGGACTCGAAGAATCCCAACAATCTGGGCGTCGGCGATCGGGTGACGGAGATCCTTCTGCCCGAGGTCAGTTTCGACGCGCTGCGGGACGTGTTCCTGGGCAGCGACTTCGCCCGTACCCGGCCGTATCGTGCGGCTAAGGCGCCCGTCGATTATATCCGTGCGGCACGGGAGGAGGGCTCCACGATCGTCCAGGACTTCCACGAGGGTTATACCCGCCGGGGTGGTCGCCTGTACGCGATCCTGGCCGACGTCTGCGCGTTCGCCAACACCAACGGTGGCACCCTCTACGTCGGCATGAGCGCCGAACCCAAGGAGCCGCCAGTTGGCGTGAGCAGTCCCTCGCGGTTGATCAAGACGCTGCAGGAGGAGGTCGAACGGCGCATCACCCCGCCGCTGTCGGTGACCGTGGACGGACAGGACACGCAGGGGGTCAAGATCGTGCGGGTGGTGGTGCCCCGTGGCGAAGATCCCCCCTATGCCATCGACGACAACAAGATCTACGTGCGCAGCGAGGCGGAGACGGGGCTGGCGGTGCGGGATGAGATCGTGAACCTGGTCCTGCGCGCGCAGGCCGGGCCGGCCGCCGCGCCGGAGGGGGCGGCGGTGGGTCACATCGAGCCCCCGCGCACCGGCGTGGAGATCGTCGAGACCGAGGAGCGCAAGGGCACGCTCTACCACACGATGCGTGACTTGCGCAACGGCAACGTCGTCAAGAACGTGACCCGGAAATCGGCGCGGCGGCTGTGGCACTACGCCATCAGCCAGGCCGAGGAGCACCCGGTGGACCCGGCCCAGGTTGAGTGGCGCGGTGACATCGGCGCAGTCAAGCGCCACGAACGCGGGGGCCGGGCGCGCTATGACCTGGTCCAGCGAGAGCACGGGAAGCTGCGCGTCTACTACGGCGTGACGGAGGACGGCGTTCACGGCGAGTGGACGCGGTTGGTTGGTTTGGACGTGGATTGACAACCCAACCTTGACACGCCAAACCTTGCGAAGGTTAGCCGCTAGCCCAATGGGCGTGATGGCGTTGCCTATGGGAAGGTGTCCTGTGGGCCGGGGCGACGCGGAACCTTCGCAAGGTTCATATGGAGGCACAATGAGGTCTCGCTATCGCTGGTTCGTCGTGTTCGTGTTCTTCGCCTTTATGCTCCTCCACCAGGCCGACAAGTTGCTGATTGGCCCGTTGACCACGCCCATCATGGAGACCTTCGGCATCGACGAGGCGCGCATGGGCGCGGTGTTCACCGGGGCGCTCGTCATTGAGGCCGTGTTCTACCCGCTGTGGGGGTACCTGTACGACCGGTACGCCCGCGCGAAGCTGCTGGCGCTGGCCTCGTTCATCTGGGGCTCGACCACGTGGCTCAGCGCGATCGCGCCCACGTACCCCGCCTTCCTCGCCACGCGCGCCTCGACCGGCGTCGACGACTCCAGCTACCCCGGCCTGTACAGCCTGATCTCCGACTACTTCGGCCCGGCGGTCCGGGGCAAGATCTACGGCCTGCTGCAACTCACGCAGCCGCTGGGCTACATGCTGGGGTTGGTCGTGGCCACGCTCCTGAGCGCCGCCGTCGGCTGGCGCGGCGTGTTCTACGCCACCGGGTCGCTGGGCGTGGTGCTGTCGATCCTGATCTTCTTCGGGGTGCGTGAGGCGCCGCGCGGCAAGAGCGAGCCGGAGCTGGCCGACCTGGAGCAGATCGGCATCTACCGCTTCGACAAGAAGATCGCGCTGGGCCTGTTCCGCAAGCGCAGCCTGCTGCTCCTGTTTGCCCAGGGGTTCGCCGGCGTCTTCCCCTGGAACGTGATCACCTATTGGTTCTTCCGCTACTTGGAGACGGAGCGGAACTACGACCAGGACGCGGTGCTGATGACGATGGTCCCGGTCGTGCTCGTGCTGGCCGCGGGGTACTTCGTCGGCGGCGCGGTGGGCGATTTCTTCTTCAAGCGCACGCCGCGCGGCCGCGTGCTCGTGTCGATGGTGGCCGTCCTGCTGGGGGCGGTTCTGCTGACGGTCACGATGAACGTGCCGGTCGAGAACCAGGGGCTGTTCCTGGCGTTGCTGGCGTGCACGGCGCTGTTCATCCCCTTCGCCGCGCCGAACGTGATCTCGACCGTCTACGACGTGACGCTGCCGGAGGTGCGCAGCACGGCGCTGGCGGTGCAGTACTTCATCGAGAGCGCCGGGGCGGCGCTGGCGCCCTTCCTGGCCGGCCTGATCGCCGTGCGTTCGTCGCTGCACGATGCGATCCTGATCATCTGCGTCTCGACCTGGGTGCTGTGTTCGATCTTCTTCGCTTTCGTCGCTTACCTGGTGCCGAAGGACGTGGAGGCGCTGCGCCAGGCCATGCGCGAGCGGGCGGCGCAGGAGCGGGCGGCTACCTCGTAGGGCGGGTATCCTATCCGCCATCGTCGTTTCGAGCGGCCGGGCCGGCCGGGGGCCGCGCCGGTTGATGAAGGTCCAGCGCTTGATGCGGTGACC
>Ga0180437_10004312_pt1 | contig 20340 bp, 20 predicted proteins | sample SS_ome_4_FD_132410 | JGI IMG/M metagenome (GOLD analysis project Ga0180437, IMG submission 132410) | Hypersaline lake sediment archaeal communities from the Salton Sea, California, USA - SS_3_D_1 metaG | ecosystem: Environmental > Aquatic > Non-marine Saline and Alkaline > Hypersaline >... | reverse complement strand
TCGTAATTTACAATGCGAACATCCATACTGGAAAGCATTTCATGAATAGCCTCTCCACTTTTATCCTGTCGCTCCCCTCTTGAGCCTTTGTCGCTGATGGTCAATATCCCCACGGTAAACATTCTCTTCACCATGACCCTCTTCCCTAAAGGGAGGAGGGAGACAAGCACTGTCCTAGCTTTTCAACACAAAATTCTTTTCTACAAAATCAGCTATTGCTACTGTATCACCCCACGTAAGTTGAGGTATATCGGTATCCAATGACCCTTCGGTAACAATGGCCGAAAGTTCCTCGGGGGAACACAACAAGTCATCGCCGAGTTCTTTTCTGTGCACTTCGATTTTAGGAATTTTGCTTTTCCTGAATCCCTCGACAAGGACGAGGTCGAATTCATCGCCAACAACGGGCAAAATTTCCTCAAGATCAAGCTCATGGTCTAGCTTCCTAATGTAGGCAAGTCTGTCAGTCGAGCTAACAAGCACGGCATCGCTGCCCGCTTGAGCAAACCTCCAGCTATCTTTCGCAGGCCGGTCTATTTCCATCCCGCCTGGACTATGCTTTAAAGCAGCAACTTTATATCCTCGTCCCTTAAACTCCGCAATAAGTTGCTCCATAAGCACTGTTTTGCCTGATTGTGATTTACCCACAATGGAAACAATAGTCAACACCTTCACCAACCTTATTCTTCCACCCAATCCAACATCTGCACCTCGACCTTTTCCCCTGCCTTAACCCTCTTGCTATTCTCCTGGATGATAGCCAAACCATTGGCCTTGGCCATCGATGTAAGGATTCCCGAGCCCTGTGGACCGGTGAGGGAGGCGTAGTATTGACCACCACGCTTGGTTACCACCACCCTGGCGAAGAGGCGGCGCCCATCGGAATTTACAAGGTCATCCTCAATAACCGCTTGAATAGATGGCTTTGCCAGGGCTTCCTTCCCCATCATTTTCAATATGGCAGGGCGGGCGAATTGTTCAAAGGTAATCATGGAGCTGACCGGATTGCCCGGCAATCCCAAATGAGGCACCCTATCCCTTCCCCCTCCTTCTACCTTCTTCATAACTCCAAAGGCAATTGGTTTCCCGGGCTTCATACAGACCGTCCAGAAGCCAACCTCCCCATGCTCTGCCAGGACATCCTTTACTATATCGTAGTCTCCTTTAGACACACCGCCGGAGGTAATGAGCATATCCGCATCCAAACCCTCATCTATTTTCTCGGTTAGAGACTGGACCGAATCGCGCCCTATGCCCAGTATCCTCGGAATCCCTCCATAGCGAGAGACTTCGGCGGCAATGGTATATGTATTGCTATCATGAATCTTACCGGGAGCCAATGGCTGGTCAACACCAATAAGCTCATCCCCTGTAGCTAGAATAGCTACAATCGGCCGACGGATAACCAGAGCGGTGGAGCACCCCAGGGAGGCCAACACCCCTATCTCTTGGGGACGAAGCACCTTTCCTTTATTAAGAATTAAATCTCCCTTGGCAATGTCCTCGCCTCTACCTCGGACATTCAATCCTTTTTTTGCCGGGCACAATATGCCGATTTGCGAAGGGTCACCCCGGGATAATTTGCGGTCAACCTCATCGGTATCCTCAAATCGAACCACCGCATCAGCCCCTGCAGGCAGTGGCGCCCCCGTCATAATGCGGATGGCTATCCCCGGCCTGACCTCTTTTGTGGGTAAAGACCCGGCAGCAAGCTCTCCAACAACGCTTAAACACCTGGGAGATGATTCGCTAGCACCACGGGTATCCTCAGCTCGCAGGGCATAACCATCCATGGCGGAATTATCCAGCGGGGGAATATCTACAGTGGAATAGACATCCTCAGCCAGAACCTGTCCCAAACATTCCAAGATCGGCTTCTGCTCGGGCTCGAGAACCTCTACATAACTCAAAACCTTCTCCAAAGCTTCTTCCACAGAAATCATGTGCCAAACTCCCAAAACCGCATTATAGATTATCTTTGTTCTCTACACCAACTTTCCCTTTGGCTTCCGGCACACAATCACCAGAAGTTACACCCTAGTAAAAGGGCTCTCACTTTCCACTGCCATTTTTCATTCGATACACATTCGATACAAATGAAGCGTATCGCTCTGTTACATCTAGCCCTTGCCCAGACAGACAGGCATTTAAAGCTGAGGATATAGAGCCGGACTGGAGAGCAATCAAGCATCTGATAGATTACAATTTAAAAAAATTTAATTTTTTTAAATTTTTTTGCAAAACCCCTTGTTTTTTCTTTGACGGCGGTTTAAAATACCCAACATCATGTTTGAGGGTAATAGCCAGTGATCGGCAGTTTGGTGGGCCTGGCTATCCTGCTTCCCATCATCACTGGCCTCATTTGCCTGCTGATTCAAAACCACAAAGCCAGAAGCGCCGTTGTTTATCTTACTGCAGTAGTCCTCATAGTAACCTCTATATTTCTCCTACGGCAAGAGTCTTTTCCCATAGAGTATTCAGCTCCTGCTAGGTGGGAGTGGGTCATCTTGATTGCCAACTATGCCATACTGGCATTTTTCATCTTTGCGGCTGTCAAAGACATTGTCCAAAGAGGTGTTTCTCGACACAATGTCCTCACCATAGCCTTAACACTGGCTGCGGGTATTCCCTTGGCAGTCTTTGAGTTCTCCAAGGCGCCAGTTACTCCAATGGCAATTGACCCCACCATCTATATTGACCGCCTGTCCGTAATCATGTGCCTGATTATTTCCATCATAGGGTCGCTCATTTGCGTCTACGCCATAAGATACATGAGAGACCATGAAGATCACCGCATGCACCTAGGGGAGCTCAAGGAGACAACGCAGCCCAGGTTCTTCTTCTTTATGCTCATCTTCTTAGGTGCTATGAATGGACTGGTCTTCTCCAATAACCTACTCTGGCTGGCATTCTTCTGGGAAGTAACCACATTGGCCTGCTGGGGCTTAATCCGACATGATGAGGCCCCACAGCACATAGACAATGCCTTCCGCGCCTTATGGATGTGTCTGATTGGTGCTGTTGGCTTCGGCCTGGCCATCGTGTTTCTGTGGGACAGTCCCCTTAACACGATTTCATTGGCGGAAGTCGTCAGTAATGGCGCCTTAGCTAGTCCCTTCCTTCTTTTGCCCTTTGCCTTATTATGCCTGGCCGGCTTTACCAAAGCAGCGCAGCTTCCGTTTCAGAGCTGGTTGCTCGGGGCCATGGTTGCCCCCACACCAGTTTCCGCCTTGCTCCATTCGAGCACTATGGTCAACGCTGGGGTCTACCTTGTTCTGCGCATTGCTCCGGGCTTTCAGGGAACCCATCTGTCAACTCTCATAGCTATTTATGGTGGCGCAGTGTTCCTTGCCACTGCCATAATGGCGATAAGCCAGAGCGAAGGGAAAAAAGTTCTGGCCTATTCCACAATCGGCAATTTAGGCCTTATCATACTCTGTGCTGGCATAAATACCCCCTTAGCTATAGCTGTGGGCATTATGCTCTTGATCTTCCACGCCATATCCAAGGGGCTTCTCTTTTTATGCGCTGGCGCTATTGAACACCACATTTGGAGCCGCAACATAGAGGATATGGAAGGAATAGCCAGGAAGCTGCCTCTTCTAACTGGTATAACCGTCGCTGCAATGCTTTCCATGCTGGTAGCTCCTTTCGGTGTCCTCATAACCAAGTGGGGAGCCATGGAGGCAGCAACTACCATCGGCGTATGGTCAACTCTTGTGCTCGTACTGCTCATGCTTGGCTCGGGAGCCACTACCGTTTTTTGGGCAAAGTGGATAGGCCGCTTCTTATGTCAAAGCCCCGTGCCAGGGAGAGCCAAAAGGGAACCACTAATTCCCCTTTACCATGGCATCCTGTTGGTATTAATTGCCTTTGCCGTGATATTTAGCATACTGATTGCTCCTGTATATAATGGTGTTGTAGCACCAAGTTTGGTTGAAGCAGGTTACGATGCAAGCTTAGCTTTTACCACCGGCGCCTGGTTCTTGGAATCCCCTATAGGTATTTTTGCCGCTTGGCCAATTTTCATAATAATCACTTTGGCTCTCTTAATTCCTGCCCTCACCACCAGGGCAAAGCCCGAGGCAAGCCGCAGTTCCTATATGTGTGGAGAGAATGTGGAAGTAGGGGTAGACGAATTTGTGGCCGTAGCTGACGAGAGGACAGAGCTTAAGACTGGCGGATTCTATATCGAAAATACTCTGGGAGAAGGAAATCTTAATAGATTCGTTGTCCCCACAGGTATTGTTTTGCTTGTTATTCTATTCGTTTTGGCGGTGATATGAGTACAGGCTGGTTAATCGGAAGTGCCGTAATTGCGGTTATAGTAGCCCCCTTGATTGGAGGATTGCTCAGAGGCATTGACCGCAAGCTGACCGCCCACATGCAGGGAAGAATCGGACCGCCGATAATTCAGCCTTTCTATGATGTCATCAAGCTCTTTGGCAAGAAACCTATGGTTGCCGGTGGAGCCCAGATTGCGTTCGCCTACGCCTTTCTCGCCCTGATCGTCACTGCCGTTGTATTTTTCGCCCTAAGGCAGGACTTGCTGGTAGTGCTCTTCATCCTGTTTTTTGGCAGTCTCTGCCTTCCAATTGGAGCTTTAAGCGTAAAGTCACCCTACAGCCAGTTCGGAGGACACCGGGAACTTTTGCAGTTCCTTGCCTACGAGCCGATTTTGCTTCTGGCGGCAATACCTATAGCCCTGAAGTCCGGGGGATTCCCAATTGCCAATATATTTGAGTATGGACAACCACTCCTTCCTGACTTATGGATTACTTTTATTGCCCTGCTGATTGCCCTGGCCATAGTGATGAGGAAATCTCCCTTCGACATCTCAGGTTCGGAGCACGCCCACCAAGAACTAGTTAGAGGAGTGATCACGGAATACTCTGGCCCTTATCTGGCCTTGATAGAGCTGGGACATTGGTACGAGATGGTTTTACTCCTATCAATCCTAGGACTCTTCTGGGTGGTAGGCGGTTTGTGGTGGCTATCCATCATAATAGCTTTAGCAAGCTGGTTCATCATGCTATTTGTGGACAATATCAATGCTCGTCTCACCTGGTCCTGGATGCTGAAATTTGCCTGGGGTGCAGGTGTAGTTCTAGTAGCCTTAAATATACTATTTATTAACTTAGGCTGGATGTAAAAATGGGAATTATAAGTACGGCAAGAATGAAATCACCCTGGTTGCTGCACTTCGATTGTGGTAGCTGCAACGGGTGCGACATAGAGATACTTGCTGCCCTTACTCCACTTTACGATGTAGAAAGGTTCGGCATCGTCAATATGGGCAATCCCAAGCATGCCGATGTACTCCTGGTGACAGGTCCGGCAAACCACCGTAATTACAGAGTGCTGCAGAATCTTTACAACCAAATGCCTGACCCTAAGGGGGTAATAGTTGTGGGAACTTGCGGCTGCACCGGCGGAGTGTTTCATAACTGCCCTAATGTATTGGGTGGTGTAGATAAGGTCATACCTGTGGACGTTTACGTCCCGGGATGCGCTGCCAGACCCGAGGCTATCATCGACGCAGTAGTGCTGGCATTAGGAAAGCTTAAAGCATATGGAAAATGATATTTCAATAACTAAAGACGAGCTTATTGCAGAAGCTCAAAAAATGATGGATGAGAGAGCCAGGCTTAGCACTGCTAGCTGCGTAGACCTGGGCGACAAATTCGAGATTATCTATCATTTTGAGCCCCGGGAATATCCAGAGCCTCTAAAAAATATCAGAGTCAAGATAGCTAAAGATGATACATTGCCCAGCTTATCCGGTATTTATCTCTGTGCTGCTTTGATCGAAAATGAGATACAGGAACTATTCAATGTCCAAATAAGTGATATAGCACTCAACTTCCAGAAAAGATTCCTACGCTCTAAAGAAAGTCCTGAGGCTGAGTTGCTTAAACCTACTCCCTATAAGCCCGAGCCGCCGGAACGTATTCCTGTCAGGTGTGGCGAGGCTTGTCCCGCGGGTATTGATATACCTCGCTATGTTCGGCTTATCGGTGAAGGAAAATACGCTGAATCATTGGCAGTGATAAAGCAAGCCATGCCGTTCCCAGGAATTCTGGGGCGAGTATGTTTTGCGCCGTGCGAAGATAACTGCCGCCAGGCGAAACAGGAAGAGCCTGTTGCTGTCAGAATGTTGAAGAGATTTGCTTACGACCATGCAACTTACGAAGAAAAGAAAACTGCCAAGCAGACAGGCAAGCGTGTTGCCATTATTGGCTCAGGTCCGGCAGGACTTGCTGCGGCTTACTACCTTGCCAAGATAGGCCATGGAGTTACCATATTCGAGGCTCTGCCCCAAGCTGGTGGTATGATGCGAGCTGGAATTCCTTCGTATCGGCTTCCCAGAAATATTCTGGATGATGAAATAAAGATGGTCAAGAATTTGGGCGTGGAGATAAAGACCAATACCAAAGTGGAGTCTTTAGACAAGTTATCCAAAGATGGCTACCAGGCAGTTCTTGTTGCCACAGGTGCCCATCAGGGGATAAAGATGGGAGTGGAGGGAGAAGACCATCCCAAAGTAATGGAATGTATTGATCTTTTGAGAGATGTAAATTTTGGCAAGAAGCTCAAATTGGGCGATCGGGTAGCAGTGATCGGCGGCGGTAATGCTGCCATTGATGCCGCTCGCACTGCTCTTCGCCTGGGGTCAAAAGAAGTGACTATACTCTACCGCCGTACCAAGGCTGAGATGCCGGCTAACCCCGAGGAAGTAGCCGAAGCGATTAAAGAGGGAGTGAAGATAGAATTCCTGGCGGCGCCAACAAAGGTATTCGGCAAAAATGGTGCAGTCGCATTGGAAAATATCCGAATGAAGCTCGGAGAACCTGACGCCAGCGGCAGGCCTCGACCTGAGCCCATAGAGGGCAGCGAGTTCAAGGTGGATCTTGATGCAGTTATTGCAGCTATCGGGCAGCGGCCTGAGGTTCCAGAACAATTCAAGCTTGAAACAGGTAGGGGGAATGTGATAGTGGCGAATGCCGAGACTATGGCTACATCGAAGGCAGGTGTGTTTACTGCCGGTGATGTCGCAACTGGGCCTGCATCCGTGGTGGAAGCAATTAGAACCGCAAAAGAAGCAGCTATGTCCATAGATAAATATCTCGGCGGAAAAGGCGCTTTACCTATCGATGAGCCGAAGGTAAAAGACCTTACTTCACGCCGTACCTTCATTGAGCGATGGGCAGAAGAAGGCAAACGAGTCGAGATGCCCAGTCTCTCCATCGAGGATCGATTAAAGGGATTTGACGAAGTAGAGTTGGGAATAAGCGAAGAAATGGCCATCGCAGAGGGCCAGCGATGCTGGCGCTGCGACCTGGAGGAATAGAATGGCAACAAGGACAGTAATCCCATTTGGCCCCCAACATCCGGTACTACCTGAACCTGTCCACTTGAGGCTTGAGTTAGAGGACGAGAAAGTAGTAGGTGTAACTCCCATAATTGGTTATATTCATAGAGGAATTGAAAAGGCTGGTGAGCTGAATACTTTTCGTCAGAATGTTCACATTACCGATAGAATATGTGGTATCTGTAGCTTCATCCACACCCAGACTTACTGCCAGGGTGTCGAAGCACTGATGAACGTCGAAGTGCCTCCCAGAACCAGATTCCTCCGCGTGTTCTGGAGCGAACTCTCCAGGACACATAGCCACCTCCTGTGGCTGGGGCTTCTCTGCGATGCCCTGGGATTCGAAAGTATGTTCATGCAGATATGGCGAGCCAGGGAAATAATTCAGGACCTCTCTGAAATGACCACCGGTCATCGAGTAATTCAAGCTACCAGCGTTGTTGGTGGGGTCAGAAGAGATATCGATAAAGAGATGGCTAAAGAAGTGGATAGAAGGCTCGTCGCTCTTAAGGAAATGCTGGATAGCACTGCTACTCCTACCCTACTCCACGACCCTACTGTCAAGCGCCGTGCTGTTGGTAAGGGAGTGTTATCTAAAGAACAAGCTGAAATCCTTGGAGCGGTTGGGCCTACTTCAAGAGGTAGTGGCGTGCCAAAAGATATGAGGCAAACAGGCTACGCCGCTTTTAAGGAAGTGGGCTTTGAGCCGGTGGTAGAGACTGCCGGAGATAGCTATGCTCGAACCCTGGTCCGAGCTAGAGAGGTTTATCAAAGTATAGAACTCATGCGCAAAGCGTTGTCTATGATGCCTGAGGGGGAGATTCTAGTCAGGGTTGACGGTTATCCCGAGGGTGAAACGGTTTCCAGGTGTGAGCAACCAAGGGGAGAGGTTATATACTACATAAAAGGCAATGGTACAAATCATCTGGAAAGATTGAAGATAAGGACGCCGACCTTTGCCAACATACCCACTTATTTGGTTATGTTGCCCGGCTGCGAGATGGCGGATGTGCCAATAATTACTCTTTCTATAGACCCTTGTATTGCCTGCACTGAGAGGTAACTGAAATGTGGATGTTTTCGACGATTGTGAAAAACCTCTTCTCCCGACCTGCTACTAGGCGTTATCCTTTCAAGGATATAAGAGAACCACTTTCAGGATATAGAGGTAAAATCAATTTTGATGGTACTAAATGTGATCTGTGTGGTGATTGTGCCAGAATATGCCCCGCTGACGCTATAGAAGTCAGCCTGGAGAACAGACAGATACAATACAATCCTTTTAAGTGCATTTACTGCGGTACATGTGTGGAAACCTGCCTTCCGCGGGCAATAAGTCAAGATAAATACTATGCTAAGCCTGCTGCCGTCAAGGAAGCAGAAACAATAAGCGTGCCCGCATAATATTTCAACCGCCCCCAGTGGTGTCATTCCCATAGGGCTTCCCAAACAATCGCGTATGAACCATTGTGGCCAGTTTTCTAATAATGCTGCCTGAGAGAAAATCACGGCATTAAGTTCAGTATTAATTTGACAATTCACAGTTTTGGCTCTAATATTCCTATTATCATAAACTTGGTGATAAAGGGTAGGCAAATATGGGATTTTCTACCAAAGGGCGCTACGGAACAATGGCTATGCTTGATTTGGCGATTCATTACGGGGAGGGACCTGTTCTGGCGAAGGACATTGCCGAAAGGCAACATATTTCACAGCGATATTTGGAGCACCTGCTTATTTCACTCAAAGTAGCAGGGATGGTGAGGAGTACCCGCGGAACAGGTGGAGGCTTTAGCCTAGCTAAACCCCCCTCCCAAATAAGACTCGATCAAATTATCCAAGTTACGGAAGGGTCTTTGGCTCCCGCAGAATGTGTCGATAATCCTGAGGCATATCCTCAGGTAGCGCATTGTGCAGTTTACGATGTCTGGGCAGAAGTGAAAAAAGCCATAAACAGCGTATTGGAGTCTATAAGTCTACAGGATCTACTAGAACGACAAACGCAAAAATGGAACTCGAATCAACTAGATCAGCCTATAACAACCAATAAGGAGGTACGACCATGCGAGAAAAGGTAGAAGCTGCCCTGGAGCAAGTGAGACCAGTGTTGTTAGCCGACGGAGGGGATGTCCAATTAATAGATGTCAAAGACGGGGTGGTAACATTAAGGCTAACCGGCGCCTGTGGTGGCTGCCCCATGGCAACTATGACCCTGAAGGGTGGGATTGAGCGGGTACTTAAGGAACAGGTGCCCGAAGTTAAGGAAGTAGTTGCCGTCTAGAAACAATAGATACGCCATACAGGTAAAAGGAGAAATAAAGTAATTAATGCGGGAAAAAGTAGAATCTGCTATAGAGAAGATAAGATCTAGCTTAAGGGGCATAGACATCATATTAATAGATGTTAAAGAGGGCATAGTAAAGGTACATATATTTACATCGGCTTGTGCTTCCGGAGTTCCGCAAGAAATAGCCTTTGAGACATTCGAGGAGCAGCTTAAAAAACAAGTACCTGAAGTTAAGGAAGTAGTCGCCATCTAATACGTGGGCTGCACTCTAGGAAGAAGACAAAAAGGAATTAGGCAGGAGACTTAAATGCCCAAGGGATATTTTATCTGCCATTCCTGTGGCAAAAGGGTGGAACATAGCGCAGAGGAGCGACCTTGCGAGGTGCTTAATGGTTGGCTAATGGTTTCACAATGGAAAGGGTTAGAGGCAGTTGAGCACCACAATTTCTGCTCCTTTTCTTGCCTAAAAACTTGGACGGATAGCCAGGTTCCCCAGGTCCCTGACGTATTCCTAAAAGCTTTTAAGGAGGGCAAGGATAAATAAGGGGGAAAAGTGGCAAGAGAAAGTGCAGCAAACTACCGACAAGGTAAATCCAACATCACTTTGTTCACTGCTCCCAATGTTGATCTTGCTTGTAATGCCGGCCTTGCAAGTCTTGCCTTAAGAGCAGGTAGCAAACTAGGAGGTAAGAATGCCCATCTACGAATATTTTTGCCCTAACTGTAACTCCAAGTTTGAATTACTTCGCCACCAAGCCCATTCAAATGAACCTGCCTCCTGCCCCCGCTGCCGCAATGGCGCGAAACGTATATTCTCCTCCTTCGCTTCTTTTGCAAAAAGCAGTGAAGGAACATCTACCCCGATTGGCGGAAGCTCCCCCTGTAGCACATGCGCCGCCACAAGTTGTAACACCTGCGGAACATAACTCCCTTATGCGGGAAACTGAAGAGAGCTCAAACTAAGGGAGTTACAAGTGCTAGAAATAAAGCACCTCAAATTAGTGCTAAATGTCCAGCTTCAAAATAATAGCCAAACATATAACCGCATGGGCGAGCCAAGATGATTGAGATAAGAAAAGAAGATTTCTCCATCGACGAAGTAACTAAAAAGATGAAGGACCCCAAAATAGGGGCAATATCAATTTATCTAGGCACAGTACGTGAGTTCCCTGACGGCCTTGGACTGGAATTTAAGAACGATAATCAAGCCATCCAGAAATTAGAGGAGGTAGAAAAAAGAGCGATCGATAGATTTGATGTCCAGGATGTAGCGATAATACATCGAGCGGGTTTCTTAGGCATATCAGAGAACATTCTATTAGTAGCAGTTTCCGCCCCCCACAGAGGACCAGCCTTTGACGCTTGCAGAAGCATAATAGAAGATATAAAGGACTTCCACAAATCATGGGGAAAAGAAGTACTGAAATAGAAATTTTAAGGATTTCCAGAGATAGCAGGGAGAAGAAGATAGATGAAATCATCCACGAAGAAGAGCTTATTGTTAAACTCAATAGAGAAATCCATAAATTATACTGCATTCCCAGTGACCTAGAAGAGATGATAGCCGGCAAGTTGAAATCAATGGGTATAGACCCTTCTTTGTCTCAGATCAAGAAGCTTGGTCGTAGCAAATTTGAGGTAAATGTCTCGGGAGAATTAATTAAGTCTCCCCGAAAGTGTGATTCCAAGAAAAAATTAACCAGAAGCAAAGTTTTTGATTCGGTAGAAGCACTAAACAAAAACAGTTTCTTGTTCCAAAAGACTGGCTGCACACATGTCATTGGCATCTGCGGGGATAAGGAGGTTTTTGTAGAGGACATAAGTAGACATTGCGCCATAGATAAAGCCATCGGCCTAGCACTCAGAGATGGAATCAATTTATCTAACAGCTTCCTGATTAGCTCTTGCAGACAAACGGCTTCCACACTAAAAAAGGCAATTTTTTGCGAGATACCAATAGTTATAAGCATCGCTGCCCCCACGGACCTTGCAATAAAAGAAGCCAACGAATACGGGATAACACTCATAGGATTTGCCAGTTCTGAAAGGTTTAACATATATTCCCACGATTGGAGAATCAAAATTAAAGATTATTAGAGTGGTGAAATAATAGTTTTTTATCCTACCTGATAGGTAACATGGCGAGTTTAATAGCACAAACTCACCTAAAGCTATTGGTACCACCAATTCTGAAGCACATTGCGATATTTATATAGTCAGCCTGCACATGTGGTTGACATCGCCTCGCGAACGGGCTAGAATCGCATCGAAGGAGAATCAATGGTATTCGACATGCGAGTGAGACCGGCTGAATTATTGGGAGAACTACCAAAGGATTTACAAGGATTTGCCATGTATGGTCTGGAAGAACGAGGGCGCCCGTACCAGGAAGAAGGACGACGGAAGTGGTTGGAAGCAATGGATGAAGTTGGTATCAGCCATGCTATGCTCATCGCTCCACCCTGGTATGACAAGAGCAAAGCGAATGAGATTATCAGCAGCATTACTAGAGAACACCCAGGCAGATTTATCGGATCTATATCCCTTGACATTTACGATGGAAAAGTAGCACTAGAGGAGTTAGAAAGATGCGTAAGGGAATTAGGGCTACGCTGCCTTCTACTGCGACCTTACCAAGATAGGGTACATGCCAATGATAGAAGATATTACCCTTTCTATGCCAAATGCGTGGAGTTGGAAATCCCTGTCAGCATAGTAGTCGGTGTAAACTTCTCATCGGAGCCAGTGCTTGATTTTGGAAGGCCACTGTATCTCGATGATGTGGCTTGCGATTTTCCGGAGCTTAAGATCATCGCAACACACGGAGGATGGCCGTGGGTTACTGAAGCAGTGGCGGTCAGTTGGAAAAATGACAACGTCTTTATTGATATTTCAGGTATAGCTCCTCGATATATTGGAATGAGCGGAACCGGATGGGATCCGCTTATTCAATATGGGAATACTCTTCTGCAGGACAAGATTCTATGGGGCACAGATTGGCCTTTACTGGATTGGAAGGACTCCCTTTCGCAGTGTAGAGAGTTGCCCCTCAAAGAAGAGGCCAAGGAGAAGTGGCTATTTAAAAATGCTGAGGCATTATTTCAGGTCTAAAAAGTAATGATAGGCCATAGACATAAAGTATTCCAAAGTTCTGACTGCACAGCAAAGGCATCCCTAAGCCTATAAACGCTTATGCCTCTCTTCCTCCCCATTTCTTCTGTGTTCATCAGCGGTGGTAGCCCTGATTTTTTAGCACCATCCCTTGAGGTTGTCTAGCAATAATCTTCTTTGGGGCTGATCCACTTCACCACTTGTGTAATTCATCTGTTTTGGCCGACAGCTCAACTTCTGATAGGGCATACTTCATAAAAAACCGATGCCTTCTGTATTCTGTTTTCTTCAGTGCCATGTCTCTTTGTATCTTTTCATCAATCTGGATACCTGTGATCCGGAATATCCCGTGACCCTTTTGATATACTTTAGTATTACCCTTTTCTCATCTCTCTTAGGAAATGATATCTGAATCTTATCAGCACATCCTCTATCCAGTGGTATTTTTCTTCGGCAGTTAGGCACCTGAACTCCAGTGCTTCATTCCCCTCCAGAAACTGATTTACTTGTTTTATGGTCTATAATTGTTCAGCGTTCAGTCAGACGCATGCTGCAAGCATAAACGGGTTGCCTCCTCCTCTCAGGCCCATCTTGCGTTGGAAATCGTGCCTCCCTCCAGGTTCATCTTGCCTTGGAAGAGAGGATGGGTTGAAATCAGAGGAAAAAGTGGTTTACAATACTCATTTACTTTGCTTCACAAAATGCACGAATTTGGGATAACGGAAAATATCGTCAACATCGCCTTGGACAAAGCCAGCGAGGCGCAAGCCTGCAAAATCACCCAAATTAACTTAGTAATGGGCGAGTTGTCAGGTTTTGTACAGGATTGTATCCGGTTCTATTTCGATTCTCTAAGCAAAGATACCATCGCACAAGAAGCAGTACTCCACTTCGAATCGGTGCCCGCTCAATTGCGCTGTCGCAATTGTTCCACCATTTTTCAACCCCAAGATGCCCTGTGGTCTTGCCCTGAATGCCAGGGCCAGAGCGTGGAAATACTGAAGGGACGCGAGCTCTATATCGAAAGCATGGAGGTAGAATGAAAAAGGTAGAGGTTATACGGAACATTCTGGAGGCTAATGAAACTATAGCTAACCGAAATCAACAGCTACTGGATGAGCAAAAGGTCTTCGCTCTCAACATTATGTCAGCTCCAGGTGCTGGCAAGACGAGCCTCATTCTGAAAACCATGGCCGGGCTGAAGAGCAGGCTGAACATAGCTGTTATCGAAGGTGATGTTGCTTCAACAGTAGATGCTGAGAAAGTGCAGAGCGAGGCAACAGCAGTGGTCCAAATAAACACCCGAAATATGCCGGAAAGTTGCTCTCTAATTGCTGCCATGATTGAGCAGGCCCTGAAAGACCTGCCTCTTGATGACATAGACTTACTCCTAATCGAAAATGTGGGCAATCTCATTTGCCCCTCCGAGTTTAACTTAGGAGAACACAAACGAATAGTGATTTCCAGCCTGCCTGAAGGAGATGATAAGCCCGCTAAATATCCCCTGATCTTTATCGACGCCGATGCTGTGATAATAAATAAAATGGACCTTCTCCCTCACGTTGATTTCGATATTGCCAACTTTCGCCGCTCCATCCAAGGACTAAACCCCAAAGCCAAAGTTTTCGAACTTTCCTGCAAGACCGGCGAGGGGATAGAAATGTGGTGCTCCTGGATATCAGAACAAGTAGAGGCCAATGCCATAAAACAATAGAAGAAGGATAAACAGAAAACAAGAATCAGGGTTGCGATGCGCATAGTGATGCACACCGGAGACTTCTTCAGCCCGAGGAGAAGAGCTAATGCAAAGGCAACTAGCTAATATTCTGGCTCCGTATAAAGGTGAAAAAGGGGCCACCATCCCAGTCCTGCAACAGGTGCAGCAGGAGCTAGGATATCTTTCAGAAGAGGCAATGTCTGAGATCGCCAGATTCCTGAATATTTCCGAAAACGAGGTTTTTGGGGTAGCTTCATTTTATGCCCAATTTCGCTTTACTCGCCCTGGAGATCATAATATTAAGGTTTGTTTGGGTACGGCTTGCCATGTAAGAGGTGGAGGGAGAATTATGGAAGAGATGGAACGCGAGCTGGGCATCTCATCTGGAGAAACTACCGGCGATTACAAATTCGGTTTGGAGCGGGTAGCCTGCTTTGGCTCCTGTGCCCTTGCCCCAGTCGTGGTTATTGACAATAAAGTCTATGGTAGGATGACTCCAGGAAGGGCCAAGGAAATTCTAGCTAGCGTTAGGAGTGAGGGATGAGCTTTGCCGACATCCAGAAAGAGGCAACAGCTGAATGGCAAGCCCTGCAAGATAGCCAAAAGCCTCGTATCTTAATAGGCGCTGGCACCTGCGGCAGAGCCGCCGGTGCCGAGCCAGTACTTGCCGCCATTGATAGGGAGCTGAATAAGCGAAACATCGATGCCACTGTTATCCAGGTGGGTTGTGTCGGGCTGTGCTACGCTGAGCCGCTGGTGGATATAATCAAGCCAGGCTGTCCCCGCATCTGTTATGGAAACGTCACCCCCGAACTCATACCTCAGCTCATTGAAGACTATCTAGTCAAGGATAACCCGCACCCTGATTTGGCCTTGGGCACTATCGGTGATGGGGTTGTAGACGGCATTCCCAGGCTCTTTGATCTACCGGTGCTTAAACCACAGGTCCGCATAATCCTCCGCCATTGTGGCTTTATCGACCCTACAAATATTAACCATTACATTGCCAACGGTGGCTACAGCGGCTTAGTTAAGGCGCTAGGGATGCAACCTGAAATGATTATTGAGGAGGTCAATAAGTCCGGGTTGAGGGGCAGAGGAGGTGCTGGCTTCCCCACCGGGCGGAAATGGGAGTTTTGCCGTAAATCACCCGGCGAGGAGAAATATATCATTTGCAACGCCGATGAAGGGGACCCTGGAGCGTTTATGAACCGCTCCCTCCTTGAGGGCGATCCTCATTCGATGTTGGAAGGAATGCTTATTGGCGCGTATACCATCGGGGCCAAAGAGGGTTATATTTATTGCCGAGTAGAGTATCCTCTCGCCCTAGAAAGGCTAAGGATTGCCCTGAAGCAGATGGAGGAATATAAACTCATTGGAGATAACATATTGGGCTCGGATTTCAGTTTCCGTCTAAAGATAAAGGAGGGGGCAGGAGCATTTGTCTGTGGGGAGGAGACGGCACTGATGGCTTCTATCGAGGGCAAGAGAGGAATGCCACGTCCTCGCCCTCCTTTCCCCGCTACCTCAGGACTATGGGAAAAACCTACTAACATCAATAATGTAGAGACCTTGGCAAGCGTAGCCACCATAATGCAAAGTGGGGCTAATCGGTATGCCAGCTATGGTACGGAGAGTTGTAAAGGGACAAAAACCTTTTCCCTCGTGGGCAAGGTAGAGAACACTGGACTCATTGAAGTCCCCTTTGGCATCACTATACGCCAGATTATCCATGAAATCGGTGGTGGTATCCCGGAAGGCAAGGGATTCAAGGGTGTGCAGACTGGTGGACCTTCTGGAGGTTGCTTGCCTTCGGATTTCCTTGATACTCCTATAGACTATGAGTCACTCACTTCGGCCGGCTCTATTATGGGCTCCGGCGGCATGATAGTAATGGATGAAGATACCTGTATAGTGGACGTAGCCCGTTATTTCCTTGATTTCGTGCAAAAGGAGTCTTGTGGCAAATGTGTTCCCTGCCGTGTCGGCACCAAGGAGATGCTGGACATCCTGGAGAGAATAACCCGTGGCAAAGGAAAACCGGAGGACATTGACCAGCTCCAGGAGCTTGCTGCCACAGTCAAGTTCGGCTCCCTCTGTGGCTTGGGGCAAACTGCTCCAAACCCCGTGCTCACCACCATTCGTTACTTCCGTGAGGAGTACGAGGCCCACATCATTGACAAGCGTTGCCCTGCCTTAGTATGTAAAGACTTGCTCTCTTATTACATATCACCTGATAAGTGCCAGGCCTGTATGATTTGCCTACGAAATTGCCCAGCCGATGCAATTAAAGGAGGCAAGAAGATGGTTCACGTCATCGACCAAAGCAAATGCACCAAGTGCGGCACCTGCCTCGAACTTTGCCCTTCCCAATTTGGAGCAGTGATTAAGGTCTCAGGAGAAAAGCTAATATTGCCCGAAGAACCTATTCCCCTTAAAACAGGGTTTTTTTCCAGGAGTGCTGACATGTAGTATCAAGCTAATATGCCCTTTGAGTAAGAATTATGAGGATATTGGTTCGAAAGGGAATACAGAGAGCAAACTTTACCGATATGGCAGAGATGGCAATATTGCTAAGGAAAAAACCGCAAACATCAAAACAGTCCATGTTTCTAAGCGATGCTCTTTATAGCAAATGGCCGGATTCTTCCAAGGAGCTGAGTTGGATAATATCAGCTTAACTATTGACGGACAAGAGGTCGAGGTGCGGAAGGGAGCAACCGTGCTAGAGGCAGCCCGAGAGGCAGGTATCTATATCCCAACGCTCTGCCATCACCCCGACTTACCACCTTGCGGAGCTTGCCGATTATGCATAGTGGAAATTGAGGGGATGTCCGGCTTCCCCACCACATGCACTACCCCTGCTGCTGAAGGAATGAAGATCCACACCAATACGCCGCAAATACAGCAATTGCGGCGCAATATCTTTGAACTCACCCTAGCTGAGCACCCCTACCAATGCCTAACCTGCGCCAAGAACCTGCACTGTGAGCTTCAGGCTGTAGCTTCCTATATCGGGGTGGAGCAAGTCTCACCTTCCAACATTCGCCGAGAAGTGCCTGTTGACCGAGATAACCCCCTCTTCAACCGGGACTATAATTTATGCATCCTCTGTGGTCGATGCGTTAGTGCATGTCAGGAGCTGCGTGGAATTCAGGCAATTACCTTCATCCAGCGGAGCAGTCAAACTATAGTGGGGACCGCTTTCAATCGTCCCCTGGCAGACTCAGGATGTAAATTCTGCCTTGCTTGCGTAGAAGTTTGCCCTACGGCAGCATTAATCGACAGTGTACCAATATGGAAGACCACTCTTGATAAGGAAGCTTATGCAGTGCCTTGCACCTACTCCTGCCCCGCAGGTGTAGATATCCCTCGCTATGTCCATTTTATTGCTGAAGGCGAGCCTGCCAAGGCGTTGGCTGTAATCAGGGAGAAGGTTCCTTTCCCGGCAGTATTAGGCCATGTATGCGTTCATCCTTGTGAAGAAGCTTGTCGGCGCAGCGATTTGAATGAAGCTATTAGTATAAAAGCCCTGAAGCGGTTCGCTGCTGAGCACGATGATGATGGATGGAGGCAAAATTCCAAGGTAGCTCATTCTACCGGTAAAAAGGTGGCTATAGTCGGTTCCGGTCCGGCCGGACTAACTGCCGCTTACTATCTGGTCAAGCTTGGCCACGAAGTAACCGTGTTAGAAGCACTTCCCGAGCCGGGCGGGATGATGCGAGTAGGCATTCCAGCATACCGCCTGCCCCGGCAGATACTCGAGAGCGAAATCGAAGAGATTAAGAAAACTGGAGTGGAAATAAAAGTAAATTCCAAGGTGGAATCCCTGGACGCCCTTTTCCAGCAGGGCTATCAGGCTATTTTTCTCAGTCTGGGAGCACAGCAAGGGGTGAGGATAAGAGTAGAAGGAGAGGAAAGCTCAGGGGTGATGGAATGTATTTCTTTTCTCCGCCAAGTGAGCCTGGGGGAGGAGGTAAAGTTAGGGGATAAAGTAGCGGTGATTGGAGGAGGGAATGCCGCTATCGATGCTTCACGCACATCCCTTCGCCTTGGAGCTAAAGAGGTGACTATCATCTATCGGCGTACTCGTGTCGAGATGCCAGCCAGCCCGGAAGAAATAGAGGAGGCACTCCGAGAAGAGGTAAAAATCGTTTTCCTAGCTGCCCCAAATAAAATAACCCAAGAGAATGGTCAGCTAAAGCTAGAGTGCATTCGGATGGAGTTAGGGGAGCCTGATGCTAGTGGGAGAAGGCGTCCCATGCCCATAAAAGAAAGTGAATTCAACATGGAATTTGATAATATAATAGCTGCCATCGGCCAGCAGCCAGAGATTCCAGCCCGATTTGGGCTGAACGTTAGCAGAGTAAATACAGTTCAGGTTGATTCAGCTACTTTGGCCACCAATATAGAAGGGGTTTATGCTGGCGGGGATGTGGTTACTGGCCCGGCTTCAGTGATAGAAGCAATCGCGGCGGGGAGAAAAGCGGCCAGTTCTATAGATAAATATCTGGGGGGAGATGGCATTATCGATGAAGAATTAATCCCTAAGGAAAAGCCTAATCCCTGGCTGGGACGTGATGACGGCTTTGCTCACTTGGCCCGTGTTACTGTGCCTAGCTTGCCCGTAGAGCAAAGACTTAATGGTTTTGAAGAAGTAGAGCTTGGTTTTGACAGAGAGGCAGCAATCACCGAAGCAAAGCGCTGTCTGCAGTGTCATTTGAGGTTAGAAATTTCGCCGGTGACACTGCCGGCAGAAGTAAAGCCTAGCACAGCCGAAAGCCACAAATAAGGTAGGTGGAGGTTCAGGATTTCGTTAAGGCAACTCCTGGCCTTCTAAGCTTTGACAATAATTCCGATATTAGCTATCATTTGGCGGTTATCATCCACACAACTGGTAGCCCCGAATTGTTGAAAGGAATTGGTAGAAAGTGCTGGTTATGTTATCGATACGCGAGAGTGTCCTTTGATGTCTGTTATATCTGCACCTATCCATCTGTTTCCGAGACGGATGCCCCCCCCGAGGTAAATGTATATGACCAAAAATAATATTTAATTAGGATGGTGAAAAAAATGGATAATTTTGCCTCACGAGTTGAAGAGATAATTGACGAAGCCAGCGGCAAAGTATACTTACCCCCCTGTCAGGTACGCTGTCCCGTCGGCGTTGACATTCAGCGCAACCACGCTATGCTTTCTCTCCTCCCGTTGGATGCTCAGGAAGCTTCCAGCCAGATAATGAAGATAGGTGATGAAATTTATGATAAACAACCTATATTCCCAATTTGCAGCTACATTTGTGGTCTTTGCGAAAAAGACTGCAATTATAACGAAGAAACCGGGGCAGTGAGAAGAAGATCGATTCTACGACTTCTTACTGAGTATTATCTTCCCTATTTGGAAACAAAACCCGCGTACCCTCCTCCTACTAAAGAAAAAATCGCTATAGTTGGGGGAGGCCCTGGAAGCCTGATGTGTGCTTATATGCTTAGCAAGCAAGGTTACCGGGTCACTATCATGGAGAGAAGTCTGGAGTTAGGAGGCGCTCTGAGATACATCCCGCGGTATCGCCTTCCTAAGTATATAACGGACACCACTTTGAATAATTTGGTAAGGATTGCCCATACAGATGTCAAACTCGGGGTAAGAATAGGTGATGGTGGGAAAACGCTGGACGAACTCAGAAATGAAGGCTACCGAGCCATATTCATTGCTACCGGCACTCATGTGCCGAGACCCCTTAGCTTCGAAGGAAAACCTGTGGCGGGAGCAGACCTGGAAGGAGTCATGTTTGGCTTGAACCTCCTTTCCGATGCAAACCAAGTAAAGGTCAATCCTAAGCTCTTTCAGGGT